>Ga0316189_10001358_pt1 | contig 24444 bp, 18 predicted proteins | sample LowCovwburrow_MG_FD_204930 | JGI IMG/M metagenome (GOLD analysis project Ga0316189, IMG submission 204930) | Coastal sediment microbial communities from Maine, United States - Lowes Cove worm burrow | ecosystem: Environmental > Aquatic > Marine > Coastal > Sediment | place: USA: Maine... | reverse complement strand
CAGCGCCCCAGACAGACAGAGACGACCGCGCTGGGAGCAGCCTATCTGGCCGGACTGCAATGCGGTGTCTACGACTCGTTTGAGGAGCTGAGCCAAAACTGGCAGCAGGAAGCGGAATTCACTCCGACGCTGAAAGCCAGCGCGCGAGACACATTGATCGCGGGCTGGAGGGATGCCGTGAACCGGGTGCGAAGTTGATCGATGGAGGAACGCCCGGCCCCATGCACGACTTACTGATCAGGCCCCAGTTTCCCCGCTCCAACCGGTATGAACCCGACTGGGTGCTGGCAAACAACATGGGGCCTCATCCACTCTGGTTGCTGGAGTGGTTGACGAATGCGATAGAGATGCGGCCCGCCATGCGCGTACTGGACCTTGGCTGCGGCAAGGCCCTGACCAGCATCTTTCTGGCCAGAGAGTTCGATGCGCAAGTCTACGCGGTCGATCTCTGGACCCCGCCGGATGACAACTGGAGCAGAATTCTGGAGGCAGGAGTCGAGCAGCGGGTGACGCCGCTTCGCAGCGAGGCCCACGCACTGCCTTTCGCCAACGGATATTTCGACCTGATCCTGAGTGTGGATGCTTATCAGTACTTCGGCACCGACCTGATCTATCTCCACTATCTCAGCCGGTTCCTGCGCCCGGGAGGAGAATTGGGCATCGTGATGCCGGGACTGCTCCGGCCTTTTGCTGATGACGCTATCCCTGCCCACCTGACCGAAGCGCAGGCCAACGGAAAAGTCTTCTGGGAGGATGAATGTATCACCTTCCAGACCGTGGACTGGTGGCACAAGCTGTTTCGGCAATGCCCCCGGATCGAGCTGAAACTTGCCGACACCCTCGCCGACGGCTGGCAGCTCTGGCGCGATTTCGAACAGGCCCTGGAGCAATCAGGTAAAAACGTTTTTCCGTCGGATGCGGAAACACTGGAAAGAGATGCGGGACGCTACCTAGGTTTCGTTCGCCTGCTGGCCGGGCGCAGTCAGGCGGCAGGCTACAACCTGTACGACCCCGCTCTGCTGGCGACGATCGGGTAGAGCGCGGAATTGACCCTCACCGCCGGTAAGGCCAGTTCCTGCGCTGCATCTGCAGGCGCTGTTGCAGCGCGCCCTGCTCGCGACGGAAGCGCTGCAGTTGCAGATTCTGTCGACGTGGACTGTCGATTAGAGATGCACTTCCCTGGCGCTGGCTAAGGGCCGACTGTTCATGTCGCTGCCGATCCTGCAGGGCTTGAAGATACTGCTTCTGCTGGCGGAATTTTTGCTTCGATGACCACTGCTGCGACTGGGACAGCGGCGCGCTGCGCAGCGCATCCTGCCGTTGACGCTGCTTGAGCTGACTCAGTTGATCGGCGTTGAGCTGTTGCAGGCGCAGCCAGCTGTCGCCGGCCTGGGCCGATGTAACGCCGATAAGAACCGCGCAGGCGCAAAGCAAACCGGCCAGCGGGCGCCGGTTCATTTGGCTGCTTGCTCGTTCTCCAGCGCCTTTTCGGTTATCTCTTTGTAGAGTGCTATGCCGCGCATAAACAGGTCTTGGAATTCCGGGTGATCATCCACCAGATGCTTATTCTGCTGAGACTCGCTCAGCACCTGCTCCAGAAATTCCAGGTCAAACTCGTTGAGTGTCTGACCCTGATCCACATTTTCCTTGATATCCAGGAGCCGGGGGAGCCGTTGTTCCTGATAACGCTCCAACAGCATCTGTATAATGCCTTCCTCTTTTTTTGAAGAATCACCCATATTCTGAATCCCGCTGTTCGTTGCAAATTTTCTGGTATCGAGACCTTAGCACAGCCGGCAGGAGTAATCTTCAAGGCGCCATTTTACGACCCGGAGCATGCCGACTATGCAAGGCGGTTCGAATCCCTGCTCTTGCGGTATGATACCAATCATCAGATTCACTGACACAGGGCGCCGCAGCTCGACCCTGATTTTCAAGACAGGCCCAGGTTATGCCAGACCATATTGTGAACGGGACCCGACGGGAGATAGCCGGACGACCCTGTGTTTTCTTCGATGGTTACTGGATCAAATGGTACCCCCCACCAAAGGACACCCTGAACGCCAAGAAACAGCTGATCGAGGCGTTGACGCGACGCCTTTTCAACCATGTAGAGCACGGCATCAACATGCCGGGGTATCGACTCAACGAGGCGAGGTACGCCTATGAGACGGAAGACGACCCCGAGCGAAAACGAGTAAAGGGCGCCATGCTGGCTGGCGCACTGTTCAATCGGGCAACCGACATATTCCGCAAGCTGGTGGAACTGCAGGAGTTGGGGGTAGAGATCGAGGCGGACGATTCACTGATGCATGAATGCGGTCAGTGTCTGCTCGAGGCCCTCGATTTTGGCAAGAGCGTTAGACATCGGAGCGGGGATGAAAGTATCGATGAGCTCTGGGGTGAACCCTTTAAGGCATTTTCGGTACCGATAGAAGATTTCTATGGAAGCAGGTATATAAAGATCGCCCAGACGATGCACGATATCGACCGGATCGCCGACCGGATGGCGAGCACCCTTGGCGGCAGCGAGCTATTTGCAGATATCGACAGACTCATCAGGAATTTCGCCGATGCCGCAAAATTGAAGTGCGAAACGCTGCGAACCGATCCGGTGATATTTGAGGTATGGCCTTCGTTTGTCACTGCGGGCGACCAGTTGTCAGACACCCGGTCAAGAATGCCTGTCCCCTCCAGCGGCGCCGTAAAACGGGAAGTGGAGGACGGATTTCGACTGATCCAGCAGGGCAAGGCTCTGCTTACCTATATCGCCCGTGCGAGGGTCTCCATGCCCAAGAGTATGCAGAACTTCATCGATCAGTGTGATCACTTCCAACTCAGCTATATCGACCCGAAAAACAACACCTCCACGTCCGGGGAGTAGATCGCGGGCCTGTCGACCGAGTCAGAAAGTCGTTCGCTATTCCGTTCCCGCAAACAGCAGAAGGTAGGCGGCAATCCCAACCCAGCTCAATACCAGCAGAACCCAGGGCAACCAGTGTTGCCGATATCGGATCTGCTGCTCGACTCGATCATCGCCGCCCTCGGGTCGGGCATTCTGACCGGAGGCTTTTTTCAGTTTTCTGTCCAGCTCCCGCGCCTTGCCTTTCAGCTCTCTTTTGTACAGATCTATCCCTTTCTGAATACCCTGGGCAATCAGCTTGGTCTGCTCCTTGGTCTGCCCGGGGCGCTGTGTCCCGCGGGCAATTTTCATGGCTTCGTCTTTTGTCTGCAGAGAGGGTTTGGTCTTTTTGGTATATCTGGCCATCAGCGGATCTCAACCTATTCCTCAGAGAGAGACCGGGTTATCAGCCCAGGCCTGTACCTTCCGCTCCAGGGTCTTGCGCGATATCCCAAGGTGCCGTGCCGCGGCCGATTTGTTTCCACCCTCCATCTTCAACACCCGGAGAATGTGCCTTTTTTCTACCGTTTCCAGCAACAGGGCCTCGCCTTCCTCTACATCCCGACCGGCAGTCTGTCCGCTTCCGGAAAGCGCACGCAGGCACTGGGCGGGCGGTTTGTTCAGCAGCAGGGCCCGCTCCATGACATTCTTCAACTCACGCACGTTTCCCGGCCAATCGTATTCCATCAACCGCAGCGATTCTGCCTCTTCGATCTGGGGAACAGGAACGCCCAGATTGGCGGCCAGAATCTCTGCAAAATGCCGCACCAGGAGCGGCAGGTCCTGTTTGCGCTCCCGTAGCGGCGGCATGCGGATGGCCAGCACCAGCAACCTGAAATAAAGATCTTCACGAAACCGTCCCTGCTCCACCTCCTGCAACAGATTGCGATTGGTGGCCGCTATGACTCGGACATCCACCTGGGTCTCCTGATTGGCCCCCACGGCGCGAATCCTGCGCTCTTCCAATACCCGCAGCAGGTGCGCCTGCATGGAGAGCGGCATCTCACCTATCTCATCCAGAAACAGGGTGCCCCCGCTGGCATAATGAAACAGCCCCTGCCGGGCCTGGTGCGCCCCGGTGAAGGCCCCTTTGACATGGCCGAACAGCTCGCTCTCTAACAGTTCCGCACTGATTGCGGCGCAGTTGATCGGCACCAAGCAACCACTGCGGCCACTCAACTCATGGATCTCTTTTGCCGCCAGTTCCTTACCTGTCCCCGACTCTCCCTGGATCAGCACGGTTGACGGCATGGGGGCTACCTGGCGGATCAGATCTCGTACCCTTTGGAACTCATCACACTGACCGATCAGCCCGGCATGGTCGTACAACGGATCGTCAGGACACTTGAGAACCGAACCCACAGATTGCACCTGCTGAGGCTCCATACAACGCTCCAGCGCCGCCAGTATCTGTTCCATCCGGAAGGGTTTGGCAATCAGGTCGGTGGCCCCGGCCCGCAGGGCATCAATGGCAGTCTCCATGTCGGCGTGCGCGGTGATAAAGATCACACTGGTTGAACTGCCCTGTTCCCGCAGCTCTTTTATCCACTCGACACCGGTCTTTCCGGGGAGACATATATTGGCGATGATCAGGTCGAAATGACAGCGTTGCCGCAGCAACTCGGCCGAGGCCACATCTTCCGCCAGTTCCACCAGGCTGAACTGTTTCTCCAACCCCCGCCGCAGAAAGCTCCTCATTTCAGGCTCGTCATCCACGATCAGTATGGATTTGAGCCTGGGGATGACATACTCGCGTTGAGAGGTCGATGGACCATCGCTCACAAAGGGGAAACCATCCTGCTTCATAATCCCTCTCCAAGTTCGATCTTGTTTTCGTAGTTTGGTACTTTTTGGCAGGGACCCCCACCATGAACTGGGACAAATTTACCCATTAAACTACCGCTGCCCTCCCCGGATTGCAATTCCCCCCGGAAAGCGATTGGCGATATTTCCGCTTTTTGTTCGTTATTTTTCCAGCATTACTCATCGTGCATGTGCCACCGGAAAGGCGCTCCCGGGGCCTTGGCACCGGACTTGCTTGCCAACTAGATATCCGCCCACCACCAACCGACTAGAGATTTCAGAAGCCAATGTTAAGAATCCTCCCCACCCTGACACTGGCCTGGCTGTTGTGCACCAGTAGCCTGACATTTGCCGGCGAGCCGGCCAACCCCGGAACCATACGCCTGGCCACCACCACCAGCACCGAGAACTCAGGCCTGCTGCGCTATCTGCTGCCGGATTTTGAGGCCCAATCGGGTTACCAGGTCCATGTGATCGCGGTTGGAACGGGGAAGGCGCTGCGTATGGGACAGGACGGGGATGTGGATCTGGTGCTGGTGCATGCGCCACAGGCGGAACAGAACTTTGTCCAGGCAGGTTACGGGATAGACCGCCAGGGGGTTATGTACAACGATTTCGTCATTGTCGGCCCGACCGCGGATCCGGCCGCTGTTCACGCTGCCAACAGCGCCTTGGCGGCGCTGGCACGAATCGCTTCTGCAAAGGCACCGTTCGTCTCCCGGGGGGATGATTCGGGCACCCACAAGAAGGAGCTTGCACTCTGGAAGCAGGCGGATATCGAGCCGGCTGACAGCTGGTATCGGGAAGCCGGCCAGGGCATGGGCAAGGTGCTGCAGATTGCGGGTGAAATGGATGCCTATACCTTGACTGATCGAGGCACCTGGCTGGCCTTGCAGGATAAATCTCCTCTGCAGTTGCTCTCCGAAGGCGACCCCCAGCTGTTCAATCCCTACGGTATCATCGCGGTCAACCCTGAGCGTTATCCCGACATCAACTACAAGGGAGCAAGGGCACTTATCGGATGGATCACTTCGCCACAAGGACAATCACGCATCGGTGACTTCCGGGTCGGGGACAACCGCCTGTTCACACCTTCGGCCACTGCGCCTCCGATGGCGGAAAAAAACATTAAATGAGCCAGAGACGGGATCCGTGGACAGCCTGAGCCAGGCCTTCCTCAATTCGCTACTGCTGCTGTTTTCCGGGAATTCGGAGATCTGGGAGATTATCGGCATCTCGTTTCGGGTATCTACCCTGGCGATACTGGTCGCCACGCCACCGGCCCTTCTAACCGCCTTTCTGCTGACCTATGGACGTTTTCCTGGGCGACGGCTTCTGATCTCGATCTTCAGCACCCTGCTGTCGATACCCGCTGTGGTGGTGGGGCTGACACTGTATGTGGTGCTTTCGCGCCAGGGGCCGCTGGGTGACTGGAAACTGCTGTTCACCCAGACTGCCATGGTACTGGGGCAGATTGCACTCTGTTTTCCAATCCTGGTCGCCATGGGTCACTCGGCCCTGCAGGCATCGGACCGCAGGGTCTGGGAGACAGCCCGCACCCTGGGTGCAAGCCGCCCCAGGGCTCTGTTCACCCTGTTCCGGGAAGTGCGTTTCGGACTGTTTGCGGCGCTGCTCGCGGCCTATGGTCGAATCATCGCGGAAGTGGGTGCGTCCATGATGCTGGGCGGCAACATTCTGCACTATACCCGCAATATCCCAACTGCTATCGCCCTGGAGACCAGTAAAGGGGAGTTCGCCGAAGGCATTGCCCTGGGCCTGGTCCTGCTGGTACTGGTCTTTTCTTTGAATGGACTGCTCCACTATCTGCAGGGAAAAGGGCGCTGGACGTGAAGCCCGCCAGCCTGCCCCGCAGCGACATCACCGCCGTCGTTCTGGCCGGCGGCCGGGGCCGTCGTATGGGGGGGCGAGACAAGGGACTGCTGGAACTCAAGGGCCGGCCGTTGATTGAATATCTGCTGGATGCGGTATCACCTCAGGTAGGCTCGATCATCATCAACGCCAATCGTAACCAGGAACGCTACGCCGCCTACGATCACCCGGTGGTAGCCGATACCCTGGAGAATTTTCAGGGGCCGCTTGCCGGCTTCCTGTGCGCCATGGCTGCCGCCTCTACTCCCTACCTGCTGGTGCTGCCCTGTGACAGCCCTTTTCTGCCGGCTGATTATGTGTCGCGTATGGCGAGGACCTTGCTGGATCAGCAGGCCGAACTTGCGGTGGCGCACGACGGCAAACGTCTGCAGCCGGTGTATGCCCTGCTTCCCCGCTCCCTGCGCCCGAGCCTGGAGGCCTTTCTGGCCGCCGGGGATCGCAAAATCGATCTATGGTATGCACAACACAGGATGACACCAGTGGATTTCTCGGACTGCCCCGAACTCTTCCGTAATATCAACACCCCGGCAGACCAGAACAGCCTGCTGCAGGAGGTTACGCGATGACCGGATATCCGCTCCCGGTAGTGGGATTCTGTGCTTTCAGCGGCACGGGAAAGACTACCCTTCTCACCCACCTGCTGCCCCTGCTGAAGGAACGCGGACTGCGGATCGGTGTAGTCAAACATGCCCATCACCTGTTCGACATCGACCAGCCCGGCAAAGACAGCTATGAACTGCGGCGGGCGGGTGCCGACCAGATGCTGGTGGCCTCGCGCAACCGGATGGCCAGGATCGAAGAGTTCAGAACCCCGCGCAATGAACCCTCACTGGAAGAGAGCCTGTCAGCCCTCGACCCCAACCGCCTCGACCTGGTTCTGGTCGAGGGCTTCAAACATGAGCGCTACCCCAAAATCGAATTGCACAGACCCGACCTTGGCAGACCGCTGCTTTTTCTCAGCGATCCGGACATCATCGCCATTGCCACAGATACCCCCGCGGTAAACCCGGGCAACCACCTGCCGGTGCTGGATCTTAACCAACCCGATGAAATCGCCGATTTCATCCAGCGATGGATTCTAAATCCATCATCCCGGGATCGGAAAATTCATTCCCTGAAGGAGATTTCGATTTGAGCTCGGACCGACGCCTCGGGGCGACACCAAGTTGCGCGGATGACAAGGACCCCGAATCCCTCGGCGTTGCTGAGGCAAGGCGTCGCATTCTCGACACGATAAACCCCATCCGCTCCAGTGTCAGGCTCGCGCTGCGGGATGCGTTGGACCGAGTGCTCAGCGAGCCGATCGTCTCCCCTGTCGCTGTGCCCGGGCATACCAACTCGGCAATGGACGGCTACGCCCTGTCGGGAGATGACCTTCCGCGGGACCAACCTCGGGAGTATCAGGTAGCCGGCACCGCCTATGCCGGTGGACCCTACCCGCGACCATGCGAAGCGGGGGAGTGCGTTCGTATCATGACCGGGGCACCGATGCCCCAAGGCACCGATACGGTGGTAATGCAGGAGCATACCGAACGATTGACCGGGCAGCGCATTCGTATCCCGCCCGGGCAACGCCAGGGACAGAACGTGCGTCAGGCCGGAGAGGATATTGCAGAGGGCCGTATGGTACTCGACAGTGGGCGGCGGCTGACACCCGCTGATCTGGGGATCCTCGCCTCGCTGGGCATTGCCGAAGCCCTCGTTCGCCGCCGCCCGCGGGTGGCCTTTTTTTCCACCGGCGATGAACTGCGCGCCCTGGGCGATACCTTGAGTGAAGGCGACGTCTACGACAGCAACCGTTACAGCCTGTACGCAATGCTCAAACGGCTGGACCTGGAGATTCTGGATCTTGGGGTGATCCGGGACGATCCGGACGCCCTGGAGACGGCCCTCACCTCGGCCGCCGCCATGGCTGACCTGGTGATCACTTCCGGCGGTGTCTCGGTCGGGGAAGCGGACTACGTCAAAGATATCCTTGCCAGACTGGGCCGGATCCACTTCTGGAAGATCGCCATGAAACCCGGCCGGCCGCTCGCCTTCGGCCATCTGGGGGACACCCTGTTCTTCGGCCTGCCGGGCAACCCGGTCGCCGTAATGGTGACCTTCCAGCAGTTTGTTGAACCGGCACTGCGTTATCTGGAGAGCGGCAGACCCTGGAAACCCCTCGTGCTTCGGGCCAGATCTTCGGATCCACTGCGCAAGCGCCCGGGGCGTTTTGAATTCCAGCGGGGAATTCTCAGCCATGACCAGGACGGACAGCTGACCGTTACCCTGTCCGGCCGTCAAGGCTCCGGCATCCTCACCTCCATGAGTCGGGCCAACTGCTTCGTCCTGCTCGACGAAAACAATGCCGGAGTCGACCAGGGGGCGATGGTCCAGGTACAGCCGTTCGACCCCTTCTACTGGGATTGAGCCCTGCTGCAGCGAGGTGTTTCGCTTATGGGTACTTCGAAAAGCGCGATTTCCGATCGCCCTCATTTTCATGCGCTTACGCGCACGAGAATAGTGGTGCATCCCTGCACCACAGGGCATCTCGAATTTTTTCGAGGTGCCCTTATGCTATGATCTTTCCCCGATCAGAGCGTCTCCCTAACCGCCATTATGCCCAGCCTCGTGCACCAGCCTTTTTGGTTCGCCTGCCTGTTACTTGCCATGGCGCTGCCGGCGGTTGCAGACGATCAACAGATCGAGGTGGCGATCAGTGGCGTGGAAGGCGAGGTACTTGAAAATGTCCGGTCCTTTCTGGGCATTGTGCAACTGCAGCCACGGCAGGGAATACTGGCCGGACTGACAGAGATCGGAAGAGCAGAGGAGCCAGTCAAGATCACTGAACGACTGGTCCGGCGTCTGCATAAGAAGGCGCCGGCCGAGATCCGGCAGGCAATGCAGCCCTTTGGCTACTACCAGGCCGAGATTGAAGACAGGTTGACCAAGACCGAGCAGGGCTGGCTGGCGGAGTACGATATCCAGCCAGGCCCGAAGACCCTTCTGGATCTGGTAGAGATACGGATAGAAGGACCCGGCAGTGATGAGGAGGCGTTTAAGACGGCGCTTGAATCGCTGTCGCTGACCAGCGGTGACGAACTGCTGCACAGCCGCTACACCGAGCTGAAAAAGGCGCTGCTGCAAACGGCCTTTCATGAGGGATACCTGGCGGCAACCTACAGCCGCAGCGAGATCCGGGTCGATCCGCAACGGCAGCGGGCCGATATCTACCTGATTTTCGACACCGGACCCCGCTATTATTTCGGATCCGTTCACATCGAACAGGATATTCTCGACCCGGAATTCGTGATGCGTTTCATCAAGCTGAAGCCGGGTGATCCGTTCAATACCGAACGGCTGCTGGCGCTGCAGGCCGCCCTCACCGGCAGCGACTACTTTTCCCGCGTCGAGGTACAGGCCCAGCGCGAGGAGGCGGTGGACTACCAGATACCGGTGGTGATCAAGACCGAAGCGCGCAAACCCCGTACCTATGCCCTGGGGCTGGGGTACGCCACCGATACCGGACCGCGCGCCACCGCCGGTGTCAGATTCAGACGGATCAACCGGCGCGGCCATCAACTGCTGCTGGACAGCCGGGTCTCCCAGGTGAAGAACGAGATCAGTGCCCAATACCAGATACCCGTGGCCAACATTCCCAAGGACAGCCTGGTGTTTCGGGCCGCCGCCAGCCGGGAGGATATCGACCAGGGCGAGGCCACCAAGCAGACCCTCGGGGTGAGCCACAATCAGGGCTGGCTAGGCGCCCAGCGCCGACTATATGTGGACCTGTCGCGGGAGGACTACTCGCTGGCCGACGGCGACGACAAGGTGTTCTTCCTGGCGCCGGGCATTAATCTCTCACGGCTGCGCTCGGATGACCTGCTGTTTCCCCGCCAGGGATACAGCTGGGCACTGGATCTGCGGGGGGCCAACGAGGCGGTGCTGTCAGATGTCTCCTATCTCCGCTCCACCGCGGAAGGTCGCTTCACCCTCCCCCTGAGGGACAAGGGGCGACTGCTGCTCCGCGGCCAACTTGGGGCCATCGGCTCGACGCACATCGACGATATACCGGCCACCGAACGTTTCTACGCCGGCGGCGATCGCAGCGTCCGGGGTTACGGCTATCAAACGCTGGGGCCGACCAAAAACGGCGATAACAATGGGGGACGCTACCTGCTGGTCGGCAGTATCGAAACCGATTACCTGTTCGCCGGCAATTTCGGTGGCGCGCTCTTCTTCGATGCCGGCAACGCGGACAATGATTTCCTCCCCGATCTGAAAAGGGGCGTCGGTATCGGTTTCCGCTGGCGCAGTCCGGCGGGCATGGCCCGGATCGATCTCGCCAAGGCCCTCGACGAAGACGAGGACTTTCGAATCCACATCAGCTTCGGGGCGGACCTTTGAGCCGCCGACTGCGCCTGACCCTCGTCTCCTTGCTCGGGGTGGGCCTGGTCTGCGCTGCACTGGCAACCTTTATTTTCTCCACTGAGCAGGGGCTGCAGCTGCTTTGGCGACAAATCGAAGGATTACTGCCCGCTGAACTGTCCATCGGGCGCGTGGAGGGGCGCATCAGTGGTCCGCTTGAGGTTCAGGGGCTGCGCTATGAGAGTGAGACACTGCGGCTGGAACTCGACCTGGCCCGTCTGGAATGGAGTCCTGCCAAACTCCTTGCCGGCACCCTGTGGCTGGACCGGCTGGCACTGCGGGGACTGAACTACATTTCGTTAAAGACGGCGCCGGATGAAGCGGAAACCACTGTGCTGCCGGAGTCTATCCGGTTGCCGTTTAGAGTGGTGGCTGAAGAGCTGAGCCTGGATGATGCTTCCTATCTCCCGGCCCCGGACTCCGAGCCCCTGCAACTGGATCACGCCCGGCTGAGCGCAGAGATCTCGGAGCAAAGTTGGTCGATCTCCCGGATCAGGTTCAAGGCCCCCCGCCTGGACCTCCAGGGCAACATCCAACTGCAGGTGAATAAAAATTATCGGATCGAGGTTCAAACCCAGTGGCAACTGCGTCCACCTGGTTACCCACCGCTCGACGGCAGGACCGAGGTGAGGGGCGACCTGGACGAACTTCTGGTCACCCAAACCCTGTCGAGCCCCTACCACAGCCAGGCCGAACTGACCCTCACCGACCCCCTCGACGAATTGCGCTTCGCTGCCAAGTGGACACTGGAGGAGATCGCCCTCCAGGCAGTGGATTCCAAGCTTCCCGCGCTGAGGATACATGGGGAATTCACCGGCTCCGGTGATCTAGCTGAGAGCAGGATCACAGCGGTATTGAATATTCAGGACGCAGAATTCGGGGAGCTGCAAGCGCTGTTCAGCGGCGGATTGAGTTCCCAGGCGCTGGCAATCGACAACCTCAGGCTGGCCCTGACCGATCAACCCGGCTTCATAGAGACCCAGGGACGAATCCTGTTCGGGCCGCAACAGCCGGTGATGGAGTTGCGAGCCGTATGGGAAGACCTGCGTTGGCCACTGCGGGGGCAACCGATGGTCGTCAGCCCCGCGGGTCGGACGGAGGTCAACGGGAGCACAGAGAGCTACCGCTTCACCCTGGGGGCTCAACTGAAGGTACCCGAGCAAACGGATGGTCGCATCGAGCTAGAAGGCACAGGCGATCTCGCATCGGCGCAACTCAGCTCCTTGGTGGTGACCACCCTGGGGGGAAAACTGTCAGGTAACGCAGATCTGAGTTGGCAGCCCCAACTGAAGGCCCGAATTAACATATCTGGAAAGGGGCTGGATCCCGGTATTCTGTTTGCCGGATGGACCGGCGATCTGGCACTGCAAACGGCGACCGAGGCGGAACTGAAGGAGGGTCTATTTCTGGCCCGAATCGATCAGCTGGATGTCAAGGGAGACCTGCGCGGCTATCCGCTCCACCTGAATGCACGGGGAGGAGTGGATGAAAAAGGGCTGCGACTGAGTACCGCTTCCCTCACCTCAGGGTCGACCACCCTGGCCGCGAGTGGTCTGGTGGGGGAATCCCTGGATCTGAAATGGCAGGTCCGGAGCAGCGACCTGGCATCCTTGCTGCCCGACGCGGCAGGCCGCCTGCAAGGGGGTGGAATAGCCCGCGGGACGCTGGAAATGCCGCAACTGGAAGCAGAGCTGAAAGGTGAAGACCTGAAATACGGCAGCCATGTCTTGAAACACCTTCAGCTGGAGACGAATCTGGATCTAAGCGGCAAGCGTGATTCCCACCTTCTGCTCGAACTGACGAATGGCAAACTGGCCGAGATCGCCGTTGACCGGCTAAAACTCATTGGCAACGGAAATCCGGGCTCCCACAGGGTGCAGCTCGAGGCCGTTACCAATCGCGGGAGCGGAGAAATCCAACTCACCGCCGGTCTGCAGGGCGACCGCTGGCAATTCCAGTTGGGGCGGGGACAGCTGAAATATCCGAATCTGGCTGCCTGGGCGCTCCAGTCACCAAGCAACGGCTGGATCTCGAAAGACGCTGCCAACCTCTCTTTGTCCCGAAGCTGCTGGGCCAGCGGAGAAGCCGTGCTCTGCCTGAATGGCAGCCGATCCCCCGAGCAGTGGGAGGGTGAATTCGATCTGAAGGATCTGGCCTTTGCCTATTTCGCACCATGGCTGCCGGCAGAGGTTCAGGCGCAGGGTAAAGTCGGTGGCCGAGGGCGGTTGCTGCAACCAGCCTCAGCAGATGAAATGCAGGCCAGTATCCGGCTCGAGACCAGCGCGGGGCAGTTACTCTCCTCAATCACGGACGATGAGGAGGTGCCGGTCCTCGCCTTCAAGGCAGGCGGGGCGCGGTTCGATCTTAAGCCGCAGGCCATGAGTCTGGAGGTCAAACTGCCATTCGAACCGGCCGGCGGTATGGATATGGAGGCCCAGGTGCCTGCCGGCGCTCGGCCTCTCCTGGAACGCCCCCTGTCCGGCAACCTCGTTCTTCGGGTACCTGATATGGCGATCATCGGCGACCTGCTACCGGACGTCGACCGCACGCAGGGTCGATTGGAGGGAAAAGCCACCCTGTCCGGGACACTCGCGGCGCCAAGGTTCCGAGGCCGGCTGCTGCTGGCGGATGGCACCGCGGAACTGCCTGGACCAGGCATCGCGCTGAGCGATATCCGGGCCGAGCTGAGCGGCCGGGAAGATGGTGATATCGACGTCTCCGCCGCGCTCAGCTCAGGGCCGGGCAGCCTCCGGATCGAAGGCACGGCCAACATCGCAGAGGGCGGGCTGGCGTCCGACCTTGTTATCTCCGGTGACGACTTTCAACTGCTGGATCTCCCAGAGGCCGAGGTGCGGGTATCCCCGGCCATGAAACTACAGCTAAGCGAAAAAAAGGTATCGATCGAGGGAGATGTGAAAGTACCCTACGCCAAGATCAGACTGAAATCCCTGCCGGCATCTGCGGTGGCGGTATCGCCTGACCAGGTGATCATACAACCGGGAGCGGAGACTCCACAGACGCCGGTGGGGGCACGCCGGATCAATGCCAGATTACGGGTGATACTGGGCGACAATGTTCGCTTTGACGGCCTCGGGCTTAAGGCAAAATTCGCCGGCAATCTGCTGCTCATCGAACAGCCGGGGCAACTGACTACCGCCAGCGGCGAGGTACGACTTTCCGAGGGCACCTATAGGGCCTATGGCCAGAATCTAGTGATTGAGAGGGGTCGACTGCTGTACGCGGGCGGGCTGGTCTCGGAGCCCGGGCTTGACGTGCGGGCGATCCGCCGACCGGCCGAAGGAATAGAGGTCGGGGTAGAGGCACGAGGCACCTTGAAGAACCCGGAATTCACTCTGTTCTCGGAACCGGCCATGTCCCAGTCCGAGCAACTCTCCTATCTGGTGCTGGGCCGGCCGCTGGAGGGCGGCACCTCCAGCGAGGAGGGCAGCGCCATGAACCGTGCTGCAATGGCACTGGGGCTCGCCGGCGGTGGCGCCGTCGCGGAACAGTTTGGCGAACAATTCGGCATTGACAACGTCGGTATCCAATCGGGCCCCAACGAATCCACCGAAGAGGCATCCCTGGTGGTTGGCAAATATCTCTCACCCAAGCTCTACGTCGGCTACGGGGTGGGACTTTTCGACCCCGTCTCGACTATCTGGCTGCGCTATACCCTCAGCAGCAACTGGAAACTGGTGACAGAGACCAGCAGCGAGGCAAGTGGGGCCGATCTCTATTACACCATCGACCGGGGGCAATGAATTCCATCAGGCCGTATCGAAATTCCAAGGACAGGGATTTATCGAAACATCCTTGATTCCCGGATACTGGATTCCGGGGCTTCGCAACAAATGGCCCGAAATGGCGGATTGAGGGCGGATTCCTCAGGACCAGTGATTCTGCCCCCTGTCCTCGACCCGGCTGTACACGCCCCGCCTGCCGCGACCATACAAAGCGGCCGGGAAATACCAGGAACGGGGCGCCTCGCGATGTGGATGCACCATCAGGCTGAGCAATACACAGCGGTTAGTCATCGCGTCCAATTCGTGCAGATTACGGTCACAGTCAGAATAGCTGCTGCAGTCGCCTGCACTCAATTCCTGGTCGGTCACCCGATCCAGGGTCACGATATGCGGGTTCCGATGCGGCTCGCCCTGTCGCTCATATTGCCGGACCCGGGCCTTTCCCGAAAGGACCAGTTGAGCCCCATAGGCACCCGGATGGTCATGGATCGGGATTGGAGCAAACCGGAAGAGGGTAAGCAGTCCAATTCGAAAAACAGGCGCTTCGGACAGCAGATGAAAACACCAGGGTTGTGACTCTGAGGGATCGCAGCTGGAGGCGGCCTCGACAGCAGAACGGTATTCCCGGTGCGAGCTCAGCTCCTCCGACAGATCCAGCACACTTTGCGCCAATAGTTGGCCACATCCCTCCCGGCTTTCGGTATCGCTGCAGCATTCCCGGACCAAGCTGGAAAGCAGCGCGCCTCTATCCCCCAATCCGTGGATCAGAAACTGCCGCAACCCGGTTTCCGAAATTTCCGTGCGATCAGATCCTTGCGATACATCATCCATTGACGAATATCCTTTTCTGTTCACGCAAGTCTTAAGTAAAGCACATTATTCTTGTGCTTCAGAGCATATTTTATACCAAATCAGAAAAACCTCTGACTTTTCATTAACCTGTGCTTATGCATGTTCGGGGGGTAGAGAATATATTGGCATTTTGGAAAATAGCCAACTGGTTATTCTCCCGAATTTGCAACCCCTGGAAGCTATGGGATACCCTGAACCGCAAAACAAATACACGAGTGTTCGATCGGTATTAATCTCGATCGTTGGACCTGAGCAGATTGATGAACACCAAGACAGCAACAACCCTGCCTCTTCACATCGCCAAGGAACGCAATGTCTCTCTTCAGGATCTGAGTGATGAGTGGCTGGAGTTGATCGAGGGCTGTCTCGAAAACTTTGCCATCGTCAGCCTCGACGGCCGCATAAGCTATACCAACCGCGGCATCCCGGGGCTTTTCTCGGTCCGCGCCAGCGGAAGCAAACTCTCCGAGTGCGTCTCAACGGCGCACAGAATCAAGCTGGAGACGGCGATGGCACAGGCCCTCCGGAAGGAGGGAAATGAGGAGTTTCATGTCACTACGGTGGCACAGACCCCGGAAATGACCTGTTACTCAATCAAGCTGTTCCCCATCCATCAGGAAGATGTCATCGTCGGTTTTCTGTTAAGCAGCTACGACATAACGACGCATCTTGAAAACGAGGCGCGTCTGATAATTGAGCGGGACCGAGCTCAGCAATACCTGGACATTGCCGGTGTGGTACTCGTTGCCATCAACAACCAAGGGTCGGTCGTGCTGATCAATCGCAAGGGCACCGACCTGTTGGGATATAGGGAATCCGAAATACTGGGCCGTAACTGGTTTGACAGCTTCCTGCCCCCTCGGATTGGGCCTGCCGTCAAACAGGTCTTCGGTCAATTGATAGCGGGAGAAATCGAGCCCGTCGAGTATTACGAGAACCCGGTTGTCACCCGCGACGGCGAAGAGCGCCTGATCGCCTGGCGCAACACCACCCTGCGCGATGCAAATGGAGGGATAACCGCAACCCTCAGCTCCGGTGAAGACATCACTGAACGCAAACGGGTGGAAGCCCAGGTAGCGCACTATCGGGAACACCTGGAGCAACTGGTTGGTGAGAGAACAGCACAACTGTCGGACGCCAATGACCAGCTGCGCAAGGCCTATCTGGAACGAATGCAGATCGAAGAGCAGATGCAGGAACACCAGGCCCAACTGGCCCATGTTTGCCGATTGAGCACCATGGCTGAGCTGGCTACAACGATTGCCCATGAACTGAACCAACCTCTGTCGGCGGTAACCAACTACGCCCGCGGTATTCGCCGAAGGATCGGAGATTCCACGACGCTGAGCCCAGAAATCATCGATGCGCTCGATCAGATCGTTGTCCAGGCTGAACGGGCGGCCAGGGTCATTCAACGGACACGTGATTACGTCACCAAAAGACAGGTTCAGCGGCAGGATGTAGATCTGACCGAAATCATCTCTGCCGCAGAAGAACTGATTACACCCAAAGCCAAACGCTCCTCTATTCGTATTCTAACCCATTGCTCTTCGGAACTGCCTATTGTCCTGGCCGACCCAATCCAGTTGGAACAGGTTTTCGTAAATCTGCTGTCGAACGCAATCGAGGCGATCGAAACCAGACCTGACCAGTCCGGCAAGATTGAACTGACCGCAGAAAAGAAATCGGCTCAGATGATCGAGGTCAGTGTTAGCGATGACGGACCGGGCATGTCGCAAACCGTGGCAGACCACCTGTTCGATCCTTTCGTTACGACCAAAGCGGAAGGGATGGGAATGGGGCTTTCCATCACTCGCTCCATCATTGAGGCACACGGTGGACAATTGTGGGTCGATACCGATATACCATCGGGCGTGTCCTTCCGCTTTACCCTGCCCTGCAAGGCGTAGCCAGACCAAGGCTGAAGAGCATGGTGTTTCCTGCCGGCCAGGGAGTTGGCGGGGCTTGCCTTGACTCGCCGGAAAAGGCAATCTGATCAGACAAAAATTGTACTTGTTTAAATCGCGGGCTTATCCATTGCAATGTTTCAATTAATTAGAAGTCGACATCCATTCACCACGATATTCATAGCCGTATTCCTCTTGGCAGTGCCATTATTGGGTCATGGTCAGACCGACATCAATGCTGACGAGGGGACCAAAGCCAGCAGTACCCTGGATACACTGATCTCCTTCGTCGAACTTAAAAAAGAGCTGTTGCAGGATATCAAGGCACTGAATAAGCAAATCGATTCAATGCAATCCGAGGCCGAGAAAAACCGTCTGATCCAGCAGCGGATAAAGCTTGAAGCGGATCTTCGCAGCACCACACGAAACCTGGAAAATATTGCCGCCGGTGTCGATATCTCCAATCTACGGATGCAGGAGCAGGAAGAGTTTAACTTTCAGAAGGAGATCTTTGCCCTGCTGAAACCGGCGCTCGACGAAATGAAAGAGATGACCTCGCATGTGCGACTGAAGTCGGATTTGAGAGAAAAAATCGCCTACTATGACGAACGACTGCCGGTGCTTGGGCAGGCTATCGCGAATATTAACCGTTTGCTGGAACACAGTAAGGAAAAATCGGTCAGAGAGTCGCTGCAATCCACGGCAGAAGTATGGCGAAAGCAGCAGTCCTTCATGCAGAGTGAGCTGCAGGCGGCCCAGTTAGAACTCGACAAACTGGAGGCTGCGGAGACTTCCCTGGCAGAGGCATCCCAGAGCTATCTGAAGTCTTTTTTCCAGAAACGGGGGCTCTATCTTACGGAGGCCCTGCTGCTGGTCGTGGCAATTTTGGTGCTTTCGCAGTTGAGTTACTCCGCCATGCAGCGCCATATCCCTGGATTCCGAAAAAAGCATCGCAGTTTCCGGATTCGACTAATGGAACTGCTTCACCGCCTGCTGACTGTGCTGCTGGTCATTATGGGTCCAATGGTGGTCTTTTACCTGGTGGAGGATTGGGTGCTCTTCAGCCTGGGCATTCTGCTGTTGCTGGGCATCGCCTTGACGCTGAGGCAGGCCCTGCCGCGCTATTGGCATCAGATTCAACTGTTCCTCAATATCGGATCCGTGCGCGAAGGCGAGCGTATCCTGATGGAGGGTCTGCCCTGGCAGGTGCAGCAGATCAATATCTTCAGCACACTGGTCAATCCGGTCGCCGACATCAGCCAGCGGGTGCCGATCGACGATCTGGTGGACCTCAAATCACGACCATCCCGGCCAGACGAGCCCTGGTTTCCCTGCAAGAAGGGCGACTGGGTGATTCTCAGCGACGGCGTGCGCGGTAAAGTGACGGGCATTTCCCACGAACTTGTGCAACTGGTCGAACGCGGCGGCGCGCAGCTCACCTACCAGCTTGGTGACTTTCTGGCCAATTCGCCGCGTAACCTGGCTACCAATTTCCGTATCAAAGAGACCCTCGGGATCACCTATGCCCTGCAGAAAGAGAGTACTTCAAGTATCCCCGAAACCCTTCAGCGCTTCATTCAGCAGCATGCCGAGCAGGAGGGGTATGGCGAACAACTGCTCAACCTGCGTGTAGAATTTGCCGAGGCTGGCAATTCTTCCCTCGATATCGTGGTGATCGCCGACTTCAAGGGAGAGTTGGGTGATCTCTACAATCGATTGCGCAGAGCGATCCAACGATGGTGTGTCGATGCCTGTACCGAGAATGGCTGGGAGATCCCTTTCCCACAGATGACACTGCATGGCGCGCTCGGTAAGACTTGAGCTATCACCTCAACATACCCATTTGCCAAACAACCGGGTTGCTATCGAGTCGGCGATTCAGGCCAGGAGGTGTCGGCCCGCTGTTAGATGTCCTGTAGATAAAACCACAAGGGAACGGGCGCAACAGCCATGGCCAGGAGTGCAGCATACGCTTGAAAAGGGATGATTCTACTCATTCCAACCACCAGTCCAATGCCACCACCGCCACCGACCAACGAATTTCCGGGCAGGTTCAGGGCCACCGCGATGGTCAGGTATCGGTGGCGGAGAAGAAACGGAGCAATTCGGGCGGGTGCTTTTTTATTCAGGAGTTCAAGCCTTTGCTGCGGGCTCAAGGGTTCGAGTTGGCGTACGAGCGAACTCGCCTTGCGCAGGTAAAACCAGTCGAGCAGCCGGCACACCAGATGCGGGGAGATCATCCTGCCGACGGCAAAGCTTATCGATAGCGCTACCAGCGTACACAGGTAAACGAGCAGTGCCCCCTTGCTCCCCAACATAAGCATCAGCGCCAGACCGATCTCAATGCCCGGCATAAAAGGAATGGTCATGAGCAGAACATAAAGCACTATCGTGCCGAGTAGAATGCCATGAAGCATCGGCTCATGACGAGGAAACAACTGGAAATTGATTTGATGTGTTAACCAATTACCGCCGATATTCAGGGCTACTACGATGAGCAGAAACAGTGCGATCTTTAGATAACCAATGTACCTCGAGGATACTGCCTGCTGTTGACTCGAATCGGCCAATCCCTCGTCTCCAGAGACAGATCAAGCTGTTATTTCGGGTAGCTCAGAAAAACTTTTTTCATTTCTTGAGCTTCCCCTGAAACCAGTACTCTCTGCGTATATCCCAGTACCACCGCTCCTTGGTCCAGACAAAGGTCACATCCGCCAGATTACCCTCGACAACACCCTGCCAGGCAATCTTACCGTGGGACGGACTCTCTGTTACCGCATTGAAGTGAATGGCATTGCCGACACGGGTCGCCGTATATTCGCTGCTGTCAAAATTATACGGATCGCACGAAACGGATTTGAATCGCCCGTTCTGAAAGATAATTTCCTCATGTTCATCCGGATCTAATGCACCGCCTTTTTCTCCGTTGTTGCCAACAAAAACCTTGCCGTCTAGCAAGTGGGAGAGTTCATTAGCAAATAAGGGGTTTACCAGGAAAACCGATAAGGCGGCAATAAGCAGGATACCAAGGTACAACCGCTTTTTCATCGGGAACCTCCTCTCGCGTGCGTATTCCAACCATCAGATTGAAGTCCAGCCACAATGCCTTACCCGAATGCTTCGGAGACAAGACGATTGTTTGCTAAGGAACCTCTTATTTATTCGTCATTCCGGACAAAGCGCAGCGTAGATCCGGAATCCATCTTAAAGTAATCAATAAGTTACTGGATCCCGGCCTGCGCCGGGATGACGGAGTACGAATAAATCAAATATTTCCTAAGTCTAGCAGATCACCAGGCAACAACTTGAAAGACAGTTGAGTGCGGTCATAACCTGTTCGGAGAAAGGGAGCAGGTCTTGAATCTTGAATTATTAGGGCCTGTTGGCACTGCCTATGCAATCAACGGATGGGGTTTGCTGATAGCATAGCCCTGGGCGTAATCGACCCCTATTTCACGTAATTTTTCTAAGATCGCGTCGTTCTCTACAAACTCAGCGATGGTCTTCTTACCCATTACATGTCCGATTTCGTTGATCGATTTCACCATGGCCAGATCCATCGGATCATCCAGTATATCCTTGACGAACACACCGTCGATCTTTAGAAAATCAACCGGTAAGTTCTTGAGGTAGGCAAAAGAAGAGAGACCACTGCCGAAATCGTCCAGTGCAAAACAGCAACCCAAATCTTTCAAAGACCTTATTAAACGAGTGGCGTTAGTCAGATTTGCTATGGCGACGGTTTCGGTGATCTCGAAACAGATTTTCTCGGGCGCAATACCAAGTGTCCTGAATCGATCCATAACAAAGTCCAGGAAGGAGTCGTCGCTCAGGGTGGATCCCGAAAGGTTAATGCTACACATACAGAGACGCGACAGACTCTCGGGATGCTGCGCAAACCAGGAAAAGGCCGCATTGACTACCCAATGATCAACCTGATTGGACAGGTTATAACGCTCTGCGGCAGGAAGAAATACACCGGGCAGTATGATGTTTCCATCATAGTCCTTCATCCGCAACAACAGTTCATAGTGTTCCTTTTCGTTGCTCTCTTTCTGTACCGAAATGATTTCCTGGAGATAGAGTTGCAAGCGGTTTTGTTCCAGGGCATGAGGTAAAAACACTGCCCAATGCATCTCACCGCGTCGTTTGCTGAGCTTGATATCATCATCATGATGGACGTGGATTCGATTACGCCCCTCTTCTTTGGCCAGGTAGCAGGCGGAGTCCGCAGCGCTCAATACAGGGGAAATTCCTTCGCTATGTACATTGACCGCTACCACTCCGATACTTAGTCCGATGGTGAATCTGGTATCTCCCCACAAAAAGTGAAAATCCAACACCGCCTTGGAAAGTTGCTTCGCTACCCGTAACGCCTCATCAAGGGTGCAATGCTCCATCAGCAGTCCAAATTCGTCTCCTCCAAGACGGGCCAGGGTGTCACGATGGCGTATGCTTTTTTGCAACAGCTGACTGATTTGCCGTAACAATTCATCCCCTGCCACGTGGCCACAGGTGTCGTTGACCAGCTTAAATTGATCCAGGTCCATGTAGCAGAAAGCGTTCTCAGTATGCTCCGCACGTGCTGTTTCCAACACCCGATTCAACCGATGCTCGAACTCCCGACGATTGATCATTCCGGTCAGGCTGTCATGAGATGCCTGATAGGTCATCTCCTGGGAGAGGCGACGGGCTTCGGTGACATCGCTGAAAACCAGCACAACACCGATTATCTGGCCGTCACGATCCTTGATTGGAGCAGCCGAATCCTGAATTGCAACCTCTTTTCCCGTTCTGCTCACTAGAACCGTGTGATTGACCAGACCGATGACTTTGCCCTCGTGCAGGCAACGGGAAACAGGATCTAGTGCCGGTTCTCGTGTCTCCTCGTTGACAATATTGAACACCTGTTCCAGGCGCAGACCTTCGGCTTCCGCCAAGCTCCAACCGGTAAGCATTTCCGCCACCTGATTCAAGAACTGGATATGACCCCTGGCATCGGTCGATATAACCGCGTCTCCGATGGAGTGGAGGGTCACCTGAGCCCGTTCCTTTTCCTCGAACAGGGCGTGCTCGGCGCGTTTACGCTGTTCGAGTTCCTGCTTCAATTCACCCACCAGTAGATATTTGGTGAGGGCGTCTCCAACCCGGCGGGCAATGTCGCCAAAGGTTTTGCGCTCTGTTTCCGTCCATTGCCGCTGATATGAACACTGATGTAACGCCAGCACCCAGGGGGATCCAACGCCGGGGTGCAGAGCCGCCAGTATCTGACTCTGAATATGGTATCTCCTGGCAAACTCTATCTGATTTTCCTTTTCCGGAAAGTAGTGAACGATCGGATCCGTACTCCCAAGGGCCTCTATAAAAATCCCCGACACGACCGGGTCCATCGGTAGCCTTTCCGTTGCAGCTAATCTGTTTGCAGATTCGAGCCGCGCAGCCGCCATGGGTATTTTCCAGAATTCAGCCTGTGGATCGCAGGGATGAATCAGCCAGGCCCGATCCACATCAAATATATCCAGCAGTTCTTTGACCAACAGATCGAGGGTCTGTTGCAGGTCCCTGTTTTGCGTCACCAGGCGGGAGATGCGCTCCAGATTTTTCAGATGAAGTTCGCTTTCATGCAGCGACGCTTCGGCCCGGACTCTTGCATCCACATCCCGCACAACGGCGAGTACCCGTCCCTCACCGCCGATCTCTGAATTTCGAAGGGCGACTTCGGACCAGAACAGGTCTCCGTTCCTGCGCCTGGATCGCCAGGTGAACAGTTGCGGTCCCTCCTCGGTCGCTTTTTTTACCCACTTCACTGCATCTTTCTGAGTATAGGGAGGTTCACCACTGCTCAGGTCGTTGAGCGAGAGCTTCAGGGCCTCCTCATGGGGGTAACCGAACATTTCGGTCATGGCACGATTTACGTCGAGGATTTCGCCGGTTTCTACGGAGTGAATAAAGATGGCCTCGCCTGTTGCGTTGAAGATTTCACGATAATTCTGCTCACTTCTGCACAGCACATCCTCGGTGTGTTTGTGTTCAGTGATGTCTTCCTTGATGCCCAGGTAGTGGGTTACCCTTCCATCGGATTGCCGAATGGGAGAGATCCTGGCCCGTTCGATAAAGACCTCACCGTTCTTGCGACGATTGATGAATTCACCCTCCCAGCTTTCGCCCCGGCGGATTGTTTCCCACAACTCTTTTTGCGCAGACGCGGGGGTCAGTCCGGAATCGAGCATATTGGCGTTTTGCCCCACCGCTTCATCGGCCGCATAGCCGGTGGCATGGGTAAACTGGGGATTGACGTATTCGATGTTTCCGTCCAGGTCAGTGATAACCACCGACGAAGGGCTCTGTTCCACTGTCAGCGACAGCTTGGTCATCTGTTCCGCGTTGCGACGCTGTTGATACACCAGGATACCTACCGCCAGAGCGGTTATGGTGGCCACACCAAGAAATGCCTGGAGGTTCAATACATTCTGGGCTGTGGTCGCACTCACGTCAGCGAACGGTCCCTGCCCTCGCGAGGTAAACCAGATCCCGGTCAGCGTCAGTACCACGGATAACAGGGTTGCACCCAGTCTCTCAAAACGGATGGCGCCCCACACCAACAGAGGAAAAATGACGTAGAACAGCACAAAGTTTGATGTCGACTCCCTCGCCGCACCCGAGAAAACATAGACGGTCACCATTAGGGTGATGACGAACAACACAGCGAACTCCAGCCGCCTGGCACGAACACGACTCAACGCCACCTGCAATCCGCTTCCAAACCAGACAATGATCAACGGCGCTACAAACAGGATGCCCAAACCAGCCCAGTTGAACCACAATCGATAGACATTGAGAAACGAGGGTGCCCCGGCCCAGGTCACGGTAGCATAGGCGCCGATCAGACTGGTCAGCGACGGAATCAGGATGACGGCCAGAAGAACAAATCGAAGCA
>Ga0316189_10001357_pt1 | contig 24446 bp, 19 predicted proteins | sample LowCovwburrow_MG_FD_204930 | JGI IMG/M metagenome (GOLD analysis project Ga0316189, IMG submission 204930) | Coastal sediment microbial communities from Maine, United States - Lowes Cove worm burrow | ecosystem: Environmental > Aquatic > Marine > Coastal > Sediment | place: USA: Maine... | reverse complement strand
GCGGATGAGCACCGCGCCGAGCGAAAGAGCGGTCGAGCGCGTCGCCGTCGGGAAGGCGGCGGCGTCGCGTCTCGGCCACGGCGAGGAGGCTCACCTCGTGGCGTTCTTGGAGGCGCTGGGAGGTGAGCGCGAGAAGAGGCAGAGCGCTAGAAGAAGCGGTCGGCGACGCCGATCCGCGCCGTGACTTCGAGGTAGCGGCTTGAGGAGGCGTCGGTGTCGATCATCGCGACCGAGTGGCCGAGGGTCTCGACGACGTAGAGGCGGCGGCGCTCGGCGTCGATGACCAGCTCGTTGGGGCCCTCGCCGACGTCGATCGTCTTGACTAGGCGGAAGGAGCCGAGGCCGACGACCGCGATCTGATCGTCCGAGTAGCAGGAGACGTAGGCGAGGGCCTCGCCCGTCGGCGGATGATCGACGGCGAGGATGTTCGGGTTGCGGCAGAGACCGACCGTGTCGATCGCGGTGAGGCTGGGCTCGCCCCCGTCGTCGAGGCGGGTGTCGATGCGGAGAAGCGCCGGCGGGGTCGTGCTGACCAGGAGCATGCGATCGCCGGTCTCGTCCTCGAAGGCGAGGTCGGCCATGTAGGGCAGATCTTCGGCGGTCGCCGGGTTGCTCTCCTGAAAGCCGCGGTTGTTGTTGCCGAGGAGAACGTCGGCCGCGGTCGCGACCGTGAACTGCCGGATCCCCGGCCAGAAGCGGTGGCTGCCGATGAGGGCCGGGCGGGTGCACTCGAGGCTCAGCGTCGGTGGCTTCGCCGGGTCGCACGGGCGCTGGGCGACGGCGAACCCGCCCGCGTATTCGGTCTCGGTGTAGGGGTCGGTGTTGAAGAAGTCGCCCTCGATGTCGCTGATCTCGGGGCCACCGTCGCCGCTGAGGTCGATCAGGGTCATCGCCGAGCCGGTCAGGTGGGGCAGGTAGGCGTAGCGGTAGCCGCCGCTGGCGAGGCTGAGGCGGACGCCGTCGTTCGGCAGGCGGGTGCTCTCGGGGTCGTTGAAGCGGTGCGTGAGGGTGTGGGGCTCGTCGCAGGCGCCGTTGCGATCCTGGCCGCAGCGCAGCTCTAGCGTGGTCTTACCTTCGCCCTTGGGCGTGATCTCGGCGTCGATCCAGGTGATGGTCGCGTCGACGCTAGAGGGGATGAGGAGGCGCGAGATCCCGTCGGCGCCGAAGGGTCGATCGACGACGATGTTGCCGGCGCCGACCGGGAGAGAGATCGTCGCGCTAGTGTCGATGAACCCCTCGACGTCACACTCGACGACCCCGGTCTGGACGGCGGAGTCGCGGCATCGCCTGTCGGCGCTGAAGCTTGCGCCTGGGGGGGACGGATCTTGGAGGCTGGCGTCGACGGCCGCGAGGTCGAGGGCGAGCAGGGTGGACGCGCCGCTGCGCCTGTCGAGATCGCTGTTGGCGACGAAGAGCCAGCCCCCGTCTGGGCTGAGCGCGGCGCCGGTCGGGAGGCGGAGCGGGCCTGCGGTTCCGGAGTCGTCTCCGCCACAGCTCAGCGCGATGCTGATCAGGAGGGCGGAGACGAGGGCTGCGCGGGACACCGCCGGAGGATCGCACATCCGCGGTCGGCCTCGCAGGGGGGTTGGCGTCGGGCCTGCGCTCGGGGGCGGAACTAGAGCCCCCGCGAGTCGGCGCTTTGCGAGATCTCCGCTGGTTCGAGCGAGCGCAGCCATGCCTCGGGGTAGGCGGACCAGGATGCGCAGAGGGCGAGGAGCGCGGCGACGGTGGCGAGCCAGCGGCCGGCCCCTGAGCGAGGCTCGCCGGGGGGCTCGATGAGGCCGGCGGCGAGCTCGACCACCGCCTTGCTCAGGAGCACGGGGGTCGCGAGGGCGAGCGAGAGGAAGAGGATATGGGCGGCAGCGCCGGTGAGGACCGTCGGCCCTAGGTCGCGGAGGAGCAGCTCTGTCGCCGCTTGGAGGCCGACGCCCGGGGGCGCGAGGAGGGCGAAATCGCGCAGGCCGAGGAGGAGCGGGCGGTGGAGGCCGAGGCCGAGGCAGAGGCTGAGGACGACGGCGATGAGGAGCGGCTCCCAGGCGCCGCGGCGGAGCTCGAGGGCCCGGCCGCTGGCGCCGGCAGCCCCGAGGAGGGCGTGTCCAGGCGCCCCGAGGAGGGCCCCCGCGAGACCGCCGAAGGCTAGCTCGAAGATCGCCCCGCGGACGAGCGTCGGCGTGTCGACGAGGCCCGCCGCGGGCGGGAAGGAGAGCGCGAGGGCGCCGGCGATCGAGCTCGCCAGGACCGCGGCGACCGGGATCCACAGCGGGCCTATGAGGCGCAGCCAGGGGACTTGGACGAGGAGGAGCGCGCCTAGCCGGAGGGTCAGCCAGAGCGCCGCCGCGAGGGCTGCGCTCATCCGCCGCCGGCCCCGACGAGGGCGCGGATCCAGAGGTCCGCGCTGAAGGAGACGAGATCGCTGGCGATCGTCGCGCCGATGATGATGAGGCTGATGACGACAGCCGCCGCCCGGGCGATCGCCGCGAGCTGGGGGTCCCGGGCGCCGAGACGATTGCCGAGGCTGCCGACGATGATCGACGCGGCGATCGCCGAGACGACCACCGGGATCATGAGGCCGAAGGCGAGGATGAGCCCCTCGCTGACGAGCTCGACTGTGTCCGCAGAGGTCATCGCCTCCGCCGCGCGCTTCGGGTCTAGACCGATCATCTCAACATCGCCCCGCGCTGCCCTGCGTATCCATCGTCGCCGAGGGCTATCCCGCGTAGCCCTGGATGAGCCCGAGGATGACCACCTGCCAACCGCCGATCGCCAAGAAGAGCAGCACCTTCAGGGGCAGGCTGACCAGGGGGAGCGGCTGTCCGGGGAGGCCGAGGAGGACGAAGATCTGGGCGACGATCAGATCGACGATCGCGAAGGGGAGGAGGATGACGACCGCCATGTGCAGCGCCTCGCTCAGCTCCGTGACGAGGAACGCCGGGATCAGGACGAGGGGATGGTCGACCGGCAGGGCCTGGGTCGCGGCGAATACGTCGAGCTGCTCTGGATCGGCGTGGCGGCTGAGGAACTCGGCGACCGGGGTGAGGGTCTCGGGGCTGAGGCCGCCGAACTCGATGAGGGGGGCGATCGTCAGGGCGACGGGCCCCATGATCACCGCGGTGACGACCGTCGAGAGGGCGACGACCGCGGTCCAGGGGAGGAGCATCTCGGCCCCGAGCGCGGTCCGCAGCGCCGCGAAGACGACGCTCACCTTGGTGAAGGCGGTGCAGGTCGCGAGGAAGAGGGGCAGCGCGGCGAGGATGATCCACGCCGGCGCTCCGCCGAGGACGCTCGGATCGGCGGTCAATGCCGGTCTACGCCGCTATGGCCGATCTGACCGCCGTGGGCGATCACCCGGGTCCGGGCCCAGGACCCCTCGGGGGGGGGCGCGTCGCGGGCCCAGGCGGGCTCGTCGTCGAGCTCGCTGAGCAGGTTGGGCGCGCCGCTCGGGCCGGTCCCGACGAGGAGGCGCCGACCGTCGAGATCGACGACGTGGAGCCGGTGTTGGCCGGTCAGGCCGACGACCTTCTGGTTCGCGGCGCGCGAGCGTCCGCCCATGCGGCGTCCCAGCAGCGCAAGGAAGACAAACATCACGGCGAGGACCACGCCGGTGTAGAGGAGAAGTACCTCGGCATCCGTGAGCTCAGGCATCGGCGGAAAAATACGTCGACGCCCAACCAGGGCGAAAAAAGCGGCGATCCTGCGGCCTCCGGGGGCGTCGTTGGGGCGGATTAGTCCGTCATGAGCGCTTTCGCCCCAGATCGGAAGCGGAGAGGAGGCGGAGAGCCCGAGGCAGAGCGGAGCTCAGGGCCTCGCTGCGAGGCTCGATCCGCCTGCATGGGGGCGTGAGCGGTCGCGCTGGGGTTCTCGTGGTTCGCAGAGCGCGAGCGCGAGCGCGTCACCGCTCGACATCACCTGTGGGCGAGGGAGCGTAGGGAGCTGGGGGCGGTCTGTCGCGGTGAGATCTCCTCCCGTCGCGACAGGAGATCTCAGCTGAGCTGCTCGAGCTCTGCGAAGCGCTTGCCCGAGGCGTAGGCCTTCGCTGGCATCCGCCGCTTGCCGGGGGGCTGAAGCTCGCGGATGACGACGACCCCCTCGCCGCAGGCGACGTGCAGGCCGCGACGGTCGACCGCGATCACAGCGCCTGCCTCAGCCCCCGCGGGTCGTTCGACGTCGCTCGGTCGGGCGCCGAAGAGCTTGAGCCGATCCTGGCCGCGCATACAGGTGGCGCCGGGCCACGGATCCATCCCGCGGACGTGGGCGGCGATCGCCGGTGCCGGGCGCGACCAGTCGACCGCGCCCTCCTCCTTGCTGAGCATCGGCGCCAGGGTCATCGCCGCGTCGTCTTGGGGGGTCGGCGGCGGGACGTCGGGGAATTCGCGGAGGAAGTCGGCGAGGGCCTCTCCGCCGAGGCGAGCGAGGCGCTCGAAGAGCTCGCCGCTGGTCTCCTCGTCGCCGATCGGTGTCGACACCATCCGGTAGACGGGGCCGGTGTCGAGCCCCTCTTCCATCCGCATGATCGCGACCCCGGTGGTCGGGTCGCCGGCGGCCACCGCCCGCTGGATCGGCGCCGCGCCGCGCCAGCGAGGGAGGAGCGAGGCGTGGACGTTGATGCAGCCGTGGCGTGGGGCCTCGAGGATGTCCAGCGGCAGGATCCGGCCGTAGGCGGCGACGATGATCACGTCGAGCTCGAGCTCCCGCAGCTTGGCCGCGACCTTGCCGTTTCGCAGCTTGCGCGGCTGGATCACTGGGACCCCGAGCTCGAGCGCGGCGACCTTCACCGGCGGCGGTTGGAGCTTGCGGCCACGACCGGCGGGGCGATCGGGCTGGGACGCGACGAGAACCACGTCGCAGGTCTCGGCGGTCGCGAGGAGGCTCGGGACTGCAAAGTCAGGGGAGCCCATAAAGGCGGCGCGGAGCTTTGGCATGGTGGTGGTTCCTTGGAGGGGGGGTTGGAGGCGCTTGCGGGCCGTGGTCGCAGGGGAGCCGTCGCAGGGGACGCAGCAGCGTGGTGGCGGGTGGTGGTGGGCTGCGCTCGGCGGGGAGTGCTTGCTGGATGCGGCGAGCGCGTTCGGGAGTCTAGCCCTCGCGATAGGCGAGATAGGCGGCTCGGAGCGCGTCGTCGAGGAGGACGTCGCGGGCCTCGTCGAGCGCGGCGCGAAGCTCTTTGAGCTCGGCGGCCATCGACGTTCGGGTGCGAGCCCCGAGGCGCTCGTCGGCGAAGGTCTGGCGGAGCTGGTGATGGGCCCGGCGCAGCTCTCCGCGGGAGGCCCCGACGGGGAGACCGAGGAGGGCGAAGTAGTCGCCCTTGCGGGCGGGCCCGAGGGCGGTGCGGATCCGGCGGAGGTCGATCGCCGCGGCGCTGTCCTCCTCGGGGGTCGGGGGGCTCGCGCTCTCCTCCTCCGGATCGTCGAGGAGGACGCGACCCAGCACCAGGAGCGCGTAGATCCAGGCGAGGAGCGGCCGGCCGCCGATGTCGGCGATGTCGTCGATGGTGAGCCTGCCGTCGAGGGTGCCGAGCGCCCTGGCCTCGACCGGCGGATCGAGGTCGCGGAGCAAAGCGCCGGGGCGGATCCTCGGGCGGGCCTCCCCCCGGCCGAGGCGCCTGCGGAGGATCGGCTCTTCGAGCTCTAGGAGGATGCCTTCGGCGATGATCGTCGCGAGCGGTCGGCCGAGGGCTGAGGGCTGAGGGCTGGGCTCCGGTGTCGGGTCGGACGCGGGGCCAGACGCGGGGCCAGACGCGGGGCCAGACGCGGGGCCAGACGCGGGGCCAGACGCCGGGTGGACCGACCAGGTGCCCGTCCAGGCAAAGGCGCTGGTCAAGACCTCCGCCAGGAGATCGCCTCTCACCGAGGCCCGCTCGCTCGGCTTGATCGCCCCGAGCTCGATCGCTGCGTCGACGTCCGCGAGGCTGTCGTGCGCGAGGCGGCTCCGGAGCTCACGGGCGGTCGCCGCGTCGACGAGGCCGCGGCGTAGGAGCCCAGCGCTGAGCCGATCCTCCGGTCGATCGCTGCGCAGCTCGACGGGGGCGCCCTCAGAGAAGAGCACCTCGACGCTCTGCTCGGCCCATCTTTCCTCTGGAGTTTCGCTCGTGGTGATCCGCAGGTGGCCGGAGAAGCGGTCGGCCTCGAGGCGGAGGAGGAGCTCGGGCAGCGGCGCCTCATCGAGGAGACCCTGCTCGCTCGCCTCGCCGATCTGCTCGGCCTCATCTCGACCGGCCGTGGTCGTGAACCTGCGGCTGCGGGTCGTCAGGCGGTGGGTCCTCGGGGGGGCTCCGGGCCTTGATCCCGCTTGCACGCGGCGCTCGAGCGTGGAGGTCTTCTGCGTTGGAGTCGGGGTCTGCGTCGGGGTGGGGTCTTGGCCCTGTCGACGCGCCTTGGGAGCGGGGACAGTCGCGGTCGGAGCCTCGTCTGAGATACGGAGGGTGGCCGCTCGCCGCTGGTTGCGGACGACCCGTTGGGTCACCGGCTCGACGTCGATGAGCGCGAGATCGTCGGCGTCTGCGCTGACGTCGACCTCGGCGTCGAGGTCCGGACCGCCGCCGAGGCCGATGGCGTCGAGGTCAAAGTCACCGCTGTCCCCCGCCAGCGGTTCACTGCGCTCGTCGAGGGCTGCGAGGGTCCGCCTCAGCTGGGCGAGGAGGGGATCGCGGTGGCGCAGCGGCAGCTGAGCGGCGTCGGCTCCGAGCGCGTGCGAGAGCGGGGCCGGCTCGCTCGGTCCGAGCAGCTCTGTGAGCGTCTCGCGGAGCTCGTCGTCGTCGACGGGGGCGACGAGGAAGCGATCGGCGCCCAGCTCCATGACATCGGCGAGGTCGAGGATCTCCCCGCCGAGCTTGCTGTGGAGGATCACCGGGATCCCGATCCCTTTGGGATCCTGCCGGAGCATGCTGAGCAGGCTGCGCACATCACAACCGCGCGCGCAGAGGAGGATCGCGGCCGGAGAGAATTCTCCGAGGTGATGGGCGAGTTCGCCCGAGCCTGTCGTCGCGCTGCGATAGCCGAACGCCTCGACCCGACGGGAGAGGTCCTCGCCTTCGGGGGGTTCGCCGATGATCAGGAGATCTGGGGCCACAGTTCGCAGAAGATACTCGATTCGGGCCTGTGGGCGTTCTCTTCGGCGTCGGCGGAGGGGCCGGCCCGGCTCTGCTTGGCGTAGAGGCGAAATCGTGCGAGATATTTCACGGGCGCCCCTGAATAGGGCGGGCTTCGCCCTTGTCTATGCGCCTCGTCGGCAGTGCCGGCAAAGGAGACCCCCATGCACCTCGGTGGACAGACGGAACGGAATCAGAGTGGCGGTGCACGGTTGTTGCGCCGCTTTGTGTGTGCGACCGCGATGGCCGGCTCGATGTTGTTGAGTACGGCGGCGATGGCCGCTCCAGACGGTCCTGGCGGCCACACCTGGAAGACCATCGACGACGAGACCGGCGAGGCGAAGTCCCACGTCAAGATCATCGAGGTCAACAACCGCCTCTACGGCACCGTCGTCAAGCTCCTCCGCGATCCCGAAGCGGTCTGCGACAAGTGTGAGGGCGAGAAGAAGGGCCAGCGGATCCAGGGCATGGTCGTCCTTTGGGGCCTCAAAAAGGACGGCAACGAGTGGTCCGGCGGCAAGATCCTCGACCCCAAGAAGGGCAAGGTCTATCGCGCCAAGATGTGGGTCGAGGGCAATGACCTTCAGGTCCGCGGCTACATCGGACCCTTCTTCCGGACCCAGACCTGGAAGCTGGTCAAGTAGACCCTGGCGATCGAGCCGATCGCTCATCGTCGAGCCTGCGCTGAAGAGCGCGGGCTCTTCGCGTTTAAACGGGCGGATCGGATCGTTCATCTCGGGGGGGCAGGGCCCGCCATCCTGGAGCAGCGGCCGCTAGAGCAGCGACTGCGGGTCGACGTCGACCAGCGCCATCGTCTGCGCTGGGCCGCTGCCCTTCGGTCCCATGTGGGGGCGGAGCGCCCGCAGCAGCCAGCGCAGGGGGTGGCGGCTGGTCCCGCGGAGGAGGATCTGCCAGCGGATCCGCTTGTTGATCCGCTCGATCGGCGAGGGGATCGGCCCGAGGGCGACGAGGGGCGTCGGCTCGTCCTTGCCGTGGGCGCGGGAGACCGTCTCGATCCGCGCGTGGACGAACTGGATCAGCTCTTCGGCACGGGCGACGACCGCGTTGGCCTCGCCGCCGGTGATCCGTATCAGGGCCAGGAAGCCGTAGGGCGGGTTGCCGAGCTCGCGGCGCTTGTCTAGCTCCCAGCGGGCGAAGTCCGAATAGTTGTGGTCGGCGGCGAAGCGGATCGCCTCGTGCTTGACGCTGTAGGCCTGGATCAGCACCCGGCCGGGACGTTCGCCGCGGCCCGCTCGGCCCGAGACCTGGGTGAGGAGCTGAAAGGTCCGCTCGGCGGCGCGGAGATCGGGGAGGCCGAGCCCGTGATCGGCCTGGAGGATCCCGACCAGGGTCACCCCGGGAAAATCATGGCCCTTGGAGAGCATTTGGGTGCCGACGAGGACGTCAGCCTCGCGGGCGCGGAACTTGGCGAGGGTGGTCAGGAGACCGCGGCCGCGGCTGGTGTCTCGATCGAGGCGGAGCACGCGTACACCTGGGAGAGCGCCCTCGAGGGCGACCTCGATCCGCTCGGTGCCGGCGTTGCCGTGGAGTAGCTCGCCGTCGCCGCAGCTCGGGCAGCGCTCCGGCGGGCCTTCGATCCTCCCGCAGAGGTGACACATCAGCCGGTTGCGCCCGAGGTGATAGGTCATCGACGGCGCCGAGCAGTCGGGGCAGGGCAAGAGCGAGGAGCAGGAGGAGCAGACCAGGGTCGTCGCGAAGCCGCGGCGGTTGAGGAAGAGGATCACCTGTTCGCCGGCCTCGACGGTCTTCGCGACGGCGTCGCGGAGGAGACCGGTGAGCATCGTCTCGGGGTTGGGGCGATGGACCGAGAGCGAGACCAGCTCGACCTTGGGGAGAGGCCGCGGCGTCGGCCTGGTGTTGAGCTCGATGAGGCTGTAGCGACCGCCGCGCGCGAGCTCGTAGGTCTCGAGCGAGGGGGTCGCGCTGCCGAGGATCGCGAGGGCGCCGACCTCCCGCGCGCGGACCAGGGCGACGTCGCGGGCGTGGTAGCGGACGCCCTCCTCCTGCTTGAACGAGCCGTCGTGCTCCTCGTCGACGACGATCACCCGCAGGTCGGGGATCGGGGCGAAGATCGCGGAGCGGGGGCCGATGACGATCCGGCGGATCCCGGCCCGGATCTGCTGCCAGGCGTCGAGGCGTTGGCGCGGGGTGAGGGCGCTGTGGAGGACCGCGACGGTGTCGCCGAAGCGGGCGCGAAAGCGGTCGCTGAGCTGCGGGGTGAGGGCGATCTCGGGGACTAGGACGATCGCCCCGCCGCCGTCCTCGAGGGCAGTCGCTATCGTCTGGAGGTAGACCTCGGTCTTGCCGCTGCCGGTGATCCCGTGGAGGAGCGCGACCGCGAAGCTGCGGGCGACGAGGCGCTCGCGGAGCTGCTCAAGGGCGGCGAGCTGATCGTTCGTCGGCGCTTGGGCGACGTCCCGCTCGACCTCGCCGAGGGCGAAGGGGTCGAGCGCACGGGGCCGCTCCTCGGCGGCGACGAGCCCCGCATCGACGAGCGGTGGGAGGAGGACTCGCGCTCGCGGGAAGGGGCCGCGGGCCTCGGCCAGGCCGACCCAAGTGCCAGGAGGAAAAGACTCGAGGAAGTCGAGGAGCCCCCGCCGTTGTTTGCTCCGGCCGACCAGGTCGCGGAGGGTCTCCTCGTCGGAGACCGTCCCGCGGAGGTAGGCGGTTCGCCGGAGGTGGAGCTCTGTCCGAGAGCTCTCGTCGCCGCCATCGTCCCAGCGCACCTCGACCAGCGAGCGCTCGGCGAGGTCCGCGAGAACGCCGAGGGCCCGCGGGATCTTCGGCTTGAGAGAGGTGAGCTTGGCGACCGCGAGCTCCTTGGGTGCGCGCTCAGCCAGGGCCTTGAGGAGCTGGTGTTCGCCGCTTTTGAGGGCAGAGAGGGGGTTTTCCAGGGCCGCGGCGCCCGCCTCCGAGATCCGGACGCTGCGGACATCGTTGCCGGTGAGGAGGCCGGGGAGGGCGAGGCGATAGGCCTCGCCGACGGGGGCGACGTAGTAGTCCTGGATCCACTCGCAGAGGCGGAGCAGATCGGGGGGGAGCGCCGGCTCGGGATCGAGGAGCTCGAGCAGGTTTTTGGTCTTCCCCGCCGGAGGAGTCTCGGGGACCGCGTCACGGACGACGCCGATGAGGCGGCGCGAGCCGAAGGGGATCAAGACGCGAACACCCGGCGCTGGGATCTCTGGCCAAGCGGCCGGGATCCCGTAGGTGAAGCCGCGATCGACGGCGATCGGGGCGGCGACGGAGACCAGACGTTGGGCCCTCTTCGCTGGCGTCGAGGTCGATCTCGAGGTCGGCTCAGGCTCAGGCGATGCCGGAGTTTGGGGCGGAGGGGCGGTCATCGTCGCGTGGCGCTTCGTCCTCAGCGCGGGCTGTGGGGTTGGCCATGGGTCTGCTCACGGAGCTCTTCGCGGAGCTCCTCGGGGCTGCGGTAGAGGGTGCGACGACGGGCGCGCTCGTCAAGGTAGAGCTCGACCGCGCCGCCGACGACCAGGAGAGCCCCGCCGATAGTCAGGACCTCGAGGCCCCAGGCGTACCAAAGCCCGGCCAGCGTGGTTGGAGAACTGTCGACGGCTCGGCTGGCGCCGGCGAGCACGCCGCGGTGGACCGCGAGGGTCACCCCCAAGAGGATGAGGCCGATCCACCACAGCTTCGGCGAAGGTCGGTCGCCGGCGCCGATGCGGAGGCGACGGCGGCGAGCGTGGTCGACGGGCCCGAGATCGCGGCTGAGGCCGGCGGCGCCGAGGCCAATCAGCGCGGCGAGGCCGAGGAGCGCGAGGAGGGCAGAGGCGAGGGTGAGCGCAGCGATCGTTAGGAGCTGTTGTGGGTCGTCGCTGCGGAGCAGCTCCTGCAGGGTTTGCAGGATGTTGGGCCCGTAGACCTCGAGGCCCGCCGCGAGGGCGAGGCAGAGGAGGCCGCGGCCCAGCCATCGTGACCGAGGTCGAAGACCGGCGCGGCTCGCCTCGCGTAGGCGCCGACGATCGGGGGCGATGGTGCGCGAGCCGGACACGTCGGTCCCGGTGTATCGCGTCCGTCCAACGCCGGCCAGATCGTCGCCCGTTTGCGCCGGCGCGCTCGTCGACGAGTCGCCGACGGGTCGACGCATCGCCCGAATCATCTCGTGACCAGGGCCGGTCCTCGAGGGGTGAGGAGAGCGCGACGCAGGCGCAGACGGTGTTGGAGATCAAGCCTGCGACTTCGAAGGTGGCCCTGACCCGGCCTGATCCGGCGGCGATTCGGGCCTGAAGCGTGGGATCAACGCGGAGCGTCGAAGACCGGCTCTTGGAGGGTGAAGGCGACGAGGCAGCGGCTCCCTGCCTGTCCCATCTTGTAGCGAGGGATCACCTGGGTGTCGGTGCGACCGCGGAAGGCCTCGGTCAGGAGCTGGACGTCGGCGTCCGAGAGGTCACGGCCGGCGCAGAGGGTCCCGCCCCAGCGGTACTCGCGGAGCGACGAGGCGGGCTCGGTACCCTCGCGGAGGACGACGCTGCCGCGGTAGCTGTTGTAGGTGTTGCTCGATTTCATGTTGATGGTGAGCGAGGTCACATATCCAGTGTTGCCGGAGCTGTCAGCGGAGGCGAGCGTCGGCAGGCTGGATGCTGCGAGGAGGATGGCGAGCGAGAGTGGGCGTCGGATCGACATGGGTGTGGTTCCTCTTGGGTTCGGTGGCTTCGTGGCTCGGTGGCTCGGTGGCCGGGCGCCGCGCACCCGGAGGTTTGCGTCGCTGGCCCCTCGGACGGATCACATATTCGGATCGATCAACTCTCACGCGCGCTTGGTGACACAGGTTGCATCGCGTGATTGATAGCGGTTGAATCGACCCTTCGCTGACCCATGAAAGACTCCGTCGCCTGTCGTCGGCGCCATATTCTCGGCGCCGCAGAGCGTCTTCTTCGCCACTACGGTCCGGGGAAGACGACGGTCGCCGATATCGCCAAAGCGGCGGATGTCGGCGTCGGGACGATCTACCTCGAATTCCCCTCGAAGGACTCGATCTTGATCGCGCTCTCGGAGGAGCGCTACGCGACGATCCTCGGGGCGATGACGAGCGCGGCTGAGGGCCAGGGATCCCACGCCGCGCGCCTCGCTCGGATCCTGGAAGAGCGCCTGGAGGCGTTTCTCGGGCTGATGGAGGACGGCGCCCACGCGGTCGACCTGGTCCACTGCGGCGCCTGTCCGGCGATCCATGGGGTCTGGGTGAGCTTCGAGGAGGAGCAGCAGGAGCTCTTGGTGGGGCTCCTGCGAGGGGCGAGCGAGACGGGCGTCTTCGCCTGTGATGATCCCGTACGGACCGCGACGGCCCTGCTCCAGGCCTTCTCCGCCTTCGCTCCGCCGGTCCTCTATGCCCGCTCGATCGAGGGGATCCGCGACGAGCTAGGGGCGCTCCTAGAGCTTGTGATCCTCGGCCTGGCGCGTCGCTGAGCGAGGGGCGCGAGCGTCGAGCTGCGGCGCTCTCCCGCTGCGCTGACGAAGACGGCGTGCGACCTTCACCGGAGGTTTCTAGGGCCACGGCGCTCGCTGGCGATGCCGGCGAGCCCGGCTGTCCCCGTGAGGTCGACAAGGGGCGACAAATTCATCGTCGACGGGGCGGGGTGGTGCGCCGGCGCTGACAACGGCGTCCAGCCAGGTCAGATCCAAGATTTGGCGGCTAATCTTTTTCCAAGGCCCTGACCCATTGACGGGCCGATGAATGGATTTAGCTTTCATTCATCGCTCAGCAACACGCTTCGTGGCGCTGGCGAACCCGACGAGGACATCATGAGCCACAACACCGCTGAACTCCCGGTCTCCGCCCTTCCACTGCTGCCCCTGCGCAACGGTGTGCTCTTTCCCGGGACCGTGATCACGATCCCGGTCGGTCGCTCGCGCTCAGTCGCGCTGGTCGAGTCGCTGGTGCCCGGAGAGAGCATCATCGGCGTCGCCGTTCAGCGCGACGCCAAGGTCCGCGATCCCGAGCTCGCCGATCTCCAGCCCCTCGGGACCTATGCTCGGGTCCGCCAGATCACCCGCGCGGGCGAGCGCTCCTATCACATCGTCGCGGAGGGGATCAGCCGCTTTGAGCTCGACGAGCTCCTCCACGATCAGGCCTACCTGACCGCCGTCGTCACGCCGGCCGAGGACGCCTTCGCCGATCCTGTCGAGGCCCGGGCGCTCGCGGACTCGCTCAGCGCTGAGGCTGGCAAGCGACTGCCGCAGCTCGCCTCTGAGGTCCACACCACGCTCACCCAGTGGGGCAAGCTGCTCGGTCGTTCGAAGGAGCCTGGGGTCGTCGCCGATCGCCTCGCTGCGGCGCTCAACCTCGACACCGAGAAGGAGGTCCAGGTGCTCCTGACCCGGGATGTCAGCGAACGCCTGCGCTTGGTCGGCGGTCTCCTGGCGGAGGCGTTGACCCTGGCCGAGGTGCGGCGGAAGATCGACACCGAGGTCCGTCGCGGCTTCTCCAAGGGGCAGCGCGAGGCGGTGCTTCGCCAGCAGCTCCGGGCGATCCAAAAGGAGCTCGGCGAGGAGCCCAGCGCTGGCGGTGCCGACGATCTGCGGGCCCGGCTCGACGGTGTTGGCCTCGACGAAGAGGCGCGCAAGGTCGTCGACCGGGAGCTTCGGCGCCTCGAGTCGATGAACCCGGCGCAGGCCGAGTACAACGTGATCCGCACCTATCTCGAGACCATCGCCGAACTCCCCTGGGACGCTCGCGCGGACGCTGAGATCAACATCGACGCGATCTCCGACAAGCTCGACCAGGACCACGACGGGCTCGACAAGGTGAAGCGGCGGATCCTCGAGCACATGGCGGTGCTCAAGGTCTCGGGCAACGAGCGGGCGACGATCCTCTGCCTCGCGGGCCCTCCAGGGGTCGGCAAGACCTCGCTCGGCCAGTCGATCGCCGACGCCACCGGTCGTCCCTTCATCCGCATCGCCCTCGGCGGCGTGCGAGACGAGGCGGAGATCCGCGGACATCGGCGGACCTACGTCGGCGCCCTCCCGGGGCGGCTGATCGCGGCGCTGAAGAAGGCCGGCAAGCGCAACCCGGTGATCCTGCTCGACGAGATCGACAAGCTAGGCCAGGGGATCATGGGCTCGCCGGAGGCGGCGCTCCTCGAGGTGCTCGACCCGGAGCAGAACAAGCACTTCACCGACCACTATCTCGAGCTGCCCTTTGACCTCTCCGAGGTGATGTTCATCTGCACGGCGAACAACCTCGGCAGCCTCTCGGCGCCGCTGCGCGATCGCCTGGAGGTCATCGAGATCGCCGGCTACACGACAGAGGAGAAGGTCCGTATCGCCCAAAACCACCTCCTGCCGAAGGCCCTCGCCGACCATGCGATCGCCGATGGCACGCTCAGCCTGAGCCAGGAGGCCCTGACAACGGTGATCCGCGACTACACCCGCGAGGCTGGCGTGCGTCAACTCGGACGGGAGCTGACCAAGCTCTGCCGGGCGATCACCCTGGAGATCGCCCGCGGTAGCGACGAGAAGAGCCGCTTTGCGATCGACAAGGAGGACCTCGGCAAGTACCTGGGGAAGATCCGCTTCACCAGCGATGTCGCCGAGCGGACCGCGGTGCCCGGGGTGGCGACAGGGTTGGCGTGGACGCCCTTCGGCGGTGACATCCTCTTCATCGAGACCTCGCGGATGCCCGGCAAGGGTCGCCTCGAGATCACCGGCCAGCTCGGTGATGTGATGAAGGAGTCGGCGCGGGCAGCCCTGACCTTCGTCCGGGCGAACGCGGAGCGGCTGGGCCTCGACCCAGGCTTCCTCGAGAGTTCGGACCTGCATATCCACGTGCCGGCGGGCGGTGTGCCGAAGGACGGTCCGTCGGCGGGGGTGACGATCTTCACCGCGCTGACCTCACTCCTCACCGGTCGACGTGTCCGAGCAGACACGGCGATGACCGGCGAGTGCACGCTGCGCGGGCGAGTGCTCCCGGTGGGCGGGATCAAGTCGAAGGTCCTCGCGGCCCACCGCGCCGGCATCCGCCGCGTGATCCTTCCCCAGCGGAACGCCAGAGATCTCGCCGACGTCCCGGCGGACGTGCGTGACGCAATGGAGGTCATCTTCGCGGAGGACATGGACCAAGTCCTAGAGGTCGCGCTTGAGGAGGTGCCCATGACCCCGGAGGGGCTCGGAACGCTCACCGGAGGTGAGGTGAGCGGCCCCGAGGGGGTGGTCGCGTAGGTCCCTGTCGCCACCCAAGGTCGACCGAGCGCGGGTCTCTGGAGCACCAGGGGCCCGCGCTCGCGCCGTATTGGCGCCCCCGAATGTTGAAGACGCGCCTCGGTTCTGCGAAATCGCTCGGCGGGTGCGGCGGCTAGGCTCGCGGGGTCGAGCGCCGCGGCGGCGATCGGAGGGGGACGGCGATTGACTTGCCCGACTGCGAGGGATTTACTGAAAGGGCCGATGTCGTCGATCCCGCAAACGATCGGTCCCTACACGGTGGTCGAACGGATCAGCGCCGGTGGAATGGCGGAGGTCTACAAGGCCAAGATGTACGGGGTCGAAGGCTTTGAGCGCCTCGTCGCGATCAAGCGGATCCTCCCGCATATCGCCAGCGATCCTGACTTTATCGCCATGTTCCAGGCGGAGGCGAAGCTGGCCGTCCAGCTGACCCACGGGAACATCGCCCAGATCTACAAGCTCGGTCGGCACGAGGACAGCTTCTACATCGCCCTCGAGTTCGTCGACGGTCGTGACATCGCGGCCCTCCTCGACTACTCGCAAAAGCGAAACAAGCCGATCCCGCTGCACTACGCCTGCTACATCATCGCCCGGGTCTGCGAGGGCCTCGACTACGCCCATCACAAGCGCGGCAAGGACGGCGAGCCGCTCAACGTGATCCACCGCGACGTCAGCCCGCCGAACATCCTCGTCTCCTACGAGGGGGAGGTGAAGCTGATCGACTTTGGTCTGGCGAAGGCGGCGAGCTCGTCGATCCACACCCAGGCGGGGATCATCAAGGGCAAGCTGGCGTACATGTCGCCGGAGCAGGTGCGCGGCGAGAAGCTCGACCTTCGCAGCGACGTTTTCGCGGTGGGGATCGTCTTCTTCGAGCTCCTCACCGGTCAGCGCCTCTTTCGCAAGAACAGCGACCTCGAGACCTACCAGAGCGTCCGCGACTGTGCGATCCCGACGCCGAGCGCGGTCAACCCCCAGATCCCGGCGCGCCTCGAGGCGATCCTTCTGCAGGTCTTGGCCCGCGATCCGGCGAACCGGTTTCAGACCGCGGGCGAGCTGCAAAACGCGATCAAGGAGTTCATGTTCCGCTCGAGCTTGACGACCCGCAGCGAGCAGCTCGGCCTGTGGATGCGGAAGATCTTCCAGAAGCGGAAGAAACGGCCGCCGGCGCGCAAGAGCTGAGCTCCGGCTGCGCCCTGTGCTCGATCGGTGAGGGGGGAGCCGTGCCCCGAGCATCTTCGCGGGGTCTACGGTATGTCAGGCTCCCCCGCTCCTGAGCGCTCAGGGGGTGCTGCGGAGGAGCAGCTCGACCGTGCCCTCGCCGAGGGGATCTTCGCTCATGCGCGGGGTCCCGCCCTCGGGCGGCTTGAGGTGCAGCGGGTAGCGGAGGCGATAGAGCTGATCGTCGAGCTGTCCTGCGGGGATGGTCAGGGACCAGGCTGCCTCGAGGAGGCAGCGCTTCAGCTCTTCGTCTGGCTGATCGAGCTCGATCTCTGCGATCTCGGCGTGCATGACCTCACCCTTGCCGACCTCAAAGGCGAAGACGACGCGGCCGCCGATGGTCTGATCGCGGGTCAGGGCCATGTTGTAGCAGGCCCGGGCGCGGGGGTAGACGCGGGTGCCGAGGTAGCGCTTGAAGATCCGCCAGTCGAGGAACCCCTTGGCTGTGTAGCCGCCGCGACCGGCCCAGGTGATCCCGAGCTGAGCGTCGCGCTGGTGCTTGCGGGTCAGCCAGGGCGGCGGTGAGAAGCCCTCCGTGACCGAGTCGGCGATCGGCGTAACGCCGACGGAGGCGACGAGGGCCGTCGGCGGGGGTGCTGCGCGTACGGTCTTCGGGGTGACGCGGACGTTGCGTTGGCCGATCTTGCCCCGCAGTCGTGGCTGCGGCGGCGTGGCCCCCTCGTAGGTGCCGGTGAGGACGACGAAGTTGCCGGCGACGAGCCCCGCAGGCGCGGCTTGATCGAGGACCGCGCTCTTCGGCAGGGTGACCGAGAGGTCGCGGAGGACCTGCGGCGCTTCGAGGAGATCGGCGACCCCGGCGGTCTTCTGCTCGAGGGTCTCGAGGGAGATCCGCGCGCCGAGACCGGCGGCCATCTGGGCGACGGGGTGCTCAGGATCGAGGCCCCGCTGGGCGACCATCGGCTCGTCGACGGCGAAGAGGATCTCCGGCCAGCCGCGGCGGTGGGGGCGGACCCCGAGGCCGGCGGCGAGGGCCGCGTCGACGTCCTCGGGGGTGATCGAGAGCGGGAGCATCCCGTCGGTGACGACGAGGATCAGGGGCCGCTTGGCGCCGCGGCTCTTGATCCGTTCTCCGACCAGCGAGAACGCTGCGGCGAGGTTTGTGCCCTGCTGGCGGGCCCCGGCGTCGAGGGCGGAGGCGAGGCGGGCGCGGGCCTTCTTGTCGCCGACCTTCGAGCGTTGGCCGAGATCGAGGAGCGGCTCGGCGTTGCGGGCGAAGCTGATCGCGTCAAAGGTCGTCTTGGAGGGGAGCTGCTCGAAGAGCGCGTCGAGCATCGTCACGGCGGCGCGGTGCATTGACGGGGGGGTGCTCTTGGAGCGGTCGACGACGACGACGACATGGTCGGGGCGCAGCGCTGAGGTCGCGCCCAGGCGGAGGTAGAGGCGGAATTCGCCGCCCCGGCGGTCGCTGGCCCGGGTGACCTCGTAGCGGGAGTCGAGCGTTGGCGTCTGTGTCCGCTTGCGGGGGACCGACGCGGGCCAGGCGAGGGTGACCCGATCATCGGCGGCGGAGATGAGCGCCGGCTTGTTCTCATTATGGACATCGTCGACCCAGAATTCGGCGGCGTTGCGGACGATCACCCGGCGCTTGCGGGCGAGGCCGAGGGGCGAGTTACCGCGCTCTGGGAGGGTGACCTCCCAGCGATCGCCGCTCATCCGCGGGGGTACAAGGAGCTGGAGTTCGACCTGCGTCGTCGAGCCAGGCGCGAGGCTGAAGGCGACGAGCTCCGCGCCCGGGATGTCGCCGCGCTCGTGCGGCGGTAGCCCGCGGACAAAGATCGTCCCAGGGTCTGCGCGGCCGGCCTCGTCGGCGAGCTCCGTGCCCGCCCCCTCGCGCCACTCACCGCCGCGGGCGACCCTGAGGCCGTGGATCTCCGCGCCGCGGGGTAGGGCGAGGCTGAGGACCATGTCTTGCTCGCGGGAGCTGTTGTTGTGCAGCGCTGTCCGCAGGCGAACGTCGGCACGAAAGCCGACCATGCCCTCGACGATCATCTCGTAGGAGAGCTCCTCGAAGGGGATATAGCTCCGCTCGGTGTTGACGTTGGGGTCGACGACGAGGCTGTCGGCGATCGCCATCGGCGAGAGCAGGCTGAGCGAGAGGCCGGAGGCGAGGGCGAGTCCGCCCGCGCTGCGCAGGCCTAGCTGTTGGAGGAGTCGGACCACCCTCTCCACGGTAGCGCAGGCCGGCGGGCTCCGCCCGTGATCGGCGGTGAAGCAGCGGCGAGCGGCCGCGAGCCGTGTTTGAGGGGCCGTACTCGGACGTTTCGCCGAAGTCGCAGCCCTCGCGGGGCTCGACCGGCGCTTGAGCGCGGGTTCGCATCGGCGCCGCCGCAGCAGCGCAGGCGAACGTCTCTGAGGCGACAGAGCTGGCCGCACTTGAGAGTTCTTCAGCGATTGGCGCCGACCCGCGGGGACGAGACAACGAGAAGGGCCGACTCGCGCCCTTGCCGACCTTGCCGACCTTGCCGACCGGACCGTGCCGACCGTGCCGACCGTGTCGCCCGTGCCGACCGTGTCGACCGTGCCGACCGTGTCGACCTTGGCTTTGTCTCTTGAGAGGTTGCTCGGTCGGAATCGCCGGAGACCGAGCTTGGCCTGGAGCTGCGAGACCTGCGATCAGCTCCCGAGCGCCCAGAGGCCGAGCGAAAAGAGCCAGAGGACGCTAGTGACCCGGATCGCCCGGAAGGGGGCCGAGATCAGCAGGAATTGCCAATAGCGTAGTTCGCTGGTCCCGGCGGCCCAGGAGGCGAGCGAGTAGGGGAGCGGTGTGAGGGCGGCGAGCGCGAGGCCGACCCCGCCGTAGCGGTTGATCAGCTCCTGGACCTCCGCGCCGCGGCTGTTCATCACTCGCTTGTACCAGGCGGTCTTCGACAGGCGACGGCCGATGGCGAAGCCGGTCGAACCGCCGAGCAGAGAGCCGACGGTGCTCCATATTGCGACCTCGACAAAGCCGAGACCGCCGGCGAGCCCGAGCACCGAGAAGGCGTCGTTGGGCAGCGGGACCGTGAAGGCGTCGGGGATGTAGAAGCCGACTGCGACGCCGACTCCGCCGAGCTTGCCGACGAAGAGGCTGGCGAATCGCAGGAGCGGATCGCGGAAAAAGTAGCCGATCGTCGCGAAGACCAGCGTCAGTGCGATGATCCCGGCGCCTAGCGACATTAGGAGTCGGAGCGGCCGGAGGGGGGGCGGAGCGGGGGGGGTCGGTGAGGGCCTCGGGCCGGGACCGCTCTGCGGTTGCGAGGCTTCGTCGCTCATCGGACACCTCACGGTGTAGGTGGATCGAATGACCTCGTCAACCGACGTACGCCTGCTTTCTCTGCGTCGTCTGGAGTCTGCTCGGGGCTCCAGCGCCTCGTATTTGGCGCCCGCTCCGATGCCGCGTGCGGGCTTGTCGTCGGACCGCGGAGCTGGATGTCCGCGTTGGTGGCCTACGGGTGCGGGGACGCGGTCTGCACGCGGTCGGGCACGTGGTCGGGCGCTCGGTCAGGTCCTCAGGATTTGCCAGGCCGTCGACGACGCGCGGGCTTTCGGCAGCGGACCACTTGCGACTGGACATCGACGCTGAGCGGGGCTCCGCAAAAATCACCGGTGTGGCTCTCTAGGGTGAAGCCCGCGGTGGCGACGAGGAGCCGCAGCTCCTCCGGGAAGATCTGGCGGTGGGCGAGGTGGACGAGGCGGCGGGGGACCGGCGGCGGCGTGAAGGCCCGCGGCCGCGCAGGCGCGTCATCGTAGAAGATCCGGACGTGGCAGACCTGGGTCGCTGGGTCGTAGGTGTGGTTTGTCGAGTAGACCAGGCGCTCGCCGGTGGTCGGATGTTTGAAGAAGGTGACCGCGTGGCGCTTGCTCGGGTCCCAGGTCAGCCACTCGAGGTCCGGCAGGAGCACGTCGAAGGCGAGGGTGCCGCCCTCACTGAGGGCGCGCCAGGCCGCGGCGAAGCAGCGCCGCAGCTCCTCTTGGGTGTAGAGGTGCATCAGCGTGTTGAAGGGCGCGAGCACCAGGTCGAAGGCGCCGTCGTCGATCGGCGGCGCTGTCATGTCCGCCTCGAGAACTCGCAGCTGGGCGCGCTCGGCCGGCTTTTTCACCTTGGCGGCGAGGCGCTCGAGCATCGGCGCCATCCGATCGAGCGCGGTGATGTGGTGGCCGCTGGCGAGGAGGGCGAGGCTTATTCGTCCGGTCCCCGCGCCGAGCTCGAGGATCCGCAGCGGTCGACCGGCCTCCTTCGACACCTCGTCGGCGAGGGCGACGTACCACTCGATGTCCTCAAAGCGATCGGCGTACTCGAAGTCGTAGAGGGCTGCGTCCTCGTAGTGGTCGCACGTGCCCCGCTCGAGGAGTCGGGCGCGGAGCTCGGCGCTGACCTGAGGTCGACCTCGGCTCAAGTCTCTGCCCTCGTCCATCGCCGGCTCCGGCTTCTGGCTGCGAAGGGCGGCGCCCTAGGAGCCGGCTCGCTGGCTGCGGCCGGATCCCGAGGAGCGGCCGCTGCGACGACGGGGACGACCGCCGCGCCTGCGCGGGCGCTTGTCACCGCGGACCGGGCTGTCCTCGCTGGCGACCATTGGTGCGACGGTGGCGGCGAGGCGTTGCCAGTGGGAGAACTCCCCGTCGTCTTCGCCGCGGGCCTGGACGGCGATGCCGAGGAAGACCAGCGCGTCGTGGAAGTACTGACGCTGGACCAGCGAGGGCCGACGGCGCCGCTTGGTCGGTCCGACCATCCGCCGGTGGGCCATCAGGATCTGGCGGGCGAGCTCGCGGTCGCGGCGGGCGATCCCGAGGGGACCGCAGAGCGCATCCATGGTCGCGTCGATCGTCCGGTCGAGATCGCGGCGGCTCGCGTTGATCCACTCTTGGTCGATCACCGGCGCCATCAGGATCGCCAGGAGCACTCCGTTGCTCGCCGATTGACCGGTCTGGCTCGTGTACTCGTCGAGGGCGTCGAGGAACTCCCAGAAGAGCCGAGAGGGCTGGTACTCGGCCGGCAGGGGCTCGTCCTTCGGAAAGCGCTGGGCCCGGACCAGGCCGACCTCTGTGCGCTCCTTGAAGAGATCGATGTAGCTCGGGAGCACGTAGGGGAAGATCTTGGCCTCGATCAGGAGCTCGAAGCTCCGCCTGGAGGCGCCGCCGCGCAGCAGCTTGTAGACCTCCTCGAGGAGGCGGGCGCGGGAGCACTTGGTGATGTCGCCGACGGTCGCCAGGAGCGCCTGCCAGGTCTCCTCTTCGATCGTGAAGTCGAGGCGGGCGGCGAACTTGATCGCCCGGATCATCCGCACCGGGTCCTCTTGGAAGCGGAGGGTCGGGTCGCCGATCGTCCGGATCACGCCGCGATCGAGGTCCGGGATCCCGTCGACGAGGTCGACGATCCGGTTGTTCTCGAGGTCGTGGAAGAGACCGTTGATCGTGAAGTCGCGGCGGCGGGCGTCGTCTTCGATCGATCCCCACTCGTTGTCGCGGGTGATCAACATGTCGTCGCCTTCCGTGGCGACGGGGGTCGTCCGGAAGGTGCTCGTCTCGATGATCTTCGAGCCGAAGAAGACGTGCGCCAGCTTGAAGCGGCGGCCGATGATCCGCGAGTTGCGGAACGTCTTGCGGATCTGCTCGGGCGTCGCGCTGGTGGCGACGTCGAAGTCCTTCGGGCGTCGGCGGAGGTAGAGGTCGCGTACGCAGCCGCCGACGAGATAGGTCTCGTGGCCATAGGCGAGCAGCTTGCGGACCACCTTGAGCGCGTCGGGGTCGACCTCGCGTAGGGGTAGGGCGACGTTGGGGCCTGTTTCGTTGTCAGTGGCCATGCTTGGGCTCGGCTGCTCTAACACAGGACTGCGCCTTCGGTCGAAGCGGTGACCCGAGAAGGCGCTCTTTGCGCGCCCCACAGGGCAGCTGGGGGCTGGCAGGGCAGTGGGGGCGGTAGCTGCGCGTTGTCCGCGGAGCGCTCCTGCTCACCGCGCGTCGATACGAGGGCGTCGCTGTGGCGTGCTGCGCTCCCCGATCCGTCTGGAGGGCCCGCCGCGAGATGTCGCGCGAGCTCGGGGCGTCGCAGCCAGCGGCCTAGGTGCCGCTGTCCGTCTCATCCTGGTTGTCGAGACTCTCGAGGGTCTCAGAGCAGGCCATCGAACCTGCGGCGATGGTCAGCGCGGCGATAATCAAGAGGGAATAAAATTTACGGATCATCGAGAAAAAGCTCCCGTTGTCGGGTCCTCAACTCTACCAGGATTTCCGAGGGGCGATGGGAAAAGGAGAACGTGATCCTCAAGGCGACGCTCGAGGGCCGCGACGAGGCCGGGCGCTGCGCTGCGAAGGGGCTTGGCCCGGCTCATGAGGAGGTTCCTGGCGAGCTCCACCTCGCCGCGATCGAGGGCCGTCTCGATCGCCCACAGGGAGCTCTCGGGACGCTCCGGGGCGAGGCTGTAGGCTTGGCGGAAGGCGAGCTGAGCCCGCGTTGGCTCGCCTATACGGTGGAGTATTCGACCGGCGGCCCCCCACACCTCGACCGCGTAAGGGTACTCACGAATCGCCTCTGCGAGGACGCCTAGGGCCCTCTCTCGCCGCTCTTCTTCGTCTAGGTGGGGCTGATCGAGGGTGACCTCTGCGAGGGCCGCGAGGATCCGGTGGTTGCGGTCGACGCTGAGTGCGAGGGCTCGGCTGAGGCTGCGCTCGGCCTCTCTCCACGCCTCTTCGGCGATCGCCAGGCGGGCCGCGCAGAGGTGAGAGATCTCGTCGAGCGGGTCGAGGGCGAGGGCTCTGCGGCATTGTCCGCGGACCGAGGCGAGGCGGCGGAGGTCGCTTGGGGTGTCGCGCTGCTCAGGCTCGCGGCCGGCGAGGAGGATCTCGCCGTAGAGGGCCTGGGCCCGAGCCGAGTCCGGAGCGCGGCGGCTGGCGACTGACCAGAGGGTGCCGCTGTTTCGGTAGACCCGAGCGGTCGCCTGGAGCGACGCGCCCTGGAGGATCGCGAGGACGGCGAGGGGCGCGAAGGTCAGGAGCGGGGCGAGGCTCGGGGCCCTCGGGTCTGGGCTTTTCTCTTGGTGCTGGTCTCGTTCCTCCCCTTGGTCTTGGGGGCGAGCGACGAGCCAGCGACCGAGGGCGAGGGACGCCGCGGCGAGGCCGAGGCAGACCGCGAGGCTCGGGAGGTACATCAGCCGATCGGCCCGCATGTTGGGCATCGCCGCGAGGTTGGCGGTGGGCAGGGCGAGGGCGGCGGCGCCGAGGATGGTGAGTGCGACCAGCGCTCGTCGGCGACGGTAGGCCGCCCAGAGGCCGTAGAGGAGGAGCGAGCCGAGGCTGGCGCTGGCGAGGAGGGTCGCCGGTTCGCGCCAAGAGGCGCCAGCGTCGACATATTCGGGAGAGAGCCCCCAGGGGACGACGATCTGCTGGAGGTAGCCGAGGTGGATCTGGGTCGACATCGCCAGGACCGGGAGGAGGCCGACGCGGCTGGCGTGGAGGCGGAGGTTGGCCTCGCCGGCGTAGGGCGAGAGGCTGGCGTGGGTGGCCCAGGTGTGGGCGACGGCGAGGCCGACGCCGGCCAGGAGGGCGAGGGTCATCGCGGCGACGTGCCGCTGCCGTCCTCTCTTTGTGTCTCGCCAGGGGTCGAGCGTCTCGGCTAGCCAAAAGAGGAGCGGCAGGGTCGCGACGCTCATCTTGGCGCCGCAGGCGAGCATCATGAGGAGCGCCCCGAGGATCCCGAGGAAGAGCGCCCGGCGACGCGGGTGTCGCCGGCCGGGGTCCTGCGCCTCGCCGTGGAGCGCCGAGAGGCCCTTGCTGCCCGCGACCAGGCCGCCGAGGCCGAGCGCGGCCGCCAGGAGGTCCTCGTGAAAGGAGATGACCGCGACGGCCTCGCCGTGGATCGCCAAGAGGCCGAAGAGGGCGAGGGTCCCCGCGCGGAGAGCGAGCGGCGCGCCGAGGAGGGCGAGCCAGCGCTGGGCGAGCCAGCAGACCAGGAGGTGGAGGA
>Ga0316189_10001356_pt1 | contig 24455 bp, 21 predicted proteins | sample LowCovwburrow_MG_FD_204930 | JGI IMG/M metagenome (GOLD analysis project Ga0316189, IMG submission 204930) | Coastal sediment microbial communities from Maine, United States - Lowes Cove worm burrow | ecosystem: Environmental > Aquatic > Marine > Coastal > Sediment | place: USA: Maine... | reverse complement strand
GCAGTGCTTGCGGGTGTGTTGGTACTATTGCAATATGGGGCGGGTACATCGCTGACTGAACCGCTTCATGCAACGTTAACTGGATTGCTCCAATGGGATGCATCGAAACTAGTCGGCCTGTTATTTCTGGCGATTTTTTCCACCTTACTTTTTATTGTTTTCTCGCTGCGAAGATCTAAATATAAACGACAAATGGCCGAGTATAGAGATAAAGCAACTGGCCTTTCCGCGTTATTAAAGTCATTGCCCGATACTTATTCAGAGAGTAATGTTGCAACAGTGTCAAATACCGAATCTGAGTATATAGATATTGAGCAGAGTTCCGATAATACTGAGTCGGCAGCAGCTTCAGCCGCACGCCCTGATTTAGACACGATGAATAATTTGTCTGTCCGATGCGCTGAATTGACTGCGCCAGTTGCTGAGGTCAGGGCCACTCTTGATGAAGAAATTGCCTGGCAAGAAAATGAAATATTTATTTTACAGCAGGAAGATAATGATCTGGAGCAGGCGATTGAGGTTGAGCAATCTCGTCTCGACGAGGCTAACCAGCTGAGTGAAATCAGAAGTAATTTGATGGAAAAGCAGCATGATCATGAGCGCAGAGCATCTACACGCAAACTGGCCTGTGATCTTCTTGCAGGCGCAGCCTCGCACATAACAAAACGTTTCAATAAGGAACTTCGCGACCTGGTGAGTGTGACTTTGCCTCCATTGACCGAGAACAGGTATGAATATCTGAAGATAGGTGATGACCTTTCAGTTAAGGCATTTTCCAGCGAAAAACGGGATTTCATGGATCTTGATGAGATATCCAGTGGTACACAGCGACAAATTATGCTCTCTGTTCGACTTGCACTTGCGCAGGAGCTGATTAACCGTGCGGTAAAAGGTAAGCAGTTCCTGTTTCTAGATGAGCCTTTCGCTTTTTTTGATAATATGCGAACTCGCAATGCCCTTGAGGTATTGCCTAACTTGAGTGATGAGATCAGGCAAATCTGGATTGTTGCACAGCAGTTTCCGGAAGATATGACGTTTGAAAAACATGTCTATTGCACAAGGGATTATCAAAGTCTTATGCAAGATTTGACGTTTGATAAACACATCTATCATGCTAAGGATTATCAAAATCTTGAGCAAGAGCAGCTTGAGCAAGAGCCGGTTGAATAAAGTCATCCGTCATGGCGTGCAGTTAACGTTTTGGCTTAAGTACAGCCCTTGTTGAACCAGTTGTTATGTTTTTTTATCCAAACCGGCATCAGCAAGTGCCTTAGTCATGCAGGTTGGACATATGCCGTGACTAAATTCAGCTTCCGAATGAGTTGATAAATAGGCCTCTAGCTGGCTCCAGGCCCCTTCATCGTCTCGTATTTTATGGCAATAGGAACAAATAGGAATAATCCCTTTTAAAGTGTTAATTTCGTTAAGTGCTTTATCAAGCTCATTGATCATTTCCAAAGCGACTTCTTTAGATTTGTTAGCTTCTTTCAGTCGCCTATAAGAAAAAATTAGCATGCAAGCTGTAAAAACAATCATAGTGGAGAAGATTTCATCTATTTCATAAGCTTCATATTGGGATGATAATTCAACGATCTTTTCAAGAACATCAAAATAGCTAAATGTTGCAAAAGAAATTATTAAAATAGCAAATATGATTACTAAATCCTGGGATGGCTTACTAATATTGATTTTCACTCGAAGCACCCTTAAGAATTGTAAGTGGCAATAAGTTTAATGGTATACGATTATCTATCAATTTGGAATATTGTGAAAATACATCCTGATTACTGCTGATAGTGGTTTTTATTCTCATAACGCTGTCAACTGAAGTGCCATGTTAGGCGATATTCGAATTATCGAATGCGATAGCCTGAATGACAGGCTACGCATGCAGAAGTAACCTCAGAAAGGGCGTTATATGCTGGCAATACTTCTCCTTCTTGAGCCTTTAGTGCGAAACGGCTTGCTGCCCTATGCATACTTGTACCAGCCTGACGCATGCCTTCCGGCATGAAACTGGCCATATGGCTTGCGCCATGTGACTTTAGCGAACTCATTCCCAGGCGCGACTCTGCAATTTCTGCTGCCTGGTCTAGTTGATCATTTGCCATGTTTATTAGTATTTCATTTATAGCCAGCAAATGATCACGCATATTTGACATCATGTGCTGCTGCATCATTTCTGGCAGCTCAACCAACCGCCTTGAATCCTCATCAGCGATTGAGATGTTGTTTACAAAGACCAGAAGGATCGGTGCGATAATATGTAGTCTCTTACTCATTGCCCATTCTCCCTTTGCGTCTAACGCTATGCTAAGCGGCGTATTTTTTACCTCCGCTTTTGCTAATTGTCAGGCTGATAAAGCTAGAACGGAGCTCGATAATAACCTCTTTCTTTTTTGAAATATTCGCGTTCAGCTTCGTATCTATCCATGCGTTGATGATAGTCTCTTTCCCTAGCAGCTCTTTCTTTTGCTCGTGCAGCCATTTCTCTAGCTGCTCTTTCTTTTGCTGCTTTAACTCGTGTAGCCATTTCTCTGGCAGCTTCTTCTCTTGCTGCTCTAACTCGTGCAGTCATTTCTCTGGCAGCTTCTTCTCTTGCTGCTCTAACTCGCGCAGTCATTTCTTTGGCGGCTTCTCTCTTTGCTGCTCTAACTCGCGCAGTCATTTCTCTGGCGGCTTCTCTTTTTGCTGCCCTCGCTCGTGTAGCCATTTCTCTGGCCGCTTCTCTTTTTGCTGCTCTCGCTCGTGTAGCCATTTCTCTGGCAGTTTCTGCTGCTTTATCTCTAGCAATTATTTCTTCGGATGCCCCGATGGTGCTGTCAGCAGGGGAATTTGTCTTTTCTATTTGCTCGGGTTTTGCTGTAGCTGAGCTTATTTCATTAGATATCGCAGGTTTTTCTAATTGAACGCTATCTTCTGCATTACTGATTGGCTCGCTTCCCGTCCCGTTTGTACTATTTTGCACATTAGCACTTACTGTTTCAGCATTTGCCAACCCTGAAAACAAAAATAGTTTTAATACTAGTATTACGAAAATGTTTTTTATCATTACAGTGATTCCTCTTTGTTAATGTTTTTGTACGCCTAACGAGTTAAGCGGCCGCAGCGAAGCGGAGGTCGCGCTTGAACGACATGGTACTCATTGAGGCCAGCCCCCAAGATTTTGGGCTGGGCAATAAGTTACCATCCATATTGTTCCGTAAACAATGACTCAAGAGGTGACCTCAACAGAAATTCTACACCAAAAATCATAATTATTATTGTGCTATTGATTTACACTCCTGCTGCATATCTGTCTTCATATTAAAGCAGTCCGGTGAGATTGTCCTGCACAAACACATTAAAGCTAAGCCACAGGCATTACTGGATGCCATAGAAACCTGTCGTGATGATATTGTCATTGCTGCCTGGTGCATTCACCTGGTATTGGGTGGCTGACCTTTGTGAACAGGAGAACATTCCTTTAATCCTGTGACACGCACTCTATATGCGGGCTATCCACGGTGGCAAAATCAGGAATGACAAGATTAATTCGCACAAAATAATTGAGTAGTGTTGATAATTCATGAATCAGGCTTAATGCTTTAATTCGATGAGAAAGGCTTGCCCTAGTGCATCTATGATTTTTGGGCTATCCCACTCGCGTGCTCCTCGAACTTTCTCTAATACGCGGCCATCAGGACCGACCAAAAGAGTCAGCGGAATCCTGTTGGCACCTAACATGTTTTCCAGCAATAACTTGCTGTCGAGAAAATTATCAAAGGTAATGCCAGTCTGTCTGATGAAGGCAGCCGCCAGGTGAGGATAGTCGTCTGTCGAAACCCCGATCACGTTGAATTCTTTGCCGTTATAGCGTTGGGCAAGCCGTTCCAGCGAAGCCATCTCTGTACGGCAGGGGCCACACCAGCTGGCCCATACGTTAATGATCAGTGGTTTTCCCTTGAAATCAGAAAACGTATTCGTTTTGCCGTTAAACCCATTCAGTGTCGCCTCGCGCAAATAACTACCGATCCTGACCTCACCGGGTGTAGCTGCAAATGCAGTTGTGGATAGTACTGATGCCAGGAAAAAGGCTAGAAGAGATGCTCTCATAGTAATACGACCTGTTTGTAGAATTAAACCTGTAATTTAGCTGTCTGTTATCGAAAAGGTTTAATAAATGAATGACGTTGCTTAGAGTTGTCATATTAGCCTGTCCCTCGTCGGCCTGCTACAGAAAATAGCAGGCGCTCGAGCGCATGGTTATTTCTCTTTCAGAAAAGATGATGTGACTATTTATTTTTTTGCAGGACGCTGAAGTAAATGTTCGTGGTATTTCCTGGATCATAATTTTTACCCAGGCTGATATGACCCTCACCGATTAAAGGCAACGCTTCACGACGAATAAATATGTCATCCTGGTTATTAAATTTTACATAAGTACCGTTTGTGCTGTGGTCAGTGAGGACAAATTTTCCACGGCGAAATTCCAGGTTAACATGTGAGCGAGAAGCGTAAGCAGTGTTTATTATTAAGTCACATGAATTATCACGGCCAATACTGATTGCTGTGGCGATCTCGCTATCAGTATAGAAATGTTCTTCACCGTTAAATTTAAATACGATGGAAACGTTTGCCCGGGATAGCTGCTGGATGTCCTGCGCAGTAGCAAATGTGGTGACGTTGTCAGCCTCCCACAATATCTGATAGATTTTTATCTCATCATCAATGCCTTTCACGCGGGCGGTATCAAATAATCGTGTTCTGGATTGTAGATCATGGTTTAAATGTTGAATAAAGTTTTCGGTGGTAATGATCTGGTTTGCTTTAGCGATCGCTGCCATACGTGCTGCAATGTTCACGGCATCACCAAAAATATCGTTATTTTTTTCTATAGTGCTGCCAAAATGCATGCCGATGCGAATATCAAGTGCGGTGGCAATATCAGAGCTGGCTTTTTCCAGGTGCATTTCTTTGGCGGCAAGGGTGGCCTGTACGGCAGTAGGAAACTGGCACATGACTTCATCACCGAGTGTTTTTATTACACGACCATTATGGCTTGCGGTGAGTTCGCGCATTTTATTTAGTCGGCTAGAGATGAGCTGTTCGGCTTTGTTGTCGCCCAGCTGGTTATAAAGTCGTGTACTGCCGGAGATGTCGGCGAACATGATGGCGCACTGCTTATCTGATGATGAACTCATCAAATAACTGTAGCACCATTATTACGTTTTTTTAGAAATAAGTTATGAGGCAAATGAGGCCGTGCCAGGAGAGGCTGTCATCTCGCTGGCCGAGATGACAGTAATCCTATGTGACTGAGATTTTAGTTTTATCTTTTTTTAGGGATGTACAGATCGGTAATCGTGCCTTCAGCCATCTCTGCGGCAAAGTTGAAGGTTTCAGACAGGGTCGGATGCGGGTGTACGGTAAGTGCGATGTCTTCTATGTCTGCGCCCATTTCCAGTGCCAGTACTGCTTCGGCAATAAGTTCACCTGCATTTGTGCCTACCATGCCTGCACCGATAATCTTATGCGTGTTTTTATCAAACAGTACTTTAGTGATGCCTTCGTTGCGTCCGATGCTTAAAGACCGGCCGCTGGCGGCCCACGGGAAGACACCTTTAGTGTATTCGACGCCTTCAGCTTTGGCCTGCTCTTCGGTCAACCCCATCCAGGAAATTTCTGGATCGGTGTAAGCCACGGAAGGAATGGTTTTAGCATCGAAGAAAGACTTCATGCCTGAGATGACTTCAGCAGCCGTTTTTGCTTCGTGTGTAGCTTTATGTGCCAGCATCGGTTGACCGACGATATCACCGATAGCAAAGATGTGATCGACATTGGTTTTTTGCTGTTTATCGACAGAGATAAAACCGCGTTCATCAACGGCAACGCCGGCTTTATCGGCATCGATTAATTTTCCGTTAGGGCTGCGGCCAACCGCAAGCAGTACCCGGTCAAAGGTATCGTTTGCGGGTACGCTTTTGCCTTCAAAGGAGACTTTCAAGCCTTTTTTCAGTGCTTCGATGGCGGTAACTTTGGAGTTTAACCAGATGTTTTCATAACGGCCTTTAACGCGTTTCATCAATGGTCGAACCAGGTCGGCATCACAACCGGGGATTAAACCAGGTGAGAGTTCGACAACCGATACTTTAGAGCCCAGTGCGTCATAAACGGTTGCCATTTCCAGGCCGATGATTCCGCCGCCGATAACCAATAGACGTTTTGGAATGTCTGCTAATTCCAGTGCGCCGGTAGAATCCATCAAACGTTCGTCGTCATAAGGGAAGCCGGGAATCTTAAATACTGATGAACCGGCAGCGATGATGGCGTTGTCAAACGAGATTGTCTGGCTGCCTGTTTTGCCTTCGACAGCGATAGTATGGGCAGAAGTGAATTTTCCGTAACCGGTAACAATCTGTACTTTTCGCTGTTTTGCCAGGCCGGCGAGTCCGCCAGTCAGTTGCTTGATAACTTTATTTTTAAAGCCGGCAAGTTTTTTGATGTCGATTTTTGGTTTGCCAAAGTCGATACCGTGGTCAGCCATCACAGCGGCTTCATTGATGATCTCTGCGGTGTGCAATAAAGCTTTTGACGGGATGCAGCCAACGTTTAAACAGACGCCGCCGATGCTATCGTACTTCTCTATAAGAATAACTTTTTTGCCGAGGTCGGCTGCGCGGAAAGCTGCAGTGTAACCGCCGGGGCCTGAGCCAAGAACGACAACTTCTGCGTGTTGATCGCTATCGCCTTCGAATGCCGATGTTGTTGCGGTAGGCGCTGCCGGTGCCGTTTCGTCTGGAGTAGACTTATCTGCAGCTTCAGATTTACTGTCATCAGCGCTGTCGCCGGCAATATCGGCTGTTTCACTGCTATCCTGTGATGCTTCAGCATGGTTTACTTCAAGTTTTAATATGAGGTCACCCTGGTTAACTTTGTCGTTAACATTGACCAGAACTTCTTTAACGGTTCCCGCAGACGGAGAAGGAATCTCAATAGATGCTTTATCCGATTCGAGGGTGATCAGCGGATCTTCTTTTGCGATGGTATCACCAGCACTGACCACGACTTCAATAATATCGACGTCGGTAAAATCACCGATATCAGGAACTTCTACGTTTACTATTTTACTCATGGATTTTTACCCGCTGTCATTTCGACCGTAGGGAGAAATCTTAAGTGCCTGGTGTAAAAGATCTCTCCTGGCGTCGAGATGACAGGATGGAATGTTAGGTTGTTATTAAAAATTTCATTCATGATATTTATTGAGTGAAAATAATTAAAGTAATAGCCTTCTTGTATCAGACAGCACTTTACTTAAGTAAGAGGTGAAGCGTGCGCCATCAGCACCGTCGATAACACGGTGATCATATGATAATGAAAGCGGCAGCATCAGACGCGGTATGAATTCATCATCCCCGTCACTATTGATTGCGTGAACAGGTTTTATGCTCGAACGTGATACGCCAAGAATAGCAACTTCGGGCGCATTGACGATAGGCGTGAATGCTGTACCGCCGATTCCGCCAAGACTGGAAATGGTGATGCATCCGCCTGACATGTCTGCTGGTGAAAGTTTTTTATCACGTGCACGTTTGCTGGTTGCGATCAGTTCATTGGCTAATTCGAATAATGTTTTTCTGTCGCAGTCACGGATAACAGGCACGACCAGTCCATCCGGAGTGTCCATGGCGACACCGATGTTGATGTATTTCTTGAGTATAAGATTTTCGCCGGTGTGATCCAGTGCAGAGTTAAAGCGAGGGAATTCTTTTAATGCAGACACCAGTGCTTTCATAAGAAAAGCTAATACGGTAATGCGAATGCCTTCTTTTTCATTTTCTTTATTTAACTGTTTGCGAAATTTTTCCAGCTCGGTGATATCGGCTTCATCAAACTGGGTGACGTGCGGTACAGTTAGCCAGTTACGGTGCAGGAATTTACCGGTCAGTTTATTGATGCGGGTTAATGGCCTGGTTTCAATATCACCAAACTGGCTGTAATCTATCTCAGGCATAGGTTCAATACCCGGTCCGCCGCCGCTGCCCTGTGCCAGAGCCTGTTTAACCCAGGCTTTTACATCTTCTTTTATGATGCGATTTTTTGCACCGGTGCCTGTCATCTGTGAAAGATCAGCGCCCAGTTCACGGGCAAATTTTCTTACTGACGGGCTGGCATGTGCTTTTTTAAAGCCTTCCTCGTTGATGCTTATCGAGGCAGTCGGCGAAGGGCGACGTGCAGCCGGTGCGGCTTTAGCTGCTGGTGCAGGCGCTGCAGGAGGTGTTTCTTGCTTCACTGTTTCAGCGGGGGCCGCTTCGCTGGTCGTTTCGCTGGCCGTTTCATCTGTCGATGTACTCGCTTCCGAGGCTTCTATGGTGATTAATAAACTGCCTTCGGAAACTTTGTCGCCAAGACTGATTTTTACTTCTTTGACGGTGCCTGCAAAAGGCGATGGGATTTCCATCGCTGCTTTATCTGATTCCAGAGAAGCGATCGGGTCTTCAACATCGATATGGTCACCTGTGGCGACCAGGATCTCGATGACTTCGACGCCATCGAAGTCGCCAATATCAGGAACAAGAATGTCTTTGATTTCTGCCATTATTTCTACCTGCCTAATCGAATTAGGGACTAAGCTGTTAACGGGTTAGGTTTTTTGGTATCGATGCCGTACTTCTTGATGGCTTCATTTACCTTCGATGCTGGAATAGTGCCTTCATCTGCCAGCGTTTTTAATGCGGCCACGGCGACATAAAAACTGTTTACTTCGAAATGGCGGCGTAAATTTTTACGCGTATCAGAGCGACCAAAACCATCAGTACCAAGTACGGTGTAGGTTGCAGGTACGTACTGGCGAACCTGGTTAGATACCGTGCGGATGTAATCGGATGATGATATTACCGGGCCTTCGCAGTCCTGTAACTGTTGGGTGATGTAAGGTACACGTGCTTTTTTGGTCGGGTTTAACATGTTCCAGCGTTCGCAATCTACCGCTTCACGCGCTAGTTCGTTGTAGCTGGTAATGCTCCACACGTCTGCACTGACTTTCCAGTCGGTCTTAAGTAGCTGCGCCGCTTCGATGACTTCACGTAAAATGGTGCCGCTGCCAAATAGCTGAACTTTATGTTCGCCTTTTTTGGCTGTGTCCTGACTAAACTGGTACATGCCTTTTATGATGCCTTTTTCAGCACCTTTGGGCATCGCAGGCATGATGTAATTTTCGTTCATCGAGGTAATGTAGTAATACACATTTTCCTGTTCCTGAACCATGCGGCGCATGCCATCATGAATGATCACGGTTATCTCATAAGCGAAGCAAGGGTCATAAGCAACACAGTTAGGAATGGTCGAAGCGACGATTAAACCGTGGCCGTCCTGGTGTTGCAGGCCTTCGCCTGCCAGTGTGGTACGACCGGCGGTGGCACCGATGAGGAAACCGCGTGCCTGCATGTCGCCTGCAGCCCATGCCAGGTCGCCGATGCGCTGGAAGCCGAACATAGAGTAATAGATGTAGAACGGAATCATATTGATGCCGTGTGAGCTATAAGCAGTGGCAGCAGCAATCCATGAGGACATAGCGCCGGCTTCATTGATGCCTTCTTCTAAAATCTGCCCGTTCTTGTCTTCCTTGTAGAACATTACCTGAGCTTTATCCTGTGGCTCATATAACTGACCGACAGAGGAGTAAATACCAAGCTGGCGGAACATGCCTTCCATGCCAAAAGTGCGTGCTTCATCCGGTACGATTGGCACTACGTTTTTACCGATTTTCTTGTCACGTGCCAGTGAAGTAAGAATACGAACAAAGGCCATGGTGGTCGACATTTCACGCTCACCTGAGCCCTGTAATAAGGCATCAAATGTCGATAATGCAGGCACTGCCAGTGGCGCGGCCAAATGTGTGCGAGATGGCAGAAAACCGCCTAATGCCTGACGGCGCTCGCGCATGTATTTCATCTCGGCACTGTCTTCAGCCGGTTTGTAATACTCGGCATTTTCTATCTGTTCATCAGTAACCGGAATGTTAAAACGTTTGGCAAAAGTATCCAGCGCATCCATACTCATTTTTTTCTGCGAGTGTGTGGTGTTCTGACCTTCGCCTGCTTCGCCCATGCCGTAACCTTTAACCGTTTTGGTCAAAATAACGGTTGGCTGGTCTTTGTGGTCTACAGCCTGTTTATAGGCAGCATAAACTTTATGCGGATCATGGCCGCCGCGATTCAAGCGCCAGATATCATCATCTGACATGTGTGCAACCATGGCTTTTAGTTCAGGCGAATTGAAAAAGTGTTCGCGTACAAAGGCGCCGTCTTTGGCTTTGTAGTTCTGGTAGTCACCGTCAACAATTTCAGTCATGCGTTTTTGCAGCAAACCATCTTTGTCTTTAGCAAGCAAAGGGTCCCAGTAACCGCCCCAGATAACTTTAAGCACATTCCAGCCAGAGCCACGGAATACCGATTCCAGTTCCTGGATGATCTTTCCGTTACCGCGAACCGGGCCATCAAGACGCTGCAGGTTACAGTTGATAACGAAGATAAGGTTGTCCAGTTTTTCACGGCCGCCAAGTGAAATTGCGCCCAGTGATTCCGGTTCATCCATTTCGCCGTCACCGCAAAAAGCCCAGACTTTGCGGTTTGTAGTTTTCGCTAAACCGCGGTCCTGCAGGTACTTCATGAACCGTGCCTGATAGATTGCCATGATCGGCCCCAGGCCCATCGATACGGTTGGGAACTGCCAGAAATCCGGCATCAACCAGGGGTGCGGGTATGAAGATAAGCCGCCGCCATCGACTTCCTGACGGAATCTGTCTAGTTGTGATTCATCCAGGCGGCCTTCCAGATAAGCGCGTGCATAGATGCCGGGTGCTGAATGGCCCTGCATGAAGACCAGGTCGCCGCCGTGCTCAGGTGTCGGTGCGTGGAAGAAATGATTGAAGCCAATATCATATAAGGTAGCGGCTGAAGCAAAGCTGGCAATATGTCCGCCAAGTTCAGAGCTTTCTTTGTTTGCGCGAACCACCATTGCCATCGCATTCCAGCGAATAAAAGAGCGGATACGGTTTTCCAGTTCAGGTTCACCGGGTATACGCTGCTCCAGATGGGGCGGGATGGTATTTAAATATGCCGTGTTATTGGTAAATGGCAGGTTAGCGCCATTACGGCGAGCATCATCAATGAGCTGCTCGAGCAGGAAATGTGCGCGTTCAACGCCTTCATTTTCTATGACTGCGTTTAAAGCATCTAGCCATTCCTGGGTTTCCAGTGGGTCAATATCGTGTAATTCTGTCATCTCAATCTCGCATATTCGACACAAATCACGACACTTTGTTGAAAGTTGGCGTAATTTAATGAAATTCTTTAATTGTTGTTAATAACCCGCGGAAGTTTATAAGTTTATGCATGCGTGTTAGAAGCGCAATTATAGAAGTTAATGCTAATTTAGTCGAATTTAATATAGAAATACTAAACAAAGTTTGATTCACAAGCGTTAACCACAGAGACACAGAGTGCACAGAGTTTTTTCGTTAATTGTGGTAGAAGAACTTCTGATGTACCGAATTAAACAATATTTAGAGCTATCTCCGTGTCCTCTGTGCCTCTGTGGTAAATTTTTTAAGTTCTTAAGTTTTTTTTTAAGTATAATCCGCACCTCATTTAAGAATACACAACTGGAAATTCATCATGCCTGCAAAGCCAATCATTAAAAAAGCCGTACTTGCCTATTCTGGTGGTCTCGATACTTCTGTTATTTTGAAGTGGTTGCAGGATGAATATCAATGTGAAGTGGTTACCTTCACAGCCGACATCGGTCAGGGAGAAGAGGTGGATCCTGTTCGCGGTAAAGCTGAGGCGCTGGGTGTTAAGGAAATCTATATCGAAAACCTTGAAGAAGAGTTTGTTCGTGATTATGTCTTTCCTATGTTTCGCGCCAACACGGTTTATGAAGGCGAGTATTTGTTGGGTACTTCGATCGCACGGCCGCTGATCGCAAAACGTATGGTAGAAATTGCTAATGAAACCGGTGCAGATGCGATCTCTCACGGTGCAACCGGTAAAGGCAATGACCAGATACGTTTTGAGTTAGGCGCTTATGCGCTTAAACCAGGTGTGCATATTATTGCGCCATGGCGTGAATGGGATTTGCTGTCTCGTAAGAAATTAATGAAATACGCGAAGGACCACGATATCGAAGTAGATTTTGATAGAGGTGAAAAATCACCGTATTCTATGGATGCAAATTTACTGCATATTTCATATGAAGGTGACGTGCTGGAAGACCCCTGGGCGGAAGCTGAAGATGAGATGTGGCGCTGGACAGTGTCACCTGAGCAGGCGCCGGATAAAGCGACTTATCTTGAACTGACTTATGAAAAAGGCGATATCGTTGCTATCGATGGCAAGACGATGACACCAGCACAGGTGCTTACCGAATTAAATCGTGTCGGCGGCGAGAACGGTATCGGTCGTCTGGATATCGTAGAGAACCGTTACATCGGTATGAAGTCACGCGGCTGTTATGAAACACCGGGTGGCACGATCATGTTGCGCGCACATCGCGGCATGGAATCATTAACGCTTGATCGTGAAGTAGCGCATCTCAAAGATGAGTTGATGCCGCGTTATGCAACACTTATTTATAATGGTTACTGGTGGAGTGCAGAGCGTGAGATGCTGCAGCAGATGATCGACGCATCTCAGGAATTTGTGAATGGTGTGGTACGCGTGAAACTCTACAAAGGCAATGTGGATGTCGTTGGCCGTAAGTCAGATGATTCGTTGTTTGATGAAGCCATTGCAACCTTTGAAGATGATGATGGCGCGTATGATCACAAAGATGCGGATGGTTTTATCAAGCTCAATGCATTGCGATTAAAAATGCAGGCAAGTCGAAGAGATTAACAGGATAAAAGAATCCGCCAATGAGCGCGAATAAACGCAAATAAGGATAAATTACTTATTGTCATCTCGACCAGCGTGAGATACCTTTAACTATCGATGTGAAAGGCCTCTCCCGCTGGTCAAGATAAAAAGCCTGCATTATATTAGTTTCAAATTTGCGTTTATTCGCGTTCATTGGCGAAAAATTGTTATTCCCCAGTCATCAGTTTTTTATTTACCTGGATCATCGCACGTATTTCTTTGACGTATTCTTCTCGGCGTTGTGAATACTTAACTAAACCAGTAGCCTGTGCCTTTGCATCCGGTTGTTTTCCAGTCGTACGGTTATCCCTGCGTATTTTACGCAGTAGCGCATAAGCGCGACCTGTATTGATGTTTTTTATATAACTGCGTACAGAATTATTGACACTGCTAAAGCTGGCAACCTCATGTGTTGAGCCTTTACCTCGTTCAGCTGGAACAATACCGCAACCCTTTGTGTAACACCACTGACCAAAAAAGTTGTTTCCCTGCCTGGCAAAGCGTGATTGTCCCCAGGCTGATTCAGTTGCGCTCTGTGCGAGTGATAGTTCTAGCGCGACAGTATCGACACGTTCGAGTAATTTGTCCCAGTTCTCGTTTTCCGGGTCCCAGTTTACGCTGTAAGCTTTTGCGGTCCGAGCAACAAATTTTTTATTATTATTGTTTTCTTTGGCAGTAATAAGTTTTTCTCTTAGTTTCAGAACCCTGGCGTTTTCATCGTTGATAATAGGGCGCATAAAATTAAAGAAGCGTATCTTCTTATCGTTAATATCTTTGATGTCGCTCATGTCGAGATCGTTGGCGGTGAACCCTGTCCTGGGCTGGATAGCTGCCGTTATGGCAACGATGGCGATTAAAAAAAGAGGTACAAGAAGTTTTTCCATTGCAAAGTGTTACGTGACGAAAATGTTTAAAGTAAAAACAGAGTGGCAAGGCCGAGAAATGAAAACAGGCCAACGATATCTGTGATGGTGGTTAATATTACGCTGCCAGCAATTGCAGGGTCAATGTCTAATTTCTGTAAGATGATGGGTATGGCAACACCGGAAAAAGCAGCAACAAAAAGATTGATGATGATGGCGGCAGCAATGACATAACCAATCTGAATGTCGTCAAACCAGAATACGGCAATGACTGCAATCACTACTGCCCAGCCGATGCCATTAAGCAAACCAACAATAATTTCTTTGTTTACCAGCCATCTTCGATTGCTTTTGCTTACCTGGCCCAGTGCGATACCGCGAATAACCAGTGTTAAGGTTTGTGAGCCGGCTATGCCGCCCATGCTGGCAACGACGTTCATCAGTACTGCAATGGTGACGATCCTTTCAAGCGTGCCTTCAAAATTGGATACTACCCATGAAGCCATAAATGCAGTGACTAAGTTGATGCCCAGCCAGACCGCGCGTCGGCGTGCGCTAGGGATGGCTGGCGCAAATAGATCTTCGTCTTCGGTTAAACCCGCCATACCTAAGACAGAGTGTTCGGCTTCCTCACGAATTACATCGACCACGTCATCAACGGTGATACGTCCAAGTAGGCGCATGTTTTCATCGACAACGGGTGCAGAAAATAAATCGTGGGTTTCAAAGATTTTTGCTACTTCATTATCTTCCAGACTGGCTTTGATGACTTCGGTATCACGTTTCATAACATCAGATACAGTCAACTCCGGGCCATTGGTCAGAATTTCAGATAATGGTAAGGTGCCAACAAACAGGTTATCTCGTGTGGTAACAAATAAACTGTCGGTATTTTCCGGCAGCTGATCCAGCATGCGCAAATATCGCAGCACTACATCCAGTGTAACTTCGCTGCGCACCGTAATGGTATCGGTGTTCATCAAACCGCCGGCACTGTCTTCCGGGTAGGACAGAACAGCTTCCAGGCGTTCGCGGTGCTGTGTATTTAAAGAGGTTAATACCTGGGTGGTAACACGGTCTGGCAAAGATTGTATAAAGTCAGCCAGATCATCTACATCCATGCCTTCGGTCGCACTGACCAGGTCCTGTAGTGACATGTCTCTGATTAATGTCGAGCGTAGCTCCTCACCTATCTGGATGAGGACTTCACCTTCTTTTTCTGGGTCAACCAGCTCCCAGATGATATTACGTTCATTATGCGGCAGAGATTCGAGCAGGTGAGCAATTTCAGCAGGGCTTAATTCATTCAACATGCTGCGGGCATGTTGCATGGCACCGGTTTCCAGTACATCAGCTAAGGCATTGATCTGACCTTCAGTTTTTTGTGAGCGATCTTGACTCATGAGGTTTTTTCTTTTTATTGTTGTTGCCTTTTATGAGTGTAGCATGTGTTTTATTGTTATGGATGTTAGGTGTTTATTGGTGAGTGGTGTGTTTGGTATTTACTTGTTACTTATTATTTTTTATTTGGCATTACCGTTCTCGCACGCCGGGCGAGTTACTCTTTGTCAGCAGCCACAAAGAGTAACTAGAAAAGGCCGCCACATCAGCTACGCCCCTAAAAAGCAGGGGTTCCCATTAATCCAGCGCTATTATCATGCTGCGCCAGAACTCGCCCATGTTGAAAAACACGTACGCTCAGACAGCTGTCGCAGAAAGCTCATGATAACAGCACTCGATAAATGGCTTCCTAAGGTGGACTTCAGGTCAAGGTCAAAAACATTACGCACTTTTAATTGAGGTATGCCAAAACAGGTTTTGGTTTGTACAGTTGGTTTTTGTTTTTTTCTTTTGACCTTTACTCACATCAGCCAAGCCATTGAAGGATGGCGGCTAGCATGAGTTTTCTGTGACAGCTGTCTGAGCCCACGCGCTTTTCGTGGGTGAGTTCTGGCACAGCATGTTAGTCGTTATTCTTCAATGGGAACCCCTGTGCTTTTTACAGGGGCGCCCGGCGTAGTGATGGCTTTTTTTGGTTACTTTTTTTAGCTGTAGAAAAAAAGTGACTCGCCGTAAAAAGGCGAAACTCACAAGATAAATTCAAAATAACCAGCAATGTAGGCAAAAGAACCAAATAAAATTAAAAAGACAGTAACTCGCCCGCCGTGCGAGAACGGCAATGCCTAATAAAAAAGTAAGAAGTAAATATTAAACAGCAGAAGTAAAAAATTGCGCAATACCAGGTGAAATTACTGGCCAACTCCTACTGATGGGTGAAATTTAAACGGTAAAACTATAATAAGTTAACTAAGGCCTGAACTCGCGATTTGATCTCATCCTCATCATAAACCTGCATAATAGATTCAACTTCCGGCCGCAATGTTGTCAGCCTACTGTTAAGAATAATATGTTTGACTTCGAGCAGGGCGTTCGCCTGTACGCTGAAATATTCCAGTCCCATACCAAGGAGTAGACGAGTGTATTGCGTGTCGCTCGCCATTTCGCCGCACATGGAGACCGGAATGCCGGCTTTTTTCCCGCCATCGATAGTCATCTGAATCAGTTTTAGTACGGCGGGGTGAAGCGGGTTAAACAGGTAGTTAACTTCATCATCGATACGGTCTATGGCTAGTGTGTATTGAATCAGGTCATTGGTGCCGATGGAGAGGAAATCAAGTTTTTTGGCAAAGGCATCAACCGCAAGTGCAGCGGCGGGTACTTCGATCATGGCGCCAACCTGAATATCATCATCAAAGTTGATTTTGCGTTTTGTCAGTATTTGTTTTGCTTCTTCGATTAACGCCAGTACCTGATCAAGTTCTGCCATATTGGTCAGCATGGGAATCAATATGCGTACCGGGCCAAAAGCTGAAGCGCGTAATATGGCGAGCAGCTGTGGCATAAAATCTTGCGGCTCTTTTAAACAGCGGCGAATAGCGCGTAGCCCCATGGCAGGGTTGTGTGCCATTGGGCCATGATCGATGGTCTCCTGAATTTCTTTATCGGCACCCAGGTCCATGGTGCGGATGGTTAATGGTTTTCCGTCTAACCTTATTACAGCGCGTTTATATGTTTTGAAATGTGTTTTTTGATCTGGCCATTGGTTAAGTTCGATAAATAACATTTCTGTGCGGTACAGGCCAACACCTGTATCGTCATATTTCTTTATTATACGTATATCATCGGGGCGATCGATGTTGCCGTGCAAGGTGATCTGTTTGTTGTCCAGTGTTATCGCAGGTTGGCCGCTTAAGCTGCTGAGTAGATTACGTTTAGCATTTTCATCGCGCCTTTCTGCGCGATAGTATCTAAGTGATTTTTTATCTGGCGAGTTGATGACAAAGCCATCGTGGCCGTTAACGATTAATGTTTCATCTCGATGAATCAACTGGCGTGCGTGATGCAGGCCAACGATTGCGGGTATGCCAAGATTTCTGGCAAGTATTGCAGTGTGTGATAACGGGCCGCCAAACTCAGTGATGAACCCGGCGATCTTGTGATGCTGCATCATGATAGTGTCTGCCGGTGTTAGATCATCTGCAACAATTATTTTTCCTCTGTATGATTTGCCGTCATGAACATCTTTCTGACCTGACAGAACTGCTTGTATGCGTTTGACGACATGCAGAACATCATCTTTGCGAGTGCGCAGATAGGGGTCTTCCATCTCATCAAATACTTGCACGAGGCGGTCGCCCTGTATCTGCAGCGCCCATTCAGCATTACAGGAAAATTTCTTAATGTTGGCAATGGTACCTTCATCAAATGCCGGGTCTTCCAGCATCAGAAGGTGGGTGTCGATAAAGACTAAAATATCATTCGCAGTGTTTTTTGCGATTTTCTTTTTGATGTCGTGTAACTGTTTGTTGGCCAGCTTCAGTGCTTCTTTAAAACGTTTTATCTCGGGCTCTATTTCGGCGCTGGATAAGGTCCTTTGTGTAGCATCAATCTTTACCCGTGCAAGCACATAAGCTTCGCCTATAGCGATGCCCTTTGATACGCCGATGCCACTGATGTAAATACTCATAAAACGGCAGTGGATAATGAATAATGAATAATGAATAATGCAAGCTGCGGAAAATTGCTGGCTTCTGTATGTGATTGTGTTTTCGTGTTTTTATAATTCATTTTTTACTGTTTGATCTTTGCAGTTGTATTGTACAAGGTGTGGTTGTTGCAAAAAATATTGTTGGGTTCTAAAATTATTCATTTTTTTACTCGTCTTCATTGAAGCGATTATTAATTAACGCTTCAATTTTTTTTATGCTTTCTTGTTCGTCTTCTCCCTCGCTGTGAAGTGTGATTTTGCTGCCTTTTCCTGCAGCCAGCATCATTACGCCCATGATGCTTTTGCCATTAACACGCCTGTTGCCTTTTTCGATTTCGATGTGTGATATAAAACTGGAAGCAAGCTGAACCAGCTGTGCGGCAGCCCTTGCGTGCAGACCTAATTTGTTAATGATTTCTATGTTTTTGCTAATACTCATGTTTTTAGTTAACCAGGTCTTATTGGTTATGACCTGGAAGTATTGTGCTGTATGCTTTGCTTTGCGCCATCCAGTGCTTTTTGTATTAATGATTTTGCTGTTTCATTACGATAGTTTAGCAAGCGGACGATCATCGGTAGATTAACGCCGCTGATTAGATTCGCGTGATATTTGTTGGCTGTCTTCTGTGCGATATTGCTTGGTGTGCCACCATAAATATCAGTAATAAATAGCAGACCTTCTTTTGTATCGAGTTGATCGAGCCTGTCATCGATTGCTTTGTCCATTAAATTAAGGTCTGCATCCATGGAAACTTCGAGGCATGAAAGATTGCTACTCGTTTTTTGAACTATCATTTCAGCAATCGCTATTAAGCTGCTGGCAATTCCTTCATGGGTGATAAAAAATAATGCCGTGCTCATTATTGTTCTTCGTAACCCATTTCACGATGGTGAACAGAAACAAGCTCGTGGCTATCTCTGAAATCCTCATGTAATGCTTCAGCGATAAATACTGAACGATGCTGACCACCTGTGCAGCCAATGGAAACGGTTAAATAATATCGGTTCTGTTTTTTAAATTCAGGTATGACGAAATTTAAATAGTTTTTGATGTGGTCAAGCATTTTCTGCACTTCTTCCTGATCCTGCAAAAAAGCGATAACTTCTGGATCCTGACCGGTTAGTGAGCGCAGATTGGGTTCCCAGTGTGGATTGGGTAGGCAGCGTACGTCAAAAACAAAATCTGAATCCGCCGGCGCGCCATTTTTAAAACCAAAGGAGTTAAATAGCAGTGAAAGTTTTGTCTTTGGTCGTTTGACTACGCGTTCTTTGATGTAACTTCTTAATTCATGGATATTGGTATAGGTAGTGTCTATGTATAAATCTGCAGCAGTGGCAACGTCTTTTAACAGATTTCGTTCAACCTCGATAGCTTCGGAAAGAGGCAGTCCTTTTTTTGTTAGCGGGTGTCTTCGCCTGGTGTCGCTGAATCGTTTTATCAGGGTATCGAGTTCTGCCTGAAGATAGATTATTTCAATTTCAATCTCTGTTTCACTATCACGCTGCTGTATCCATTCGACGATGCTGCTGAAGTCGCGCAGGTCTTCTGAATCACTTCGGGCATCGATACCAACAGCGATATGATCATACAGCTGTACTTTTCGGCTTAATATGCGTTCAACAAGTTGCGGTAGTAAACCGATGGGTAAATTATCGACACAGTAATAATCTTCGTCTTCAAGGGTATGTAGAGCAACCGTTTTTCCCGAACCGGATAGACCGCTGATGATGATTAATTTCATGAGTTATACTGGTTGCCGTTTTCGATAGCCTGTTTCTGCAAATCGATAAGCTGCTGGCTGGCATCGTAGCCATTTTTACGTAAGATGTGATTGCGTACAGCAGCCTCTACGATGACCGCGAGGTTTCGCCCCGGCGCAACCGGGATTACAGTGACAGGTATGTCGATATTGAGTATTTTCTGCACCTTGGTGTGGCCTGTTAGGCGACTAAAGTTACTGAGGTTGCTGTCGTTCATTTTTTCCATATGGATGATCAGGCTCAGGAATTTATTTATTTTTATGGCGCTGTCACCATACATCTCGCGAATATTTAATATGCCAAGGCCGCGTACTTCCATAAAACCCTGTAACATGCTCGGGCTGCGACCATCGAGAATATCTGGGCCTACCACGGTAAATTCCGGTGCGTCATCTGCAACCAGGCGGTGACCGCGTGAGATTAATTCGAGTGCCAGCTCACTCTTACCAACGCTGCTCTCGCCGGTAATTAATACGCCGTTGCCCAGCACTTCCATATAAACGCCATGCAGGGTTTCTTTGTTAGAAAACAATTTGTGCAGATAATAACGCGCGGTATCAACAACATCGTTGCTTTCGGCTTTACAGCTTAATACTGGAACATTGTACTTATCGGCATATTCACTGAGCAGGCCAGGTACCGGCAGATCATCGGATAGTATGATAGCGACGGTATTATTGGTAAATAGCTGGGTCAGTGTGCTGTTTCTAAAATCATCGTCCAGCGATTGCAGGTATTCACACTCGGTCTTGCCGATCACCTGAATGATGTTGTTATGGATGAGGTTGAGGTGGCCGATCAGGGTGGCGTGTTCATTGACGTTAACTTCGTGTAGCGGACGTTTCGGGTCTTCTGAGCCTGCGACCCATTTTATGTCGATCTTACTGGCAAGGTTGACGATGATGGATTCTGCAGAAAGAACTTCTTTCATGATGCCTGTGATGTTAACTGCCAGTTAATGAGGTTGTTGTATATGTCCTGTTTGCTGCCTGTATCACGTATTGCTTTACAAAAATCTTCATCACTGAATAGTGTGGCCAGATAAGCCAGTATCTTGAGATGTTCATCGGTGTAATGTTCTGGCACCATCAATGCGAAGATTAAATCGGTAGCCTGATTATCGGGGCTGTCAAAATCTACGCCTTTTTCAAGCTTTAGAAATGCACCGACTGCGTGATCGGTTAAATCTGTACGGGCATGGGGCAGGGCAACACCATGTCCCATACTGGTGGATCCTAATTTTTCTCTTTCGATAAGTAACTGGAAAATCTCCAGTGCGTCGATATCTTCTGCTGGCTGATCTTCGTTAGAAGCTTTTTTATTGAATAATGTTGCGCTTTCAGCGTGTGATTCTGCGAGTGTGCCAGCGAGTAGTTCCAGAGCGCGTTTTTTGCTTTTTATATCGTTGTTGCTAATAACAGCATTCGCGCTGATCAGTGTATCAAGGTTCATTTTACTGTTGTTGCCTCTAAGGAAGCTCTAACCAGTTTGATCAGAGCTTCTTAACTTGATGTGTTGAAGGGGGTCAATTCGAATGCTGTTGACTATGTCATGAATTAGCTGAGCGGCTACTCTGTTTCTTCCAGTGTGTAGTCGTTATTGTGTTTATTGTGCAGATGATTAGTCAATTTTTCCTTATGCTTCTTCACCTGGCGGTCCAGCTTATCAACCAGACCATCTATCGCTGCATACATATCATTTTCAGTGCAATCTGCAAAGACGTCATGACCGCTCATATGGACCGTCGCTTCTGCTTTATGCCGAACACCTTCGACTCTGAGAATGACGTGTGTGTTACTGACTTTGTCGAAGTGGCGCTCTAGACGCCCCATTTTTTCATTTACGTAGTCTCTTAATGAATCGGTAACTTCGATGTGATGACCTGTCAGTTCTATTTGCATGGGCATTTCTCCACTGTTGTTAAAGGCGTACTGTGTCGCGTACCCCTAGGCTAAGCGCTTGCGCTCGTTTGAAGGTGGTATCAACATAGACTCTCTATATTTTGCCACAGTTCGACGTGCAACATTAATACCTTCTTTGATTAATAATAAAGAAATTTTATTGTCACTCATCGGTTTTTTAGGATTTTCGTTCTCGATCAGCTTTTTCACCATGGAGCGGATAGCGGTGGCTGAGCATTCACCACCGTCTGCGGTGCCGACATGGCTTGAGAAAAAGAACTTAAACTCGTATACACCACGCGGTGTATGCATGAATTTATTGGTGGTTACGCGCGAAATAGTGGATTCGTGCATCTCCAGTTCTTCAGCAATATCGCGTAAAACCATCGGTTTCATGCCTTCGTCGCCATAATCTAAAAATAAGCGCTGGCGTCTAACGATAGCATCACCGACACGTTGCAACGTATCGCTGCGGCTTTGCAGGCTTTTAAGAAACCAGCGGGCTTCCTGCAGGCTATTGCGCAGATAGCTGGTGTTTTTGCCGCGGCCGGCATTTTTCAGGTGATTTTCGTATATGCTGTTAATTCTTATATTTGGTGACGCTTCCGGGTTCAGGCTGACATGCCAGTTACCGTGTATTTTTCGCACAAATATATCAGGAATCACGTATTGCGTGTTATTTCCGGAAATACTGGCACCGGGTTTAGGATTGAGTGCCTGAATGAAGGTGACTAGTTCTTTAAGCTGCGCTTCATCACGGCGGGTCTTTTTTTGCAGGCGTGCGTAATCATGAGCGCCGAGCAAATCCAGGTGATTTTCAATTATATTTCTGACGTCGGCAAGACCGGGTGTGTGTGGGTCATAAGGTTCCAGTTGCAGCAGCAAGCACTCTTTAAGGTCACGTGCGGCGATGCCTAAGGGGTCAAATCGCTGTATTCGATGCAGTACAGCTTCGACTTCATCGAGTTCGATGTCCAGTTCAGTTTTCAGGCTGTTATATAAATCTTCTACAGATTCTGTGAGATAGCCGTCATCATTGATGGCATCAATTACAGCGATGGCAATAATCTGGTCAGTATCGCTAAATTGTGAGTTATCTAATTGCCAGCTCAGGTGTTCTTTCAGCGTGTCACCGGCAATGCTCTGGTTTTCCAGGTAATCGTTGCCAGAATCATTGTTTGACTGGCTGCTGGGTGCAGTTGCTGTGGTGATGTCGTAGGTGTCTTCCCAGTTAGCATCGACCGCCAGTTCATCTGGAATTTCCTGTTTGTTTTCCATGTCTATGTGCGGATCATCATTGTCTGCACTAGTTTCGTCTGCACTGTTTTCGTTCGCTGCGCTGCTGTCCTGATCTTCAGTGGAAGAGGCTGATTCAGCTGGGGTTTCTGGCGTATCCTCATCTTGCTCCAGCATGGGATTTTCTTCCAGTGTTTGCTGGACTTCGCTTTGTAATTCAAGCGTAGACAACTGCAACAGGCGTATAGCCTGCTGTAGCTGTGGCGTCATCGTAAGATGTTGGCCAAGTTTTAACTGAAGTGTGGGCTTCATGGGTGTCTTTTTGACAGATTCATGCGTTTGTCTGCGTTGCGTTTTTATTGCTGCTGCGGTGAGCGGCTATGGTGAGCGCAAGGCGAATGAATAAATGCGTCGTTTAAATCTCCATTACATCGGTTCTGATTCTCAATATATGAAAATTATAGACGAAAATCCTGACCAAGATAGACTTCTCGTACTTCTTCGTTAGAAAGAATTGCTTCAGGGTCGCCCTGAGCGATTATTTTTCCGTCACTTAGGATGTATGCGCGGTCACATATTCCCAGTGTTTCACGGACATTATGGTCGGTAATGAGCACCCCGATATTGCGTTCGATCAAGTGTTTAACTATTTTTTGAATCTCGATGACAGAAAGGGGGTCAACGCCGGCAAACGGCTCATCGAGCAGTACAAATGCAGGTTGTGAACCCAGCGCACGAGCTATTTCAACTCGCCGGCGTTCGCCGCCAGACAGGCTGATGCCGGTATTATGGCGAATATGGTCGATCTGCAGATCGTCTATCAGTGACTCAAGTTTTTCGTCGCGCTGCTCTTTAGTTAAAGACTTTTTGGCTTCAAGTGCGGCCATTATGTTGTCTTCGACACTCAGTTTGCGAAAAACAGACGCTTCCTGGGGCAGGTAGCCAATACCTAGTTGTGCTCGTGTGTGCATTGGTAAGCGAGTGATATCAGCATTATCTAACTGGATATTGCCTTCATCGGCCAGTACCAGTCCAACCACCATGTAAAAGCTGGTTGTCTTGCCGGCACCGTTAGGACCAAGCAGGCCTACGACTTCACCGCTGTTTACATCAAATGAAACATCGTTTACCACAGTGCGTGATTTATATTTTTTGACAAGGTTGTGAGCACTTAATGTGGGCATGGCTTTATTCTATTTGGGATCCTGTGTTGGGGTCTGTTTTGGTGTCAGTATGATTTTTACCCGCTGTTCCGGGTCGCTCTGGCTATCTACAGGCGTGCCATCTTTATCGCCGGCGAGGATTATTTTCTTCTGCGTATCATAGATGATTTTTTGACTGCTGACGTGATGGTCAGGCTGTGTTAATCGGGCGTTTTTGGTCATCACCAGTTTGTTCTGACTGGCGGTGTAAACCATCTGCTCACTTTCAGCTTCAATGGCTTCGCCTTGTTCAGTCACATTGTTGTACCTGGCAGGTTTGCCAATGACGGTTAATTGTTCGACCACCCCGTCGCTCTGTTTTAGTGTCACTTTGTCGCCGCTTAAAACGAGCTTGCCCTGTGATATTTTTACATTGCCGGTATAAATGCTGCTGCCTGAGATGAGATTCAGTTGCATATGATCAGCGTTAATAAGGACTTTTTCCATTGCCTCAGCTGTGCCTCCACTTGCCTGTGTGGTTAGTAGCTGGAGGATAATTAAAAACCCGAATTGTTTAATGATTTTAGTCATAAGATAGATAATGG
>Ga0316189_10001355_pt1 | contig 24477 bp, 18 predicted proteins | sample LowCovwburrow_MG_FD_204930 | JGI IMG/M metagenome (GOLD analysis project Ga0316189, IMG submission 204930) | Coastal sediment microbial communities from Maine, United States - Lowes Cove worm burrow | ecosystem: Environmental > Aquatic > Marine > Coastal > Sediment | place: USA: Maine... | reverse complement strand
CTATTCCGGGCATTGAGCGGATACCGGTTACCGGAGATGCCTTCGAGGTGGTCAACAATCCGGAAATCGAGATTGTGGTCGAACTGATTGGCGGTTATTCCCCGGCAAAGGAGTTGGTGCTGAAGGCCATCGAGAACGGAAAACATGTGGTGACCGCCAACAAGGCCCTGATCGCACTGCACGGCAACGAGATCTTTGCTGCAGCCCAGGCGCGAGGGGTGATGGTGGCGTTCGAGGCGGCGGTGGCCGGCGGCATACCCATTATCAAGGCTATCCGGGAAGGGTTGGCGGCCAACCGCATCGAGTGGGCCGCTGGCATTATCAATGGGACCGGCAATTTTATATTGACCGAGATGCGCAACAAGTGTCGCGATTTCAACGAAGTGCTGGCCGAGGCCCAGGCCCTCGGTTACGCCGAGGCGGATCCCAGCTTTGACGTGGAGGGCACGGATGCGGCCCACAAGCTCACGATCATCGGTTCCATCGCCTTTGGTATACCGCTGCAGTTCGAGAAGACCTACATTGAGGGCATCACCGGAATCGAGCCGCAGGATGTGGCCTATGCCGGTGAGTTCGGCTACCGCATCAAGCACTTGGGTATCGCCCGCAAGACTGCCAAGGGCGTGGAACTGCGGGTGCATCCCACCCTGATACCGGAACGGCGTCTGATCGCCAATGTTGACGGGGTGATGAACGCGGTGCTGGTCAAGGGAGATGCGGTCGGACCCACACTCTATTATGGTGCCGGTGCGGGTTCCGAGCCCACGGCGTCAGCGGTGGTAGCGGATGTGGTGGATGTGGTGCGTGCGCTGACCACGGACCCTGAAAATCGGGTGCCGCACCTTGCCTTCCAGCCGGACGAATTGACGAATTTTCCGATTCTGCCCATGGAGGCAGTGGAAACCGCGTACTATCTGCGGCTGCAAGTGCGTGACGAACCAGGGGCGATGGCTGAGATCGCCGGTATCCTTGGGGCTGCCGGTATCAGCATCGAGGCGATAAAGCAGAAAGAACCGGCCGAGGGTAGCACCCAGGTTCCGCTGGTCCTCTTGACCCATAGGGTGCTGGAGCGGCAGATGAATCAGGCGATAGCAAAGATCGAGGCCCTGGCTTCGGTGGAGGGCAAGGTGACGCGAATCCGGATGGAGCAGCTGGCCGGCTAGCGCTGCGTGCCCCGCTCTGGCTCTTCCATTCACCTGCTGGTGCCGGGTCTGTTCGGGCCCATGCCGGCGCTGGAGCAGTCAGCCGAAATCTGTTCTGTGCCTGGGCTGGAAACTCTGCTGGCCCGCAGCGACTGTTCGGCGTGGCCGGGCCGGGATCTCGAAACCACCCTGTTGTCATTCTGTGCCTTGGACAGGGTACAGGGCAGGGACTATCCGATCGCGGCCCTTCGACGGGTGGGGGATGGTGGCAGCCCCGATCGCAGCTTTTGGCTTCAGGCCAACCCGGTCCATCTCCGTGCCGACCGTGACCGGTTGTTGCTGTTTGGCAGCGAAGACCTGGCGCTATCGCAGCGGGAAGCAGAGCAACTGGCATTACTGGTGGAAAACCATTTTGTCGCTCAGGGCTGGCGAATCGAGGTTGTGCTACCTCACCGCTGGTACCTGACGCTTGACAAAATTCCGGCTATCAGCACCCACAGTCTTGATGATGTATTAGGGCGCAATATAGATCAGTTTTTGCCTGCTGGAGACGACTCCCTGCACTGGCATGGTCTAATCAATGAGATCCAGATGCTGCTATACAGCGACGAGGTCAATCGCAAACGAGACGAGCAGGGCCAATTGAGCGTCAATGGCATCTGGTTTTCCGGGGGCGGTTGCTTGCCGGAGAGTAGCATAGGCCTGCCGTTCGATCAGGTATTTGCGAATGAATCCCTGGCGCGAGGATTGGCGCTGACTGCCGTCATCACCCCTCATGCTTTCCCTGGCTCATCCGGGTCACTGCGGAAAATGGCGGGCGGTTCGCTGGTGGTCTACGACGAACTTAGGCCGGCGGTACTGCGGGTCGACCCCGGGGGCTGGCGCGATGCCCTTATTGCCTTGGACAACTGGCTTGATGATCTGATTCAGGGGGTACGCCAGAAACAACCCGGTGAATTGCTTCTCTATCCCTGCAATGGGGAGGTCTATCGTCTCCGCCGCTCTGCCTTGCGGAGGTTCTGGCGACGGCCCAAGCAGATCGGACGTTACCTGAATGATCAATCTCAATTGGGGCCTGTTATTTAACAGGCCCTAAGTTTTACCCGCGTCAAACCCTGGGCAGAAGCGGGGTCTGATGCGCCTGCCCCGCACATCAGTTTGCTGGCCGGAAAACCGGTGATGAAGGCTCATAGGTGCCGCTGATGGGAATCGTTGGGTAGTCGCCGGTCGAGCTGGACTGATAGTTGCTATCCGATGAACCGGGTTGAAAACCGGCGCCAGCGCCGGCGGAACTGGGCTGGTAGCCGCCACTGCCATAGCTAGGCGTGGTCGGTGAAGCCGCAGTGGGTTGTGCGGACTCAAGCTGACGAATTCGATCTTCCAGTTCCCGGATACGCGTCTGGGCATCAATGCCGGAGGAGGAGGTATCCGGGGAGGTGACAGGCGCCGCCGCAGCCGGGGCACTATAACCATAGCCACCCGCAGGCGGGGGGGCGTATCCGTAACCCGGAGCAACTATCGGCGGGGGAGCACCATAACCGGGAGGCGGCGGCCCATAGCCGGGATCACCATAATAGTCGTCGTCGTAATCTCTCCGATTTCTCCCCCCGAACCACTTGCCGGGGTTCATCATATTCATGGGGCCAAAACCCTCAGCGCTGGCCGTATCCGGCAGTGCCAGAAATCCAGAGCCAATGCTCATCAGCGTACTGAGGGCGATTGCTATTGTTGTTTTCACTGCACCTACTCCTCACAGGTTTATTTTGATTTTCAGTCCCTTGTCGTTTGAAAACTAAAGATAAATTATAGAGACTTAACTTAGACTTTTAGCACCGCCGTTCCGGAGTTGTCAAATTAGAATATAAGTAAATTCGAGTAAATGGTGTTTCGCAGCAGGGAAGCAAGCGCTCAGGCAGATCAGCGCAAAAGGAAAACGATCAGTTCGATCGGACCATGAACACCATAGGCCAGGGTCTGTTCGATATCAGCGGTTTTGGAGGGCCCTGAGATCAGCAGGGCGTTGCTCGGCAGGCCCCGGCGCCAGCCCTCAATCTTGATCAGTTCCGCAAAGCTAGCATAGAGGTCTTTGGCGTCGAGGACGGCGATGTGGACCGGAGGCACCAGGGAATAGGAGCGTGGCTCGTCGACCGTGGGCCAGAGCACCAGGGAGCCGGTTTCTGCGATACCGGCCCGGGTAGAAGTGATGGCAGCGTCGATTTGGAAGAACAGTTCCTCCTTCCAGGCTTCGATCTCTTTTTGGTGACTGATGAGTCGGGGGAGAGAGGGATTGTCGCCCCAGGCCTTTTCGATCTGTCCACCTAAAGGCCCGTGTGGAGCGTACAGCAGATTTTCAAATCCCCGTTGCCGGGCAAGGGTTGCTAGTTTTTCCGGCCAAATCTCATGCTCAGCGACGATTACATCGGCGCGGACCGAGCGCAACCGGCTGCTGAATTTTTCGATTCGCTGATCCAAGTCCCAGGCCGGTATCTCTTGTTCTGACTGAACCGGTTGCTCTTGCGGCAGGTCGGGTCGGGTAGAGGTCAGGCGGGACAGGATAGTGGTGCGTGCATTACTCATGGTCAAATCCCTGCTGTCGGGCCAGTTCATGCAGTGACCTGGCAGCCGGGCGCGGCGCGGTGCGCGCCCGCGTCCAAGGCCCGAGGCGTCCTGGCGTCAAGCGCCGCAGGCGGGTTGCTGCTTTGCTGACAAAGCGGTAAAAAGCAGGTCTGGAGTGGATGCTGCTCCAGAGTTTCCACACCAGTGCATCTCGCCTGCTACGCAGTGCACCGCTGCCTGGTGTACCACCTGGCTGTTCACGAACCCCTTCATAGCGCAGCCGATTTAGTAGTTTTGGAAGCGGGATGCGCACCGGGCATACTTCTCCGCAGGCGCCGCACAGTGTGGACAGGGTTGGCAGTATCCCCAGCTTGTCCAATCCCAGTTTTTGTGGTTCCAGCACCGACCCTATCGGGCCGGGTATGGTGGTGGTATAGGGGTGACCGCCGATCCGGACATAGATGGGACAGTGATTCATGCAGGCCCCGCAACGGATGCAGCGCAGGGTGGCGATCAATTCCGGATCCTGATAGATCCGGGATCGGCCATTGTCCAGCAGCAGCAGATGGACTTCCCGTGGACCGTCCTTTTCCCCCGGCTTCCTGGGCGAGCTGATCATGTTGAAATAGGTGGTGATCGGCTGGCCGGTGGCCGATGGGACCAGAACCTCGAGCAGCGGCGGTATTTCGCTCATCCTTGCCACTACCTTTTCGATTCCCGTCACTGCGATATGTACTGGTGGGATAGTGGTGCACATCCGGCCATTGCCCTCGTTCTCTACCAGGCAAAGGGTGCCGGTTTCCGCCACCGCAAAATTGACCCCGGACAGTCCCACTGGCGCCTGATAGAACTTGTCGCGCAGGATACCCCGGGCATTGCGGGTCAATTCATCTATATCCTCGGTATAGGGAATGTCGGGGAACTTCTGTTTGAAGATGCGGGCAACCTGCTGTCGATTCTTGTGGATTGCAGGAGCGATGATATGGGAAGGGGGCTCTCCCACCAGCTGAATTATGAATTCCCCCAGATCGGCCTCAAGGCATTCGATCCCCCGTGCTTCCAGAAAGGCGTTCAGCCCCATCTCCTCCGAGACCATGGACTTGCCCTTGATCAGTTGTTTCGCCCGGTGGCGCCGCATGATCTCGAGCACTATCCCGTTTGCCTCGGCAATGCTTTCGGCCCAATGCACTTGGATGCCGTTGCGCAGGCAGTTATCCTCCAGTTGCTGCAGCAGTTCGGGCAGATGGTACAAGGCGTTGCTGCGAATTCCGGCGCTTAGACGGCGCAGCTGCTCCAGCGCCCGGGTATCGGCAAACGCCACTTTGCGTTTGGCCATCAAGCCATCCATGGCATGACGGAAGTTTTTGCGGATCTGGGGATCCTTCAGGGCATTGTCCACCCCACGATGGAAATCACTCATCGTCAGGTCTCCGGGTTCGTTCCCACAAAAAACTGGCGATATGTTGGTTCGGTATCCCATCGCCTCGGCGTGCCATATGGCCGTTGATGTTCATCAGGCAACCGCAATCGCCGCTTACCAGTCGCTCGGCACCGGATCGAGAAATCGCGTCCGCCTTGTCCTTGACCATTGCCAGCGATACATCCGGGTGTTTCACGGAAAACGTACCACCGAATCCGCAGCACTCCTCCGTTCGCTCCGGCTCCACCAGTTCGACCCTCTGCAGTTGCCGCAGCAGGGTTTTGTGCTCTTCGCTCACTGCCATTTCGCGCCGCGCCGAACAGGAGGTGTGCAGCGCTACCCTCAACGGTTCGCCCAGATCTTTCAGTTCAATTTGTAATACGTGGACCAGAAACTCGGTCAATTCAAACACACGCTCAGCGAATTCCAGTGCCTTTTTCTGCTGCGAATGGGCACCAAACAACTCCGGGTAGTGGCATCGCATCATCCCGGCGCAGGATCCCGAGGGAACCACTATCGGGTATGCTTTTGGGAAACACTGAATCTGCCTCCATGCCACCTCCAACGCCTCTTCGCGGTAGCCGGAATTCCAGGCTGGCTGGCCACAGCAGGTCTGGTTTTGCGGAAAGATGACCTCTACCCCCTCCCGGCGAATCAACTGCATACCGGCAATCCCCGCCTCCGGATAGAACAGATCGATCAGGCAGGTCCCGAAAAAGTAGACCTTGGCCGGTCTTTGCGGATAGTCTCTGTTACCTGTCATTGGGTGTGATATTTCCCGCTAGGAGATAGCGGGATTATAACCAGGAATCCGTCGGAGGACCTTCAAACGCCGCCATGCATACCGCACCCGACCTCTTTTCCCGTCGATCCTACTGGGCCAAGCGCTTTGGTATTGCTCCAGTGCTGCCCATGACAGCGGAGGAGATGGACCTCCTTGGCTGGGACAGCTGCGACATCATCATCGTCACCGGGGATGCCTATGTGGATCATCCCAGCTTCGGTATGGCGCTGATCGGGCGTCTGTTGGAGTCCCAGGGGTTCCGGGTTGGCATCATTGCCCAGCCGGAGTGGCAGTCGGCGGAGGCACTGCAAATACTCGGGCGGCCCAATCTCTTCTTCGGTATCACTGCCGGCAATATGGATTCCATGGTCAATCGCTATACTGCCGACCGGCGGGTGCGTTCCAATGATGCCTACACGCCAGGCGGGGAGGGAGGCAAGCGGCCGGACCGGTCCGTACTGGTTTACGCCCAGCGTGCCAGAGAGGCGTTTCCGGGTGTGCCGGTCATTATCGGTGGCATCGAAGCGAGTCTGCGCCGTATTGCCCATTATGACTACTGGTCGGACAAGGTGCGTCGCTCCATATTGCCCGATTCCAAGGCCGATCTGCTGATCTACGGGAATGCGGAACGGGCGGTCGTCGAGGTAGCCCACCGATTGGCGGCGGGTGAGTCCATTTCGGAAATAACCGATGTCCGTGGCACCGGTTTCATGCGCCAGGGGATTCCGGCAGGGTGGACCGAGATAGATTCCAGTCACATCGACCAGCCGGGTCGTATTCACCCGCATCCGGATCCTTATAGCCACACCCCGGATTGTCAGGGCGCCGAAGCCGGCCGGGTGGTGGGTTTTCATCGGCGGCCCAGACAATTGGATCGGTCCCGGAGTCTGGTCAGGCTGCCGTCCTTTGAACAAGTGGTCGCTGACCCGGTGCTCTATGCCCACGCCTCCCGGGTGTTCCATCTGGAAACCAACCCGGGCAATGCCAGGGCACTGGTGCAGCGCCAAGGTCGGCGGGAACTCTGGCTGAACCCGCCGCCCCTGCCCCTGAATACCCGCGAGTTGGATCGGCTGTACGAATTTCCTTATAGCCGCCAGCCCCACCCGGCGTATGGGCAGGCCAGGAACCCGGCCTGGGAGATGATCCGGTTCTCGATCCCAATCATGCGGGGTTGTTTTGGCGGATGTACCTTCTGTTCCATTACCGAGCACGAAGGACGGATCATTCAGAGTCGGTCCGAGGATTCGGTGATCCGGGAAATCGAGACTATCCGCGATACGGTCCCCGGTTTCACCGGCCATATTTCGGACCTAGGTGGCCCTACCGCCAATATGTACCGGATGCACTGCAAGGACGAGCGGATAGAGTCTGCCTGCCGCCGGCTCTCCTGCGTCTTTCCAGGAGTCTGTGACAATCTTGCAACCAGCCACCGGCCACTGATCCAGCTTTACCGACGGGCCAGGGCGGTGCCGGGTGTGAAGCGGGTATTCATTGCCTCCGGCTTGCGTTACGACCTGGCCGTGCGGGATCCGGAATATGTCAGGGAGCTGGCTACCCACCATGTCGGGGGGTATCTCAAGATTGCCCCTGAGCACACCGAGCCTGGTCCCCTGGATATGATGATGAAGCCGGGAATCGGGAGTTACGATCGTTTCAAGAATATGTTCGATCGCTACTCCCGGGAAGCGGGCAAGGAGCAGTATCTGATCCCATATTTCATCGCGGCCCATCCGGGTACGTCCGATAACGATATGCTCCAGCTGGCCATTTGGCTGAAGCTAAACGGCTTTCGCTTGGATCAGGTGCAGGCGTTTCTTCCCACCCCCCTGGCCATTGCCTCGGCCATGTATCACACCGGTCGAAACCCACTACGTAGGATTCGAACCTCGGAGGGTGAGTCGGTATCCGTCGCCCGGGGACAGCGTCAACGTCGCCTGCACAAGGCGTTTCTGCGTTATCACGATCCGCAAAACTGGCCCCTGTTACGCCAGGCCTTGAAGCGAATGGGCCGGATGGATCTGATCGGGAACGGGAAAAGACATCTGGTGCCGTCCTGGCAACCGGCAGACAGTGGTCCGCGGAGAGGAGGACCTTCCGGGGTTGGACAGTCCTCCAACACGCGGACGGTTTCCGACCGCAAGCCCCGGGCCAAGAAATCGCATCCGATATTGCGCGGAGGCAGAGGAGAGGGGAGGAAGAGGCGCCGCTGACAAACCCGGTCAAGTCTGCGCAGGCGCGCCGCATAGTGGTCTCCGGCGGCCAGGTGTTTTTCTCTCTCTCTCTCTCTTTAATGGGTACTTCGAAAAATCCCCTGCAGGGGATTTTTCGATACAGCGATCGAAACACGCAATTTCCGATCGCACGCTTTTTCATCCGCTTACGCGCGCGAAAATAGTGGCGCATCCCTGCACCACACGGGCACCTCAAATTTTTCGAGGTGCCCTTGTATCAGCCGTCGAGTCCGGAAGTGGCAGTGATGGATGTCCGCACAACGGTCTCGCCGTAGGGCTGGGCCTGGTGCAGCCAGCGCGGGTCGAAGCGATGGTGGTTTTTTCCATAGTCGCGCAGGATGCGCTTTATATAGGCGCGGGTTTCAGCGTACGGGGGAACCCCTTGAAATTTACGCACCTTGTGTTCACCGGCGTTGTAACCCGCCAGTGCGAGTTCCAGATCACCTTCGAAATAGGCCAGAAGCCACTGTAGATAGGCCATACCTCCTCGGATATTCTGCTCCGGGTTCCACAGGTCCTGCACCCCGAATCGCTGGGCTGTCACCGGCACCAGTTGCATCAAACCGCAGGCCCCCTTTGGGGATCGGGCCTGTGGGTCGAAATTGGACTCGGCAGATATTACCGACAACACCAGATCCGCCTCCAGACCAAAACGGCCCGCAAGGGATTCCACCAATCGAACGATCTCGTGGCATCCCTCGTCGCGGCACCTCCGCTTCAGCCAGGATGCACGCGCGATCGAGGAACAGCCGGTATTCTCCGGCGGGGTATGCTCCGCTAAATGGCGCAGGAATCGACCGGCATAGGCGTCGCCGGAGGCTGCGGCCCGACGCAACCAGTACGCGGCCACCGCGTCATCCCTCGGTACACCGCGGCCATTGGCATATATCCAACCCAGATTGCGCTGGGCATCGGCGGAGCCCTGCCCCGCGGCGCGACAGTACCAATCGATGGCCAGTGCCGGGTCCTTTGCGATTCCCTCGCCGTGTTCCAGCGCCAGGCCGAGTTCAACCTGGGCAACCGCATCCCCCTGGGCCGCCAGTTTCTCAAGTTCAGTCAGAGAGAGGTGTTGATAGTCATCTGTCCCGGCCTGTGCGGCCAGCGCCAGAAGTACTACTGCCAGATTGCAAGCAACGAAGGCGATTCTGAAAGCCATAATCCTTATTAGCGGTCCCTGTGAGTCTCCCGCACAAAAGCATGCAAAAATGATGCCCCGAAAAAAACTCTATTTTTTTCATATCGTTGTAGTGGTGATTCAGGAGTGAGGACGAAAGATTGTAAATTTCTCTGACAGCAGCAGGGACCTTGCTGCACGGGGTACGCTGGCGCTTTTATCGCTGCATCGGCGGTTTCACCGGGTATTTCTCGCCCTGTTTACCCCAGCCATTCCACCAGGTAATAGAGCCGGAATCCTTCCGATGAGCGGGAGGGACCATATACCAGGGCCGGATAGCGCTTGTTTCCAGGGTCCGATGCCTCAATGACCTCCTCTTTCGTGGCCATTATCTGGACACAGTTTTCCGGAAACCGGGAGCGCTGTTTCCGGGGTGTGAAGACAACGGCGTATTGTTTTTGGACCAGATTGCTGTCCGGGTCGATCAGGTGGTCGGACATAGGGTTTTTCCCTTACTCTGCTGCGATCTGCACAATGCAGAATATCGGGCCTATTCTCGTCCATCCTGGGGTGGGTGGAAAGGGGTTCAGGGGCTGTCGTAGAAGCGGCTAACAAGATGGGCCCGGTTGGACGCCGGTCGCCGGCCTGCCGTGAGGAGCCAAGGCTGGTATACTTCTGCCGCTTGAATCAAGCCTTTCGAGGACGAACGACCATGCGTTATGTGAGTACCCGGGGTGGAGTGGAGCCGGTCAGCTTTTCCCAGGCAGTGATGATGGGATTGGCTACCGACGGCGGCCTGCTGCTGCCGTCCTCTTTTCCTGTGGTGGACAACAGCACCCTGGAGCGATGGGCGGACTTGCCCTTCGGGCAGTTGGCGGTGGAAGTGATGTTTCCGTTCGTGGGCGAGGATATCAGCCGTGCAGATCTGGCCGATCTGGTCGAGCGCTCCTACGCCAGTTTCAGCCAGCCGGAGATTACGCCCCTGGTGGAGGCGGGCGAGCTGCGGATTCTGGAGCTGTTTCACGGCCCCACAGCGGCGTTCAAGGATGTTGCCCTGCAGTTTCTGGGTAATCTGTTCGAACTGTTGCTGGAGCGCAGCGGGGGGCACATGAATATCCTCGGTGCTACCTCCGGGGATACCGGGTCAGCCGCCATCTACGGCGTGCGTGGACAGAAACGGATAGATATATTTATTCTGTTTCCTCATCATCGGGTTTCGCCGATACAGGAACGGCAGATGACCACGGTGCTGGATGACAATGTCCACAATATTGCCATCAAAGGCACATTCGATGATGGTCAGCGCATCGTCAAGGAGCTGTTCAACGATCTGGAGTTCAAACGGGAATACAGCCTGGGGGCAGTGAACTCTATCAACTGGGCGCGGATTCTGGCGCAGGTCGTCTATTATTTTTACGCCTGGGGCCGGGTGACGGGGGGTGATCCCTCCGGCAAAGTTGTGTTTTCCGTGCCTACCGGAAATTTCGGGGACATATTTGCCGGCTATGTGGCGCTGCGTATGGGGCTCCCGGTGGAGCGGCTGCTGCTGGCCACCAACCGCAATGATATTCTGACCCGGTTCGTCAATACCGGCGTTTACGAGGCCCAGGGGGTGCACCACACCATCAGTCCCTCCATGGATATTCAGATATCCTCCAATTTCGAACGCTATCTTTACTATTTACTGGATGAGAATCCGGATCGGGTGCGGGAACTGATGGGGCAGATGGCGCAGAAGGGCAGACTTGAGGTCAGTAGCGAGAAACGGCGGGAAGTGGCGCGGCTCTTCTCGGCCGTGGCCGTCAGCGAGGAGGAGACCAGACAGCAGATCAGGGATACCTATGTACAGAGCGGTTACATACTGGATCCCCACACCGCAGTGGGGGTGAGGGCCGCGAAGGAATTCCCCGGGGCCGTGTGCCTGGCCACCGCCCATCCGGCCAAGTTTGGCGCAGCGGTAACCGAGGCCATAGGCCTGGAAGCGGATCCACCGCCCTCGCTGCAGGGGCTGATGGAGAAGGAGACTCGCTGTGCCCTGCTAGGGGCAGACAGTTCGGGTATTAGGGAGTTTATGAAGAAGACCCTGGCAGAGAAGTCGAGTTGAATCGAACTTCGACCGTTCGTTCCATTATCGCATAGGACTGTACTGTTGAGATCAATGCAGAAAGAAAAGAGAAAAATCAACATCCTGGATACCACCCTCCGCGATGGAGAACAGACCCAGGGCGTATCGTTTTCGCCGGCCGAAAAGCTCAATATCGCCAAGGCGTTGCTGGAACAGTTAAAAGTGGATCGGATTGAGGTGGCCTCTGCCCGTGTCTCTGAGGGGGAAAAGGAGGCGGTGGCGAATATTGTCGAGTGGGCCGACCGGGTCGGTTTGGCCGACCGGGTCGAGGTGCTCGGTTTCGTCGATTTCAAACGCAGTGCGGACTGGGTCCTGGACGCAGGAGGTCAGGTCATCAACCTGTTGGCCAAGGGCAGTGAGAAACACTGTAGAAGTCAGCTTAACAAGACTTTGGTGCAGCACGTTGGCGATATTCGAAAAACCATCAATTACAGCCAAAAGAAGGGGCTGGCGGTCAATCTTTATCTGGAGGACTGGTCAAACGGTTATAGGGACAATCCTGACTATGTCTACCGGCTGGTATCGCGGCTGGAGGATGCAGGTATAAGCCATTTCATGTTGCCCGATACCTTGGGGGTCATGACGCCCGATGAGGTTTATACCAGCCTCACGGATATGATCGAGCGTTACCCCGACTGCAATTTCGATTTCCATCCCCACAACGACTATGGCCTGGGTACCGCCAATGCACTGGCGGGGGTCAAGGCCGGTGTTTCTACCGTCCACTGCACCATTAACTGTCTGGGAGAGCGGGCCGGGAATGCCTCCCTGGCCGAGGTGGCAGTCAATCTAAAGGACCGGATGGGTATGGAGCTATCCGTGGATGAAAGCCATCTGGTCCGTCTGAGTCAGATGGTGGAGAACTTCTCCGGTAAGCGGCTGGCGGAGAACGCCCCGGTAGTCGGTGCGGACGTATTCACCCAGACCAGCGGTATCCACGCCGACGGCGACAAAAAGGGTGGACTCTACCAGACTGTGCTCAGCCCGGAACGATTTTCCCGCCGGCGCAGCTATGCCTTGGGTAAGATGAGCGGAAAGGCCTCCCTGCAGAAGAATCTGGAAAAACTGGATATCTCGCTCTCCGACAGTAATCTGGACAAGGTGTTGAAACGGGTGGTGGAGCTTGGTGATTCCAAGAAAACCATCACCTCGGAGGATCTGCCGTTTATTATCGCCGAGGTATTGGAGGGCAAGGACTACGACTACATCGAACTGCTCAATTGCTCGATTACCTCCGGCCTGGAACTGGAGTCCACCGCCAGTATCCGCGTACGGGTCGGGGATCTGGTGGAACTCTCCTCCGGCATCGGCAACGGTGGCTTCGACGCCTTCATGAATGCCATTGCCAAGATCCTGAAACGATACGATATCCCGCTGCCGAGACTGGCCGATTTCGAAGTCCGCATTCCAAGGGGAGGGAAGACCAACGCCCTGACTGAGGCGACCATCACCTGGGAGAGGCAGCAGCGTACTTTCAAGACCCGAGGGGTCCACTCCAATCAGGTATTCGCCGCCATGAGCGCCACCATTCGCATGCTCAACCTGCAGATGCACCGGCTGGAAACCTTTCGGAAATAAAGCGATAACCCCACGGGTCCATTTGGTGAGTTGTGCAGTCGCAGAAACTCTTGCTGTAAAGCGACCTTAACTAGGACAGACCGATTGGAAAGCGCATGAAAGAGGCGGTAAAAGAGTACTACGGAAGGATTCTTCAGCACACGGGCGACCTTCAGACCAACGCCTGCTGCACAGATGGCGATCTGCCAGCCTATCTGAAAAATTGCATGGCCAACATTCATTATGAGGTGGCATCTCGGTACTACGGTTGCGGTCTGGTCAGCCCTCAGCAGTTGGCGGGTATGCGGATCCTGGATCTGGGCAGCGGCTCCGGCCGGGATTGCTACCTGCTGGCACAGCTGGTGGGAGAGCGAGGCTTCGTCCTGGGTGTGGATATGACCGACGAGCAGTTGGAGGTAGCCAATCGCCATGTGGACTGGCATCGGAAGCGGTTCGGCTTCGATCGCTCCAACGTTGAGTTTCGGAAGGGGTATATCGAGCGGCTGGACGAGCTGGGCCTGGAGGCGAACAGTTTCGATATCATCGTATCCAACTGTGTCATCAATCTGTCCCCGGACAAGGAGGCGGTGTTGCGGGAGGCCTATCGGCTGCTCAAGCCGGGTGGAGAACTCTACTTCTCGGATGTGTATGCCGATCGCCGGGTAGCGGCGGAGTTGGTCAAGGACCCAGTACTGTACGGGGAATGTCTCAGCGGCGCCCTGTATTGGAATGACTTCCATAATCTGGCCAAAAAGGCGGGATTTCTGGACCCGCGCCTGGTGGAGGATCACCCCATCACCATCGACAACGAAGAGATCCGTGAGCGGATCGGCCATATCTCCTTTTTCTCCGCCACCTATCGGCTGTTCAAGCTGCAAGGGCTGGAAACCCATTGCGAAGACTATGGGCAGGCAGTCGTCTACCAAGGGGCCATAGCGCACAGCGAACGGGCCTTTCTGTTGGACAAACACCACCGGATCGAGCAGGGAAGGATGTTCCCGGTTTGCGGTAACACTTATCGCATGCTCCGGGAGTCACGTTTTGCCCCGTTTTTCGAATTCTACGGTGACACAAAGATCCACTACGGTATCTATGCTGACTGCGGTACCGCGCTGCCCTTCGACTGCAAGGAGGCGACTGCGGGCGGCGACACCGGTTCCTGTTGCTGAAGCGGCGCTCCTGGAAAGTTGGGGCTCAGCGGGTATTCCACCTGGCCAGGGGCTTGCCGGGGGCAGACCAGAGGTAAAGTTTACGGCTTTCCAGGCCGCTATCAAGCTCCAGATAGCGAGTGAATCAGGGGGCGATCAGTTGGTCCCTGCAGGGGGCGGTTGCAGGAACGGTGGTCATGGGGGGCTAGCCGGATTAGATACCAAGCAGATATTGCCCGATCAGCACGCAGGCGATCACCAGCAGTACTCGCTTTAAAATCCGCCGATAGGTTTCTGCTTTTATGCGGTCGCGGATGGCCATCCCGACCAGGAGGCTGATAATTGCGATGGCCACTCCGGGAACAGCTGTCACCAGCAGACTCCGGTCGATCAGGCCGGATAGAGAAAAGACCCCGACCTGGGAGATTTTACCGGCGAGAAAACAGAGATTGAACAGCTGTACCATGGCAGTTGAGGTCAACCCCAACTCCAGGGTGAATATCACCAGGATGGGCACCATTACGTTCACCGTGCCGGCCAGAAATCCCCCCACCAGGCCGAACAGTGCCATTGAGCCAAGGGGGTGGGTCTGAATCCAATCCAGCCGGATTCGACTGACGCGCTCCAGGTTGAGGTAGAGCAAGATGATCGCCGCCAGCAGCAGTCTGAACGGGGACGGATCGGAAAGAATCAGGGTATGAGTGCCCAGTATACCGCCTGCAGCGGCAAACAGTGCCAGGGGCCAGTAGCGGCCGATGCTGTCGCGCCACCTGCCGCCCCGGTAGATGCTGATCAGATTGACTGAAATGATGGGGAACAGGGTGATCAGGATGGCATTTTGAACATCCATGAACAGGGCCAGCACCGGCGTTGCCACCATGGAGAAACCCAGGCCCAGGGCGCCGTGGATCAGTCCGGCCAAGGCCAGCGCCAGAAACAACAGCAAGAGGTCGGATTGAGATAAATCGGGCAAACAGACTACTCCATGCAGGCAGCCGGTCGGAAGCGATACCCGATAGTACTGCAACGACCCCGAGAGTCACGGCATTTAGTTATAATCGCCAGAGATATTATTGGTAACAATTTGTAACAACGGGAACGACATCGGCATGGGGCGGGGTAATCCCATGGTTCGGGTACATTCGGGTAATCAATGAATTCGGAAACTGAGCAGAAATTTGACATCAAAGGTTTCGCCCTTCAGATACGGGGTGATATACAGCATAACCGGATCAAGTTGCCGACATTGCCGGCGATTTCCCTGGAGGCCCTGCTGATCGTAAACGATGCCTGCAGCTCCATGGCGGATGTCGCCAGGATTGTTGGTAAGGATGCCTCCATGGCTGCCCGGCTGGTGAGGTATGCAAACAGCCCGCTGTACCGGGGAATCAACAATGTCACCTCGGTTAAGGCGGCAATTACCCGGATCGGTATAGATGCAGTCAAGCACGCCATTCTCAGCCTCGCCATGCGCGATGTTTTTACCACCTCCTTCAAATCAATCCAGATCCGGATGGAGGCGCTGTGGGAGCACAGCGTGTCAGTCGCGGCAAAGGCGGCCCTGCTCTCCGAGCAGTTTGCCCATCTTAACCGGGAAGAGGCGATGCTTGCCGGACTGATTCACGATGTCGGGGTGATCCCGATCCTGATCAAGGCGAAAGACCACCCGATTCTGCTGGACGATGAGGCTAAATTGGACAAGCTGGTGCAGGCGCTGCACATGAGCGTGGGCAAGTTCATGCTGAGTCTCTGGAATTTCGATGAATCCCTGGTGGAGGTGGCGGCTACTCACGACAAGCTGGATCGAAAACCAACGGGAGAACAGGTCGACTATGTGGATCTGGTGCAGGTTGCCAATATCCTCAGCCATGATCAGCCTGACCACCGCTATGGTCGCATCGACCAGGCAAAGATCCCCGCCTTCAAGCGGGTCGGCCTGGACCTGATCGCCGGGTTGAAACAGAAGATGGAGGAGGGGGTGGAGCTGGAGATAGGTACGGCGCTGAGCTGAACGTCGTAACCGGGTGCAGGAACCGCCCGCTCAGCCAAACAGCGACGAACTCTCTCCAAGCAGAAGTTTAAAGCTGATGGCCAGGCTCACCAGTACGATCATAGGACGGATCAGGCGGGAGCCTCGCCGTATCACCAGTCGGGCACCCAGTCGGGCGCCAATCAGCTGACCGACGGCCATTACCAGGCCCAGGCTCCAGACCACATGCCCGCCGAGGGAAAAGAACAGCAGAGAGGCGATATTGCTGGTGAAGTTGAGTATCTTCGTATGGGCGGTTGCCTGTATGAGATCGAAACCGAACAGCAGGACGAAACCTGCGGCGAAGAATGACCCGGCGCCCGGGCCGAAGAATCCGTCATAGAATCCCACCCCGAAACCGATTACCAGGGCGAACAGGGGATAGCTGATTTTCCGCTTTTTATTCTCTTCCTTGATACGCGGAGACAACCAGAAGTAGAGGGCGGTAACAATCAGCAGCAGCGGAATCAGACGGGTAAGGAAGCTCGAATCGACATAGGCAACCAGCAGTGTCCCCGCAGCGGCCCCGACGAAGGTGCAGGCGATCAGCCAACGGACCGAACGCAGCTGAACCAGCTTTTTCCGGACAAAATAGAGGCTCGCCGAGAAGGTCCCGAATGCACCCTGTAGTTTGTTCGTTGCCAGGGCCTCGACCGGCCCTATGCCCAGCGAGAGCAGCACCGGTAATGTTATCAGCCCGCCCCCGCCCGCCATGGCGTCGATCAGTCCCGCCACCAGGCCGACGCTGAACAGCAACAGCAGCATATCGCCGCTCAGGGACAGCTCTAGCATTGGGGTATCCGCCATGCATTGATGATCGACCTGTCAATGATGTCGCGTATGGCTATAGTATCTATTAACAAGGTGTTAAAAAAACCGATTGGGTAGAGTCTCTGCCGGCAATCATACAGGCAGGGGGTTTTGGTGTATTCCTGATTGGGGGTGCTGGCAATGATTCAGACAGTTCGAGGCATGGATCGGTGTTTGGTGTTTATCGCAGCGATGGCCTGTTCCCTGTCATGTGGTCTGGCCCTGGGGGCGGGGCAAGCGGCCGTTCAATACGCTGAAATGCGGCAACAGATGATCGCAGAGATCGAATCCTCGGTTCGGGAAACGGCCATACATATCGATAAGCAGGCCCTGGACGAACGAGTGATGCAGGTGATGGCCGAGGTGCCACGTCATCAGTTTGTAGCGGAGGAAGATCGGGACCAAGCCTATGACAACCGGCCGCTTGGGATAGGTTACGGGCAGACCATCTCCCAGCCCTATATTGTTGCATTGATGACCGACCTTCTGCGGCTGGATACGGAGTCGGCGGTACTGGAAATCGGGACCGGATCGGGGTATCAGGCGGCCGTTCTTTCCAGACTCGCCGAAAGTGTTTACACCATAGAGATAATCGAAGAGTTGAGCCGAGCTGCAACAGAGCGCTTTCGACGCCTGGGCTATCGTAATATCCATACACGGAACGGGGATGGATATTACGGCTGGCAAGAGGCGGCCCCTTTCGACGCCATCATGGTGACCGCGGCATCCAGCCATGTGCCGCCGGCGTTGGTCGAACAGTTGAGGCCCGGCGGTCGCATGGTGATACCGGTCGGTGGGCGTTTTCAGGTACAACAACTGATGCTGGTGGAGAAGAGTACCGGGGGAGAGGTCACGACCAGGCAGATACTGCCGGTGCGGTTTGTTCCCCTTACCGGTTCGCATTGATCGGTCCGGCAATCCAATCTGACCAATGCATGGCCACTGGTCTGGTGCGGGGTTGGAAGTTGTCAGGAAGCGAGGGTATGAGGAAGAATTCGCCCCCTTACTACGCTGTCTTTATCATTTCTGCGACGGCAATCGCCTACGAAATCCTCCTTATTCGCATCTTTTCCATTATCCAGTGGCATCATTTCGCCTATATGGTGATTAGTCTGGCGCTGCTCGGCTATGCCGCCAGTGGAACTTTTCAGACTCTTTTCAGCCGTTGGCTGATGCCGCGGTTTACAGGCGCGTTTCTGTTCAATGCAGTAGCCTTTGCCTTGAGCATGGTCGGTACCCTGCTGCTTGCCCTGCGGCTGCCCTTCAACGCGCTCGAAATCGCCTGGGATATTCGGCAGTGGGGTTATCTGGCGATGACCTACCTGCTTCTCTCCATTCCGTTCTTTTTTGCCGCCAGTTGTGTCTGCCTTACCTTGTCCAGATTCGGGCGGGCGATAAACCGTGTCTACAGCTTCGACCTGCTGGGTGCCGGTATAGGTGCGTTGGCGGTGGTGATGCTGCTGTTTTTCGTCTCGCCGGGAACTGCCCTGCGAGGATTGGCAATGCTGGCTCTGGTCGCCGCTGCGCTCGCGGCTTTTGAGTTCCGGGCGCAGAACAGATTGCGGATGGCATCGCTCTTCGCACTCGCCATTGCCATCATCGCCCTCCTTCCCGGCTCCTGGCTGGAATTCACTGTTTCGGAGTACAAGGGGCTCAGGCAGGCCCTGCAGGTTCCCGGGACGGAGATAGTCGCCGAGCGCTCCAGCCCACTGGGTCTTATCACCGTGATCCGCAGTCCCCAAATTCCCCTCAGACAGGCGCCGGGCTTGAGCCTGAGAAGTCCTGTGGAGCCACCGCGGCAGCTTGGTGTCTTTACGGACGGGGATGGTCTGACCGCGATCAATTACTATGATGGCGATCAGAAGCCATTGATGTTTCTCGACTATCTTACTTCGGCCTTGCCCTATCATCTGGCCCGGCCGGAACGGGTCCTTGTACTTGGGATGGGTGGCGGCAGCGGCCTGCTGCAGGCGTACTATCACGATGCGGCGGCGATCGATGCGGTCGAATTGAATGCCGATCTGGTGGCGCTGTTTCAGCAGACATTGGATCAGTTTTCTGGCTGGTCGTTGCTTCAGAATCGGGTGCGGGTTTATGTCGAGGAGGCTCGAGGTTTTTTGACCGGCCGGGACCAGCGCTACGACTTGATTGAGATCTCGCTGCTCGATTCAGCATCGGCTTCCAGCGCTGGTTTACTGGCGTTGAGTGAAAACTACCTCTATACGCAGGAAGGGATTCACGAGTATCTCCGACACCTCCATCCCGGTGGGATGCTTGCCATGACCCGCTGGCTGAAGTTGCCCCCGAGGGATGGCCTCAAACTGTTTGCCACCGCGATCGAGGCGCTGCGTCTCTCCGGGGTCCAGGAGCCAGGCCACCAGATGGTGATGATCCGTGGCTGGAAGACCAGCACGCTGCTGATCAAAAACGGTCGTTTCGGGCGGGAGGAGATTGAGCGGATGATGGTCTTTTGCCGCGACCGCTTTTTCGATGTTGCCTACTATCCCGGTATAACCGCTAACGAAACCAATCACTTCAATCAGTTGCCGGAACCTTACTATTACCAGGGCGCCATCGCCCTGCTGGGGGAAGCGGCAGACGATTATCTGGACAAATATAAGTTCGATATATCCCCGGCAACGGATGAGCGCCCCTATTTCTTCAAGTTTTTCAAATGGTCTGCGTTCCCGGAGATACGGGCGCTCTATCACCAGGGGGGTATGTCACTGCTGGAACTGGGATATCTCGTACTGATTGTTACTCTGGTGCAGGCCTTCATTCTGAGTATTGTGCTGATCCTGTTACCCTTGTGGTTTGCCGCAACGGGAGTGCGCAGGAAGGGTGCATACCGCTGGCGCGTTGCGCTCTATTTCCTTGTCATCGGGTTGGGGTTCCTGTTCGTCGAGATTGCCTTCATCCAGAAATTCAGCCTTTTTCTGCATCATCCGCTTTACGCTGCGGCGGTGGTGCTGTCCGGTTTCCTCCTGTTTGCCGGGCTCGGTAGTCGTTACGCCGAATGGTTTCAACAACAGCTTGGTGCAAGGGCAGTGTTGAAGATTGCGTTGCTGCTCGGTTTCATCCTGTTGGGTTATATAGCCGTGTTGCCAGTCCTGTTCAGCGCCCTGGCAGGATTGTCTGAACCGCTGAGAATCCTGATCTCGCTGCTGTTGATTATGCCGCTTGCGTTCTGTCTGGGAATGCCGTTTCCTCTGGCCCTGAAAAGAGTGTCAATCTGCGCGCCGGCATTGGTGCCCTGGGCCTGGGCAATCAATGGTTGTGCCTCGACCATCAGTGCCGTGCTGGCAGCGATACTGGCAATTCACCTCGGATTTACAAGTCTGGTTCTGCTGGCACTGTTGCTCTATCTGGTCGCAGGGATGGTGCGGCTGTAATGGCCCGGCGTTGTCCGCAGCGGATCAACAAGGGACCCTTTCTCCTTCCCTGAAAACCACGATTTCCCCCTTGTCCAGAGGGTGCCACTTTTCATTCGTCAGCGGCACGCTGGCGATGAGAGCGGCCTTTTGCTCTGCACCCTCGTATTCCAGTTCGAGGCCGGGAATCTCCACCCGCTGGTGCCCGGGGGTACAGGTGCGGCAGATCCAGAACAACCCCGGGGGATGAAGACCTTCCTTTCCCGGTTGGCTTCGTTCGTGGCCATGGACAAAGAGATATTCTCCATCCGAATAAATGAAGTTGGAGGGTCCCAATGGCCGGATTTTTGCCGCAAAGGCGCTGACTACCTGGTAACGGGCCTTTAGTTCCGGAGCGGCGCCTCGCTGCCAGATATCCTGAAGCAGATGCATCAGATGACAGAAGGCAAACTCTGAATCCGTATTCCCAATCGGATGATAATTGCTTAGTAGCATATCCGGATTGGTAAGGATGTTATCCAGGTCTCCATTGTGGGCGAACACATGCATCCTGCCGGCGAGTTCGCGGCTGAAGGGTTGGGTGTTACTCAGGTTGACAGCCCCCAGTGTGGCCTTTCTCAAATGCGAAATAACGATAGAACTGGGATATTTGTGGCTGCGTATATATTCAATGCAGGGGCTGGTAGCGGCCGAGTCGGCTTCACGGATCAGTCGCACATCACCGCCTTCGTAAAAGGCAATGCCCCAGCCGTCCTTGTGCGGCCCGGACATGCCGCCGTGGCGTGCGAATTCTTCCAGCGAGAAGGATATGTTGGCCGGGTAGCGGCTGGACATGGAGAAGAGTTCACACATCGCCGCAATGCCCGTGATCCGATTCGGATACGCAATGGCGGTGGGAGAGCACCTGTCCGACGCACGGGACAAATGGCTCCCTCTCCAGGACTGCAACCAGAGCAGTGGGCGGCCCGAGCAGGCGTAGCATACCGTTGCCGGTCGGAACAGTTCGTTCAGGCATGATTTTCCCAATCAACTTTTTCAGGCTGGTTCGACAATAAAAATCGACTTATTTATTTTTTTCGCCACTCTAATTGTAGCCTAGAAATCAACCCGTTGGCTCCCTCGAATCGGATCCGATAGTGTCTGAGGATTTGGCCGGGCGGAACAAAAGCGATACAGTTTTGGTGAAGCGGGGTAGGATCGTCCGGAAGGTGCTCCCTGTTCATGAGGATAGATTCTTTACCGGTTGGATATTTCCGCTCTTCTCTGTCTGTCATTGGCCACTGAATAAGGATGCCAAGATGCCGTTGATCAAGCCGTTTCCCGGGCTGCGGCCCGCGCCCACGAGGGCCGCTGAGGTGGCTGCACCACCCTACGATGTCGTGACTGCGGCTGAAGCACGCGCGATGGTGCAGGGCAAACCCTGGAGTTTCCTTCACGTCTCAAGGCCCGAGATAGATCTACCCAAAGAAACGGATCCCTACGCGCCAGAGGTCTACACCAAAGGCGCGCAAAATCTGGCCGCGATGCTGGCAGCCAAGGTTCTGGTGCAGGACGATAAACCCTGCTTCTATCTCTATCGTCTCAGTACGGACTCCCATGTCCAGACGGGCCTGGTGGCCACTACCTCGTTGCAGGCATACGAACAAGGGCGAATTAAAAAGCATGAGCTTACCCGCCCGTTAAAGGAAGACGACCGGGTGCGCCAGATAGAAGCCCTGGGAGCCCAGACCGGACCGGTGTTTCTGGTTCATCCCCACGATCCGGCAGTCGATGCGTTGCTTGCGGGGGTGGCAGAAACCGGAGCGGAGATCGATCTCAGGGCCGCTGATGGGGTTCGCCATGAACTCTGGGTCCTGCGGGACGAAACACAGATCAGCCGGTTGACCGGGGTATTTGATGCCATGCCGGCGTTGTACGTGGCCGATGGACATCACCGGCTGGCGGCCGCATCACGGGTGGCGGCTGCCCGCAGGGAAAGCAATCCGGGCCTCCCGGCGGAAGCGCCCAGCAACTACTTACTCTCGGTACTCTTCCCCCACAAGGCGGTGCAGATTCTTGACTACAACCGATTGATTCGGGATTTAAATGGTCTAGATCGGGAGGTCTACCTGCAAAAGATTTCGGCGCATTTTTCGGTCGAGACCCGGGATGTTCCGGTCAAGCCGTCCAGCCGGGGCGAGTTCGGCATGTATCTTCCGGGACAGTGGTATCATTTACGATTGGATCCGCGCCGTGTGCCCCGGGATGATCCTATATCCAGTCTGGAGGTCAGCCTGCTGAGCAACGACCTGATAGCGCCGATACTCGGTATCAGCGATCAGCGCCGCGACGACCGCATCGATTTTGTCGGCGGCAGCCGAGGATTGGATGGATTGCAGCAGCGCGTGGACAGCGGGGAAATGGCGGTGGCCTTCTCGCTTTTTCCCACCAGCGTGGAGGAGTTGATGGCGGTGGCCGATGCCGGTGAGGTGATGCCGCCAAAATCCACCTGGTTTGAGCCCAAGCTGGCCGATGGTTTGGTGAGTCATCTGATCTAGTGGCGGGGTACACTGGTGGGTTGGGGCGATCCCTTGAGAATCCCCTGTGCGGGGTGGAATTCAAGACCCTCACAGAAAGGGCCACCAGTGGAGTAGAAAGCGGGTTACTGATACCCTTCCCGCTCCATTCGATGCAGATTGAAAGAGAAAGGGTGCCTCGACCCGTATTATCTATGGTCAGCGTTACTTCCCATCTTCCCGTCGGCGACTCCCTTGATGAACAGGGCATTCGCTCCTGGCTGCAGTCACTCTCCCCGAGGCGCAGCGAAACCGAGCTGAAGAGACTGGCGGACGCCTGTGCCCTGGCGCTTGAAAACGGCACAGCGGAGCGCAAGGTCTCAGGGGAATCGCCTCTCAAGCATGCCATTTCCGTGGCGGATATTCTGGAAAAGATGGAGCTCGACGGGGAAACCCTGGTCGCCACTATCCTGCACCAAGCCCTGCCACAGGGGCAGGCCGACCATACTACGCTGGAAAAACGTTTCGGCACGGGGGTCGCGCGCATGGTAAAAGATATGGCGCGCATCGGCTCGCTGGCCAGACCCCACGATCAGGGGCTGCACCAGAACGAATCGGATTACACCGAAAATATCCGACGCATGATGCTCAGTATCGCGGACGATATACGGGTCGTGTTGATCATACTGGCAGAGCGTTTGCACGCCATGCGGATGTTGAAAAACCAGCCCCAGGAGCTCAGGGAAAGGGAGGCCAGGGAGACCCAGGAGATCTACGCCCCGCTGGCCAACCGCCTGGGTATTTGGCAGATCAAATGGGAACTGGAAGATCTCTGCCTGCGTTATCTTCATCCCCAGGACTACAAGGACATTGCCAGCAGGCTGGACGGACGGCGCGCCGACCGAGAACAGTTCATTCATTCGGTGATCGAACTGTTGCAGGAGAAGTTCGTGGCCGTCGGTATAACGGCCGAGATTACCGGGCGTCCCAAGCACATCTACAGCATCTGGAAGAAGATGCACCGCAAGGCAGTGGATTTCGAGCAGATATTCGATCTCCGGGCGCTGCGGGTGTTGGTTGCTTCCGTCGCGGATTGTTACACCGCGCTGGGTGTGATTCACGGGATCTGGCGGCATATCCCGGGGGAGTTTGACGACTATATCGCGACCCCCAAGGCCAATATGTACCGTTCCATACACACTGCCGTGATAGGGCCGGAGGAGATGCCACTGGAGATTCAGATCCGGACCCGTGAAATGCATCAGCATGCGGAACTCGGAGTGGCCGCGCACTGGCGTTACAAGGAACCCGGTCGGCAGGATGCGGAATTCGAGCGGCGCATCAGCCTGATGCGAAACTGGCTGGAATTGAAGGATGACCCGGCAAAATTCGAGGATTTCGTTGACGATCTGAAGGTCGGGTTCGAGTCCCGGCAGGTCTATGTGCTGACGCCCCAGGGAAAGGTGCTGGAGCTGCCGCTCGGCGCAACGCCGCTGGACTTTGCCTATGCCATTCACTCCTCGGTCGGGCACCGTTGCCGCGGCGCCCGGGTGGACGGTCGAATCGCTCCCTTGACCCAACCCCTGGAGAGTGGTCAGACGGTGGAGATTCTGACCACGAAGGAGGGTGGTCCCAGCCGCGACTGGCTCAGTTCTCATCTGGGGTATCTCAAGACCAGTCGGGCCCGGAATCGGG
>Ga0316189_10001353_pt1 | contig 24493 bp, 18 predicted proteins | sample LowCovwburrow_MG_FD_204930 | JGI IMG/M metagenome (GOLD analysis project Ga0316189, IMG submission 204930) | Coastal sediment microbial communities from Maine, United States - Lowes Cove worm burrow | ecosystem: Environmental > Aquatic > Marine > Coastal > Sediment | place: USA: Maine... | reverse complement strand
GCTACTCGGACTACTTCAACATCATCGCCGTCGAGGACGGGACCACGGTCGAGTGGACGCCGACCGCGAACACCATCGCCGGCACCGGGGTCTCGGCGGTCAACGCTGGCCAGACCGGCTCGGTGACGATGAACCGCCACGACACCCTCCAGGTCCGCGGCGTCAACATGGCCGACCTCTCGGGGACCCTGGTCGACGCCGACAAGCCGATCTGGGTCGTCTCCGCCGTCGAGTGCGTCAACGTCCCGGCGGGCGTCACCTTCTGCGATCACATCGAGGAGCAGATGCTGCCCCTCGACTACTGGGGCAAGAAGTACGTCGGCGCGCCGTCGCCGAAGCGCGGCTCCGAGGACCACCACTGGCGGATCTTCGCCGGTGACGACAACGTCACCGTGACCACCGACCCGGTCCAGCCCGGCACCCCCTTCACCCTGAACAAGGGCGAGTTCAAGGACATGGTCGTCAGCACCAGCACGGCGTTCATCTTCGAAGGGGATGGACCCTTCTTGCCGGTCCAGTACCTCGAGAGCCAGGACTCCGGCGCCGACACGGGCGACCCGTCGATGTACCAGATGGTCCCGGTCGAGCAGTTCCTGAACCGCTACGCCTTTGTCACCGGCACCGACTACCCGCTCCACTACGCCCAGATCATCCGCCCGCTCGGCGCCGCCGACGTGAGCATCGATGACGTCGTCGTCGACGGCTACTATACGGTCGGCGACTTCGAGGTCGCAGACGTCAAGATCGACGAAGGCGCCCACCTGGCGACCGGCGACGATCCCTTCGGCATCGTCGGCCTCGGCTACTCTGGGGCGACGTCCTACGCCTACCCGGGCGGCATGCGGCTCAAGGTGATCAACCCGCAGTAGACCGGACGGCCTCGCTCGTTCAGGCCGGGCCTGGAGGGGCCTGGAGGGGCCGCGCCGTCCATGCGGCGTTTCGGCGATAGGCCGCGGGGTATCCCACGCGGCCTATCTTTTTCGGGCTCTCTTTCGTCGCCGCCAGACAAGGAAGAGCAGGCCAAGAGGGCCGGATCTTCGCCCCAGGGAGCACTCGCTCCAGCGCTTCGACATCCCCTTCGGCCGCTCAAAGGAGCGGGCAATACACGCCCCTGCGACCTGCGACCGCGCACGCCTCCCGCTCGGCTCAGCCTCGGCACTCCGCCAGCGCGTCCGAGACCTTGTCGGCCGTGACGCTGGCGGCGATGAGGAGCCCCACGCTGAGGCCGAAGAGCAGCACCCGAGAACACGCCTGCTCCGCGGACCTTTCATCTCCGTGCGGCGAGGAGTCGAGAAGCCCGAGAGCGCGCCTCCCTCATCGGACGAGCTCGAGACGCTCGACGAAGAAGAAGCAAACGGGCAAAAAAAACACGCCGGCGCTGCCCTCGGAAGGTCAGCGCCGGCGATGCGGAACGGGAGGGATTCGAACCCTCGGTAGAGTCTCCCCTACGCAGATTTAGCAAACCTGTGCCTTCAGCCTCTCGGCCACCGTCCCACAGGTCCCAAGTCTTGGGGCCGACAAGCTACCCGGCGTCCGCGACGATCGCAAGTCGTTTTCACGCGACTGCGCTTGAGGTACGGACCAGGGCTTGCCGCTGCCTCAGCGCGAGGTGCACACTCCCCCGGTGGCGACGCACAATGCCCCCGAGACGCCCTCTGGTGTCCTCGCCCGCGAGGTGCTGATCTGCGCGATCTGCGTGTCTGTCGCGGTGATCGGCCTTGGGCTGATGGTCGGCGCTGGCGCCCTCCCCGACCCCCGCGCTGAGGATAGCCCCGGGGCGGCCCTCGGCTTCCTCTACTCCCCCCTGAGCCTCCTCATCGGCGCTGGGCTCTACGCCGGCTTCGCTCGCCTCCTAGAGGGCGAGAGGGCTCCTCCGCTCGTCGAGCCAGGCGAGCGGCCGTCGACGATGCGCGCTTGGGGGACTACGCTCAGCCACGTCGCCCTGGCGATCCTCGGCTCCTACGTGATCGGCCTGCTCATGAGCCTCGCCGGGTTCCCGGTCGTCGAGCAGGCCTCGATCCTAGAGATCACCAGCGGCGGGCTCAGCCTCCGCCCCGCACTCGTGCTCCTCGGCCTCACCGCGCTCCTCGCGGCGCCACTCGCGGAGGAGCTGCTCCTCCGTGGGCTCTTCTTCCGACGCCTCTGGCAACAGGCAACCCCGGAGATCGCCTACCTCGCCTCCGCGATCGCCTTCGCCGCAATCCACGGTAACCCCCAGGGCATTCTCGTCTACCTCTGGCTCGGCCTGGTCTTCGCCCGGGCCTACGCACGCACCGGTCGGCTCTGGTGCGCTGTCGCCACCCACTTCGGAAACAACGCGGTCACCCTCGCGATCCTCGTCCTGGCCGGCGGACAGAACGCTCCCTAGGGCCATCTCGGGGCAAGAGAGGACCTATTTTCCGTCATCGCGACGAGGGGCTTGCGCTCCCCTCCCAAGCCTGTTAGGTTCCGCAGCCCCTGGCCCTGCTGGGGAACACCACAACCAACCTGCATCTGTAGCTCAGCTGGATAGAGCGTCGGTCTACGGAACCGAAAGCCGGAGGTTCGAATCCTTCCAGATGCGTCAAGAGAGCTCCCCTTCGGGAGCTTTCTTCGTTCTCGGGGTCTTCAGCGGGGCCGATGAAGCCCGAGCCCCGCGTTGGCGACCAAGGCGGTGGATCCGAGCGAACTCCTGCTCCGACCGCTCCGGTCTACGACCCCGGCTCTCCTCGCCCCTGGGCTGCGCCGACTCGGCGTCTGCCCTCCGCCTCCCCGTCGAGCTGGCCGGCGCGCTCTGGGTCGACGTCCGCCCCCTCGCCTCGGCCCACGACTCTCCGCGGCGAAGGCCTGGCCTGGAGCTCGCTCCCGAGGTCAACAGATGCCGCTCCGCCAACGTGGCAGCTCGAGCGGGCGCGAGAGCGACGCGCGGGCCTCGAGCGTCGCGACGCTGCGGTCTTGCGCGGCGTGCTCGCGCCAACCTCCGGCGCCCGCCGAACGCGACGACAGAGCAGAATTGAGCCGAAATGAACAGGGGCCCGAGGTGTTGCCTCGGGCCCCTGCTCCCCCTGCGCCCCTGGTCGAGCGTGACCGGCGCCTAGAGCCCTTGCCGGTCGATCCGCGCCCGCAGGGTTTCGAGGTCGGCCGCCTCGACCTTGGGCGTCTTGAAGATCAGGAGCACCTTCCACAACCCCTCTGCCCAGCCCACCGTGCGATACGGGAAGCCGCGCTCCTCACAGAAGCGCTGCACGTAGGGCGCCATCTTCGGGTAGTAGACGTGGGAGTAGCTCGGGAAGAGGTGATGCTCGATCTGGTACTGGAGGCCGGAGCAGGCGTAGCTGCCGAGGAATCCCGTGCGGAAGTTGACCGTCGTCGCGGTCTGGAGCGCGAGAAAGTCCTTGGGCCAGTTGCCCTTGGTCACGCAGCCCGCCTCATGCGGGTAGTGGGCCGGGGCGAGCACCGCGAAGAGCGGGTAGCCGAGGGCCGCGATCCGGACCACCTGAGCGATGAAGACGTGCTCGATCGGCAAAAAGATCGCCGGGACCCCGACCCAGACGACCCAGTAGAGGAGCATACAGCCGAGGTCGATCCAGTGGTGACGCTTGCGCTTCGCCGGGTTGCGCAGGTGGCTGATGATGTGGGTCCAGCTCTTGCGCTGCCGCAGGAAGGTGTGGACCCAGAGGATCACCGGGAAGAAGTAGTGCTGGATGTGCTCGTAGTAGTAGCGGGCGAAGCCGGAGCTCTTCTCGAGCTCCTTGTCGGTCGAGACGAAGAAGGGCGGGAAGTCGCAGTCGCCGTCGACCCCCATCACGTTCGGCGCCGTGTGGTGGACGACGATGTGTGAATAACGCCAGTAGGTCAGGGAGAGGTTGAGGAAGACCGGGTAGCCGAAGAAGCCGACCAGGTCGTTCACCCAACGCTTGTTGCTACCGCCGTTGTGGGTCCAGGTGTGGGTATTGGTCGCGACCGCGAGGCTGCCGTAGGTCGACACGACCATCGCGATGATCCGGATCCACAGGGGTTCGGCCAGGAGGAACACCGCATAGCCGGAGATCGCGATCACTAAGCCGACGAACATCTGCGCGAGCATCCAGCCCGTCGCCTTGCGGTTCCAACCGCGCTCGTTGAACTCAGCCCGAAGCTCTGTCAATCCATCCAGATCCACCCCCCCTCCGTACGCTGGCCGCGGACGCCGTATCAAGGGGTAATCGAGCCCGAGACGAGCCCAAGACGAGCGGAGACGTCCCCTCTAGCCTTGCTGACGAGCCTGGAGAGGCGACGCGGACCGCGATATGGCCTCAATTCTTCGCCAAGGCCGTTTCACGGGGCGTGCGAAGCATCTCACGGCGAGTTTCCTCTCATCGCCGCGTCGCGATCATCCTCCCCGATCGAGCTACTCAGCCGCCTGCGGACCCACGGACACAGCGGGCCATGAGCGCTGCAGCCTCGGCGTTGTCGACGTCGAGCGTGACCCAGGGCGCGTCGGCGGCGGGGTAGGCCGTGCCGTCCTCCTGAACGATCGGCCCGTCTTGCGTCCAGAAGGGTCCCGGTCCGCGGAAGACCTCGGCGATCCGCGAGACCTCGGCCGCGGTCGGCAGGCGCCAGTCGGTCAGCGGCGTCTCCTCAGGCCCGACCTTGAGCAGCTCGCAAAAGCGCTCGGCCTCCGACATCGTCACCGCCTCGGCGACTCCGCCGAAGAGCTCGAGCGAGCCCTCGCTGCGGGTGAAGGGGATCACCGCGGTGGCCGCCGGGACCCGCAGCGGTGTGTCCCGTCCCGGCGTGAGATCGGCGGCGCAGCGAAAGCCGAGGTTCGGGTGCTCGGCGATCTCGGCCCAGCCCTCGAGGCTGACCTCGGGCGAATGCTCAGGCAGACGCGCACGGGCAGCCCGGCGAGCGCCCGCGCGGGAGACCTTGACGACAAAACGCTCGCGGGCGGTCGCATCGGCCTCGCAGCCCTCCGCGGCCGGCTCGCCGCAGGCGAGGGCCCGCTCCCAAGCGGCGCGAGTCACCGCGACCGGCCCCTCCGGCTCGCGGAACTCACCGGTGAGGAAGGAGCGCAGCCCAGCGTCGGGATCGTAGCGGTCGGCGACCCACTCGACGGCGTTGGTGCCCATCCCGAGGATCCCGAAGTAGCTCATGTCGTCGCGCATCCGCCCGACCGGATAGAGCCCGCGCGGCAGCTCGTCCATGATCTCGTTGCCCCAGGGATAGAAGCGGGCGTCGGGACCTCGCGAGGCGTACTCCCACTCGGCCTCGGTGGGCAGGCGACCGCCGTGGATGGAGCAGTAGTTCGCGGCCTGCTCGTGGGTGACGCAGGTCTGGGGATACATCGACCCGATCTCGCTGGAGAGCTCCGCGACCGGATCCGGGACCCCCTCGGGGCAGACCGCAGGGGTGCACTTGCCGGCCTTCTCACACTCCGCATAGGCGCCCCTGGAGACCTCGTGGAGGTCGATCCAGAAGCTCTCGACCTGGGCGTAGTGGGGCGGCTGCCCCGACCAGCGCACGGCCGGCGTCTCGCGGGTCAGGCGAACGTCGTAGGAGCTCGGGATATGACCCATCACGAAGTCACCCGCGGGGATCTGGACCTGCTGCACGCCGGCCAGCTCGAGGAGGCCGAGGCCGACGCACTCACCGTCCGGGTTGCGCCCAGTCCCGCGCCCGCACTCCGCCGCGACGTCGGCGCTCATCGTCACCGAGCGCGAGGCCCCCTCGTCCTCGACCTTCGGGACCTCGCCGACGATCCGCGGCGCCGGCTCGGGGCGATCGGCGTGGTCGTAGCGACCGCTCGCCCGCTCGCACCCCAGGACCGCGACCAACGCAGACGCGCAGACGCAGGCATAGGCCGGGGCAAAGCCCCAAGACAGGTTCCTCAACAGCTCACGGGATCGTTGGTCTCGCCGGCTCATCACAGTACCCCGCGCTTCGTCGCGTCTCATCGCAATTCAAAGCGCTCGAGGTGGGACCTTGCCATGGGCGGGGTCAGGAGGGAAAGGAACACCAGCGCGACGACGTTGAGCGTCACCCCGATCACGCCGATCTGAAGCCCGAACGGGTTGAGCGTCGCGTAGAGCTCAGGGGCGACGAGGGAGGCGACGAAGAGGACGGCGACCGCCGAGATCCCGAACCCTAGCCCCCACTCACCGGCGCGCCGATTCGCCCGCCGCCAGTAGAGCCCGGCCAGGACCAGCGGCAGGAACTGGATCGGGATCGCGTAGGCGAGGAGGAGGAGGTCGACCACCGAGACCCTGTCGGCGACCGCGAAGAGGCCGAGCGCCATGGCGAGGAGGCCGACGATCGTCCCTCGCATCCACCGGGCCTGGGCGCGCTCGTCGAGCTCCCAGCCGAGGCCGCGGACCAGCACGTCGCGGACCAGCACCGACCCACCGCCGTGGAGGAGCGCGTCGCCGGTCGACATCGACGCCGCGAGGATCGCGAAGGCGACGAAGGTGAACGAGAGGCTGCTCGCCCCGCCGAGCTCCGGCCGCGACACCAGCCAGAGGAGCACGTTCTCGTCGGTCGGCGCCCCAGGGAGGAGGAGCGCCGCGTAGCCGAGGAGCACCAGCGGCACCAAAAAGAGGAGGAAGGTCGGATAGAGCACCGCCGTCAGCTGGACCAGCCGCGACGAGCGAGCGGTGAAGCACTTCATGAAGACCTGCGGCCACATCGAGAAGCCGAGGATCGACAGCAACACCTCCGAGCTGTACTGAAACGGTGTCGTCGGCGCGTCGCTGGGGCCGGGGAGGACCATCCACTCGGGGTACTCCGCCGCGACCCGGTCGAGCATCGGCCCGACCCCGCCGTGGAGCGCCTCGGGCACCGTGATCCCGAGGATCCAGACGACCACCAGCATCACCGCCCCCTGGACGACGTTGGTCCAGCCGACCCCGCGCATGCCCCCGACGATGACGTAGCCCGTGACGACCGCGTAGACCACCATCGCGCCGACGAGCGGCGACCAGCCCATCACCGCCTCCATGACGATCCCCGCGCCCTTGAGCTGGATCACCATGTAGGGGAGGAAGGCGACGATGCTGGCGATCCCCATCACCGCCGTGACCAGGCGGCTGCCGTAGCGCGCCCCGACCAGCTCCGCCTGGGTGACGAAGCCCTCGCGGGCGCCGATCCGGCGGACACGGGCGCCAAAGAAGAAGATCGGCGCGAAGCCGACAGCGCCGTAGGCGAGGATGTAGAACGCGTCTGAGCCCTTGGTGATCACCCGCTGCGGGGTCCCGAGGAGCGCGTAGGCGCTGAAGACCGTCGCCCCCATCACGAAATACATGACGAGGGGGCCAAAGGAGCGCTCACCGGCGACGAAGTCGGTCGCCCCACCCCCCCCGCGACGGGCCGCCAGCACGCCGATCAGCGCGGCGATCGCGAGATAGCCGAAGACCACGATCGGGGCGAGATTCTCAATCATGCTCGCCGCCCCGGGCCTCGCCCTCTGCCCCGCTATCGCCCTCGTCGGCGTCGATCACCCGAGCCCGATAGAGGGCCGCGAGGACCAGCGTGTTGAGGAGGATCACCCCCAGGACATAGACGAGCGAGAAGGGCAGGCCGAGGATCCGCGGCTCGATCCGGTTGCCGAGCGCGGGGTACACCGGCCAGATCAGGAGCGCTGTCGCGACGGCGAAGTAGACGACGCCAAAGCGGGTCCAACGTCGCGCCGCCCTGGGCTCTGAACTCATCGCGGCCCACGATAGTGGAAGTCTACAGGGCAGGAAAGCCCGCCCCGGAGCGCCGCAGGCGTGATGGCGTGCCCCCCCGCCTCAGGTATGCTCGGTCCCGTGGACGCGCCCCTGACCCCCCGAAAGAAGCTCCTTTCCGTTGGCGAGCGAGCCCCCGAGTTCACCCTCGCGGATCAGGACGGCGCTGACGTCTCGACCACGGAGCTGCGCGAACAGGGCTGCGTCGTCGTCTACTTCTACCCCAAGGACGACACGCCGGGCTGCACAGCCCAGGCCTGCTCCTTCCGCGACCACTTCGCCGACTTCCAAGAGGCGGGCGCGCGCGTGGTCGGGATCTCGTCCGACAGCGTCGACTCGCACCGGGCCTTCGCCGCCCGCCACCGCCTGCCCTTTCGCATCCTCTCCGACACCAAGGGCAAGGTCCGCGCCGCCTTCGGCGTGCCCAAGACCCTCGGCCTCCTCGACGGGCGCGTCACCTTTGTGATCGACCGCGACGGGATCATTCGTCACACGTTCTCTTCGCAGCTCCGGGCGCGCAAGCACATCGCCAAGGCGCTGACGATCGTCCGCACCCTGGCCCGATAGGCGGTGCGCCGGCCTCCGCCGGCGCATCCCGGTCAGCCCGCGCGGGCGAAGCTCGTCCCTGCTCGCAGCCGATGCCCCTGTGGAATTCGCGGCTCAGCCGCGGGCGAAGCTCGTCCCTGCGCGGAGACCCGGTGAACCCTGCCCGGCGCGCTGAAACGCGCGACGCTTCGCCGTTCTTCGGAGGCGCGGTTGGCGCGCACTCGTACTCGAAGATCGCCCGTCAGCGGAGCGAGCTTGGCAAGATGGCCCCCTCAACGGCAGAATGATGCAATGCGCCCATGACGCACGGGCGCTGCTGGCACCGACGACCTCGCCGGCCCATGCTTATCGCCGTGGGTTACCCCTTGACAAGCGCTGCCGGCTCTCGTGGCGGCCGGTCTCCTCTCTCGACTTCGAGAGCCCGGAGAACCTGCTCTTTCAGACAGACTTTTCAGGGTCCCACGTATGGCCAGCGGGCTTGTCTACCGGCCAGGACGATCCATGGTGAGTCCCCTCCCGGCAACGCCGACTTCCTCAGGCGACGATGAACAACCTTCACCGCCGCACTTGCCACCGCCAAGTTCACCTCCATATTCACAACCAACCCACCACATCGGATCCCGCCAGCGACGATCCAAAACCCTCGACTCCGATGCTGCCCCTCTCCCTCGCTGGCACGAACCTCCCGCAGATCCCGTCGCCGCACCACGCTCGGGCCTCCAAGCCCGCAAAGCCCTTCACCCCAGGAGCAACATCATGAGTCTCTACGCCAACATTGATCACCTCGCCGCTGCCTCCGGTGTCGTCGCCCTCTCGGTCGACAGCCCCGAGAAAGAGCGGCTCTTCCGCGGCCTTGAACGCTGGCGTCCCGTCCTCGACGGGGCCGTCAAGCTCCTCCAGATGACCGGCGAGACCTCCATCCGCCTCGTCATCGGCGAGCACACGATGGTCGTCCAGCACGAGCTCAAGGAGACCGTCGCCGTGGTCATCCCCACCGGTCACGCGATCGCCAAGTCGCTGCGCCGGATGATCCGTCGGATGGCCCGCAAGGTCCGCGCTCCCTACTCTCCCCCAACACCGCAGCTCCAACAGCCCGCCGCAGCGGGGGCGACCGAACCGCTCAGCCGCGCGCCCAGCCAGCCGCAGGCAGCCCCGCCGACCCGCGGTCCCGGCATCCTCGGCCAGCACGGCACGGCCCAGCCGGCAGCCGCGAGCAAGCCGATGAACAACGGCTGGAGCGATCGCTTCTCATCGTAGAGCATCGCCGCCGCTAGTACAGAGGGCGATCCCCCAGGGGGTCGCCCTCTTTGTTGTTCTCCGGCGCCCGCGTCTCCGGGATCTACGCACCTTGCCAGCCCGACTCTCACCAGCGGGGTCCGGCGAGATGGTGAGGCCAACGAAAGACCGCCGGCACCTCCGCTCGCTCACCCCGGTCGAGCAGCTCCGCGACGAGTCGACCGATCGCCGGGACAAACTTGAACCCGTGGCCGGAGAGACCCCCGGCGAGGACAACACGCGGGTCGTCCGGGTGCCGATCGATGAGAAAGTCGCCGGTCGGCGTGCAGTTGTAGAGGCAAACCTTCGAGCTCGCCCAGGGCCCGACCGCCGCCGGCAGGTGGTCCTCAAGGAACAAGCGCAGCCGCGCGAGATCGCCGGGATGCACCGTCCTATCGACACTCTCCGCCGAGAGCCGGCGGTCCTCACCGGGCTCGGTGTAGCGATGGCAAGCGAGCTTGAGCCCAGAGGTCCCCTCGTCTCCGTAGGGAAACCCGTAAAACATGCCGGCGCCGGCAAAGACAGCCCAGACCGGCACGTCGCGGAGCTGCCCCCGAGCCTCGGCCACCGGCGAGGACCAGGCGAGCACGCGACGACGGACCGCGAAGAGCGTCTGCAGGCGCGTCGGGAGCAGCGGTTGGAGGTAGGCCCCCGCAGCCACGACGACCTGATCGCAGGGGAGGAGCTCACCTGACTCGAGGAGCACGTGCAGCCCCGCCTGCCCGAAGGCGAGCTCGTTGACCCGCGCGCCGTAGCGAAAGGTCGCACCTGCCCGCAGCGCCGCCCGGCGCAGGCCGTCGAGGGCAGCCTCGACCCGAACGTAGCCCCCGTCCGGAGTCAGACAGCCGATCCATGACGACGGCAACTGCAGGCCATAGCGCTCGCGGAGCGCCACCGCGTCGAGGAGCGAGTGCTCGAGACCATGGGCTTCACAGGCGGCGATCGCCTCGCGAAGGTCCGGCTCCTCCGGCGATCCAGCCTCGACGAGCCCAGCTCGGACGATGATCGAGCCGGGACCGCCGCCCCCCTCTTCCACCTCGAGGCGCTCCCACACCCCCTCGGACTCGACGACCAGCGGGACGTAGGCCGATCCCTCGTGATAGGCGCGGCGGGTGACCCGAGTATGCCCGCCATGGGAGCCGAGCTCGTGGACATGGCAAAAACGCTCGAGCACCAGCACCTCTGCCCCCCTGGCGGCGAGGGACTCGGCGCAGGCGAGGCCGACCGCACCGCCGCCTACGACGATGATCCGTCCGCCCATCCTCCTACTCCTGAACGAAGCCGTAGACCTCGGGGTTGAGCAGCTCCGGCAACGCCGTGCGGCGGATCAGGAGGGTGCGAACCGCCCAGAGGTCGTGGAAGATCCGGTACCGCAAAGCGGTCCTGTCGAGGTAGTCGACCCCCGCAGAGCCGCCCGTGCCCGTACGTCGCCCGATCACACGCTCGACCATCCGCGCGTGCCGCTGACGCCAGATCACAAAGCCCTGCTCCAGGGCGACGATGCTGTCGATCACCTCGCGCGGCCAGGCGAGGAGGGGGAGCTCTCGGTAGCTCTCGATGAAGAGGAGCGCCGCCCGGATCCGAACCCGTCGCGGGCGCTGCTCGACCTCGACGTCCTCGGCGAAGAGAAAGCGCCTAGCCGCGTCGAGCTCGCCCTGGTAGCGCGCCTCTAGGCGCATTCGGTCCGCCTCGGTCCGAGCCTCGCCGATCGCCGTCGCCCTGACCTTCTCGTTCTCCCGGCTCTTCGCCGTCAGATAGGCCGTGATGAACATCTCAACCTGGGCCTCATCGCCGTCATCCTCCGGCCGCGAGCCCTGGATCGGCGTCCGGTAGAGCCAATCGTCGAGCGCCTGCTTGAGGCTCGGGGTGTCCGCGAGGCGACGCTCGACCCGGTGAAACGCCGGCGAGGGGGAGCCGTCGTGGTTGCGCAGCGCGTCCATGTAGCTGCTCTCATGGCCGAGCGGGATCCGCTCCTCCGGACGGAGGCCGAGGACGATCTCGAGCTCGCGCATCTGCGCCGACTGGAAGCCGCTCGCGGGGCTCAGCTTGTCGCGAAAGCCGAGATAATCGCGGGTCGTCAGGGTCTCCATCAACACGAAGTGCGAGGCTATCTGGTCGAAGAGGAGCACCGCCCGACGGATCCCGCGGGTCACGCTCGAGAGGGTCTGCTCCGGGACTTTGACCGAGGCGAAGAGGTCACGGACCTCCTCGAGCTCGCGCAACGCCAGTTTGAACCACAGCTCGTCGATCTGGTGGACGACGATGAAGACCACCTCGTCGCTCGAAAGCGAACGATCATCGGCGACCAGGCCTCCTTGGAGCGCGAGGAGTTCCTCGGTCTTGATGTAGTCCCAGTAGGTGCTCGGCTGCTTGGCCATCGCCAGGCACGCTGCCATCGCGGCCGGGGCTTCCGCAACCCTCAGGGCGGGCTTTGCCAGCGAAGCGCGTCCCCCTCGGGCAGCGGTAGATCGGCGGCGATCATCTCCGCGACGCTGAACACTGGCGAAAAGGGGGCAACACCGCGGAGCAGGGCTGCGAAGGCGGGGCGCCCTGCCGCGGTCGTGAGCACGACCACTGGGCTCCCCATAGCCCCCGCGAAGGCCGCGCGCCAGGCCGCGAGCTCGGCACTGCGGAGGCTGAGCCGATGCCCGCCAAGGCCGACCACCAAGCGCTCCCGCAGCTCCTCCTCGGCGTCAGGGGTGGGGCGAACCCAGGTCAGCGACCCGATCCTCTCTTGGCTGATGACCCGATCATGCAGCCAGAAGCCAGCACTGCTCTCGCGCGCCAGCTCCAGCCAGCGACCGCGCTCGCTCTCCTCAGCGAAGCGACGATCAGCCGCGATCACCCCGAGCAAGACGTCCAACGGCGGTAGCGGTACCCGCTCGCGGAGGAACCCGCGGAGCAGGGCGAGGATCTCCGGCGTGGAGCGGACACGCAGCGCCTCGCGGACGATCGCCGGCCGCTCGCTGCGCAGTCCCTCGAGCGCGAGCTCGAGATCGTCGAGCTCAAAGAGCACCTCTGCGTGGCTCATGAGCGCGCTGTGGACCACGACCACGACCGCCTCTTCGTCGCAGCGGTCCAACCTTCGTCGGCCGAGCGATCGAGCGCCCAAGTGAAGCTCGACCGCCAAGGGCTCACGACCCTCCAGGGTGTCGGCGACGATCTCCGGGACCTCGACGTTGAGGTCGGCCGCGCAGCGGCTGCGGAGCTCCGCGAGCGCGCGCCGCAGCGCCCCTGAGCGCGCCACGTCGGGATCACCGAGGGAGACCTGAAAACGCCGGGGCTCCGCCTCTGGGGGGCTCTTCTCACGCGCCGCGAGCCAGAGACCGCCGACGACGAGGCCGAACCCGGTCGCCCCGAAGGCGGCCCGCGGCATCCCGGGAACAAGCGCCAGGCCGGCGAGGAGCGTCGCCGGGACCAGCAGCATCGCCGGGTCGAGCCAGGCCAAGGCGCGGACCTTGCTGCCGGGATCCCGGTCGACGCGGGCGACCAACACACCGGCGGCGAGGGAGACCAAGAGCGCCGGGATCTGAGCGACGAGGCCATCGCCGATGGTCAGACGACCGTAGATCTCGAGGCTCTCGATCCAGGTCTTCTCGGTACGCAGGACGCCGATGGCGACACCTCCGCAGAGGTTGATCGCGGTGATCACAAGGCCCGCGATCGCGTCTCCTTTGACGAAGCGAATGGCCCCGTCCATCGCCCCGTAGAAGCGCGAGCGTTCGTCCAGCGCAGCCCGGCGTCGGCCAGCCTCTCGCGCCGAGATCGTGCCACCGCGAAGATCCGCGTCGATCGCCGCCTGCTGGCCAGGAAGACCGTCGAGGGCGAAGCGCGCCGCGACCTCGGCGACCCGCTCGGCACCGCGAGCGATCACCAGAAACTGGACGGCAGTGATGATCGCGAAGATGACGACGCCGACGAGCATCTCGCCGCGGACGACCAACGTCGCGAACGCGTCGATCACCTCGCCGGCGGACGCATCGCTCAGGATCAGCCGTGTCGTCTGAACGTTGAGCGCGAGGCGAGTCAGGGTCGCGAAGAGGAGGAGCGCCGGGAAGGCCAGGAAGTCGGCGCTACGGCGGATCCCGAGGCAGGCGACCAAGAGGAGCAGGGCCAGGGCCAGGCTCAACGAGAGCAGCAGATCGACCGCCGCGGTCGGCAGCGGCACGAGCATGCATCCGAGCAGCGCGACCACGCCGAAGGCCGGGAGAAAGCGCGGCAGCGGTCGAGCGACGCGGGTCAGCGCGCCAAGGAGCGCTGAGTTCCTCGGGAGGGGGCGTGGCACCGGCCGACGAGCCTACCACTCGCTTAGCACCGAGGTATTTTTTCGGCGAGGGGGAGCGCCGCCAGCCCCGGTGTCGCGAGCTCGAGGCGCTCCCTGGCCGCGCTCGCGCACCGCGATACGCCTACGCGGAGTTCGGCTCGCCTCCACTCGGCCCCACTCGGCTCGCCTCGGCTGCCCGCTCCGGACAGGGCGCCCCTCCTCCGGGCTCAGCTGAGCGTCCGGAGCATGCTGCTGCGCTTCGGCCCGGTCGCGCTCAGAGTGCTGACCGCCATCGCCGCGTTCGCCGCGATCGACGTCAACGCGCTAGCGTACTCCGAATCCGGCGCCCCCTCGACGACCGGGACGCCAACCTCGGCGCCGTACGAGATCCGGTTGTCGATCGGCACCTGTCCCAGGAGTTCGACGTTGAGCTCCTTGGCTAGGGACTTGCCGCCGCCGCTCGAGAAGATGTTGTCGTGGTGACCGCAGGCCGGGCAAGCGTAGTAGCTCATGTTCTCGACGACCCCGAGGAGGGGCACCTCGAGCTTGTTGAACATGCTCACGGCCCGGCGGACGTCGATCAGCGCGACCTCCTGGGGGGTCGTCACGATCACCGCGCCGGTGATCGGGATGAGCTGCGCCAACGAGAGCTGTGCATCGCCTGTGCCTGGAGGCAGGTCGACGATCAGATAGTCGAGCTCGCCCCAGGCGACGTCCTCGAGGAACTGCTTGAGCAGCTTGTGGATCATCGGTCCGCGCCAGACCACCGCCTGCCCTGGCTCGACGAAGTAGGCGACGCTCATCACGGTGAGGCCGCGGTAGAGCGCCGGAGCGATCCGCTTGCCGTCGGCGGTGGTCGAGGTCTCGCGCTCGGCCTTGCCGAGCATCTTCGGCACGGAGGGGCCGTAGATGTCCGCGTCGAGGATCCCGACCTTGGCGCCGAGGCGATGCAGGGCCATCGCCGTGTTGACGCTGATCGTGCTCTTGCCGACACCGCCCTTGCCCGCGGCGACGGCGATGATGTTCTTGACCGTCGGCAGGCGGTTGAGGTCCTGGCGCGCAGGCTTGGTCGGGACCTTGAGGCCGTAGTCGATCACCACCTCATCGACCCCCGCGATGCCAGCGAGAGCGCCGCGGATGGCGGCCTCGAGCTCATCGAGGCGGGGATAGCCGGGCGAGATAAGGTCGACCGCGAGCTTGACTCGGCCTCCATCGAGCTCGACCCCTGTGAGCTGACCGGCCCTAAGATCACGCCCGGTCGCAGGGTCCTGGACCTTGCTGAGCGCCTGCTGGATCGCGTCGCGTTCGATCGTCATGTCGACTCTCCTTCGTGGCTGTCTGCGTCTGCCCCACCCTCAAGCGCGGAGAGGTCGAGGAGGTTCTCTGGCGGCAGGCGATGGAGGCGAAGCTCCGGCCCTGGCGCCCCCTGGAGGACACACTCGTCGATGAGCGCGTCGGCGCACGACGGCCCCAGACGGCCGTAGAACGTCGGACCCTCGGGGCCGACGACGAGCGCCGTGATCCCCGACTCACAGGCCCCTAGGCAGGACGAGCCCATCACCCGAAGCCGCTTCGTCAGCCTGAGCTCGGCGCGCCTGCGCTTGAGCTGGACGAGCAGCTCTGAGCCCCCCCTAGCCATGCAACTTCCGCGAGGGTCTGTGTCACCGCGGAGGTTTTGGCAGACAAAAATGAGGTGCTTGGGCTGCTCCATCGACCTAGCCGAGCTAGGTAGCACCAGAGGGCTTGAAAAGCTACCTGCGCGTCATATAGTACGCGCGGAGCTTCCACACGATCATGGCTGTCCGCGACATCGTCACCTACCCCGATCCTCGCCTGCGCGAAGAGACCTTTGACGTAAAGGAGATCACCGACGATATCCGTGAGCTCGTCACTGACCTTCGCGACACCATGTACTCGCTCAACGCTGCGGGTATCGCCGCGATCCAGATCGGCCGCATGGAGCGGATCTTCCTCATCGACGGCAAGGTCGGCGGCGGCGACGACGACTCACCACCGCTCGTCTTTATCAACCCTGAGGTCGTCGAGACCGGCAAGGGGATGATCATCGCCGAGGAGGGTTGCCTCAGCTTCCCGGACGTCTTCGTCGACGTTCGTAGGCCGCGCTGGGCCAAGCTCCGGGCGCTCGACGTCGAGGGCAAGACCTTCGAGTGCGAGGGCGAGGAGCTCCTCGGGCGGGCCCTCCAACACGAGCACGATCACCTCACCGGGCGCCTCATGATCGACCTCGTCGGCATGATCAAGAAGAACGTCATCAAGAAGAAGATGAAGCGCTGGCACGCCGAACATGACGACGCCGACGCAGCCCACGTCACGCCGAGCGCCGCCGAGCTGGTCTAGCAGAAGACCCACCACCGACGACCCACGCAGCGGGCCTCGGCGACGAGCACGACGCGTCCTGCGACGACGAGGCCGCCCGCACAGGGGCGGCCTTCTTCGTCTGAGCCCGCCCTGAAGCCTCGTACGAAACCACGACACGAGAGCCTCGCAGGGGGCGCGCAGCCTTCTTCGTCAGAGCCGGTCCGGAAGCCTCGCACGACACGCCGACACGACGACACGACGACACGTCGACACGTCGGGCGCTCTCATCCCAAACCGAGAACAAACAAGGCCGCCCGGTTGGGCGGCCTCCGGCCTCCGTCCCGCGCGGGGCTCGGCTCAGCCCAAGTTCTGGGCGTTGACGACGGTCAGAGCCGTCATATGGACGATCCCGTCGACCGAGCAGTCGCGCTCCAGGATCGTCACCGGGCGGCGGATGCCGAGGAGCACCGGGCCGACCGCAGGCACCCCGCCGAGCTCACGCATCAGCTTGTAGGCGACGTTGCCGGCCTCGAGGTTCGGGAAGATCAGCACGTTCGCGGGGCCCGAGAGGCGCGTCGACGGGAAGCTGGCCTTCTGAAGCTCGTAGTTGACGGCGACGCTCCCCTGCATCTCGCCCTCGACCTCGAGATCGGGGCGACGAGCGCTGAGCATCTCGGTCGCCTCGGCGACCATCGACGACCGCGGACCGCGGACCGAGCCGAAGTTGCTAAACGAGAGCATCGCCACCCGTGGCGTCACGCCGAAGGTCTTGGCCTCGTCGGCGATCATCTCGGCGATGTCCGCGAGGCCCTCCGCGTCGACGTCGACGTTCACGGTCGTGTCGCCGAAGAAGATGATGCCGGTGCGGTGGAGCATCAGGTACATGCCCGCGACCCGCCGCGCCCCCTCGCGCATGCCGACGATGTGCAGCGCCGGGCGGACCACCTCTGGATAGGAGAGCGAGACACCGCTGACGATCCCGTCCGCACGACGCTCGGCGACCATCATCATCCCGAAGTAGTTGCGCTCGCGCATGTGCAGGCGGGCGAGCTCGAGGGTGACCCCCTTGCGCTTGCGCCGATCGTGGAAGAGCGACGAGTAGCGCTCATACTCCGCGTCTTCGCGCGGATTGATGATCTCGACCCTGTCGAGGTCGAGGTCGATCTCCTGCTCGCGGAGGGTCGCCTCCAAGCGGTCGCGGCGGCCGAGGAGGATCGGCTCAGCGATCCCCTCGTCGATGACGATCGCGCAGGCGCGGAGGACCCGCGGGTCCTGCCCCTCCGGGAAGACGACCCGGCGCGGCGACTTCGCGGCGCGACGGATAAACTTGCGCATCACCGCCGTCGCCCCGCCGAGGAGGCCACGCAGGCGCTCACGGTAGGTGTCGAGGTCGACCGGGGTCTGGGCGACGCCGGACTCCATCGCCGCTTCGGCGACCGCAGGGGCGACCCAGTGGAGCACCCGCGGATCGAAGGGCTTGGGGATGATGTAGTCCGGCCCGAAGTTGAAGTCTTCGCCGTAGGCGTTCATCACCACCTGGGGCACGTCCCGCCGGGTCAGCTCGGCGATCGCCCGCGCCGCTGCGATCTTCATAGACTCGTTGATCTGAGTCGCGCGAACGTCCAGGGCGCCGCGAAAGATGAAGGGGAAGCCGAGGACGTTGTTGACCTGGTTGTTGAAGTCGCTGCGACCGGTCGCGACGATCGAGTCCGGCCGCGCCTCCTTCGCGTCGGCGTAGCCGATCTCGGGATCGGGGTTGGCGAGGGCGAAGATGATCGGCTTGTCGGCCATCGCCTTCACCATGTCCGCGGTCACGAGACCGCCGCGCGAGAGGCCGAGGAAGAGGTCCGCGCCGCAGAGCGCATCGGCGAGGCTGCGCGCCTCGGTCTCACGGACAAACTCGATCTTGGGGTCGCCCTCCTTGAAGCTCCGCTCCGTCTGGAGGACGCCCTTGGAGTCGCACATCAGGACGTTGTCCGGCGAGACCCCGAGGCTGATATAGAAGCGCGTACAGGAGATCGCCGAGGCACCCGCGCCGCTGACGACCACCTTGAGCGAGGCGAGCTCCTTGCCCTGAAGGTAGGCCGCGTTGAGCAGGGCCGCGCCGCTGATGATCGCCGTCCCGTGCTGATCGTCGTGGAAGACTGGGATCTTCATCCGCTTCTTGAGGGCCTCCTCGATATGGAAGCACTCCGGCGCCTTGATGTCCTCGAGGTTGATCCCGCCGAAGGTCGGCTCTAGGGCGGCGACCGTCTCGATGAAGTGCTCGGGGTCGCGGGCGTCGATCTCGATGTCAAAGACGTCGATGTCGGCGAACTTCTTAAAGAGGACGCCCTTGCCCTCCATTACCGGCTTGCTCGCGAGGGGGCCGATATCGCCGAGCCCCAAGACCGCGGAGCCGTCGGTGATCACGGCGACGAGGTTGCCGCGGGCCGTGTACTTGTAGACCGCGGTGGGATCTCGGTAGATCTCCATGCACGGGTCGGCGACGCCAGGAGAGTAGGCGAGGGCGAGATCCCGCTGGCTCGTCAACGGCTTGGTGGCGACGACCTGGATCTTTCCGGGTCGCCCCGTAGAGTGGTAGTCGAGGGCCTCTTTGCCGCGGGGCTTCGGTTTCGTCATAGCCCACGACTGTACTCAGCAAGCGGGTCGGCGTCAGCCCTGCAGCGCTGCGCAGTCTCCTTCACAGTGCCGCCCCTTGGGTATTGTCGAACCGCTCAGGCCGCCTGTGGCGAAGCAGAGCTTGCTCTCGCGCCGCGCTCCTCAGGCCGCGACGAGCGGCGGAGAACACCGCGGCGAGGACGGACATGGGGTCTCCTCTTCCCCGGCGGCGCTCCGCAAGCGACGAGGGGACAGTACCGGCCCGGCGCCGCGGCCCGCAGGATGGCAGGTTGTCGTGCCGAGCGGCCCTCGGCGCCCGCTGACTCCGCCATCGCTCGTCGATCGACGCTCATCATCGATCGATGCCCATCGTCCGACGACGATCAGGTCAGGTCAGCGGCCTGCGATCAACGATCGAGGAGCTTCGCGAGGTTGGTCCGCTCCCAGAGAACAGACTCGACGTAATTCTCGTACGCAGCCTCGGCGCGGCGGAACTCGCGAGTGTGGTAGACGCGGCGACCGTCGACGATCGGCATGTCGTGCACCTCGTGGAGCATCTCGTGATAGACGATCCACTCGACGAAGAACTCCGGCACGTCGGCCGCGTCGAGCACCGGATGGATCCGGATGAGCTTGTCCTCGACCGCGTAGGAGCCGAGCTTGATCGACATCCGCCCGCGCTTGCGCTTGGTCCGGGGGCTCCAGGTGATCCGGGCCTCGATCTGACCGTCGAAGTAGCGCTCGTTGAGCGAGTCGAAGATCTCTTGCAGGTTGTGATGGGCCCCCTCGACGTCGAGGTCGACCGTCCGAGGGGAGCGCGGCGCTCGGATCAGGTGCTCGTGACCGTCGACGAAGGCCCGCAGCATCGCCGCTGCGTCGCTGTCGTGACGCTCGGCGTAGTGGGCCAGCGCCCGCAGGATCACCGGCGGAGCCGCGGCGAACATCCGGTGGACCCGGAAGGTGTAGACGCCCTGCCCCTTCTTGATCGAGAGCATCGTCCGCAGGTTGTCGGTGAGGATCACCCGCGGTCGACCGGCGACGAGGTAGGCCGCCAGCCGGTGTTGCAGGTCGACGCGGCGATCCTCGACCTCGTCTCGGGTCCAGCCTTCGAGCGTAGGCTGGCCGCGGCCCTTGCCTTGCCGCGTCGTCGAGCTGGAGACCCGCGGCTTCCGGGTCTCCTCCTCATGCGCCAGCTTGAGCGCAGCGCTGGCCGCGGACACGGCTTTTGGGGCTTTGGTCGGCATAAGCTCCAGGCGGGCTACCGCAACTTCGTGCAGTGAAGTCTGCATCATCGTGGGTCTTCGGGCGAGACGGTCGGAGTGAGCGGCCACGCAGGTGACCACCGACCGTTGGGCAGGTAGGATATCTGCCCACGCGACGGCCTCGAAATTGTCTGGCTGTCGACGCCCCCCCGCCCTCGACATGCATGAATTTGATTTGGCCTCTGGGATCTGCGAGGGGCCCCCTGAAACCGGTGAATTGACCCGATGAAGCTTCAGATCCTCCTCTTTGCGGCGATCCGCACCAAGCTCGGCGCCGACCTCATCGACGTCGAGGTCCCGGATGACGCCTGCGCCGATGATCTCCTTCAGATCATCGGCATGCGCTGGCCAGCGGTCGCGGATCTCCTCCCCTCCTGCCGGGTCGCGATCGACCAGAGCTTTGCCGAGCCCCATGAGCGTCTGCGCGAGGGGGTGGAGATCGCCGTGATCCCTCCGGTCAGCGGGGGTCATGACGGTCCCCAGGATCGCTCGAAGATCTCCGATCGCCCGCTCGAGCTAGCGTCGGTGATCGGCGCGGTCGCCCATCGCCGCGCCGGTGGGATCAACTCCTTCATCGGCAACGTCCGCGAGCAGAGCATGGGTCGGCAGATAGGTCACCTCGAGTACGAGGCCTATGCGCCGATGGCCCTGCGAGTGATCGAGGGGATCATCGACCGCATCGAAGCCGCGAGCCCGGGGGTCCGAGTGGCGATCCATCACCGGGTTGGTCACCTCGGGATCGGCGAAGCGGCGGTGATCATCGCCGCCTCGGCGCCGCACCGCGCTGAGGCGTTCGACGCCTGCCGAGCCGCGATCGAGGCCCTCAAGCGCGACGTGCCGATCTGGAAGCGGGAGGTCGCCACCGACGGCGAGACCTGGTTCGGCCGCGGTCCCTAGGAGGCCGCGGCGAAGGTCCAGGGTGCACATGCGCCACGATCGTCGCCCGGTCGGCTCCGACAGGACGAGGCCCTACCGGGCCACAATGCAGACCTTGGCGGAGCTGAGCGGCTGGAGAGGTGGACGGGCGCGAGCGAGAGCGCGTCGGCCTTTCACACCGGCTGCCAGCGGCCCCGACCCGCCCCGACCGCCGTCCGGCCCCAGCTCAGCGCCGGGGCGGCTCCATCGACGTGTTGAAGATATTCTCCAGACGGCCGAGCTCGTCTGACTGGATCAGGAAGCCTGTGAAGTCGGCCATGTCCTCGAGCAGCGCGACCGCGCGGATCGTCGCCCCCTCGTTGTCGATCGCCTTGAGCCGACGACAGAACGAGACGTTCACCGTCCGGACCTCCTCGAAGTAATTGATCAGCTCCTCGAGGTCCCAGTCCGCGAGCTCGCCGCGGCGGTAGGCGAAGTACTGGGCGACCAGGTACATCGCCAAGAAGCGGTAGATCGTCTCGTCCGCCGTCGCAAAGGGCAGGTGCGTCTCGACCATCGGCTTCATGCGGCCGAGGATCGGACAGCCGGAGGAGGCCATCACCAGCCCCATCAGCGCGCTCAGGCCTGCCTGCAGCGTCGACTCCTTGGCGATCATCCGCCGCTTCGAGCGGACCTGGACGAGGACATTGTCCTGCGCTGGAATGTCCTTGAAGAAGTCGATCAGGTGGACCATCGCCGTGGCCACGGGACAGTGCTGATTCTCAGCGACGCTGAGCGGGCAGTTCGGGCACTGACAGAAGTCGAGCGCGGTCCAGGACGGGTAGCTCGGCCGCGGCTCGGTGACGATGTTCAAGGTGTCGTAGTCGAGGTGGACCTTGAATTCCTTCTTGGAGCCGTCCGTGAAGAGGAACTGATAGACGTAGAGGATCGACTCACCGTCGCCGGTCTCTTCGTCGCTCGCGGGGTCGTGCTCATCTGCCATGGGCGTCAGGTCCGCTCCAGCCTCAGTAACAGCGCTCCGGCGAGGTTCGCCCGATCCCGGAGTCGCAGCTGCATTCGCAGGAGACCCGAGCGTAGCCGTTTCGCCGGTCTCGATCTAGCGGGGCATCACCAAAGAACGACGCGGACGAGCCCGACGACCTGCGCGAGAACAGGAGCAGGAGCGACAGCCTCCACCGCCGAAGCGGCCCCCCAACCGCTCCTAGCGAGACAGGAGCGACCTCGCTGTAAGATAGTCAACCACACCATCACGGGCTCTCACGGGCTCTCACGGGCTCTCGCGGGCGAGGGGCGCTCGATATCCCGCGCGCCGTTGCTCGACGCCTGGACGATCACCTAGGGTGATCCCATGAGCAGTTTGGGTCGAAAAGGCGCACTGAGATCGTTCCTCGGCCTCCTGGTCTGGGCTCTCCCCGCCGTCATCTCAGCTGGCTGTGGAGGTGACGAGAACAGCTCGAGTGAGTTCAGCGCGAGCGCGCCGACGATCACCAACTCAGCGAGCGCTAGCGCCACGACCGACGAGACTAGCGGGACCAGCTCGGCAGAGGGGACCAGCTCGACCGGCGAAGAGCTGTGCGGCAACGGGATCTGCGACGCCCAGGAGTACTGCGTCAACTGCCCCGCCGACTGCGGCCCCTGCACGCCGGTCTGCGGCGACGCGATCTGCAGCGGGGAGGACTGCTCCTCCTGCGCCGACGACTGTGGCGCCTGCCCAGCGACCTGCGGCGACAACAGCTGCGGCGCTGACGAGACCTGCGTCAACTGCGAGCAGGACTGCGGCGAGTGTCCGGCGATCTGCGGCGACGCCAAGTGCACCGGCGACGAGGACTGCAAGAGCTGCGAGAGCGACTGCGGCGAGTGTCCCGACCTCTGCCCCTGCAAGCCAAACGACCCCGACTTCAGCAACTTCTGCCACTGGCCGCCGAACACCCCGAAGTGCCCGATGACCGCCTCGGGCGGCTACTGCGACCCCAACGGCGACCAGAGCTACGAAGACGCCGACTGGGAGAAGGGCTGGAGCGAGTACCAGGCGAGCTGCGTCTAGCGGCTCGGCCCAGCTCGCCCTGAGGGCCGCCCCCGAAGCGGGCGGAGGATGTCGCGCTTGAGCTACGCGCGGCCGAGCCCGCGGGGTATGGTCCGGGCGATGCGGCACCGCGGCCTCTTCGCGCTTTTCTTCCTGAGCGGCCTCAGCGGCCTCGTCTATGAGTCGATCTGGTCGCGCTACGTCCGGCTCTTCGTCGGCTCGGCGGCGACGGCCCAGGTCCTGGTGCTGAGCCTCTTCATGGGCGGGATGTCGATCGGAGCCCTGATCGCCGCCCGCAAGCTCACCGGGATCCGCAGGCCGATCCGCGTCTACGCCTTCATCGAGGGGCTCATCGGCCTCTACGCCCTCGCCTTCCCCTTCATCGCCGAGCTGGTGATGCGGGTCTCCTACGACACGATCTTTCCGGCGGTCGGCGGTGGTGCCGGTGTGGCGGCGGTCAAGTGGGGCTTCGCCGGCCTCCTGATCCTGGTCCCCTGCGTGCTCCTGGGGATGACCTTCCCGCTGATGAGCGCCGGGATCATCCGCGAAAATCGCGAGCACACCGGCTCGATCCTCAGCTTCCTCTACTTCACCAACAGCCTCGGCGCGGCGCTCGGCGCCCTCCTCTCCGGCTTCGTCCTGGTCGCCTACGCCGGGCTACCGGGCACCCTGGCGATCGCCGGCGCCCTCAACATCGGCATCATGCTCCTCGCCCTCCGCCACCGCGGAGAGGCGCCGCCGATCACCGCCCGGGCGGCCGGCGAGAGCGGCGACGATGGACGCCCCGCGCCGGCCCCGGCCCGCTCGGCGCGGACGATGGCGCTCCTCCTCCTGGCCGTCGCCTTCGGCACCGGTCTCTCGTCCTTCATGTACGAGATCGGCTGGATCCGCCTGCTCTCGCTGATCATCGGCTCGGCGACCCACTCCTTCGAGGTGATGCTCTCGGCCTTCGTCTTCGGCCTCGCCGCGGGCGGTCTCTGGGTGCGCAAGCGGATGGACACCTTCACCCAGCCGGAGATGGTCCTCGGCATGGTCCAGGTGCTGATGGGGATCGCCGCGATCGCGACGCTGCCCCTCTACCGCTTCGCCGTCAGCTCCCTGGGCTGGCTCCTCCAGCCGGAGACCCACACCGTGGCGATGTGGTACGGCTTCAACGTCGTCCGCTACGTGATCTGCCTTCTGATCATGCTCCCGGCGACCTTCTGCGCGGGGATGACCCTGCCGCTGGTCACCCACGTTCTCCTCCGCCGCGGCCTCGCCGAGGGGGTGATCGGCCGGGTCTACGGCCTCAACACCCTCGGCTCGATCGCCGGGGCGGTCGCCGCAGGATTGCTGCTGATGCCGCTCATCGGCCTCAAGAACGTGATCATCGCCGGCGCCGCGATCGACGTAGTGCTCGGCCTCCTCCTCCTCCGCGAGCTCGGCCGCGGCCCCGCCGAGACCCCGGGCCTGCGCGGGGTCAGCAAGCGCGCGGCGCTCGGCGGAGCCTTCGCGGTGCTCTTCGGCCTCTTCGCTGTTCGCCTCGATCCGATGGTCCTCACCTCGACCGTCTTCCGCCACGGGCGGACCCGCCTCAGCGACGACTTTGAGCTCCTGAGCTACGTCGACGGCCGGACCGCGTCGATCACCGTCGTCGCCCAGACGA
>Ga0316189_10001352_pt1 | contig 24503 bp, 16 predicted proteins | sample LowCovwburrow_MG_FD_204930 | JGI IMG/M metagenome (GOLD analysis project Ga0316189, IMG submission 204930) | Coastal sediment microbial communities from Maine, United States - Lowes Cove worm burrow | ecosystem: Environmental > Aquatic > Marine > Coastal > Sediment | place: USA: Maine... | reverse complement strand
ACGGTTTTGTCGGGAGCGATGAAGCTGTCATCCCGTCATCCGAATATGCCGATGGATTTGCAACCCGACCCGATCCAGAGGCCAACCGACTCTTCATTTCAGATGAAGATAAAAAAACCCTTTTCCGCACTATCAGCGAGTACATTCTCGAAGGTAACCTCAAGAGAGTCGCCGAAATTTTAACCCTGATTCGCGACGATCTGGTTGTGCCCTCGCTCGAAGATCGCCAGATCGCTTTCTCCAGCTACCAAATGGTGGTGCTCAGCTTGATTGAGGGCAGGCAACACACATCATTGCTCACCATCCTCAAGTCCATGCCCAAGGATTTCCTGGCCTGCAAGGAGCCGGATCTGTTTGCCATTCACCTGGAAACGCTGACCGCGATCCTGATATTTTTTGACAAAAACGCCCATACCGGAGGTTTTCTCCAGGGCTTGAACATCATTGCCAACCAATGTCTTCGCCAAACCGGTTCCTTTCGCAAAATGATGGAAGAAAAAGCTAGCGAATTGCTCGACCTGAACCAATTGACCAATATCCTCACGACTAGGGGACCTGAGTACCAACCCCTGCTCAAGTCGCTGTTAGATGACCATGCCTCCGGCTTGTTGGAGCCGCTTTTGAAAGGGTTGTTCGATTCCGCTGACCGCAATATTCGCAAAAAGATTCTCGAGGTTCTGCACAGACAGGGGCCGCTTATTTATCCCAGCCTGCTCTTCAAACTGGAATCGGCCATTAAACAAAATGCGCCCTGGTATGTGAAACGGAATCTGTTAACCCTTTTGTCGATCAAACCCCCGATCGACCTGGCGCCGCTGTTGCTGCCGTTGTATCGGGAGAAGAATCAGAAGATGCGCGAACTTACCTGTCGATGCCTGTTCCAACTAGCCGAAGAGAAGGCCTACAAACTTGGCAAGATCATACTCCGCGATACGGACGAAACGCAACTGGGCAAGGTTCTGGACTATGTTCATGTTGGTAAGGATCCGGCCTATGCAGAAGATGTTTACGGCGTCTACAACCGGGTCGCGACAAATCGACTAAAATTGGCTGCGATCTCGATCCTCGGTAAGATAGGTAGTGAGCAAAGTGTGGAATTTCTGGGCAAGATCTTGGACAATGTCTCGCGCTTCGGCGGCGAAAAACCTGAAATGCGCCTGGCTGCGGCGCGTGCCCTCATTAGTTCCAAAAATGGCAAGGCGCTTTCCTACCTGCTCAAACACCAACGGGACCCAGATAAGGAAATCAAGGCCCATGTGAAAAACGCCTTGACCCGAATTGCGCCTTGAACATTGATCCCGTTTCTAGGCGTGACGTGGAGAACTTTCCGATTTTTTTTGGGAATCGGATCAGGAAACCGTCTCTTGTGCAACATTTCTGGTTTATTAGGGTAGAATGATCAGGGTTGATTGATTCGTCTAACTGAATTCTATTGGAGCCGATCACCTCTTGAACGGACGCCTGGATCTGGCGTCAAGAACTGCTGAGTCTGTTTCATTTTCACCATATGTTGGGCTTGGTGCTTTTTTGGGAGTGGGTTTTGGAAGCGTTACTTGCCAAGTTGGCAGGCACCTCTGAATTTATAAAAATCATTCTGCTTGGAACCTCGACTTTATTGTCCGAGGATCTGACTACCATTTTTTCGGGCATGATGATCTCTCAGGGCTCACTCCATGTGCTCACCGGCATCCTGGGCTGTTTTCTCGGCATCTTTATTGGCGATGGCTTGCTCTATGCGGTAGGCTTCGCCATTGGCCGGCCCGCGCTCAAGCTGCCCGTGCTGCGCAACATTCTGCCCGAAGAGAAGGTCGATTCATGTGCGCGCTGGTTCGAGAAAAACGGGCTCAGCGTGATTTTTGCCTCCCGCTTTTTGCCCGGAACGCGACTCCCCACCTATTTTGCAGCCGGGCTGGTGGGTGCCAAGGCCCGGTTCTTCCTGCTGGCTTCTGGCATTGCGGTTGCCATTTGGGTTCCCCTCTTGATTTACATCTCTTATTTGTTCGGCGAACAGTTGGTCGAGATCATGGAAACCCATGAACGTTGGCGCTGGCCGGTGATGATCGGCGGCATGCTGTTCATTTTCGGACTTGTTCGCTTCTCCCTGTACATGGGTGATTGGAAGGTTCGCAAGCGGATCGCCTCCCGCCTGCGCCGTTTCACCCGTTGGGAATTCTGGCCGCTGCCGGTTTTCTATGCGCCGGTCGTGCTCTACAATTTCTGGCTCGCACTAAAACACCGGCGTCTGGCCCTACCCCTGATCTCGAATCCGGGCATAACCAATAGTGGCTATATTGGCGAATCGAAATCGGAAGTATTGCGTTCCTTTGCCCCTTCCGAGTTTATTTCCAACTACACTGAGATAGCACCTGGAAACCTGGAACATCGTGTACTTGCCATTCAGGCCTGGATGAACGAAACAAAGATCGCCTTCCCCATTATGCTCAAACCGGAGTGGGGTCAACGGGGCGACGGCGTGCGTAGGGTAACCGATGAAACGGCCTTGCGTTCCTACCTGAGCGATTGTCCGGTGGCCGTTCAGGCCCAGGAATTCGCAGAAGGTCCTTACGAGTTTGGGGTCTTTTACCGACGCTTCCCCGATCAGGAACACGGCCAGATACTGGGGCTGACGGGCAAAGAGTTTCCGCAAGTGGTTGGCGACGGTAAACAAACCCTCGAAACCCTTATCTTGCGGCACAAGGACGTATTGGGTCGTTCCCATATCTTCCTGGAGCGCTTTAAAGACCGTCGGCAAGAGATTCTTCTCGAGGGAGAATGCCAGGCCCTTGTGTCTACGGGGAACCACTGCCTGGGCACCCTCTTCGTAGACAGCACCTATCTAAAAACCAAAGAACTGGAAGAACGCTTCGATGCCATATCGCACTCATTCCCAGGGTTTTTTATTGGTCGTTACGATGTGCGCGCCAAAGACCTTGAAGGTTTCCGCAACGGCACTGCCTTTAAAATCATCGAGCTCAATGGGGCCGCCTCCGAGCCGGGTCACATGTACGACACCCGGCACGGCCTGGCTTATGCCTGGAAGACCATGTTCGCCATGTATCGCGACATATGGGAAATCGGGCGGCAGAACGAAGCCGCAGGTGCAGGGGCCGTCTCTTTGCGCGACCTTTATCATGCTTCGCGGCAATATCGCGATCTGGAACGGCAGCATCCCGAAAACAGGGATTAGAGCCGGGCTGGGAAAAAGGCAAAATCGGCTTTCACCTACCGTCCTATCAGTAGCTTGCTGATCAACGCCATGTTGGTTTACGGAAATACCGCAATTCAGACCTTGTTACTTGTATAGACCTTGGTTCCGCTGCTCACCCGTCCCCGGTGATTGATCAACCATAACCCGGGAGGACTTGCCTCAGTGACCCTTTGCCCCGTTGCGTCACTGATCCAAGAGACGGTTGCCTCAAGCATATCGCCTTCGGGGATGGCAAAGTAGAGTGTATCACCCACCGCAAAGGGGTGCTGAGTGGACAGCGCGATATATTCACGCTTCCGCGCTTCAAGAACCTGGCCCAGAAAGGGGCGATCCTCACGGGAGCCGAGGTGGGGGTTCTTGAGCCGGGTGAACTGTTTGTCGGTGCGATTCGACTTGAAGAAACCGCGCGTCAGACGCGAAGATAAACAGGCCTTGATCGGCTCGAGTAAAGGCGCTTCCCGTTTCGCCAGGAAAGATCCCAGCAAGGGCAGGAGTTCTTGCTTGTGGAACTTTAGATCAAGACGGGCGTAAGCGATGCCTGCCGCTTCAATCTCATCTAACCAGGGTAAGAGAAACAGTTCTTTCTCGTAGTACATAAAGGTACCGTGATCGGACTCAACGATCGGGAAATTCTTGCGATCCTCCTCGGAAACAACCCGACGCTCCAGCCAGCCGCCAGCCGCCGAAGCCGGCTCGACCGGCGAAATCAGCTTGCGGGGCGTATAGAAGAGAAGGATGCGGCCAAGAACCAGAACCTCCATGGGCACGGGGAGCGAACGAGACATACGCGAAAGCTCGCCAATTGGGATCTCATTGGAGACAATCAAGCGTTCTGGTTGGAACCGTTGAAGCCAGGCCTCCAGACCGGTCAGGTTGTGGTTACCCGTCTCAAGCACCAATTGGAGCGGGAGATCTGGCTCACTTTGTTTGAGAAACCAGGCAATGCCCGGATCCTGAACACGCACCGCATCAAAGCGTCGTGGATTCAGGTCGGCGAGCACGGTCGCGGCGGCGGCAATCTCGCGATCGGTAGCCAGCACATCCCAGACCAGAACCGTGCGGTGACCCAGGGCGCGCGCCTTGTCAGCCAGGTCAAGCAACTGCTCTGACTCAAGCTGACCTGCTCGGGCCAGGGCACGATGCTCAAGCAGAACCTCGACCCGATCAGGCAGAAGTTGGAGCTGTTCCGGCTCAGGCGGATAGGGCAGGGTCGTGGTGAATTGGAGCATCATTTCCTTTTCTTAAGAGCAGGTCCTTTTCGGCCAGCGGATGCCAGGAGAGCAACACCACGCGGTTTGGATTGGCCCGCTCAAGGGTCGTTCCAGACAGGTCGCGAAGAGAGGTCGTATCCAGGCAGATGTTGCCCTGGTAGCGTGTCAACATCTCGACTGGTTCGCCTGGCTTCAGCGGGTTTTTCAGGAAGACGGCCACGTGACAGTCCTTGCGCGCTTCAAGCACATGGCCCACCAGATCGTGGGTTTTGGTCTTCTCGTTTTCCCCGTGACTGTAGATAGAGGTTTGGTCGGCTTTACGGACAAGGTTGGCAGAGGAATAGTCCCGATGGCTCATGGCGTCCAATTCGGCGAATAAGGCGTCTACAGAAGGTTTTTGGCCAGCCAACAGCGCATCCCTTGCCTTGCTATAGGTGCGCACCGTGGCCGCCACGTAGAGGGCGCTTTTCATGCGACCTTCTATCTTGAGGCTGTTGATCTCGCCTTGGATAAAACGGTCCATATGAGACACGCCGCGCAGGTCCTTGGAACTGAACAGGTGTGCGGAAGGCCCACCCTGCTCGCCCAGGCGGTAGCGGAAGCGACAGGACTGAACGCAGCCGCCGCGGTTGCTGTCGCGACCGGCCGTAAAGTTGGAGATCGTGCAATTCCCAGAGTAGGCGCTACACATGGCACCATGGGCAAAAACTTCCACTTCAACACCGCTGTTCACTTTGATGGCGGCCGCCTCGGCAATGCTTACTTCCCTGCCCAGCACAATGCGTTTCACTCCGCAACTCTTCCAAAAATGGGCGGCGTGACTGCTTAGGGCAGAGGCTTGGGTTGAAAGGTGAATGGGGATGTCGACCAGACGCTGAACCGTTGTTACCACGCCCAAATCGGAAACAATCAATGCATCGACCCCAGCCTCTTTCAATCCGGAAAGAAAGGGGGGCAAGTCGGCCAGTTCCTCGTCGAAGAGGAACCCGTTGAGCACCACGTAAACAAAGGCGTTGTGGGCATGGGCGAAGCGACAACCCTCGGCAATTTCGCCCAGGGTGAAATTCTCAGCCGCCGAACGCAAACCGAAACGTTTCCCCGCGATATAGACGGCATCAGCGCCATAACGCACCGCCGTCTTCAACTTGAAGAGGTTACCGGCTGGGGCAAGAATTTCGGGGCGAAACATAAGGCTCCTGTCGTCCTTGGCAGTTCTTGGGATCAAGCGGGGTTTGGCACGGGCCTAAGCGCAAGCGCCTCGGCCCGGCCAGCATCAGCCTTTTTCCGCCTTGTAGCCATAGCCATAACCATAGCCATAACCATAACCGCCGTAGCCACTATAGCCGTAGTTGCCATATTTGCCATATCCGTATTTGCGGCCGCCACCGATGTTGTTGAACAGGGTGCCGATCGGCTTGATATTGTTGGCCCTCAAGAGACTCATGGCCCGTGCCGCTTCATCGCGGTCCGTTTTGTTGGCCTTACTGACAAAAAGCGTGGCGTCGGCAAGATGGGCGATGATACAGGCATCGGTTACCGCCAGTACCGGCGAAGAGTCGAAGACGATAAAATCGTAGTGCTCGCGCAAGCTCTCGACCAAGTCAGACATCTTATTGGAGGCCAGTAACTCCGCGGGGTTGGGTGGCATGGTGCCCGCGCTCAGGAGATCCAGATAGGGCAGGAAGGTGCGTTTGATGCAGTCCTCCAGAGGAACCTGGCCAACCAGGTTGTTGACCATACCCACATCGTTACTCAGATTAAAGACCTTGTGTAGCTTGGAACGACGGAGATCACCGTCGATGAGCAGCACATTCTTCTCAAGCTGGGAGAAGGCGATGGCCAAGTTGATACTGGAAATGGTCTTGCCCTCTCCAGGCACAGAACTTGTCACCAGGAATACCTTCTTGTCCTGGGTGTCGGAGAGCTGAATATTGGTTCGCAGGTGACGGTAGGCCTCCGAAAAAGGCGAGGCCGGCTTGATGTGGGTGAAACAGCCAACCACCTTGCGCAAGGTTTTTGTCATATCCAGTTTTTGTTCGCCGTAGGCAACCTCGTCCTCGGTTGAAACCTTCGGTTTTCTTTTGGGCAGCTGAATCAGACTGGCCAACGGGTGGCGTTCCTGGTTCTGTTTGCGAGCGGCTTCTTCCAGGTTATGGCCGATGGACTCGGCATAAGAAGTTTCGAGTGAGATCCGTTCCAGTTTTGGCAGGGCCGGTGGTTTGGCGCCGGTCTTGATGAGACGCACCGCCAGTGCAGCAATTTTGCTCAGATCCTTAGACCTCAAATCACCCGCTTTTTTCGGGTCCTTCATGTCTGGCGGCGACTCAATCGCCTGTTGGGCGATGTTCTTGATTTGGTTGATCTCGTTGACGAGCGATGAACTGACCTGTAGTCCGTCCAAGTGCTTGAGCACCTGTTTGAAGGTATTGGTCTTGATATCCACCGAGGCTTTCTTCAGCATGGATTCCTTGATTTCAGGGATCATAGCCAGGTTTGGCAGGCCGGTCACCCGTTGCAAAGTCTCAAGGCCGTGAATCTTGCGGTCCGTGATTTCCTTTAAGAAAATGAAGGCCACAGACAGTACAAAACCGAGAATCGCACCGGCGGCCGAATACTTTTTAACGCTGGGTGCAAATGGACTTCCCGGTGCGGTAGCTCGCTCGATAACCTCGATTCCGGAACGGTTGTCCTTCTGCATGTTGATAGCCAGACCGTAGCTTCCGCGCTTATTTGTGAGGTCCTCGATGTAGTTCTGATTGGACCTGATGGCGGTTTCCACCTCGCGTATTTCGGTGTCCACTTGGAGGCGCGTATCGGCGCTGGCCATGGTCAAACCGGTAAGCCGTTCCTGGGAATCCGTGATTTCCCGCTGCTTGCTCTGGACCTCCAGGTTGACTTTGGCCTTCAAGCCGTCGAAGACTTCGCGACGCAGGGCATCCAAATCGGCACTTAAACGCTCGCCTTCCGCCTTCAGTTTTATCATAATCGGCGCATTGGGCCCCCAGGTTTTGCTCTGGTTCACGTACTCTCTGCGGTTGGCGGCGCGCTCGTCCGCCATTTGGCTCACTCTTTTGTCGTTCGAGACTTCCAAGGAGGTTTTGTAATCGGAACCGTCCAGGTTGCCCTTGCGTGTCTTTAGCTTGATGAGTTCAGACTGGTCTCTGAGGAGCTGATCATTGAGGCTGGTTACACGCTCGTCTTCAACATTGGAATTGTTGCCTAAACGGACAATATTGGACTGGGCCTCCAAACGGGCTTTCTTGCTGACCAGATCTTCCTTTTCCTGGATCTTCTTAGCCAGCTGAGCCTCGATGGCCTTGAAACCCACCTCGTTGCGCTCCAGCAATTTGGCCATGCCATGCATGATGTAGGCTTCGGCCCAGGCATTGGCAGCGGCGGCTGAAAACTCGGCGGTTCGCGAGGTGAAGGAAATCTCTAGCAGGTTGGTTTCCGGTACTTCCGCAACGTTGATTCCGCCCAACAACAAACGCCGGTAACTGTTCATGTCCCCGGTGACCACTTCAATGGGCTCTTCGTCATCCATCCCAAGGAACGTGTTCAGTCGAGACATTTGTTTGATGATCAGTTGTTCATCCAACATATCGTTGCCTAACTTTCCGATCACCCGATCAACCACTTGCCTGCTCTTCATGACCAGTTTTTCCGTGTTGATACTTTCCTGACGAAAATAGAAGGCATTCACAATCGAGCTACCCGATTCCCCGTACTGCAGCATATTGGAGTGAACAGGTTCCAACACCAGCTTGGTCCCCGCTTTGAATCGGGGCGTTTTTGACAGGAAGAACAAAAACCCAAAGAAGAGGCCGATCAATGAACAAATGATGATCAGTTTCGAGTGTTTGAGGATCAGGTCAAGGTATTCCAGAACGTTAAAATCCTGGTTATCAGTTTGATGGTCCATATCTTGTTGCATTCTTCAAAAAATTCCTGGCTCACCGAATCTAACAAAGTCCAATCTTTCATTATAATTGATTCAATGTTCCATGTCGATCATCTCATCATGTATTTTTCGATTCTCGTCGGGCGTGCGATTTAAAAAGTACAGGCCTCATGCAGCATGGGGCCAGAAAAACCGCCCTGCCCCCGCGAATCACAGTTGGCTCTCTTCTTTTTCACGTGCTAGAATGGGCTAGCCCGCCCATTTCGGAGGTTATGGTGATAAAGCTCCGCAGGAACCACCGTCACAAGAAGAAAGATCGTTTCTACCTCATGCAACGAATGGATTCCGTTTCGCCCGACTACATCGGCCTTCAGGTGACTTTTGGTCCCTATCATCGCCGTGGTCGCACCTATCACTACTGGTTCAAAAAGAAAACCACGCCTACCGGACGTGAAGTTTCGCCAGACAAACAATTGCTGCGTAAGGTTTCCTCGTTGGTCCTGCAGCGCTTGCGCAATGGCTACCTGGTGAAACGCAAGTGCGATAGTTGGTGTCGGCATGCCGTGGAGCGCTCCATCTCCAAAAATAGCCAGCCCAAGCGCGGAGCCCCCGCAACTTGGAAGAGCAAACCCAAGCGCAGGGAGGTCAAGGCGGATCTCAACCAGCTCAGCTTTGATTTCGATCCACCTCGCAGGAAGAGTCGCGGCGACACGCGCCAACTCAGCTTCGATTTTTAGTATAATCGGACGCAGGCGCCATGCATGTTCTTGTACTGCCCTCGTGGTACCCAACCCCCGAGCAGCCAGTTTTTGGCGTGTTCGTTCGCGATCAGGCCCATGCCCTGCGCGCTGCGGGTCATCGGGTCAGCGTGCTCAACGCCCGCATTCTCTCGTTGCGCTTCTGGCGCAAGCGCCCAACGGGCTGGCGCGGCGGTCGCAGTCTGACGGATGACAATGGGGTGATTACCGGTTGGGCCAACCACTGGCTTTGGACCCCCCGTATTGCCCCAGGCCAGGCCTGGCTCAGTGTTCACCATGGTCTAGCGCTTTTTGACGCCTATCGCGACCGTTATGGCGAACCCCAGGTCATTCATGCCCATTCAGCACTCCATGGCGGCCTGCTGGCGGCGGCCATTAAAAAACGCTTTGCCATTCCCTATGTGCTCACCGAACATCATCCCAAGTACATTCGCAATGGTTTGAATTCCAGTCAAATCAAACGAGCCTTGTTGGCATATGGCCAGGCCGATCAACTCCTGGCCCCCAGTCTCCGTTTTGGTCAACTGCTGGCGCAACGTTATCAGACCGACTGGGAGGTTCAGCATAACCTGGTTCACGATCGTTTTTTCACCACAGAGTTACCCCATCGCGGCACGCGTGCCAATTTCACCTTCATCTGCGTGGCCGGACTTTCCGAGGTGAAAAACCCCAAGTTGCTGTTGCGAGCTTTCGCCAGGGCCTTTGGCGACACAGACCAGGTGCGCCTGCGCTTTATGGGCAGTGGCCCCGATCTGGCGGACCTTCAGAAAATGCGTGGCGAACTAGGCCTGGAAAGCCGGGTCGATTTCCTGGGTGGAATGCCGCCTGAATTCGTGCCGGCCCAGCTGGCCGAAGCTGATGCCTATGTCATGGCCAGCAATACTGAAACGTTCTGTGTGGCTCTGGCCGAGGCCTTGGCCATGGGCTTGCCAGCAGTGGCGACCCGCTGTGGCGGACCGGAGGAAATGATTCACGAGGGCAATGGCCTGCTTGTTCCCACCCGCGACCTGGCGGCTCTCGCCGAGGCGATGCGTCTCCTCTTTCGCAACCGGGATCGTTATGACGCGACACTTCTCCGCCGAGACTGTGGTGCCCGTTTCGGCGCCGAACGTTTTGCAGCAGACCTCAGCACCCGTTTTGAGAGGGTGACCCAATTGTCGAGAGTGGGTTCCAAATAAATCGCCTCACCGATTGTTCACCTTCACACAACCGGGCTGAGACCTGATCGCGCCCGGACGCCAGGCGCAAGCTTACCACCGTCTTTACCCTTTTCGGCTCGTCCGGGTTAATCTAGCCGCCTTGGCGGCTATCTTCTGTGCAGCTGGGTAAAGTTTTCGACTTCAGCAAACACCCCCTTACCCCATGCTGGATGGCAAAAAACAGATTACGTGGCGCAAATTCGTTGGAGGCTGTTACCTGGTTGGCGCCTTGTGTTTGCGTCGGAACAACACCAGGGTTGAGTCCGCGACCTATTGACTCGTCGAAATTGCTGCCCATCGATTAGCTATTCTGGTCCGCCTCTCTGCTGGAGAGCGGGAATGCAACGTACCAGGCAGACATCCCCATGCTTATCGTTGGCGCTCTCTGGTTGTTGGACGTTGTTGACATGGCGACCGCTTCAGCTTCGACTCAGAGGGATCCTTGGCGCGTGCTGAGGGTTGCCGGTCCAAATTTTTGGAGGTTGGACGCGTGGGAACGTAGCAACGAGGCGTCAGAGGTACGTTCTGTTTGCCCGGAACGTAACAACGCGGCCTCAGAGGTACGTTCTGTTTGCCCGGAACGTAACAACGCGGCCTCAGAGGTACATTCTGTTTGCCGGGAACGTAGCAACGCGGCCTCAGAGGTACGTTCTTTATACCGAAAACGTTGCAGCGAGCCGTCAGCGCTACGCTTGGGTGTCAAATTGAACCCTGATTGAGCAGGTCTGTTCCTGCACTTTTTTAATCCCCAGACCTGGATTAATTGGCTGTTTGGGGTTCACGAAATGTGGGAACACGCCTTATCGCTAGGGCCGTTGGTCCTAGCCTTTGTTATCCTGGGTCCTTCGGTCCTAAAAAATGAACCGCCCCGTTTCTTAACTGACTGGAGCCAATCTACCGCTTTGAGCCTGGAATCTCGAATTGCGCACCAGAGCCAGCCAACTTTTGCGACAGGGCACTAGTTTGTAGGGATCAGTTCGAGGCATTTAAGTTTGGTGTTGCCCAGTAGGTAAAGCAATCCCTGAGCCAGAACCGGCCCGTTATAGGCCGGACGATCCACCATGTCCTTCAGGTGACCCACCTCGCGATAGGCCTCTGGGCTGGCTTCTACCAGGCGAACGTCGCCCTTTTCTGTGGTGACCACCAGGTGCCCGTCCACATAGAGAACACCGGCGTGGACCAGACCGGTCTTCCGCCAGGCTAGCTTTCCCGTACGCAGTTCCACACAGCGCAAATCTGAGCGCCCCCCACTCCCATGGCTGCCATAAAGGTACCCGTTGTGAACCACGGGGGTGGTCCAATGTGCGGCCAAGGTCAGGTCTCGGGGGCTTTTATCCTTGCGTACCACTTCGTAAGCACCGGGTCGAAAGCTCAGCAAAGCGCTGCCCAAGCCATAGGATTCGGTAATCAAAACCAGATCATCGACGACCACTGGCGTCGCCGCATTCACACTCTCGAACCGCTTGGACTGCCAGGGGAAATGAAAGTCCTGCTCACCGTTTTTCGGGTTAAATGCCAGCAGACCGCCACGTGCAAAAGTGAAACACCAATCGCGATCCGTGCCTTGGACAAGCCGAGGCGTGGCATAACCGGCCAACTCATTGCTCAAACGGTAGACCTCTTTCCCCGTCTTCTTGTCGAAGGCCACAATCCCCGTGCCGTTGCCTTTGGTTTCTCGCGAAATCTTCGCCGCTGTTCCCTTCGGGCTACCTCCAATTTGGGCGATGAGCAAATCTTGGTAGAGAACGGGTGAGGCACCCACGCCAAAAAAATTTTTGACAACGCCATAGTTCGCGGTTGTGTTGACCTGCCAAAGCAGGGCCCCGTCTTGCACCGAGTTGCAACGCAACATGCCATCAGACCCAAAGGAATAAACCCGCTCGCCCTGTATCAGTGGCGCGGATCGCGGTCCATTGCTGTAACCGTACATGTCCTCGTATTCGGTCGGGTAGGTGTTGCGCCACAAAACCTTGCCCGTTTCCGCATGCGCACAGGTGAGTCGCGCCTCGTTCTTTATCCGATCGAAAATAAAAACTCGACCGGCGGATATGGAAGGGGCGGCATAGCCCTCGCCGGTGGTCATTTCCCAGACCAACCGTGGCGTTTTGTTTTTCCAGGTCTTGTTGATGCCTGTCTCGGCCGATTTATTGTTCTGGTTCGGGCCCAGAATTTGAGGCCAGTCATGCCCGTTTGTACGCTTGGCCAGGCTGGCCACCTTATTTTCCTCACCAGCCGCCAGCTGAAAGGCAAACAAACAAATCACGCCGATATACTTGTACATACATTGCTCCAGAGCTCAGATACCCTTATTTAAGACCATCACTTTTCATCTGTCATTTTCTTTTTTCCTATGACCGCCCATCGGGTAACAGGGACGGCGCAACGCAGCCTCCTCTCAAATCGAGAACCCTTTTCTCGGAACGGACCATCCATACGACTCGGAAAGCTGTCAGCCATTGGAGTCGAGGCTGTTCGGCTTCTGCTTAGGGTCGCTTTGGCGATAACCCATCAACGATCTTTGGCCTCGATCAAGCAATGACAGGCTGCTTCTGGCTTCTGCGGTGATTTTTTGTAAATGGCCCTCTATGTTGGGCAGCATGCCCTGAATCTGGTGCAACAGCGGTTGCCAGCGCCGCTCATAGAGTGGGGCGTTCTCCCGTACTATCTCGGTGAGTTCCCCGCTTTCTTTTTCCATTTCGTCTAGGAAGGTTACCAGTTGCTCCAGGTCCTCCGGCGGAACCAGCGAACACCAGTTCCTAAGGGGTTTCAGGTATTTATCTTCAAATGCCGTGATCTGTTTTTCCAACGGGCTCATGGATAGCTCCTAACTCAGGTTGCGGACCAGGTCTTTGGTAATGAGGAAGACCCTTTTCCCCTCTTTCTCCTGGACCATATAACTTTCGGTCGGGTCGAATTCAATGCCACGCAGGATTCGCTTGAAGACCATTCGCAAGGCGCGAGCCCCCAGGCGATGGTTTTCGTAGGCTGCTTCGGCCAGTGCCTTGAGCCCATCTCGTGTGATTTGAAGCTCAATTCCCAGAGAATGGAAATAGCGTTTGGTCTCCCGAAAGATGGCATCCTTGGGTTCTACGAAGATGCGCATCAGACCAGAGATGGTCAGATCATTGAGCACAATTATCTCGTCGAAACGTCCTAGAAACTGAGGCGTCATCCCGTATTCGAACATGTCTTCATAGCGTACATATTCGGAGAGTGAGAAGTGTTCTTTTTCTTCAAGGTCATCCTGGCCTTCGCTGACTACGTATTCCTGAACCAGTTTGTCCTTGTGTTCGCCGCTGGCCACGCGGCGGTAAACCATGTCGTAGAGCCCTTCGAAGGCACCGCCACAGATAAATAAGATGCGGTTGGTCTGGATTCGGACCTTGCGTTGAATCAACTCCCCCGAACCCGATCGGTAGGTAAAGGGCATGCGCACATGCTCGCCTTCAATCAAGGTGAGCAGCGACTCTTGGGCCAGAATGCCGCGTGGGTTTGCCTTGTCGCCCACAATTGCCCGTATCTTGTCTACCTCATCGAGAAAAACAACTCCGTTTTCCATCAACGACCGAAACTGTTCTTCAGTGCCATTTCCAGCCATGATTTTCAACGCGTTTTGACGGAGCCGTTCCAGTATCGTACTGTGATCCAGGTCGGTCGATTCGTCGTTGGCGACGATGTTGGCATTGAGCCGAATGGTATTGGTGAATCGGGCCAGTTCCTCATCTTCAGAGAAGATCCGCTCAATGGTTCGCATAATGGTGGTTTTGCCCGTTCCACTATTGCCTATCAAGAGAATGTTGCCCACCTTGAGCTGGCGAATGTGCTTGTACAGAGAAACCGAAATCTGCTCAAGCGCGAGTCGCTGGTCTATAACACCGGTGGAAAGCTGGGTATAGAGTTCCTTTGGCGATGCCGGTCCCGTCATTTAACTTCCTTATAGATAAGGGGCGCGTGCTCCCGAATGGTGCGCAGGGACAAGGCGCTGTCCAGGCCATTGTAACTGAGGAAGATGCCCGCCAGGTTCCCCGCTTCATCAAAAATGGGAGAGCCGCTGTTCGACGCGCCCCACTCGCTGTTGAGGGTCCATATTTTTGAATCAGCAATTTGTTGATTCCCGGTGATGGAAGCGATCTCCGGATAGAAGACTCCTTCGAGATAGTGGCAAATCCAAACTTTCTGTCCGACGCCCATTTGTGTCTCGAAATCTACTTTGTAATTGGGCTGGTAGTTCAAGTCTGCGTACATCAACTCAATTGTGAGGTGTCCCGCCGGGACAACCCGCTCAGATTTTTGTGCCTCTTCGCCGGGCCGACGCGCCATAGGCACAATGAAGACGGTTTTTTCTTCGAGCTTGCCCTTGGAGCTAACGGTCAGTGTCTCGCGTTTGAATGCGCCCGCGTTGAGCGCCGCTTCCATCAGAAAGTAACCCCGATCATCGAGCAGGGTTGCCCAACCTTTGGTATCCTTGACGGTGACCCGCAAGCTGGCTTCTCGCAGGTAGTCGCGGATGACATCGACCGTGACCTTTGGCTTGTCAACGAAAAGGTTCAGGTCGAGCGCGTGGTCGCTGGTAAGACGGCGCTGGTCATCGGAGGTGCGTAGCGCGTCGTGCAGGCTACTAATGTCGCCGGTGTCTACATCCTCCGGTTTATTGGTTCTTTCACCCGTGGGGTTGTCCATATTGAGGACGGGACGTTGGTCCAACGGCGGCGGCTCCCAGATTCGATCAACCAGTTCCCCACCAAAGAGCAGGGTAGCCAGCAAGACTATCGCACCGAAACTGGGCAGCGCCCACCAGACCTGACTTGTTTTCCAAGTGTTGGCTTTACGGGTGGCCACACTCAGCCCGTTTCGCTGCAATAGCCGCGAGATTCGTTTCCAGCTGTCGAGATCCTTGCCGGAGATGGTGACCGTGTTGTCAACGGCTTCTACATTTAATACCAGTGGGAAGGAACACTCGTGGCAGGATTTCTCGTTTACATGGCATTGTTCGCCGCAGTCAGGGCAGTACTGAGGACTCATGGCTCGCCTCCGGCACCGCCTGGCTGGATTGCCAACGGTGGTTTTTGTGGTAACGCAGGGTGAGGTAGGAAAACGAAAGCAATATGAGAAAAAGGAAGATCATGAGCGGGAGGAACATCTGTGAGGGGATTATGGGGCTTGTCGGGTCCTCAATCATTGCTCTCGAAGGTGACGGCGCTGGAGCGCGGTGCTGCTTAGGTACTTGGTGTTCGGGGCGTGCTTCTATGGGGTGGGGATGGGGTTTTTTCCCATCAGCTCCCGACGGACCCGCCCTAACCCATTCCGGGATCGGAATCTTGGGAAGCGTGTCGTATTCGCTGACCGGCACATCTGCCAGCTCTGTTTCGTGTTGAAAAAGCTGAACCCCGCTGATCCAGCTGAAACTATCGAGTGTCTCTCCACTGGGATTGTTGTCCCAGAACCGGTAAGGGAGCCACAGATGATTGTCGTGGTTCAGGAATTCCCTACTTGCCCCTTCCACCAATTCTTCCATCCGCGCCAGAAAACTTTCTTTTTCGTTTTCTGACGGCTTGCTCTTTGTTGTCACAAGCCAGTAAAACTGGTCTCCGCAAACGGGGCAAGCGTCGACCGGGTGGGATAGAATCGAGTTGCAGGCGTGACATTGAACCGAATCCTGGATCTTCATTACCCGTCCTTCACTGGCGATAACCTCATCCTACCATTATGAACATTAGGTTATAAACCCCTCAGGTGCAATTGATCCAGGACACAAACCGGTTTGAATTCCAGAATTCGCCAGCTTATTGTGGGTTTATCAGCTTCTCTCTTCTATTCTTGGGCCCGATTATGCTGGAATAGAAGGGCTTCCGTTTTTTTATCCAACGGCGTACAGGTGAGTCTGTGTCTTCATTTAATAAATTCATTGTCCTTGTGTGCATCTACTTTTCACAGGGATTGCCCTACGGTTTTTTTACAAAGGCCCTGCCAGCCATCATGCGCGATATGGGTGCAAGCTTGCCTCAGATCGGCATCGCATCTTTTCTGGCATTGCCCTGGGCGCTGAAGTTTCTTTGGGCGCCGTTGGTCGATAAATACGGATCCAATCGTTTCGGGCGCAAGAAAACCTGGATCCTCGCCCTCCAGGGTATCGGGGTTCTGCTTTTCCTTGGGCTCGGGCTGTCGCCTCATTTTGAAGGTTATGCCTATCTGATGGTCGGATTCCTGGTCGCGAATCTGGTGGCTGCGACACAGGATATTGCCTCCGATGGCCTGGCGGTTCTTCTACTAGACCCTTCCGAGCGGGGTTTGGGAAACGGGATTCAGGTCGCCGGCTACAGGCTGGGCATGGTTTTTGGCGGCGGTTTTATTCTGATGTACTTTCCAGTGCTCCACTGGAAAGGGTCCTTCCTAACGATTGCGGCTGTTCTCGCGCTGGTTTCCCTGCCTCTGTTCAAGGCCCGGGAACCGCAACCCAAGGTGGACATCGAAGAGACTTCACTTGTGCTCATCCTGAAGAATTTCTTCACCAGGAAAGGCATTTGGGGCTGGTTATTCGTGATTTGTTTTTACAAATTTGGCGATGCCATGGCCTCGGCCATGCTGACGCCCTACCTGAAAGATAGGGGTTTGACGCTCGGGGATATCGGTCGCCTCGAGGGCTTGATCGGCGTGAGTTGCGGTCTGGCCGGCGCGATGATCGGTGGTTATCTCGTTCGATTCCTCGGTCGCTATCGCGCGGTGGTGTGCTTCGGCCTGTTTCAAGCCTCGACCGTGATGTGCTACTTTCTTTTTTCACGTGGCCTTTTGCCCGATGGCTGGCTGCCGTTCCTGATTGGGGTTGAATATTTTAGCGGGGGTACGGCCACCGTTGCCATTTTTACCGTGATGATGGATATTTGTCGTCCCGAAACCGGCGCGACGGATTACACAGTTCAAGCCAGCCTGGTGGTGGTGACCACCATTCTTTCTGGCTTCATTGCCGGCAATCTGGCCGGCCTTTTTGGGTACCAGATTAACTTCCTCAGCTCTTCGCTGTTGTGCTTGCTGGGCGTCTTGCTTTTTGCCATCCGCTTCCGCAGCGCCCACGCGGGGAAGGAGTTTGTCTTGTAGGGGGTGTATGCTGCGTCTGCGCCCCTTCAGCCCCGTTTTGCATGCAGGAGCTACATAATTCCGCCACATTGCAAGCACCGAGCAATACCGTCAGCAGGTATCTCCTTGAACGGAGGCGGGCAAGCTGTGGCGCGGGACGTTCAACCGCCGATTTGGAACATCTCCACTTTTTCCACGACGCTCGGATCCTCGTTTCTGAGTTCGGAATAGCGATCATCCCGACGGGTCCATATGTGTGTGATAAGGTCGGCAACCGACTGGCGCCCACTTTCGCGCAAACGCGTCTTGAGATCGTGGCCTTTGCCGGAAAAGAGGCAGGTATAGAGCTGCCCATCGGCGGAAATGCGAGCTCGGGTACAGGAGCGGCAAAAGGGCTGGCTCACCGATGCGATGATCCCGAATTCTCCCTGGCCGTCTTTGAACCGGTAGCGCCGCGCGACCTCGCCCGGATAATCAGGTGCAACCGGTTCACAGGGAAATGCCTGGTTAATGCGGTCGCGGATTTCGACCGCAGAAATCACCAGCCTCTTTTTCCACTCGTTGAGATTGCCCACATCCATAAACTCAATGAAGCGCACCACATGGCCGTGATCCCGGCCGAAACGTACCATGTCAAGCAGCTCGGCGTCGTTGATGCCACGCTGCACAACGGTGTTGATTTTGACAGGCAATCCCGCCGCTGTTGCAGCCCTGATCCCCTTCAATGGGGCCTGAACCGAGGCCTTGTGTCCGCTCATTTTGGCATAGGTCTCCTGGTCCAGACTGTCCAGACTGACGGTGATCCGTCTCAAGCCCGCTTCGGCCAGAGGCTGCGCCCAGCGAGCCAGGGTCACACCATTGGTTGTCAAGGCCACATCTTTGATCCCCTTGATCTCTGACAGAAAACGGATCAGCTCAGGCAGGTCCCTTCTCAATAGGGGTTCTCCACCGGTGAGCCGTAGTTTCTCGACACCCGCCTCTGCGAAGATGCTTGCCACCGTGGTTATTTCCTCGAAATTCAAGAGTTCTTTCTTTGGCATAAAGTGATATGTCCGATCTCCGGGCATGCAGTATTCACAGCGCAGGTTACAGCGATCTGTCACGGAGATTCGCAAATCCCTCAGAGGTCGATTTAGAGAATCGGTCATTGCCATAGAAATTACCTCACTCGTGCCCAGATTGCGAACTTTAAGTTCGGCTGGTGATGCCGTTAAAAAGGATATCAAGGGTTGGATCGGCCATGTCGACCAGGGCGTAATCCCGCTCGCTGAGCAGCCAATTGGTCACCAACTCATCCAGAACGCCGAAGATCAACTTGGCCGTGTGACGCGGTTCTATTTCTTTGCGGATCCGGCCCTGTTCCTGGGCCTCCGTGATGATTATTTCGAGGATGTTGAAGTATTTGCGTAAACGGGTCTCGGAGAAATTCTTCATCATCCGAATGTTATGGCGAAGTTCGATTTGGAAAATGCAGGCGAGGTCTTCATCAGCCCCAAGGCTAGCCAGGTGGAGCTCAGCAAATTTGTGCAGGCGGTCCATTGGAGACTCAATTGATTCGAGGATGGCCCTTCCGTCTTCGATGAACTGACCCGTGCGTTCGTGGATGATCTTGAGCAAGAGATCGTCTTTGTTCTCGAAGTACAGGTACAGCGTGCCGTCAGCGACACCTGCAGCTTTGGCTATCTGGGAAACAGTGGTTCCGTGGTATCCGTTTCGAGCAAGGACATGAATGGCGGCCTCTTGAATCCGTATTTTTTTTTCAGTTTTTTTGTTGTTGCGAACAGAAGAAACATGGGAAGACATGAACAAACCACCTGTGAACAAAAGATACGGGCTCCGAAACCAGAAAAACTGGCGATGACTCCCCCATCTTACCCAATAAAGGGTCTCCTGGTTAAGGGTTAAATTGTGTATGAGACAACCAAATGAACGGGCCCTTATAATATTGAGGGTCAGCAATCACCTGGAAGGCTCTTTTCGGTCTCAGGTGCTTGTGATCGGGTATTCAACCAGGAAACGACCAGATCCGCGACGGCTTCTCTTTCTTCTTCGTGGAAAAGCTCATGGTAGGCGCCGGGATAGATTTGGATGGTTTTGTCCTCAGATTGGGCCCGCTCATAGAGCATTTGACTGCCTTGAGGATCGGTGATTTGATCGGCGTCACCATGTAACAGGAGCAGCGGAGCGGTGACCTGCGACATATTCTTCTGAACCTGGTTCACCAACTGATTGAGTTCCCAGCCGGTTCGATTCAGCAGAGGGCCGTGGTAGACGAAAGGATCTCGCACGTATTCATTGACAGCTGAACTCAGGCGCGAGAGCAAGGTGGGCTCCAGCTTGAAGATGAACTCCGGTATGGGGAATCCGGGCAGCAGGGCCGAGCCCAAACGGCTGAACAATAGGGTCAGAAACGAATAATCCCGCACCTTTAACATGGCACTACACAGGATCAGGCCGTCGATGGGTTCTTCTCTCAAGGCCGCATAATTGGCCAGAATACCACCGCCCATGCTCTGGCCCAAAAGGAAGATACGTGACTCCTTTTCCCTGACAGTGGCAAGAAACCGTTCAAGGTCATCGAGGAGCACCTTGTATTTGGGAAAGAAGGCGCGCAGGCCCTCAGACTTACCGTGCCCGCGCTGGTCGTAGCTGTAGACGGAATAACCGGCCGTTGTCAAGACGTCAGCGAGCCAGCTGTAGCGGTCGCTGTGTTCTGCATAACCGTGGACAATTACCACGGCACCGCGAGACGGTGCAACCAGTTGCCAGGACTGTTCAAAAAGAATCAGTCCGTCGGCGGTCTTGAAAAGGCCTTCATTGTGGGAAACTTTCATAAGCAATTGGGCAACCATTCGCGAGCGAGAGGAGCCATCCTCCATCGATACTATTTATGCATTAATACTGCCCAGAACGGGTGATGGACAATTCAAAAAAATAGCTGATTGGCGAGTTGCCGACCTGGCAAGTCCACATCTACCAGCATGATCCTGAACATATATTAATGATCCTTTGCGAAAACTGCAAGCATGTTGCACTGTTGCGCCACGAGGTTATCAATGAAATCTTCGCCCTGGCAACTAGACCGTCCCGGAGCTTTTCAACATCTCGCCCAGCAAGCGGGCCATGGCCTTTTCTGGCAGCGGCTCGGAAAAATAGAAACCCTGCATCTCTTCGCAGCGCAGATCCTTCAGCACCGAAACCTGCTCGCGGTCTTCCACGCCTTCGGCTACCACATTCAGGCCCAGATAATGGCCCAAACCAATCACCGATGCTGCAATATTGCGATCCTTGGGGCTTGAGACGATGTCCGCGATAAAGGAACGGTCAATTTTTAGGGTATCGAGGGGGAAGTGTTTCAGGCTGCTCAAGGAAGAATAACCCGTGCCAAAATCATCAAGAGCCAGGTGAATCCCCAGCGCCCTCAAACGTCGCATCATGGCAGTAGCCCTGTCCGTGTCGGCCACGATCGCACTCTCGGTGATTTCCAGTTCCAAGTACTCGGTCGGCAGCCCTGTCTCTACCAGGATCGCTTCCAGACGCTCAATCATATCGTCCTGGCGAAACTGATGGGGACTCAGGTTTACGGCGATCCGACCGAAGGACAATCCACTGTCCAGCCAGGTCCGGGCATCAAGACAGGCCATGCGCAGAACGATCTCCGAGAGTTGGATGATCAACCCAATCTCCTCCGCGATCCCAATAAAGAACTCGGGCTGAACCAGACCTTTGTCGGGACAGACCCAGCGGACCAGAGCCTCGACCCCTTTGAGCTGGCCACTGCCAATTGCAATCTTGGGCTGGTAAAAGACCACGAATTCGGCGTTCTCAATGGCCTTGCGCAGCTGGTTCTCTAGAACCATACGTTGCATGGCGCCTCGGTCCAGGTCCTTGGTGAAAAAATGAGAACTGTTGCGACCCTGCCCCTTGGCATAGTACATGGCGGTTTCCGCATTGCGCAACAGGTCTTTGGCCGCCAAACCATGGTCGGGAAAAAGGGCCAGACCCAGGCTGGCGGTCATCACAATCTCGTGGCCATTGATCCAGCTGGGGATTCTGATTTCCTGCATGAGGCTGTCAGCAATGGTTTCCGCCTGAGTTCTTCCCTCCACATTCTCCAAGAGAATGGCGAATTCATCTCCGCCCAGGCGCGCCACCAGGTGCTCCAAGGGGATGTATTCCCGGAGTCTTTGACCCAACGCCACCAACATGTGATCACCAAAGTGGTGGCCCAGAGAATCATTGAGTGTTTTGAAGTGGTCCAGGTCGATCAGCAAGAGCGCGTGAATGCCATTCTTCCTACTCGAATCAAGTGCGTAGGCAAGGCGTTCCTTGAACAGCTTGCGGTTGGCCAAACCGGTCAACATGTCGTAATCGGAAAGCTGGCGCAGTTCTTCCTGCTGGCGTTTGAACTGGGTGATGTCCTCGTAAGTACCTAACATGCCCATGACCTTTCCGCCCTCATCGTGCAGGGGAATCTTGTTGGTCTCTACCCACGCCTCCGTTCCATCTGCCTGCTGCTGTGTCTCGAGAATCCGATGCTGGGAGGCTCCAGACTCAATCACGCGGCGGTCACATTTACGGTACCAATCCGCCTCTTCCTTACGCCAAGGCAGGTCGTAGTCGGTCTTGCCCACCAACTGCTCGGGATCATTGAAGCCGGCATCCTTGGCAAAACTACGGTTGCAGCCCATATACTCCAGATCGCAATTCTTCCAAAAAATAGCCTGGGGGACGTTGTCCATGACCAGTTGTAATAATTGTCGCGACTCGTGCAGGCTTGAGGTTCGCTCTCGAATCTGGCCTTCCAATCCTACCTGAACCCGTTTGGTTTCGGAAATATCCACAACGGCACCTTCCATGTACCCGTCTTGGAAACTCGCGGAGAAACTGAGCCAGGTAGAAGAGCCATCCTGTTGTACCAATTCGACTTCATGCTTCGCCACCGAAACCTCTTTTTCAAGTTGAGAAACCAGGTGCTTGCGTGTGAGCGGGCCGAGGATCTGGTCGATGGAAACATTTTCAGCCAGGCATAGCAAGCGCTTGGGGAAACCAAGCCAACGCGCAAACAGGTCATTGCAGTCTAAGACCAGCCCACTTTCCGCGCAGATGCGATACAAGCCGACATAGGCATTCATGAACAGGTCTTGATAACGCTGCTCGGTGCACTGATGCGCATCAGTTAGACCAGTCGAGACCCCCGAAACAACAGAGGGTCGTCTCTGCTGGCCCTCGTCCATTGGGTGCTTCATTTGAATCGGGCCTTACCTATGAAGATGATGTATGTCAAAGTGAAAAAGGCATGCCCTAGAATTAGGACGAAGAAAGCGATTTGCTTTCATAAGGCGCAGGGACTATTCTACACGATCCTGGGTGAAAAAACATTGAAAGAACGACAGAGCATGAAAGAACGGTATTTTTTGAATTCAATAGGGAATGCAAAACCGGCCCGAGCGGTCAGGGAACCAGTTTATCGAGACGTTTCGGCTCGATCTCTTGGCGATTCTCAAGCAAGGCAGCCGGTAAGGAATCGATCGCGTTGTAGGCCTGTTGGTATGAATCAAAGCTGCCCCAACAGACCCAATAACAGCTTTTTCCATTGTAAGTATGAGGCAGAACCAGAAGCTTGGAATTCGCTTGCGCCTTAAGAACCGTTTCGCGCAGGCTCTTGTCGGCGCAGCCAAGGAATAGGGTCAGCGTATGTTTTTTACTTCCCTTGTATTGCTGCTCGAAGCCCGCTGCTGCTGCAGAGAAATTACTGACCTTCAACAGCCCAGTCAGATCGGCTGGTGGCGTTGTTCTCGGCGGGTTTGCACTGGCCGACGTTTTCTTTTCCACGCGATTGTTTGTCGAGGTCGCCACCCGCGTGGAAGGTGCTTCCCCATGGCCCTTCTGTTCGCTTGCTGTTGGTTTCTCTAAAACCGTGGTGATTTTGTTGGTACCCAGGTTTGGGTAACCCCCTTCAGCAACAGGACTATTGAAACCTCGTTTCGGGTCAGTGGCTGGATGCGTCGTCACAGCGCTGCTCTCGGGTTGAGACACGATGGTTTCCGTTGCGACATGCCGCTCCGGTTCGCCGATTTCCGCTTCTTGTTGGGTCTGTTTCGGCGGAACCGAATCAGGCACAACACTGTTTTTGACAACACTGGGCTCGGTTTCGGCCTTTTCCCCATTTGCCTCTGGCTCCTTTTTGGGCACTGTCTCTACTTCCTCTCCGTTTGCCTCGCTGTTGACAGGGTCTACTTCACTCTCGACCACACTTTCCACGCCCTCTTCCACGGCCTCTATTTCCTCATTGAGTGTTGGTTCGGGTTCCATTTCAACGATCAATTCAGGCTTCGGCACAAACCGCGCCAAAAACGTCACGTGAGGCTGGGCAAGAAAGAGATAACCACTCAAGAAGAACATGGCCGCCGAGCTGAAGATCAAAACCTTCTTGCGGCGATCTCCGGGAATGGGTTCTTCTTCCTTCTCTTCCTCCTCGGGATCCGGCATGATGATTTCGGACGTCAGATCATCGGACATGACATTATCGGGCTGCATTTTGATGAGTTCATCTTCCAATAACTGGGATGACATGCCATCCAGATCATCCAGACCCGCCTCTTCGGCTACCTCCAGTTCGTCTGCAGGAGTTTCGAAACTCTCTTCTTCGAAAAAATTCTTCTCACCTTCGTCGGCGCCCCAGGGGTCTTCCTCGTCAGCAAAGGCGGGCTCCGCCTGATTGAGCACGTTCTTGGGTATTTCCATGGTCGAATCAAGCGAGCCCATCTCTTCAACCATGTTTTGGACCTTTGGCAGCTGCATGGTTTCGTCCATGTTGACGCCGCCCAATTTGTCAATCTCCTCGGATTGGGCGAGCGCATGAGTCAGCTCATCACGTATGTCGGGGCCATCATCATCCGCCAGGGGGTCGTCAACCCCGTCACTTTCAGCCACATGGATATGGCCTAATAATTTCAGTGCATAAAGGAACTTGAGTAGAACAAAGTCATCGACATCCACCTCAAAAGCCAGGTGGTTAAAATCGGCCTCGCCATCAATCAGCTCGTATATTTCAGCGGCGAAGTCCCCTACCTCAACCTTGCTGAAATCGATAGGAGCATCATCGCTTTTTTCGCAGACAAAAGACAGATCGGGCCCAAACTGTCGCGAGAC
>Ga0316189_10001351_pt1 | contig 24503 bp, 25 predicted proteins | sample LowCovwburrow_MG_FD_204930 | JGI IMG/M metagenome (GOLD analysis project Ga0316189, IMG submission 204930) | Coastal sediment microbial communities from Maine, United States - Lowes Cove worm burrow | ecosystem: Environmental > Aquatic > Marine > Coastal > Sediment | place: USA: Maine... | reverse complement strand
ACAGACTGTCGACCGCAATGAGCTCAACACCGAAGTCATAAAGGATCAGCTTGCCGAACTGCGCAGTGATCTCGAAACCGGCAAACTTGATAAAGAAGCCTACGAAGCCGCAAGCCAGGACCTGAAGCGCGAACTTTTGAACGACCTGGATCAGGAAACCATGCCTGGCGAAACCAGCACCAGGACCGGACGCTGGGTCGCTGTGCTATTGCTTGTGCTTGTACCGGCACTCGCCCTGCCCCTCTACAAGATGCTCGGCACACCGCAACTGATCGACCGGCTAGCTTCCGGCACTCCCGCCACCCAAAAGGCCGGCGCCGAACACCAGGGACAAATGTCCCTCGACAAGATGGTGGAAAAACTTGCCGAACGCATGCGCACAGAGCCTGACAATGCGGAAGGCTGGGTAATGCTGGGGCGCAGTTACGCGTCGCTAAACCGTTTCCAGGAAGCCGCCATGGCCTACGGAAAAGCTTATCAGCTAATCGATGATAATCCACGCCTGATGACTGATTACGCCGATGTGCTGGCAACATTAAACGAAGGAGTCTTTCCCGATCAGGCTGGTAAACTGCTGGGTAAGTCACTGACTATTAATCCGCAGGATCTCAAAACACTATGGCTGACGGGTCATTTTAATTTTCAGCGTGGCAATTACACGGAAGCCATCACTTACTGGCAACGCGCAGCATCGTTGCTACCAAAAGATCATGAAAATGCCGTCATACTCGCACGACAGATTGAGCAGGCTCAGAACAAGCTGGTGGCAAGCGGCGGTGTTCCGGTTGCTGCAAAACCCGTCGCCAGTGAGAAATCCTCCGCCAACACCCCGGGTGGCAGCCAGATAACCGTTCAGGTAGCACTGGATCCTGGCTTGATGGCGCAGGCGAGTGCCGAAGACACCGTGTTTATCTTCGCCCGTGCCGTGCAAGGTCCGAAGATGCCCCTGGCCATCGTGCGCAAACAGGTAAAGGATCTTCCGCTTACCGTTACGCTGAATGACTCCATGGCGATGACGCCGGCAATGGTATTGTCAAATTTCAGCGAAGTAACCGTTGGTGCCCGTGTGTCGAAATCCGGTCAGGCCATGCCACGCAGCGGTGATCTTGAGGGCATGATGTCACCTGTAGCGACTGGCAAAGATTCGAAGGTGAAAGTAATCATCGACCAGGCAGTTCCCTGATTTACCAGCCTACGTTCGGGTTTCTCTACAGGTAAACGATTAATCCCCGCGAACGCGGGGATTAAAAGGGGTGGAGATCGGAGGAGTCGTTAAATTTAAACCACCCGGTTTAAATATCTTCCAGATTATCAATTTTCTGGTATGTCCAGCCATCGTGCAAGCGCTGCACAATATGATCGACGGCTGTGGCGCCCGAATGCACGCCCTTGAACATTACCGGATCAATCCCTTGCCGGCGCAAATTGCGCAGCGAATTCATGCAGGCAATAAAATGCAAATTGGAGTACTGCTCGCTTAAATTCCTGACCCTGTCTTCGAAAGGTGAAGCCCCGCTGCGCAAAAGATTGACACCACCCGAGTTGGCGACCACCTCAACTTGTGTGCCGCGGGAACGGTTTTCTTCGAGGAACTTCTCTGCATAGTCCAGCACCGTCTCAAAATGAGCAGGATCGGAGTCGTCTATGTGAAGAACAACTCGCATGGGGTCCTGCTGCTGCCCGGCCACCATGACACTCTCTCGATCAGCGCATGTATAGCCCAGTATTGCTCCGCCAGTACCGATTGCAATTGCCATAAAGGAAGCCGCAATTCCTGTGCCAAGCCGGCCAAATTGCGCCTTGCTCTTCGGCAGCGGCCGGTCGTCAGACCGGACATCTGCGAACCCGGTTCGCATCCAGTCCTTGGCGCGTCTCAACTTGCAGACATGTTCACGTATCTCCGGATCATTCTGCATGCCGGTCATCACCACCCGTTCCATTTCCGGATCAAGTTGTCCATCGACAAAGGCATTCAATGTCAGATCATCCAGGCCTGTATCATAGGTCTTCATATCACTTCACTCGCCTTATGGGAGTCGCATGCCCTTGCGACTCATGGGAATCTTTTTCAAGCAGGTTGATGAGGGATTTTCGCGCTCTGTACAAGCGGCTCATTACAGTACCAATTGGAATCTCGAGTATGCTGGCCACATCACCGTAAGAAAACCCTTCCAGGTCAACCAGGGCCAGCACCTTGCGTTGTTCAAGCGGCAAGCCGCCAACAGCACAGCGAACTCTGGCAACAACTTCCATCTGCCCAACAGCACTGTCCGGTTCAAGATCACCACTGGGTCGGTCATCATCCAGATCCTCGTGGGGGCGGTAGCTGCGTAAATGCTGTTTCCAGCAATTACTGAGAATGCTGTAGAGCCAGGCATTCAGGCGATCCCTCTCACGCAACTGATGTGCTTTTTGCAACCCCAGGGACAGCGTCTCCTGAACCAGGTCATCTGCCAGCATCCTGTCGCCACACCAGGCCAGCGCGACCCGGTACAGCCGGACTCTGGAGGCTGCAATTTCCTTGCGCAAGCCGCTTTTGGCACAGATCTTTGAAATCATACTCATACCTCGTTAGATGCAGTGAACCCCGGATTTATTTCATGAAGCGAGCTAATTTTTCGGGAAAACCGGCCTGGCTTCCCTATATAAAATCAGTGCCGGCGACTTGTTACCAGCCAGGATCCCCATGCGCTGCGCACGGGCTCTTTGGGTGCCTTACCCCGGCACAGTATCTGGCACCGGGACACATGTTGTTATTCGACAACACTGGCCGAGGCTGTAGAACCCGCCCAGCAATCATGCTCATACTGTTGAAAACTATCAATTCTTTTTAGTTCATTAGTGGGCCAGGGCCCACCGCAAGGGCGCCATTGCTTCGCAGCCAGGGAAGTCCGCGTCGAAACTTGACCCCGGTTGCCGCTTTACCCCTCAGCTCGGCCTCCATGCCGGTGTCGCGCACGAAGTATGTAGTCGGCGACGGGAACGCCAAGCCGGAACCGGTTCCCCGGCGGCAAGAAAAGTATTCAGACCCATGCACCGTACGTAAGGACAGACATCCAGATGGCTCGAATAAACCCGAAAACCAACTGATCGGACACCGGGCCGGATCGGGAATAACCAGGGGGTGTGCCGGTAACAGCTCACGCCACCTGGTTAAGGCATAACGCAACTGCTCAGGTTGCGTCTCCTAACGTAGCTGCAACGTCACCCTGGGCAGGCGCTGATCGCGCCGGGCCAGTTTGGCGATGTGAACCGTGGAAACCCCGGTATTGGGAATACTCGTTATGGTTCGATCGATACCGCGGCTGTCACCACAAGAACTATTTTTCCATGAGGGGGAATAATTATTTGATTACATTACTCTAGTAGGCAGAACATCAGCCGATGTGATGTGATGTAAGAATGCCCTTAAGGAGGACAGCAATATGAAGTCGGTTTTTACAGTACCTTTACTAGCAATCAGCCTCGCGACGGCAAGTTTTTCTGCCAGCGTGTTTGCAGATCCGCTGCCTAAAAAGCCTGAGTCATCTGAAGGGATGTTTCATCCCAAACGTATAATGCCGGTGCCAGAAGCACCGGAAGACAAGCCCTTCGCAGAACATTTTGCCGTCTTCCATTTATCAAGCGGTGATGAATACGCCCAGAAACTGGTGCTGAACAACGCCCAGAACCTGGCCAATTTCTATGGCCCGGACAAGATTGTCATTGAAGTTGTTACCTACGGTCCGGGTTTGCGTGCCTTGTTCCGGGAAAACACCAATTCCAAGCGCATCCAGCGTATGGCCGACCAGCAGGGCATAACTTTCTCTGCTTGTGCCAACACCATGAAAGCCATGGGGCGAGACAACCCGACGCTGAACAAGGTGGCAAAAGTGGTTCCGGGCGGCGTCGTGCGCATCATGGAACTTCAGGAAGCCGGCTGGACCTACATACGTCCCTGATTGAAGCTTGCACATGTCGCATTAACGAACAGTGTTTGTGTTTAGCAAAGATATGCGTTAGTACATAGGCACTGGCAACATGTTGGGATGTTGCTTTGAAACAACAATTATTTGAACGAAGGAAGGATTGGAAATGACCACTAAACTCAGATCGATTACAGGTTTGTTAGCTGTATTCGTGACACCGCTGTTATTGTCGGGCGGTGCCGAAGCGGCAAACTGGTTCAAGCTACGCGGTACCGAACCCGGCGGAACGGCACACACCTTGCAGATGTGGGGCTTCCTGCAGCCGCAATTCACCAAAGACACCAGTAACGATATCGAAGGTGCTATTGGGGGGCTGGCCCCGGCGAACGGTACCAAGCCGATACCAGGCACGATTCCACCGGATCGTACCTCGCAGCAGTCTTTCTCCATGCGTCGCGCGCGACTCGGTGTTCGCGGCACCATGATCCCGGTGAGTAATGACATCGATTACTTTTTCCTGACTGAATGGGGTCAGAACGGTGTTACCCGCGGTGGCGGTGCGGCACATTTGCTGGACGCGTCGATCACCTTTAACCAACTGTCGCGTGGACTGGACGACAACGGACTGCATAACGCAGGTGTCCGCCTGCGCATGGGTCAGTTCCTGTTCTCGCAGACCTCCGAGGCCCTGTCACATTCAACCCCGGGCCGACGTAACCATATCTTTATGCCGGAGGGTACGTTCGCGATGGCGCTGATGCGCCCTGCCAATGACAACGGCCGCCGTAACTGGCCGGAAGACGAGGTCTCGGTAAATGCCGGTCGTGATGTCGGTATCGAGCTGTTCGACTTCCCGCAGTTCGCGGATCCCGTCTTCGGTGGTGGACCGCTGGAACTGACCTACTCGCTTGCGATCGGTAACGGCAACACCATCGGCGAACTCAACCGAGACGGTAATTTCCGCAAGTACGCCTGGTTGTCGATTGCCAAGTTGTTCGACGATACGCGCGGACCGCGCCGCCATGATTTACAGCTGTATGGCTGGTACCAGAAGGGCGACATAGCCTTTAACACGGATATTGATAATAACGGTGTATCTGACAGGCAGGTCGGGCCAGGCGGTGATCTGAACCCTGGGAATCTAAATGTTGGTCCAGTCAGCCCTGGTACGCGTGTTGTCAAGAACGGTAACCAGAACGACGAAGAGCAGAAGTACTGGGGTTACGGTATCGAATACTTCGACAAGCCCTTCAACAGTCTGGGTCAGATGCGGTTCGAGGCGGAATACCAGAAACAGGATGGCCTGATTTTCGACGGTGCCCAGTCACCTTCAGCAGCCATCAATGATAACTTCGGCGGTTTTGAAAGCATCCTGTATGATCTGGATGGTGAGAGTACTGCCTGGTATGCGGATGTGGGTTACGACATCCACGGCCATCTGCGCTCCCTGGGAATCCCTGCCAAGCGAACTACGCTGAATGTACGTTACGATGAATTTAATCGTAATAACGGTAATGCAGCTCGCGAAGTAAACTTCAAGACATGGTCGTTGACCGGTGAATATTTCTTCCACAAGAAGGCCAGAGCTACGCTGACCTACCAGTTCCGCGATTACGAGGCCAACAAACGTCAAGGTAATGCCAAAACCAACGGCAATGCAGTGATGGATGCGATTGATAACCGCATCGGTCTGCAGGTCACCTTTGTGTTTAAAAATGTTCTCCTCCGCTAAGGCTTTAATGCTAAGCTAAGGCACACTTAAGAGGCTCGCAAGAGCCTCTTTTCTTATCTAACTTATCTAACAAATTTGCTGGTGTACGAGCCTATGCTTTACAGCAACCGTATACAATCTCTGGTAACAGGGCTATGCCTGATCTGTGTTTGCGCCTGGCCGGTCTATAGTCTTGCGGAGCGTTCTAATCAACGAGGGGTAGCTATCCCCGATGATGCACCGGATGCATTTATCCAGGGTGCAACCCACCTTGACAGGAATGAATACGGCGCCGACCTGACGCTACCGCTGGACGTAAGTGAAACCTGGCAACTGCTCCACCGCGTGCTGACAGACCTGGGAATAAAACCCGAGCAAGAGGACGTTCAAAGGCAATACCTGCTCAGCGACTGGGTGTTGTGGGTCTGGAATCCGAAACTGGAAACGGGGAGCAGTAAGCCACCACTCAAAGGTTTTGCACGTACTTATGAACGTCACCGCTTCGAGTTCACCGTCAGCCGCGCTGCAACCAATACGGGTGCAATGATCCGCATCAGCGACAAGGCGCGGCAGAAGGAAGTTGATATCACACCCGACAGTGAGTATTCCTGGTTAAAGTGGCAGGATGCTCCCGTTCAGGCCGATGCTGCCTGGAGCTTTTCACGCCGCCTGCAAAGAAATTTTGAATCGGCACTTTCATCGCGCATAGTGCCTTCTGGCGTGACCGCGCCGCGCATCATTGAACCGGTCGAGCCACCTGGATCAACCAGGGAGTCGCCGCCGGTAACATCGGCACCCGTGGCGCGGACTACCACACCGACGGCAGTTATTGTTGAGCCAGCCGGTATGCTGCCCGTGCCTGGCCGGCCGGTGCTTCAGCAGCAACCCAGTGTCGAACGTGCGCAAACCAAACCACCGGCCGTTGAGCCCCCCCTGGCGGTTGCCGGGACGCCATTGGCGCAAGTGCCCGACAATACCGCACCTACGCCTACACTGACGCCAAAGGCGATTCCGCAGCAAGACAACCACAAGGCCGTGCGAAGTCAATCGCCGGTGATTGATCCTCACCCGGCAGTCGCTGAAAAACCGGCCAGCGTTGCGCGCAAGCCCGCCCTGCCCTTACCGACACCCGTGACTGAAGCACCGACCGTTGTGCAGGCAGCTACAAGGCCTGAAAAATCACTGGATACAGCGAACCCGGCAGCAGCCGTCCCTCATGTACCACCGACCCAGGCGCCCCGATCAATCCAGGGTGGCTTGTTGGTTGATAGCGGGCTGGAAGCCACCTGGCTGGCGCTGCTGCGGGCGATAGATGCCCTGGGCATCAAACTGCAAAGCAGTGACCAGGCCCAGCATATGCTGACCACGGAATGGATTAACGCCATGTATGATAAAAAGAACCAACAGTTCACGCTGGAGTCGAAGAATGCGGAGCGCTGGGCGTTTGACCTCTGGGGCAAGGGCCATCAACGGCACCGCTTCCAGTTGATATTAATTCCGCTGGATGGCGGCGCCAGAACCATGGTGTACGCCTACCATACCGGTTTTCAGGTACAGACTGACCGGACGCCGGATTCTTCCCAGACGCTGCTTTACTGGAAAGACCACAAAACCGAGCCAGCCGTCGCCATGGCATTTCTACGGCGCTTGCAGTTGCTGGTCAGGCAATAGACCTGAACGCTCAGGAGGTGCTTTATGTCTATACTTAAAAAAGCGTATCCCGCACTGCCCGTTATGATGGGCGCTTTTGTGGTCGGAGCGTTAACACCGACCGCGAGTATTAACGCCACTGAAAACCCTTTCGCATCCGCCCAGCTTCCCGCTGGCTACAGGGTAGCCGCCGACGATACGAATAAGGACAAGGAAGGCAAGTGTGGCGAAGGAAAATGCGGTGGCAGTAAAAGTGACAAGGAAGCGGTCTGTGGCATGTACAACATTGGTAGTGCTCACAAGGACGATTCCAAGGTAAAAGACGGTAAATGCGGCGGCCACAAAGTTGTCGAAGCCTTGTGCGGCGGTGATCGCTAACAGATGAATTCGATTTTCTATAATCACTTAAGGAGGAATAACATGCATCGTGTACTACTGGTTCTGGTTACTTCGCTGCTGCTGATGCCGATCGCCCGGGCAGCGGACAATGGCTTGATCACTATGAAAAGTCCTCACAGTGTTGACGCAACCCTCGACCGCTTCGAGAAAGCGGTTAAAAGCAAGGGGATGACGGTGTTTACGCGTATTGATCATACCGCCGGGGCGCACAAGGTTGACCTTGAACTACGTCCCACAAAAGTACTTATTTTCGGCAACCCGAAGATAGGTACGCTGCTGATGCAGAGCAACCAGACAGCAGCAATCGACCTGCCGTTAAAGTTGCTTGCATGGGAAGATGAGAGTGGACAGGTGTGGATAGCCTATAACGACCCGGGATACCTGGTACAGCGTCACAACATCAGCGACCGAGACGCCGTAGTGGCCAAAATGCGCAAAGCGCTGGGTAACTTTACAGCGATGGCGACAGGCGAATAATAAAGACCAGGGCTGGCATGTCGGCGCGTCCAGGGGGCGCGCCACTGCCCCACTGTTCATTGTTTTTGTTCGGGCGATGTCTATGAGATGTATCAGCAGATTACCGTTATCCGCGCTCAGATTGCTGTTCGTATTCTGCAGCATTTGCTGTGCGCTCCCAGCCGGTGCCGCGTCGTCAGCAGAAATAATCGACAAGCTCCTGGCAAACGAAACGCCCCCGGCGGGCATTGTATTTGATATCGACGAATGGGACAGCGATGCCTTGCAATGGGCAATCCCGCTGGTACGCAGTTACGTTGACCGTTTACGCACCCGCTTTCCGGACCTCGATATAGCCATCGTCAGTCACGGGGATGAGGAGTTTGCATTGATGAAGTACGCCGAACCTAATTTCGGGACAGTACACCGGGAAGTCGAGGCACTGGTTGCTGATCAGGTGCCTGTACATGTCTGTGCCGGCCATGCGGTGATGAGTGGCTACAACGAGAACGGGTTTGTTGACTATGTCGACAAAGTATCTGCCGGTGTCGAAACGGTAGCCGAGTATCGCCGTCGCGGTTTTATCCATATCCCGGTTACACGCCGGTGAAACCAACTAAAGACTGTAGATTTGCAGTGCTAACTGATCGATAGTTATACCACCTGCCTGGAGTCCCGGACTCGTATACTGTTTTGAGGAGTTACTTAATGTTAAACAAGCTGATTTTTCTCATGCTCGGACTGGGGCTATTGTCGTCAGGCACGCTGGCAGACAGCAAGGTGCCGTGGGGACATGCACTGGTTACGCCCACAGAATACAAACCGATGAAGGTTGTTTATGATGTCACTAGCGGAGATGCCGATGAGTTGATACATGTTCTAGATCGCGCCAGCTATCTGAGCAAGATAACCGGTTCCGATCCTTTCGAACAATCCATCGTGCTGGTTCTGCACGGCGCGTCCCCAAAGTTTTTTGCCATCGAAAATTACGACAAATATAAAGAACTGCAGAGCCGGGCCCAGAGCCTGACTGTTGGTGACGTAGTAAAAATCAAAATGTGTAAACTGGCCGCAGAAGGCCAGGGCTTCGAACCCGCTGACATCCACGGCTTTGTTGAACTGGTACCGATGGGTGATGCGGAAATCATCCGCCTGCAATTTGACGAAGCTCACACTTACATGCAGTAGTCATAAATCTATCACTCGAAGGGGAAGCGGCAAGCGCTGCCACTTACACGAACTCCCCGACAGATACGCCGAGAACCTTCATCCCGCGGCCGATCAATAGTACACCTAACACCAGAAACAGCAGGATCAGTACAGCGGCATTGTGATTGACCAACCAGACCTTCCAGCGAGAAAATACCGCCTCTGCCGTTTGTCGGGCCAGAAAATAACCTGCCATAGGCGCCGCAACCCCCAGACTGGCTATAGCCGAGAATACGAGCAGTGCAGTGAACTGTGCCCCGGGACCAAGCATCGACGCATCGATCCTGACTGCTCCGGCAGCAACCAACAGCATGTTTTTCGGGGTCACGCCCGAGAGCAGAAATCCGGTCATCGACGACTTAAGTATGCCGATATGATCCAGGCTGGCCAGAAAACTTGAAGTTCCGACGGGTGCATCCGGTAGGCGATGTTGCCGCCACTGGCGTAGGAACAACAACAGTAGCGCAACACCCAGAATTATCCTGAACCATCCGGACAGTACTGTTGGTTCTCCACGCTCCGTATCTATGCCCGGCACCACGAAGATGATGGCCCCAACTGCAAGGATGCCGGCTATCCAGCCGAACAGAAATGCCGGCGCGTTGGTTCCCGCCCGGCCACTCATCAGAATGATGATTACCGCTGCGACAGGCAGCGGACTGAGGGCGACGCCGACCGCCATGGGAATAGAGCCAACTATTGCTTCTGTTATCATTGTGAGCCCGCGGCAAAAAACCCTACCGGGTTTTCTTCTCGATAATGATCTGCCCACCCTCAAGGGTATCAAGACTCTGTTCCTCACCCTCCTCCATCAGCACCCTCCCCCTGAAGTGCGTTGAGCGGCCATCATCCGGCTTCCGCTCCTGCTGAAACAGGTCGGGCAAGAGATTATCTCCGGGGGCATCGATGCTACCTGCGGGATCGGGAGCCACCACTGGCTGTGGCGGCATGCTGAGATCCAGTGGCTTGGGTTCTGTCTTTTTCTCAACGACCGGAGCAAGCTTGCTCTTTTCCGGATTGTCCGGTGCCGCATCAATCGGGTCTCGGGTACCGGCCTGCTCACTGACCGGCGGCGGATCGACAGGTTTTACCGGTGATGCATAGTTATCCTGTGGATCACTACAGCCAGCCAAAGTCAGGCCGGTTGCCATTACGCATACGAGTGAAATCCACCTGCAGCCCTGCACCATTTTATCACTCACCCTGTCGCACCCAAGATCCTGTATCGATCATCCAGAATCGCTCCCAATCCACTCAGCCAAAATTTGTATATATAATGCCTGCGTCGCCGCTGTTTTTCTCAAAATATAGCCGGCCATCAAATCAATATAAAGAATTGCGCAAACCTGTTCCAGGCGCGCCGGCCTCAGGGAATCAGAGCTCATCACCTAGTTGGTTTATACTGGACATCACCTCTGTGCGCAGAGGCATTTTTATCAGACAAAGGTTCCCTGGCATGTTAATCAAGGCATTTATCGGCACGGTTTTGATCCTGGCGTGCGGCTCTGCGCCTGCGATCGACCGTTTCCAGGTAAGCCTTGGCACACTGGATTCGGGTGACTGGCAACTGCGAGATATGAGTCTGAGTGTAGACTGGTCCGAAGCCGGGTATTCTGTAATGCACGTGAACGCCAGCGCACTCGTCGTCGGCGCTCATCAATTTGAAAACCTGCACCTTAGCTGCCCGGCGTTTGAATTGCTGACTAATCGGGTGGATTGCCAAAATGGCAAACTGAGTTTTCATCACAAAGCCACTAAGGCTTCTGCCATACCGGCTTCCTTCCGTTACCAGTTCGCTACCCGTGAACTGTCAATTACAACTAACAAGCTGCCGATTGCCGATGGCCAGGCCAGGCTGGATTTCAACTTCGTCGGTGACCGCTGGCAGCTCAACACTCAACTGACCAACATCAGTCTCGCAGACTTAAAGCTCCTGCTTGAAGAAGCCGGTGTGGCGACCAGCCCATTTGCCCATCAGGGCCGGGGCAGTGGTCAGATGGCGCTACACGGAGGCAGTAGCGGGCTTGGAAGCGCCAGCTGGACATTGCAAACAGAAGCCGCCGGCTACAGTAATGCCGAAGGCACGCAGGCAGCAGAGGGGTTGCAGCTATCAAGCAGTGGCATAGCCAGACCACTGAATGGCGATTGGTGGTTACAGGCCTCACTGACTGCCGAACAGGGCATGCTATACGCTGAACCGGTTTACCTGGAATTTTCACCACAGCAGTCACTGTCCGTTTCCGTGGACATGCACTGGAAACCGGACCGTGGTGAAGCGCTTGTCAAGTCACTGACCATCGATCAGCCAGGTGTTGTTAACGCCAGCATGAGTGCAGAGCTGCAAGCCGCCGCCAATAACCCGGTTCAGCAACTCAAACTGAATATCAGTCAGAGCGTATTCCCCGGCGTTTACACAACCTGGTTACAACCCTGGCTGGCTGGCGGCGTGCTCGACAGCCTGGAAACCAACGGCCGACTCACTGGACAGCTGGTAATCCGCAACGGACAGCCACAGGCCGTACAACTAAAACTTGACGGGCTGACCCTGCAACAGCCGGGTGGCCAGTTCGACATCCAGAAACTTTCAGCCGACATCGATTGGGATAATACCGAGGCAGTGAAGATCTCTACCCTGAACTGGCAGGCCGCAAGCTTTTACCGCATACAACTCGGTGCCGCAGATTTTGCACTGGAAACCGGAGCCCACAGCGTGAAACTACAGGCCCCTCTGGGAGTTCCACTGTTCGACGGAGAGCTACAGGTCGAAGAGTTCGAACTCGACACCACAGATGGTGAGCTGAGCTGGCTGCTCGACGGCATGCTAACTCCCATTTCAATGCAATCGGTAAGTGCCGCGTTGGACTGGCCCCCGCTGTCCGGCAAACTGTCTGGCATGATTCCACGCGCCAGCTACAAAAAGCACGAACTGACACTCGGAGGCATTCTGCTCGTACAGGCCTTTGACGGTGACATCACTGTACACAATCTGCGAGTTCTGGACCCACTGGGCACCGTACCGCGCCTGTGGGCAGACATTAGGCTGAAACACCTGGACTTGAAGACACTCACCAGGACATTCTCTTTTGGACGCATAGACGGCCGTCTGGAAGGTCGCGTCGACGACCTCTACATGGAAGTCTGGCAACCCGTCTCGTTCGACGCCGCGTTCAGGACACCACCGGGCGATAGCAGCCGCCGCCGCATAAGTCAGCGCGCGGTTGATAATATATCCAACCTTGGTGGTGGCGGTATTGCTGGCGCCGTCTCACGCAGTTTTCTGAGCTTTCTGGAAGACTTCCCCTACAAGGCGCTGGGTATCCGCTGCCGGCTGGGAAACGGGATCTGCCGCATGGGAGGTGTTGGACCGGCCAGCTCCGGAAGCGGTTACTACCTGGTCCAGGGGCGCTGGCTACCACCACGTCTGGATGTTATCGGCTTCGCAGAAGACGTGGACTGGTACTCCCTGATCGAGCGTTTGAAGCTGATCACCGAAGGTGAACAGGCGGTAATCAAGTAGCTTTTCATCCGCCGGCACATAATGTTTATAATGAAGCACGCGACTATGAGAGGAACCCGATGTGACCAAACCGATACAAATCAGTTCAATGCTGGGCATGATGCTGTTTATTGCTGCATGCGTCACTATCAATGTGTACTTTCCCTCCGCGGCGGCCGAGCAGGCTGCTGACCGGATCATTCGCGGTGTCTACGGTGAGGAAGGTGCTAGCGAAGCAGCTCCGACTGAATCCCCTGCTCCGGAATCCTCCCTGCGAGTACCAGGTAGTAAAGCACCGCTGGTAATTGGCGTGCTCGACTGGCTGGTTGCCCCCGCACATGCTGAGGCGAACATTAACATCCAGTCACCTGCTATAACGGCGTTGCGCACTTCCATGGAATCCCGTTTCCCGAAACTGAAACCCTTCTACAACAACGGCAGCGTAGGGATGACCAATGGCGGCCTCGTAGAGGTGCGGGATCTTAATGCAATTTCCTTGCGCGACCGCAAGACGGTCACGACCCTGGTTGCTGCCGAAAACCGTGATCGCAACGCGATGTACGAGGAGATCGCTCGCGCCAACGGGCATCCAGAATGGGGTGCCGATATCCGCAAAACTTTCGCGAAGCGCTGGATCGCAAATGCGCCCGCAGGCTGGTGGTACCAGAATGCCGCTGGTCAGTGGCAACAGAAATAGACTGTAAACGAAAACCCCTGGCGACAGTTCACGCCTGCAAAGATTAAACAGCCGTGCCTGGATAACCAGGCATGGCGAAATCACCCCCCCCTATTTATCAATAGCTTACGATTAAACGTCAAGAGTACAGCCAAACTTACCGATAAACATTAACCGGACGTCCAAATAGCGGCAATTACTCCACCTATGGCTCAACCAGACCAATATGTAAGTCCTGACACGCTAATGGAACCCGACCTGGAACGGGAACTCCTGCGCGCTTACATCGACAGCGCCAACGACGGGATTTTTGTTGTCTGTGACGAAATGAAGTTCCTTGTCGCCAATCGCTTGTTAGCCAGTTGGCTCGGAATCGCGGAAGAGGTTCTGGTACTTCATGGACAGCGGATTCCAATCTTCCAGTATTTAGGCATCGAATCCTCGGAAGCATTATTCAGGGAGCAGTTTCTGCGGGTTCTTGACGGCCAGTCGGTACAGTTTGAGATGGAACTCGCACCACTCCACGCCGAACCCCGCTGGACAGAAGTCAGTATGAGTCGGGTCGAGATCGACGAACTGATGGTAATCGGTGTCATGCGTGACATAACCGAAAGAAAGCATCTGATCGAGACCATGACGCATTATGCGAGTCATGACGATTTGACGGGCCTGTATAACCGCCGTGAATTTCAACTTCAACTCAACACACTGTTTGAAGATACCAACCATAATTCATTGCCCCACGTATTGATGTATATCGATCTTGATCAATTCAAAATTGTAAACGACACCTGCGGGCACCAGGCTGGTGATGAGCTGATGCGCCAGGTAGCAGCCTATATAAAGAGCAGCGTTCCTTCCGGGAACACCTTGGCCCGTTTGGGTGGCGATGAGTTCGGCGTATTAATCAGGTACTGCGGCGTTGATCACGCGTTAGAGGTTGCCGAGGGCATTCGGGACCGGATTTCTGCCTTTGAATTCCACTGGAAAGACCGGGCATTCAAGATTTCCACCTGTATTGGTGTCTGTGTTATCGATGATAAACACGCGAGTCCGGAAGCCGTAATGAGTGCAGCGGATGCTGCCTGCTATGTCGCAAAAGACAAAGGCAGAAATCGCGTACAGTTGTATTTCGGTGGAGAAGATTGTACCCGCAAGCGAAAGGAAATGGCCTGGGTACCCAGAATCGAGCAGGCGATTAAGGAAGACCGCCTGGAACTCCACTACCAGAGAATCATTTCGCTGGAAGATATGAGTAACAGCGAGTCCTGTGCTTATATTGAAATACTGCTTCGACTGATTGATGAATCAGGCAACCTGGTATCCCCAGGCGCATTCTTCCCCGCCGCCGAGCGCTATAACATGATGCCCGCCATTGACCGGTGGGTCGTGGAGCAGCTACTCATTAAAGAACCACATCGGTGGATGGATCTCAGTAATTCAGCCACTACCGTGAACTCCAGCCCCGTCCACTGCGGCATCAATCTCTCGGGCGCGAGCATTAACGACGATGCATTCATGGAATTCCTGAACGACACCCTGAATAAAACCCCGGTTCCACATTCAGCAATCTGTTTTGAAATTACCGAAACTGTTGCCATCTCCAATCTGGCCCGCGCCACAGAAGTCATGTGCGCGCTGAAGGAAAAAGGCTGTCGTTTTGCACTGGATGATTTCGGCAAGGGCATGTCGTCCTTTGGGTACCTGCGCTCCTTACCGGTTGACTATCTAAAAATTGACGGTGCCCTGGTCAAGACTATTATTGAAGACGATGTCGCCTGCACCATGGTAGAGGCCACCACCCGGATTGCGTATGCCATGGAAATTAAAACTATTGCCGAGTTTGTGGAAAACGATCAGGTTCTGAACCGACTACGCGCGATTGGCGTTGATTTTGCCCAGGGAATCGGCATTCATCCTCCGGAGAATCTTTAGTTACTGCCATTATCTATCGATTGGCACGGACAGACTTTTACCGATGGCTAAACCGGCCCACAGAAATCAGCAAAATACCGATGATGAAAGTTATCGTAGTATTTTGACTATTCTGGACAGTCTGGACGCCCTGGTTTATGTGTCGGATATGCAGACCTATGAACTGCTGTATACCAATGAATACGGCAGAAACATCTGGGGCGACATTCAAGGCAAGACCTGCTGGAAGGTTCTGCAGGATGGGCAGAATGGCCCCTGTTCTTTTTGTACCAATGATCGCCTGTTAGACAAGACGGGGCAGCCATCAGGCGTATATGTCTGGGAATTTCAAAACACTGTAAACAAGCGCTGGTATCAGTGCCGGGACCAGGCCATTCGCTGGACGGACGGGCGTCTGGTAAGAATAGAAATTGCGACCGATATCACCGACAGAAAGCATGCCGAGGAAGAGCTGCAAGTAGCAAAAAAACGCGCCGAAGAACTGGCCCATAAAGATGAATTGACCGGGCTCAATAATCGCCGCGCCTTTTTTGAACAGAGCCATCAGGCTTTCAGACAGTCTCAACGATACGATCACCCTATTTCCGTAATAATGATTGATATCGATCATTTTAAAATGATTAATGATAACTATGGTCATACTTTTGGGGATAAGGTTTTGAAGAAATTGTCACTGCCTTTGCAGAATTCAGTTCGGGATATAGATATTGTTGCGCGCATGGGCGGCGAAGAATTTGCCGTTGTTCTGCCTCAAACAGGCATCGAAGAGGCGGCTAAACTCGCCGAGCGCTTAAGAATTGCAATCGAAAAAATTGTTATAACGAACGAGGGACATGAAATCAGGATTACCGCCAGCTTTGGTGTAGTCACATGCAGCAGTGATGATAAAGATATCGAATCACTTTTGACAAAAGCTGACGACGCACTTTACGTAGCCAAAAAGAAAGGCCGCAACCAGGTAAAAATATTCTAAAGTGAAATCCTGTTATTAATTTACTTATATTACAGTTATTTATTATATATCTTTAATACATTTTATAGGTACTGCGCCAGCCTATGCCCGGGATACCCCCTGACTGTAACCGCCTGTACCCGGGCAGATAACCGGAACATCTGTTCCCAGCCCGAAGCGGACGAAGTGTCGCGCAGGAGCGCCGCCCTTCGGTGCGATTGGCGGGGCCGAACCAATCGGCCAAACTCGGACATACAGGCGACACAGGAAATCCCGCCGAAGAGGAATTTCATGAAAGGTGCTTAATCAATTGTCGGATGACTGCTCCCGGAGCTGATCCTGATCCCTGGTGCGGAGCTGGTCAACCTTGCCATTCCCTTCACCTGGTCCTTTGGCCTTTGCCTTATGTGTATCACGCTCCGCATCCGATCCACGATACTGTTCCTGGTCGCGATCCTGCTGAAGCGCCTTTTCGGAGCGGCGCTCTGTAGCTACAGACTGCCCCGGGGCTGCACCCATCCCTTGCTGGTGACCTCCACCACCCATGCCACCGCCGCCTTTACCGGCCAGCGACGGACCACTGAACGCCAATACTATAATAATGGCTGCACTATAGATTGATTTGCTTTTCATGACGAAATACCTCTGGTTAATCGTTCACTTTCTACCACTTTCTCTACACATTCCTGACCTGAAATCAGGCTGAGGCGTTTCATTCCTGCCTGATGTTCATCGCGAAACTGCCGTTATCGTTGAAGTCGATTCCAACGTCCACATCACCGTCCAGCATGGACACATAATCCAGAAGCCCATCGTCGATCATGTTTTCAAGCGAAGCCAGACCTCGGGTAGTCAGGGTGATGTCTGTCATACCGTCACCCATATCGGCGAAAACCAGGTCTGCAGGGAGTGTATCCGCTACCATGCTATTGATCATGACATAAATTTCTTCATCAACAATACCTGCTGCGGGATGATGTGCAAAAGCCGACACGGTGGTGAGCGCACTTGCAAGGACCGCGATGCGTAGAGCGCTTTTCATAGCGACTCCTCGTATGAATTAAATATTTGTACCAAACATGCTAGGGGAAAGATGTTTCTGCGAGATTTCAGAAATCCTGAAAAGTGTAACGAAATGTATCAATCGATACGGTAGCCCAAACCTCCAGCCATGCCTAACCTTCCCGACCATGCCTTTTCGCACCTTGCCCATAAAAAAGGCGGCTGGTTGGAAGCAGCCGCCCTAACTCGGGGAGTTTCTATGAAAGAAACTACTACACACGTCTGAAGGAGGGAAGATAAAATAAATCTGCCCACTTCTTTCAATTATACTTCATAAATAATTAACCGCGGGAGGAACAGCCCTGTCTACCCGGATTGGTCTGATCAGCGATGTCCATGCCACACCCGAACCGGTGGCGGAGGCACTGGCACGGTTCAAGGAACAGGGCGTCGACCGCATTCTATGCCTCGGCGATATCGCTGGTTACGGCGAGGACCTTGAGTCCACCGTCGCCTTGCTGGTTGAGCATGACTGCCAGGCGATTCTAGGCAATCACGAACTCTGGTATCTCGACAAGCACGCTGATGAGGAAGACACACCGGTCAGCCGCTGGTTTAGATCCTTACCCCAGGTAATTAGACTGACGATCGAAGGCAAGCATCTCTACGTGGTGCATGCCAGCCCGCCCGATTCGTACATAGATGGCATCAAGTTACTGGATCTCGACGGCAATCTCATCGCCGAAGCAAAGGCCCGCTGGGCGGAGCGCCTGCAGGGGTTCCAGCATGATGTATTGCTGGTCGGTCATACCCACCAAGTGTTTTGCGAGCAGCTCGGTGGTACGCTGGTGGTTAACCCCGGCAGTACCAAGTTCAACCATACCTGCGCCATCCTGAGCCTTCCTGAAATGGAACTGAAGGTGTTTTCCCTGTCAGGCAAGCAACCGGTGAAGTTCTGGAACTGGGGTATCAACCAGGTCAGAGGCACAGGTTAATTTGAACAATTGCCGAGACGTGTAAAAGCGGACATATTTATTTTCTGAGACGGCACACCTCCCTGCGCGATCGACAACAAGGGTGATTCAACATCCGGTTTCTGCTTGAAGGTACCCGTTCGGCCACAACCAGCCCTTCCTGCAGAACAAAACAAACCCCGCTATTGCGGGGTTCCAGGAAAACGACTGTCCACAGCAAGCAGACGTTTATTTAAATGACACTGGCCGCTCCTGGAATTCTCTGTGGGTCGATGCAGGGAACGCCAAAAACTGCTTCGATCAACAGCGACCCTTTTTCCTTTGCCCGGGCGGGCAATGGTAGCCCTGGGGATGAGCACCCCTGGGTGGGGCATACTCGTAATGGACTGCTTTTGGTGGGGCGGACTCATGAGAGTGTTTGTCAGTATTGACCGCAACCCCAACTGCGCCACCTAATGCACCACCGATGATGGCGCCGTCACGACCACCGACTTCATTACCTATTGCAGCACCGGCAGCACCACCGATACCGCCACCAATTGCCGCATCCAGAGTAGAGTTATCAGCGTTAGCTTCAACAGCCGAGAACAAAATTGCCAGCGCAAGATATTTGATTTTCATGAGCGTAAACGTCCCTCGTTTGGGTTAGCTGATATCTGTATCATCGGCAATTGCTCTTCACAAAATAGTGATGGCAATCACAGTTCAACTTTGTAGTTAATACAAATATCCAGGCTGGGCCAGAACCAGGCCCAGGATCCCTGGTTTGACCGCAACCGGGCATCAATCAACACCAGGACTTTGCCACCACGGCAGTGTCAGTGTTGTTTGCTGATATGGTTAAGGCAGAAGGACTTCTTCAGCATCATCGCTTATCAGCCACACCGGCTTATCACCATCGCTCATTCTCCGGTAGTTGCTGGCCAGCTTCGAGCAACGTACAGAATCCTGATGCCGCCCGTCCAGCGCACAACCGGATCGTATCGCGGCCCGGCACAGTCCACGCTCGCCTCGGTCCAGATCCTGACATATCCTTGTGTCAGTTTTCGCCGCCTGCGCCACCGGACCGCCGGAAAGCATCGCCATGGCTAATACCAACTTAGCCGCCACGGCAGGCAGGCTGATACGGGAAGTACACGTAGTATAAGAATTCATAGGGAGAGAGCCTCTCGGTGGTTGGATGGCAACCAGTTTAGATCAGGCAAATAGATCCATAATGCGAACCAACTCACATTTTGCGCAACACCATGAGCTGGTTTGCAGTTGAGGATAAGGGGCAATACTTTCCGACCAAAAAGCCGGGGCTCGACTCAACCAGGGCTTGTTGCCCCTCCGCGCCCCCCCCGGCGACAATTATCAGAGCTATGTCTTTTTATTAATATTTATTATTCAATATCTTAAAGGGAATTATTAATCCAATATCTCGCCTATGTTGGGAATAACTCTTTTGCTTATTGGCGGCAAACCGATACTACGGCCGATAAACCTCGCGGGCGACACGCGTAAGAACATCTGTAAAGAATTTTACGTCATCCGGGTTCAGCTTCCGGTGATGTCCAAGGAAGTCGCTTACCGGGCGCCCTGAGTTACGACTGAAGAGCACACCATCACGAAGCTCCAGCGAATGTTTAACAAATCTGGTGACGGTATCATGACAGCTTGCGCACTCGCCCTTAAATCTTGCCTGATTGTTTGCCTGCGCAAGCAACATATTATAAACAGCATCGACCTGGTTACCCGCAAGGTAGTGGTTGCGTAAAAATCGGTGCAGGTCGTTGACGTTGTGCCGCCCTTGCAACCGGTCACCGGAAACACTGAGGAATTTGCGAGAGAAATCACCTGCATGCCCATGACAGTCAGCACAACGGTCATCCCACAGCCAGTGCAGGTCGATACCGGAATCTCCAGCGGCCGGCATAGCCAGCACAGCCATAACCAGTACGATGCTTACTCTCAGCTTGATTCGAATAGCGCTTGTAATTCTTTTTACCATGACCGGAAATGATCAGCTTTTAACAATAGCGAAAATTCCACTACTTACCAATCTTTGGTTTTTGGACGGGCCGGGATCCGGCTGTTTAGGTTAAAGGAGAGTCCAGCAATAATTGAGGTGGCTTATTACCGAGACTCCATTCCGACCCTCTGAGCCACTCGACAAGTTCATTGGCTGGTAAAGGACGGCTGAGGAAATAGCCTTGCGCTTTATCACACCCCCATGACTTGAGGATATCCAGCGTCTTTCTGTCCTCCACACCTTCGGCAGTCACTATGCGCTTGAGGTTATGCCCCAGATCAATCGTTGAGCGCACGATAGCCGCATTTTGCTCGTTGCTGGTCATGTCCATGACAAACGAGCGGTCTATCTTGATTTCCGCAATCGGTAGTTGGCTCAGGTAAGCCAGCGAAGAATATCCCGTTCCAAAATCATCGAGAGACGCATCGACACCGACGCACTTGATATCCGTAAGAATCTGACGCGCACCTGCATGGTCCTCCATAAGCGCACTCTCGGTAACTTCAACCATTAGTGCAGCCGCCGGGACATCCCAGGCCTCGAGCAAATCGATAATCTGATCAGACAGCTTTGATTCCTGCAGATTGCGCGCCGACAGGTTGACCGCGACAATCAGGTCAATACCCATCATTCTCCAGATATGATTTTGACGTAGCGCCGCATTGAGCACCCATAAGGTCAGCGGCCGGATCAAACCGGTGCGTTCGGCCAGGGGCACGAACTCATCGGGCGGGATAAATCCGTGCTGGGGATGATTCCAGCGCACCAGGGCCTCGACACCTGTGGTAAGCCCGGTGCGCAAATCCACCTTGGGCTGATAATGCAGCGTCAGCTCATTCTGTTCGATGGCGTAGCGCAACTCACCGGTAAGCGCCAGACGACGCATACTGTACGGGTCGGCCTCTGCTTCGTAAATAAAATAACCACAGCCTTTGTTCTTGGCGTGGTACATGGCCACGTCCGCGCGTCTGATCAGCGTATCGGCATCCTTGCCGTGATCCGGAAACAGGGTTATCCCTATGCTTGTCTCTATATCCAGGCGCATGCCCTCTATATCAAATGGCTTCTCCAGAACCTCGATGATTTTTCGGGCACGCTCAATACCCAGCTCCGCACCAAGACCCGGCAGCAACACCGCAAACTCATCGCCACCCAGCCGGGCAACAGTATCGGTCTTACGGATCATGCCCCGTATGCGTGTGCCGACCTGTCGCAACAGAAGATCGCCGCTGTTGTGCCCCAGGGTGTCATTTATTTCCTTGAAATGATCCAGATCCATGACCAGCAAAGCGCCCCGAATCTCTTCGGAGTCATCTCCCCGAAGCACCTGATCTAGGCTGTCGAACAGCAGCGTGCGATTGGGAAGGTCAGTAAGCTCGTCATGCAGTGCCTGGTGAACCAGGGCTCTGTTTTGCCGGTCGAGTCGTTTGGTAATGAATGCCGTCAGGATGAGAGCAGCCCAGGTGGCGATCCAGACAACAATAGCCCCGGTGATAAGCAGACGCCCCAGCTGACTCTCCATGAAAGCAGGCGCTTCTTTCTGCAAGCGATGGACAATAACCAGTTTGTATGGACTGCCTTCGATGGTCGCAGAAATCCAGACAAATTCGTCGCCTTCGAAGCTGAACTCACCCTCCTTGTCATCAACCTGAACCAGTGTCGTCATCGGCAGCTGGCGGTAACCAGCTCCGAAGTAATCAGGTAATGGTATTGAGACCGTATAACCGCCTTGATCATCAACCAGAAGTATCAGCTGCTGTCTGTCAGCCCCAAGCGTCGCTATCGCCGAATGCACAGGATCCAATGCGGTATCATCAGCAAATAGGGAACTCAGCAAAACGGCTTCCTGCCGGATAAATGCCCGTGTCAGCGCTGCCTCTCTTTCGATACTGGACTCGAATGTAATCCGATACGACACATATCCAAAGATGATCAGCACGAATATCGAAACGGCGACAAAAGAAAGCACAAGACGGGTTTTAAGATTCATGCGCATAGCCCCCGCAATCGAAACACTGGGGCTGAACTGGCAGGCAGGCGATACATCTCAATCAGAAGAATATGTACTGATGCCGGCCACCCGGTAAAGGGGGCAGTAACCGCCAGTACCGACCACTACGTTGATTGAACCAAAGACACCGGCCGCAATTGCCAGGTAAGTGTCGCCGATCAGGCTGGTATCGATAAAACCGATATGTATCAATACCAGGCCGACGCCGATACGCAGAACCTGATCGAGCCTGGAAAGGTTACGCCTGGATCCCATAGCAATTACTCCGAGAAAAACTCTACCTTGATTAAAATTGGACCACCAGCAACGAGAAAGCTGTGCTCAATACTATTCTGGAAGCCCTTAACCAATTGATATCGGATCGTTATTCAACACCTTTAGTGTAAGAATTCATTCCCGGGAGGGTTCAGACGCTGAAAAGGCTAAAGGAACTGATTGGCGGCCAAAGCCCGCTTTCGAGCCGACAGACAGTCTCAATACGGCCCGGAATACCGGATATGACCTGCGTTAATGATATGCAGCTACCGGTTATTCAACCGCTTGCAGATTGATCGGCATCAAGATGATCGGATACCCTGTTTGAAGTTTTACGCAGATTGAGGCTGAGGCTGCGGGCGAGATACTTCAGAATCTTGATCGCGATCTCGGGCGACTGTGCAGCCAGCTCTTCGAAACCCTTGCGCGACAGGACTGTCAGTGATGACGGACTACGCGCTCTTACTGTTGCTGAACGTGGCAACTCATCGATCAACGCCATCTCACCGATGGTCTGCCCTTTCCCCAGCTTCGTAATCGTACTCGAATCCCCGCCAGGCGATTTTTTCAGGACTTCCAGTTCTCCGTTGACAACAAAACAGACAAACTCGCCGCTTTCGCCTTCATCAAAAACAGTGTCGCCCTTGGCCAGTTCCAGAAGTCCCAGATATTGATCCAGGATCGATATTTCATCCAGGGAAAGCGCCTGAAACAAGGGAAGCCTGCTCAGGAAATCAATATTATTGTCAGCCACGTAGCCCCCATAGGGTTTTGCATCTGAATATTATGGATTCAGATTGATAGCACTGCCGGTACCAGTGCGACCAGTGGAAAACTATCTGGAACAGAAATTCCCGGAAATCAAACCGGGGTCACAAAGTTGATTGATCGCGTGGTCAACTACGACCTGTTCCCGACGGGCACCCCGGATGGCGAAATCGGTTTGCCGAATAATATCCAGCTGCAGAAGCTGGTGCTTTTCTGGAATTACTCTCTCCCCTGGCGACTGGACGCTTTTGTGCCAACCCAGGTCAATACCGAACGATTGCGGCGGGTACCGGATACCTGTCCTACCCCTCCCCGGTCACACCTGTGCGCACGTTGTCAGAAAATAGAAACGGCCCGTCTGGCACTGCTTAAAATACGCTTGATTCTGATAGCCGGCGATGAAACCATTTACCAGTAATCATCACGGAAAAACAACATGCCCCACACTTACAACACGCCTCAGGAAGCTGAGGATGACTTTTACGATGCGCTGGAAGAATGTGACCTGAACCGCTTGCTTTCAGTCTGGGCAGACACTGATGACATCTGTTGTCTGTTACCCATGTACCCCTTGATTCAGGGCCGCAAGGGCATAGAGGAGGTCTTTTCTCACCTGTTATCTCAAGGACAGGGCGTGGAGTTATCAGTCACCCACCTGAACTGGATTCAAACCGATGACATCGCCATCCACCAGGTCGAAGAAACCATCCAGAAAGTGCCACCGGGTACGCCGCCACCGCCGCCATTTTACGGTACAAATATTTACAGGAAAGACGACCATGGCTGGCACCTGATCGTTCATCAGAACGCACCGACTCCTCCACCGCCGCCCCCGGAGCTGGAGATGCCCGGGTAAGTATTCAAGGGCTAGATAGCGGGATCTTATAGAGCAATTCCGGCCGAATCATCCAGTTGATCTGCCATTCGCTGCCATCTTCCCGTTCCAGGCAGACAATGCTGCCGGGCTGAAAAGCAGTAACAGGCCGGTTTTCATCACCGCTGACCAGGTGAGCCACGAGTTTAGCCATAAAGGGTAAATGGCCGACAACCAGCGTGTTGTGATCCCAGCTGCCACTTTGCCAGTCAA
>Ga0316189_10001350_pt1 | contig 24504 bp, 34 predicted proteins | sample LowCovwburrow_MG_FD_204930 | JGI IMG/M metagenome (GOLD analysis project Ga0316189, IMG submission 204930) | Coastal sediment microbial communities from Maine, United States - Lowes Cove worm burrow | ecosystem: Environmental > Aquatic > Marine > Coastal > Sediment | place: USA: Maine... | reverse complement strand
TGGAGAATATCTTCAAACTTCCTGTAGAACCAGTAATTTCATCTGCGTTACTTGGAACTTTAAAATCTAAATTTTCGTATTCGTAATTATATATTTGAGAATATGCATTTGGTCCTAAGAATACAGTGTGTGTATTTGTACTATTAGGAAAATCTCTAAAACAAGTAGAAGCATTCTGCGTCCTGGTGTCCGGGTTTATCTGTACTATTTGTCCAGCGGCACCTGCATACAATCTCATATTACCATGAAATAAAGGTTCTTGTCCCATTCCACAAGGATCTGGATAATATGGACCTACCTCCGGACTAAACGTAGGACTATCCGCTTCATACGTATCCGTAAACTCTATACTATCTTCCAACGTCTCTTTTGTTTCACCAAATATATAAATAACATCCGGCTTTCCGACTATAGCATCTGCAAAATCGGTAACGTGACCTGATTCGTATAATGGATATTCTAATTCTATACTATTTAATACAAAATCGGTTTCTATCTGTTGTAACCATAAATTAGGATCTATCGGTGCATTATCTTGTATATTAGTTCTTAATTTATAATTATTATATTTATATATTTCGTCTGTAACTTGTTCCAATACATAATCACCTTCTTCTGTAAAATTAGGAGTTCCTTCTATTTTCGTAAAATCGAAAACGTAAGGTAATATAAAGTTAGTATTGGGTATCGTGGGATAATCTATTGTACTTATATTATATCTTTCCAATGGATATAAACTACCACGATACGATATAATATCATTTACAGAATAACCAGGAGGTAAAAGCTGAGAGTATATAACAGAAGCTATAGGTTCTTCTTTATTTTCTTGAAACTTTACTGCAAAAAACATTCTTCTGTTGTTTATATAACCAACGGAAGCATAATCCATTCCTACTTCCGATAAATAACTATTAAAATTACCTAATGGCTCAGGAGATACCAGTATCCTATTTTTATAATAAATAGTTTGTTTATCAAATGATAAAGTATCCATAATATTTGTTCCATGTGAATACTCACCAGTATAATTATATTTTTGATATTGTGCATACGATCCTATATTAAATAATCCTTGACTATTAAATTTAATTATAGGTGTATTAGGATATATAATACTACCATTGGATATATATTCCGGTTGAGATAATATACCTCCAAACTGTAATATAAATTCCTGTTGTTCTATTGGTATAGTTATATTTACTTCGTTTATACTATAATACTTTCTAACATCAATTTTGATTCCATTAGGAAGTATTTGTTTTCTTCTTGCTACCTTATTTTTACCTTTGTGTAACTGTCCAAGTAAGATTCTTCCTATATTTACATACTGTCCTACAAAGGTACGAGAGGCTACTCCAGCATTTTCAGGATATACATTTACCTTGATAGGGCCGGAGTAAGCCTGCATCACACACAAGCACGTCGTCTTGCCTCTATCATCTCGTCCATTATACCATCAATCACTACATGTTTGTAAGAAGAATGAACACCACTTGCTTTATCTTGTACATCATTACGCACACCATGATAATTACGAATAACTTCTACTGAAATTGGTTTAATTTCTTCTTGTGAGTAATAAGCAATTATTAAGTTAACAAGCCTAATAAATGCTTTTTTCTGATTAGCAACTCGTTCTCTTGACTCGGTTCCTTGTGCTCTAAGTCCACTATCTATATGAGTTATTCTACAACAGTTTTGATGTTTGTTGCGATGTTGTCCACCTTTGCCCGTGCCAGAAAACCACTCTAGTTTAAAATCCTTTTTTGTTAAATGTAATTCTGGAATCATTTTAATTAACTGGAAGCAGTATTAAGAGTATAAGTAACTTTTAATACATCATCATCGTATAGTACACGAGCATTCGCAAACAAAGCTGCCGACATCAACGTACCGGAAGTACCACTCTTGGTGTTGTCGGAACAAAGAAAAGCACCGTATACAGTTGAACTGTCTACACTGATTGTAAAATCCATTGTAGTGGTATTAGTTACACTGCCGGCAGCAGGAGTATCTTCTACGTAAGACTCTCGAACTGCTTCATCATAATTGGTAAACTCGGTAATATCAGTCATAGTCCAACCAGCGGCGGGAGAAGTGGCAGCACCAAGTAGCCCACCAAACCAGGTAGTTACTTGTGATCCCTGGTTAAATCCTACGCTCAAGAGGTGAGTACGTCCCTCGGTTACAACTAGATTATCCGCTACTTCCCAAGGAGTAATCCGAACCCCTTTACGAAATACAGCATGTTTATAAACTCCCCCAAATTCTAGATCGTCCGAAGATGCGTTGATTTCATTGGTCATGTCAATTCTACCCCATTTCTTATTACTGTTGATGACACTGAATCAGTGAAAACCGCTCTATCAGTATCGTTATTATCTAGAATAGAAATATATCTATCCACACCATCACGTTGAAAATAACCAGAAGCGCCTGAAGGCGAAAATGGTATTGTAACTCTATCTTCTGTTAAATTAATAACAAATTCGTTATCTTTAAGTACTAATATACCTTTATCTGTAGTAATTAACCATTGTTCTCCTAGTGGAGAATTTTCTACTCTAACCACTTCACTGGATACTAATTGTTCACTTCGTTTTACAGTACGTATATGATCTATGATACTTAATTTCCAAGATTCTTGATTTAATCCTGATAAATAATATAATGTTAGTTCAGTAGCTATATACATGCCAGAACTTACAGGCATTAAAGAAACTACTTTACTAGGAAACTGAAAATACATTCCACCAAACCAAGAAGGAGCAAATGGTTCTGAAAAATACAATATTGTTCCGTTACCTATAAAGATTCTATTATAAAAAGTTTCCATAACATCCCCTAATGGAATGCTACTTTCCAAAGCAGGAGCACTGTTTATCTCATATTCTTTTGTATAAGAAGATCCGTCTACTTTTATATATGACCTTTCTACAGTAGATTGCGTAGGTGCAGCCCATACTTGATATGCTTTATTGGTTATAATTCCATTATATGAAAATGAATTAAAAAATATACTTCCGTTATATTCACAATATACTATTTCTTCCGTATTCGCTACCGTACCTAAAGTACCCGTACTAAATGCCTCATCTATCCAAGTTAGTAAGCCATCATCGTTAAATAAACAAAAGTTATTAAAACATTTTATACTGTTTACGTCGGCTCCACTATATACTTTTTCATATCCAGGACGTTTTTTATAAGATAATTGTTCGTCTATATCAACGTTGTCCGCTGTATGATATAACTCTAAAGGAGTTCTTTTAGGAGCAACTATATTAGTTAAACCCCTAAACTTATCTGTTTTGACTGTCCGCTGTTGTTTAGGCATCTCTTAATCCATAAGGATTCCGTCTGTAACGTTCATATTCTATAGGAAGGCCACCATAACGAGAGTTAACCGGAAGACGCCTACGTTTCTTAGTTTCGGAATATACCGACTCTTTGGGACCGTACTCTTCTTCAAACTTATTTAGAAAATATTCTGCCCTATCTAAATCAGCAGTGTTTGCTTCATCTTTTAGATAAGCTAAATAAGCAGCATAATAAATCATATAATAATGATGTCTTTCCGGGATTTCAGGAGTTATTTTATCTGCTGTAGTAGAATCCCACGATAACGAATTAATTGGATACCTATATACAATTAACCGTAACGTATCGTCTTCCGTTGGTATAACATTGAATCGTAATTTATTTGAGTTCCAATCGTAAATTATACAACTTGGTAATCCTGTCCTTGTATCCCAATCTCCTTGATCCAATACTTCCTTTATTGAAATTATTTGTAATACACGTTCCGAAGTAACTAATTTTGCATGTAACGGTTGTATAATTTTATCTGAATAATTATAAGAAGCTTTATCCGCTTTTACTGCTATCCGTGTTACTGAAGGATTTTCAGCTTCCTTTAGAATCTTTGCTCTCCTAGCAATCTCCTTTTCAGCTTCGTTTAGATAGCGAACTATTTGTGTGTTCGACCACCGAAGTAATGGCTCAGACGTAGAAGTGGTCCAGTCAACACCGTAACCGCCCTCGTCATCCAATATGTCTTCTCTTGCAGCAGTTACCAACTCTAATAAGTTCATTTAGCAGGCTCCGGAGCTTTGAAACCTTCCTCTACTAATCCTCTCCAAACTGTATTCCTTTCTTGTTGACCAAATTCTACACCGAAACCAAACTCATTGCGTATAGCCTTCAGTGTAGGAGCACCTTTATAAAATTTTGTTGCATCTCCTAAAATACACCAGCCTTTAATAATATCTCTTACCTTAGTACTGGACTCCACCCGATTCTGCATAGCATCCATTACTTTTTGACTATATTCTGTGGTCAAAGCAGCTTTCATCACCATATCATCTGAGATACAACCTCCGGCATAAGCAGCAGATTCAAAATGTTGGGGTATTTCCCTAAACTCATTGCCGACAAGGCAAACCTCCCCTCCATAAATAAGGCGTTTGGTTAGTCCGTCTCTTGATTTGAATCTTTTCATATATGTTACTAAAGTTATCGTATTCTGTTATTAAATTAAGGAAAAAGCCGGAATCCATTCCGGCAAAACCACTTTTAGGTTTCTTGGGCGAAGAAGGAACGACCCTCAACAATATAAGTTACTACTAATTCACCAGTACCAGCGGTGGCTGGATCGGCAGTATCTACCATAATACCAATGGTATCTGCTGAGGTATACTTATATCCAGTTAAAGTAAGAGCAGTTAATGCAACCGCAGCGCCATCTACGTTATCTGCGTACCGATTATCATCATCACCATCGCCTACATGAATATCCACTGTTGCAGTGGTAGCATCGGAGATATTCACAAAACCTCCGATTACAATTGCATCATTGGGCACGTCGATTGCGCCATAAGTTCCCTCAACTGCTATATCGTTACCAGTACCAAAAGTAAAAGTAACACGAGCAGTAATGGCCTCTTGACGGCCTTGATCTTTAGTTATAGCCATTTTTTTACCTATTCATCATCAGTTGGTTATTATTTAAAATCCATTTAACAATTAATTAAATCAAATCCTTTTGATCTAATATATTTACTAACTAAGCATTAGTATTGGTTCCTGGAGTAGAAGCAGTGCTTGGGGAGTCTGGCACATCAGGTACAGGAATCGACTGAGGAGCCTCTGGACCGGGTTCACGAATCTGGGACTCTCCCATATTCTCAGGAGGACTGACGGTGCCTAGATGCGTGTGTGCGGGAATCATCATTCCACGAGTATACTCTTCCCCTGAAATAGAGCCTACATAATCACTTAGAACGCTATTAATATAGGCGAAATGCTCACTTATATCGTGTTCATCAACGGTCTGAATATCATATTCAAGCGAAGAAGAATCGGAATTAATAATACGTTCTCCCAAGTTCCAATACGCTTGCACTACTCGCTGTGCCCGTACATTCCGAATCATCAACATCTGATTTTGAGTCATCATAAGAATAGAATATACAGCCTCCAGCCCTCCTGTCGGGGCAAGGCTTCTATGTTGTAGAGCACGCTGCCATTCAGTATTAATACGACTCCAATCTGCATTTATAGCGGAAGCTTCTCCCTGAGAAAGACCACTACCACTATTACCCATATCCATTTCAATGATAGCGTTCATGCTCCGGCTAATAGTGTTGAGCACTTGATGTAGATGAACATTGCGAATATTATATTCTTGTACCTGGATCTTTTCTCCAGGAGTTACCACATGAGGAACAAGTTCCAATTCAGTAATCATATTTTTATATCTCCTAACAAATTCTCTACATCCTTGTATTTATTTTTATTGTTATCAGTTAATGTTTTAGTAAATTTCGTAACCTTGTATCATAAAATAATGACTAAGTAAACCTTGTAAATCATCATTTACACGTGCAATTACTTTATCACCAGATTCTAATAGTATTGGAGTTCCAGATTTAGAGAAAGTCCATCGGACAAGCAAAACGTCATTTCCACTTCCCCAAGATGCCCCGGTTATCTGGGTATCATAGCAAGTGGTTCCCCACCCAGCATTTGTTTTTATTGGAACACCGTCACATAAATCGTACTCCGTTCCATCAAGTTCCGCTAAAATTGATACGCCATTGGTTAAAGCAGCCCCAAGATTTCCATACTCTTGGGCAGTCATACCCGTAGTATCTTCAGCAGATACGATTAATCTAGAAATAACCAAGGGATTATCCCCTGCCTCTATATAAAAATCATCCGCTGCTAAAGAATAGTCACCAATCGCACTTTTTGTCCCGGTTCCGTCTCCATTTGTATCTAGAAACCTAGAGATAATTCTTTTTGCCATTGTATTATTTCCAGGTTAAACTACAAACTTCCAATTGATCACAGCGGTCCCGCTTAAATCTCCTGTTAGGTCTGTACCGGCAGTATTCCCCCAAGTAGATGCAATATTGAAGAATACAGTATGCGCCCCAGCAGCAGCAATCAATATATCGGTTGCAAGCATAGTTACTACTTCTGCTGCACCATCACATGTAATAGAAGCAGCAGGGCCGGAAATGTCCTCTGAGGTAGCACCAACTGCACCAAGAGTTGCATTAGCGCCCGCACCTACCACAGTCCCTAGAGCGGCTTCGGCGGCAGAGTTGGTAGTATCTTCCGCTACGGAAATAGCAGCGGATAGGTAACCTGAGTTAACGATAATAGCACCGGCAGGAAAAGTATACACCAAATGCCCATCGGCGAGAGCTGCGTTATCGGCAACCGTTACTGCATCGGTAGCAGCTATGGTTAATACAGTGGTATGGTTATGTCCATCACCGTACTCTACGGCGGTAACTCCGGTGCCTGCTACACCCACATTTACGGCAGTTTGTACGTCGCTGTCTGCATCTGTAATTACGGCAGAGTCGCTAATGTCACGAAGAATTTTCCTAACAGGCGAAGTTACAGGAGTACGCTGTATCCGCGCCGCTAAGTTTGCTGCTGTGAAAGCTGTCATTTATTTTTATCCTCATTGATCACGTTAATTTAAAAAATACCCCTTCATCAACAAGGAGTATTATATTTGCTAGATAGCGTGATCCAATGCAATCACACCAAAATCTTCAACAGTATCACTATATATACTATGGAACTTTGGTTTAACCAGACCAAACATTTTATCGACATTAATACCATAACGTGATTTATATTGGAAAGTTTCCTCTGCCCATTCCGGATTACCTAGGTCGGCAACACCAAGAGCCTGTGCACCACACACTAATGCTCGTGAACCATCGATTGCAGTACCAGCACCCCATTTACCATAAGGAGAAGCACCGGCGGTAGCTTCGGTAGTATTAAACACTAGGCGATGCTCATGTAGGATAAGTCCATCAACAGTCACGGTTCCACCAGAGAAGAAAGGATTCATTTCGCTACGTGGCAGACCAGTAACGACGGCACGTTGGTACTCATCATCCTTTTTCAGTTGAGCCAAAGCTTCTGGACGGCAAAATACTACATATAAGTCCTTTCCACCGCTACGTAATGGTTTTACGTAATTCACCTTTGCTTGAGTACAGATGTCAACCAATGCACGATAAGACAAAGTATCGGTGGCATCTACGGAAGTAGTATCCCCTGCTGCTAAACCGGTATATACACCCGATGCATCGTTAGTTACACGATAATGACGATTTGTGGTAGGTGCGCTAACATCAGTATTAAATGCTAGTGCCGAGAAAGCGCTAGAAGAACGTTGTGCCCCGCCCGTAGTATGAGTGTAATCATAACCTGACAGAGTTAAGAACATTAGTTGGTCTAAGCGATTGGCCAGCCAATATGCAAGTTTATCCTTTGCCTGACTACGGAAATCAATAACGCTCTTCTGGTCACTTAACTTACCGGTGTTTGCAACACCATGAGAGATTAGATCGATATTAACACGCTCTTCATAGTTCTGTAAGGACTCTTCCATGCCTTCCCGTTCATTGTCATGCACAACGCCGTCTTCGATCAGATCAGCAACTAATTGCATGACGACCTCTTCGCCACGTTCGGTTCTGGTCAAATCAGTGATACGCTGCACTACACTGTTTTGATCGGAACCCATAAACTTGTTGAAAAACATATTATCGCGAGCATCCTGCCATAATTGACGACTCCATACGATTTTCTTGCCATCGTCTAGGTTAGCAAAGTTATTTCTAAAATTAGTTAAAGCCATGATTCATTACCTCGTTATTTATAATTTAATTGCTTATCCTATATCGTAGGAGAACGGTAACGAACCATGCGGAGGTCGAGCCGGTACTTTTTAATGTAGTACAAACATATTAATTTTTTCTAAAGTACGTCACCACGCAGTTCAGCTAATAGTTTTTTATCTTTCGTTAACTCTCTGAACTTTCGTTCCGACATACCAGCTATCTCTTCTATTTTCACAGTGTGATCGGTCGCAGAGGAAGCTCCTTTACTCTGAGGAGGTTGACGTTTCTCCGTATCTATATTACGTTTAATAGAATCTTTTTTCTTAGTACTAGATAAAGCATCCGTTAGATTAGTTTCTTTTTTCTTTCCATATAAACGATTAACAGTGTTCATCGCAGACTTCAATGCTTCATCTTTTGGCTTTCCTGCCGCAACTTTATCTTGTAATAGTTCTCGTAACTCTTCTACTGCGTCTTCACTGTAGTTATCATCTTCTGTATCTAAATAAGAATACTCTTTCTGATAACTTTGTGCTAAATCTTTAAATCTATCCTCTGCTGTTTGTGTTTTAATAGCAGTACTGGTCTTTTCATAAAAACTTGTAGCTTGTTCTTCTAATCTTTGGTTAAGCTGGGCTGTTGTTATAATATCAATACCTTTTTGGATATTTAACGCTTTTTCTGCGTCCGACTCTGCTAATGCATCAAATAGTTTGTGACGTGCCTCAGTTAACTCGGCATCGTAATCAATAACTTCACTCTTGGGTACAGTCTCTTCCCGTTCGCTGATCTTATCATAAAACTTATTTAATGTGTCACGTAATTTCTCATTTTCTGAAGCCAACGACTTCTTAGCCTCGTTTACTTCATCAAAACGATATTTAGGTATCTGTATATTAGTTTTATGTTCTTCTTCAATATCCGTAGTTTCTTCTTTGGAAGACTTATCTTCTAACTCTTCGTCGGAAGTATCATCTTCTACATCTTCATCATCCTTTTCTGAAGTATCTTCCGTATCTTCTGAATCCTTATTATCCTCTTCGTCGTCTAGATAGTCACCGCGGGCTTTTTTGAATTCCTCTTCATTCTCAAAACCCATAATCCAATCACCTCGAACTTCCTCATCTTGCTTGTTTCTAGGATCTACATTTGATGTTGCCATAGTTATATTTTCTCGTTTTAATTACGTTAATTCCAAGTTATCGTACTTGTTACCGAAGAATACAACAATAGTGAATTAATACATAATTGTATTATTATCCTATATAATTATAATATAATTTTGCTATCTGCTTAGCATCGTCTAACGCATTATGATTAGACTTAATATCTTTCATCTCTAAATTTATATTCAATCTATGAATTTCTTGTTCAATATCATTAAAATAAAAAGGCCAATTATTTGGATAATTTTCAAATTCACCAAATATTCTAGAAAATAATGTAAAATCAAATCCGCAAAACCAACCCCAAAATTCTATAGTATCTCCAGTAATAAAATTTTCTATGCCCTCTTTTAAATCTTTATATGAATAATATGTATTTAAATAATTTATATTTAAAGTAGGATATACATTCTTTTTTAACCATTCATCTTGTTCTGCTATAAAACCTGCATGTGCCATAACACCATAAAACTCTCTATCATCATCTGAAAGAATGCCTATGCTAAGAAGCTCTAAGTTTTTAGGTGGATTATTATAAAATTCAGTATCTATAAAATATTTCATAATTTATTTTTCCATAATAGATAAATAAAATGAACGTTCAGCAGTTCTTGAACCAGTTGTTACAATTGTATTTGTAATAGTAAAAATATCACCATCCTCTACAATAGTTTCATCAGGGTCTATAAAAACAGAAGTAACAGCAGTATCAATAGCATCGTCGTGAAGACTAAGTTCCGTCCCCGTTCCCTCTGTAACATTCCAACTACTAGTGGAAACAGAATCTCCCGATGCGAGCCAATCTTCCCAATCGAAGCCAAAATCCAAGTCTTCATCGGGATCAATGAATTTAGATTCAATTTCGTATGCCATTATACAGTAGCGACAGTAAAGATTGTAGTAACATTAAGTATATCTCCAAAGTCTACAGACTCATCAACTTGAGTATTCGACTTAGCAGTTGCTTCTTTTAATCCTAATGACATTTTTAGTTACACCTTACTTGAATTGTTCTGTTTTCATACTGTACAGTTATTGTTCTATTTTCGTACACTACATTTATTTTTCTACAATCACTTAATGTGAATAATCCTGATATTTTAGCAGCCCCAATAACAAGTGAATCTATTGATTCTAAAGTTAATCCTAATCCATGAATAGTCGATACTATATAGTTTAAAGCTAAAGTACTCGACAAAGGAATATCAACTTCATAATTGGATTTTGCCGAAACAGATTCTCCTTCTATAATAGAAAGAGCCACATCCGTATTTACAACATGTACTCTACCAAAGACAGTCGCCTGCGTTAAAGTATTAACTATATCTACTTCAAATAACAATCCACCTGAATTTGATATAATATCTATTTGTGAGAAAGATATATCAAGATTTGTATTATAAGTAATAGTAGGTATTATATCATAGTTTTGAATTAATGTCAAGTCTATTTTTGAAATAAATTGTGTAGAATTAGATAAACCTATAACTTTATTTTCAATAATATCTGGACTAAACTCAGAAACAACAGAATCAGTAGTATTATCTACCGCAATACTCTGTCGGTAAGTGGCATCTGCCATAACATTACCAGCAAAAACAGGCAAATCAACATGGCTGTTAGTAGTTGGTAATTCTGTGTATGTTGCCATTATTGTAATCCTAATTCAGTCTGTTGTTGTAGTTGTTGTTCTAGTTGTACTGGTTGCTGCTGATTCTTTGGTTTTGTTTCTTCCGGCATAGTTACATTAGGATCATACCCTGAGCCTTTTAGTATATTATCTACGAACAAGGCTAAATCAGGAGATTCTTTTAACATCTTACCTATTTCCACCGCCTTTCGCATTGTTTCTATGTTACGATTTGCCGTATCGGCAGTAAGTTTATTTATCTTTTCTTGCTGTTCGGATAAAGCTAATGCGGTCTGTTGCTGTTGTAGTTGTTGTTCCTCTGGACTAGGAGTCTCAGGCATTGCCTCAATAATAGATTGTTTGTCGTCTAATATAGAATTTTTAATAACATATGTATTAGGTATCGGTACACCAGCTTTAATTAGGCGCTCGGCTTGATTAAATTGAGCTTCCCTATAACCTGTTCCCGTTGGAACCTCGGTAATTACTACATCATATTTTCCGGTGGATAAATTATTATAAATATTTCCATCATCGTCTTCAATATTTATTGGTAACTCTTGTTGCTCGCTTTGTCCAGTCTTTTTATTTATACTGGTTATCATTAAAATACGTGGTTCAGTATAATAAGTTTGTATTAACCGTAATAATTTTTCTGAAAAGGATTTTCTTGTTCGTGCTAAGTTTTGTACCAAGGGAGCTAATGGAAGAGCAGTTTCCTCTATTACTTGTGTTAAAGCTTTATCGGAATTAATTTGTGATTGTTCTAAATCACGTACACCTGCAACTATTTCTATAAACTCAGGTCCGGATTGTGTAAGTCTATCGATACCGGCAGGAACATCATTAGGTTTAATTTTTTCTGCCGGCGGCGAGCCACGTTTACGTTCAATAATAAGTCCGTTTTGAGAACCTACGTCCTCTAAATCCTCGGTATCCATATTAACCAATTGTCCTTCTTCAACCTGCCACCCAGAATTAGCGGCAGACCCGGAAATATGCAACTCAGTAGACAATAGTTTATTAAAAAACTCTTGTGGACTAATAAGATTATCAACTAAACCTATAGTCTTGCCTCTACGGAAAAAAGGAAAATAAGCTACTAATGTATAAAAATCGTAAGGACTCCAATCGTCAAACAAAACAGTATTGTTGGTACAGACTCTCCAACGTACCCTAGGTACGGTCCTAGTTATAATATCTTTTCCTGTATCATTAGCGTAACGTCTTGCATCTTTATCCTCTAGTTCATCAGGAACCGGTTCCATATCTCCTGTAGCGGAATCTATAAAAAACTTACGTTTAGTATTAATTTTATACTGTCGTTCTATTACTCTTGCTCTTATCTCTCCGTTGGAAGTAGTATGATAAGAACGTACATAACTTCCGCCTTCCTCTTCGTCCTCGTTAAAACTATTTCTTTCTGCTTCTCCATCGGTTTGGCCGAAATTGCCCTCATCAGTAGGAGACATTCTCCTAACACGAAGCATCTTACTTCGTCCGTAATTCTGTTCTATTTCGTCTAGCGTTAGCCATCGTGATTTAATAAAAAATTTCCAATCTTCCGGATCATATGATTGCGAATCAGGATCAGGGATAATATCCAATGGATCTTCCGTAGTTATTTTGATATTACCAAACATATTATCATCAAACTCTATACGTATATCAAAATATCCTCTACGTTGAATTAATCCGTCAGCGAATACCTCGCCTTCTTTATCTTTGAATATTTGTTTATCTAAAACGTAACTAGCAACTTTGCTTAATACTTCTGATACATCGTCATCTTCAATTTCACGTCCAGTAAATCCTATACTGATTTCTGATTTAGCGTGATAACCTAAAACTTTATTTACGATACCTAAAATACGATTAACTTCCAACCAAGGCCTATCACCAAGAGCATCCTTTTCTTCATCCGTCCACTGCCGCCCGGCACCCAGATACATAGATTCAGCATACTTTGCCGCTTCCTGATAGCGGATATGACCAGCATTATGTAAGGCAGTTGTATACCTTTGCCATTCCTCATCCGCGATCATTAATTCACTTTTTGCCATTATGCTGTTTTCCAGGATTTTGCAGTTCTACGTAATTTTCTAGCTCTTTTGTATCGGTCAAATCCTTTTATCTTTCTATCTTTTTTTAATTCTGCCGGCATATTCAATCCAATGCCAATCATTCGTAAAGCGTCCGCTCCATGTACTGCCCAATTCTTTATAGGAAACGGATCGTATAATTGTCTAAATTCATCAATAGGTTTTTTCTTATAGTCAAGTAAAGCATCAATACCTAATTTACATTTTACCGGATCTATATGGAAATAAGGAAATAACATTCTTGTAGCATTTATACCATCCTGAAAATCTATTTTAGGAAGTATCTCAAAATTAATTCCTAAATCGGCAGCTATATCCACCCTTGATTTGCCTGAGGTCCACTCACGTACTTTTATATCATGAGGTGCATTATGTTGTCCATAAATATATGGTTTTTCTTGTAATAATCTTATATAATAATCTAGTCCCGAACCTTTATGTTCATAATAATCTATTAGATTAATATCTTTACCAAGCCGTTGGGAGAACCAGATCGCCGTTGCATCCGATATGCCAATATCCCACCACGTATCTACAGGTATACTATTAATATAGGGTAATTCGACTAATCGTCCTTCTTTTTCTGCTAAGGTAAGTTGCTCCAAGTAATAATATGCTATTGTGTTTGCATTGGGATTATTATAATATTCTTGTTGAATCATTTCCTCTGGCATCCCTTCCAACCGTTCCTCATTGATCTTTTCCTCAGATAACAGTAGATTCCCATTCCAATCCGTTGCCTGAGTTACATCCACATTATCAGTAAACCAATATTTTAATTCCTTGGCTTTTTCATACATTTGCCAAAAGTGATTTTTTCCGTTGCATGTAGACTGGAAGACGGCCCATCCATCGTTCAGTCTTAAAATAGGTTTAACCACTTCCCATGCTGCCGGATTCTGATAAGCATACTCTGAATACACACAACCTACTGGATTAGATCCACGTATCTTATCGAAATCATCCGTACCTACAATCTGTAATATAGATCCATTTTTAAAAGTAATTTTCATTTCCTGACTATTCATACTATATACTATTTCAGATGGAACGTGGTCTAAGAATCGTAATCCATCATTATCGATAGCATCCCAAATAATACGTCGTCCTTGTTTGTATTCAGGGACAAAATATAAATACATACCAACTCTTTCTTGAGTCTTTTTAATAACCAAATTCCATAAAGTCTTGTCCTTTCCCATCCTTCGAGACCATACCACACATGCACGTTTAGTACCGCTGTCCATAGCTCTTAGCAATTTTAACTGGTGAGGATAAGGTTTAAACTTATATGGAAGTTGGATCATATAAAATTATTATTTAGTTAATTTATTGGAAGTAATATCTATTACTTTTGGTTGATCAACTTTCTTATCACCGTAATTAACGATATTAACACTAACGTCAGCACGTTCCTTTTTCTTGGCGGATGGATCCGGGGTCATTCCAATAAACTCACCTATCTTCACCCAAGCTGTAATCTTGTCCCTGGAAGAAGTTTTTTCATTCTGAGTTTCCAACCACAAACCATTAATAACATCCTCCGGATCTAACACAGACACCTTGCGATTCTTAGCAAGTTCCTTTCTAATAAGTTCCTTTACACTATTCTTTTTAAGTAACCTGACACCTTTATTAGTATAATTAGTAGTCTTATATCCTGCCTTTTTAACAGCTTCAGTAGCATTCTTGGTTCTAAGATATTCCCGAACAAATAATGTTTCTTGTTCCGTAGTTAAATCTACGGATATTGATTTTCTTGGTGTAGTAGGCATTTCTTAATATTTTACGATTTACGACCACCACGAGCTTTCCCTGCTTTATTACCAACTTTGCCACCATGACTACGGTTACTGGAAATACTCTGAGGACGTACACCGCCCTTTAGACTTCGACTACGATGGCCCATGTCCTTGCCCTCCAAGTCCACTCCCTTGGCTATTGCTCTTCGTCTAGCTTTATTTCTTATAGCACGTCTGCGCTTCTCTTTCCTCGTAGAGCCATATTCCGTATCATATTTACTTTTAGCTGAACTGTATTTAGGCATTTTGTTTTAAAATTGATTATTAGTCTGTAACTCGTTCTGTGTATACAATAACATTATTAGGAATAACTTGTACTTTAACACTGTATTCAGGAGTTAGTTCCTCTTCATCAATCACATCAAACTTAGTAGAATATCCTTCGTATCGAGTTTGTTTCACACCATGAGTTACCTCAATAGGAATAAATTCTATCTCAGTAAGAACATTCATAATAGTGAATATACCTAATTCCCTGTCCAAAGTAAACCATCCTCTGCGATGTTCCGGCATTGACCTAAGTGGATAATTCATGATTTTAGTCAAATGTATCCTTCATTGACCTAGTGTAATATTTCTTTGTTTGGGTAAGTAAATACAATAATGCTATTAAATAAGCAGTAGCTATCCCAGTGGCTAATATATTTCCTTCATAGATAAAATCAAGACCCATAATCCAGCACCTCACGTTGTTTTGGTAATTGATACTTTCTATCTTGAAACACTATCAATCTACCTCTTCCTGTATCTTTAAACACTTTTATTGGTTTCTTTACATCTATTCTGTTATTGGATAAATAACCATGGAATAAGAAATCGTTTAAACGTTGTAAAACGTAATAGTCTATATTAACTCTGTTCATTAGTTATGAATAGTTAAGTAATTGTATTATCCATACAATATGTTTTTTGTGTTGTAATGAGTGGGTCACATAAAGGAGGCTTAGGATAACAAGGATTATAATATGGGTAAGGTATAGGAATTACTTTATCCGGCTTTTTGTTAAATAACACACTCAATATTTGTTTCTCTTGCTCTTCAGTAAGATTAATACAGATTACATCTTTTTCATCGGTTATTATATTAACTTGAAGATTCATCCAACTCTTTTTTACTACAAGCGAATAAGGAATCCATCATTTCCTTTATTAAGTATTCCATCTTAACCACTTGAACTTCCGATAATCCTCTATACGGGAACATTAGCGCGCTGCCACTTTTAGGTAGTTTACCGGTAAGTCTATAAGCAAATTCCTCATCATTATCTCGATATTCAGCAATCAACTGAAATCCATATTCTTTATCGTGTTCTTTACTCATACTCTATCATACCTTTTATTTAGACTTAGTTTGGTTTAACAACTTAATGAAAGCATCCGTGTATCCTTCCCTCACAGGCTTTTTCCTCGTATAGCAAACCCTAGGGCTTGGATATTGTTTAGTATAGTATCTACTAGAGCATTTGTCAAGTTTAGACTGTATCTTTTTTTTAAACTTATCGTGGTTATCTTTTAATGGATCATTCATTAAATTATCTAATGTTACATTATGTTATATTATGTTAATAAAATCTATGTCTTAAACATAGATTTTATATATGTTATATAATATATTATATTAATATTATTATATATTTTATATTATTATATATTATTTTATATTATTATTTATATAAATATTTTTAATATTACTTTATTATAGGCATAAGAGTGCCTCCGTTAACCTAGATAAGGTAAAGGAAGGAGAGTATTTTGGGCGACTCTCGTTCCAGCATAATCATTATGTTACGTGTGCAAGGTCTATAGCCTAATCACGTAACTATGTACCCGTCCCCCACAAAGGGGTAAGGGTACTTATGCCTAGTCAATGCCTACAAGACTGCTTGCCTTCTCAAAGCAAGTTGCCTACGTATCGTTAACTATCTACCTTATGCCTAACTTTGAATTATCGTTGTAGCCAGCAAATGCTTAACAAGCACTAGATAGCTTAACCCTAATTTATCCATGAGCCAACATGGTTATCTGAGGCTAGGGTTCTTGTTTATCAACTCCTGCTGCGACCGGAGGCACTAGTACCGGGGCCTAAATTCCGATACCTCAAAAGAGTCGCCAAAGTTAAGTCTGTTCCATTCTAGGTGCTTCTATCAAAGATATAACATTAACTCACTGCCGACCATTAGACAGTTGAGTCTACTCGATAACAGTTTCGGTTAACCAGCCAATCAATAAGCTTTTTAAACTTATCAACTGACAAGGCGTGTAATAGACGGGATAGAGACTAAGTGCGGGTAACACTCTTTACTACCTGGATAACCATCTAAAACGAGTGACTGACGACAGGGGCCGCCCCCTGAAGCTTCAATAAAAGCACGGATTCACAAGAAAAGTTTAATCTTTTCCATAGGGGGGATTATACCACACTTTTCTCATTTGTCAAGTCTTTTTTTCATTATTTTTACATTTATTTTAAAATAATTTAAATTATTAGATATATTTCCATATATTTATACATAATTAGTTATACAAGAGTTGTACACCTTGTTGTACAGGCATGGGTCCAATAAATATAATATTATTCGGTATCGCTTATAGTGTGTCCATGTAAATATATTTTATACTATTTATATAGGCTATTATATATTTATATTTATGTTTATATAGGTTATTATGTTTTACTATCGTAACTATATAGGTTATTATAATCGTATCTCCAGCTTATTTATATAGTTAATATAACTATATAGGTTAACAAAAATAAGTAATATATCTGTATAGGTTATTATATCTATATAGAACATATACACGATACCCCCTAATTAAACATTGATAACGATATTTAATAGTATGGGACCATATTTTAATTAAATTATCATATAATTATGTTGTTTATATACCACAATATTACGTTAAAGTGTTGTGTTATAACCAAACAAAACAATATAATGTACCCATGTAATCGATACATACTCATATCTTAATCTAAACAATAATGATTCTCGTTACATTAATACTTATACAATACTTATACAATACCAATACGTGTATATACTCCTTTCTCTTAGCGTCTACCCTTATATCCACCCCTTGGGAGTAGCTAGGCAAGGCAGTATCGGTATCGGTATCAGTATCGTTGATGACTACCATAAATCATTTAGGGTTGACACGTTACTCTCGCTTGTACTAGAGTATGCACTCTGTTCATTCCTTCTGTTATGTTGCGAGGTTAATTGATATGACCACATTTAATCAGGTATTCAAGAATGTACAAAACACGAAAGCGCGGGCTAGGCGGGCCGCGCCTCCCAAGTCGGCGCGGTTTGCCGAGCCTCGCGATCCTGCTGCACGTAGGGCGAGGACTGTAGGCAAGCGGGCGGTTGTGATTGATGGCACACCTCCCACCCGTGCCGGGGAAGAGTTGACCACTCTGAGGATCACCAAACGGAATACCATTCACGCTACCGATGCGAGATACTGGGGAATTCCTGCATCTAGGTACAAGGTGCGGAAGATCGGTAACACGATTTACTGTATCCACCACCAACTACATAACAAGTATCAAGATTTGTTATAATAATCCTCTAGCCGGTACGATATATGCCGTGGAGTAAAGAGCTAAGAAATAACATGATAGGCTTTTAGCACCGGTATCGGAACAATTCCCCAGCCGCTTAATAGAGCGGCTTTTTTCTGCCTGCCGGACGATGACAGTAGCTTGGTGGGGCAGGGCCGGGGGGAGCTTGGGGGGAGCTTGGGGGGAGCTTGGGGGGAGCTTGGGGGGAGCTTGGGGGGAGCTTGGGGGGAGCTTGGGGGGAGCTCGATTGATCTAAACAACATAATATTATTAATATATAATATTAATACCAACATTAATAATATTAATTAATAACAATATTAGTATCGATTATGACTATCGCATCCTATCTCTAATGTCAACGTATGATACTAATAACACCATATGATACTACAAGCATAAACAAAAACCCTTATATACCCCATACATACATATATTATACTTATAACGTTAACAAAATTACCATTATATATTTATGATAATATCGTACGAAAACACTTGACATACGTAGATGGGCTATATATACTGTGCTCATGGTTAGTCAAACACCCCTCACCCCCTCAGCCCTGCAAATTTATTTGCAAAAGGGGTTGACAACGGGAGGCGGGTTTGCTAGACTACCTAAATCGAAGGATAAGCCGAACGGCGGAGGGTTGACACCCCACCTAGTTCGTGCATAGGGGGCACCTGGACGTGGCATGGTTGGTGTACTGTTTCGCTACTTTGGTAGCGTGGTAAACGGCACTACACTCCAACCGCATGGACAAACGAGCGGCCGCTACCCGCTAGCAACACCAACATAGCTAGGCCAGGCATGGATGCTAGTCTGGACAGTATAACTATACTCTAATATAGAGATCAATATAGTATGCCCTGAGGCGAGTTAAACATTTCGCCCATCATACATATCATGGTTTATTATCGTATAAATACTGGATGGGCGGGGGTTTTAACCATAACCCTATCGTTTGATAACGTGATATAACGTTACGTTTAACATACATTCGATAGAATACACTAATAACCCTTTGGCAACACCTTGTGAGTGCGGGAATATAGCCTCACTAGTGTATATCATACTGATCATTGATATATAATATATTAGTATATTACTAGTAATATATTATATATTAGTTGTTAGTAATGATATATATTATTTTTTTAAGAGGTTACTTGATCTGTCCATATGTCCCTCCCTAAGACTCACAGGTACTAACCTATATAGGTGATCAACATGAAAAACATTACGAAAGAGGAATTAGCGGAGAAAGTGGAATCTCACAGGGCGTGGCTTGCCAACCCATCCGACGGAGAAAGGCTTGTCTTGGTGGATTACAATCTCCGTGGGAGTAATCTCCGTGAGAGTGATCTCAGTTGGAGTGATCTCAGTAGGAGTGATCTACGTGAGAGTGATCTCAGTGGTAGTGATCTCAGTTGGAGTGATCTCAGTAGGAGTGATCTACGTGAGAGTGATCTCAGTGGTAGTGATCTCAGTAGGAGTAATCTCAGTGGTAGTGATCTCAGTTGGAGTAATCTCCGTGAAAGTGTATTAGATAATACACGAACATGCAGGATTCAAGGACAGCCGTGGGAAATAATCGTGTACCCTGAGTCTTTGGCGATAGGATGCGAGAGGCACACTCTTGAGGAATGGGAGTGTTTCTCAGATGAGCGGATAGACAAAATGGACGAGGGAGCGTTGATTTGGTGGCGCATTTGGAAAGATGCTATACTCTCCTGTGCACACGCCGTGAGATGCGCTCCCTAAGCCGGCTGGAAAAGAAAGATGATATGCCACGGACGGCAGACCACAAATGATATATATTATTTTAATATATATTATTTTCCAAACAAGAGGCGAACACAATGAAACAACCTACTAAGTATGGATTTTATAGCGCGCAAGCAGCTTATCAATTTGGTACTGTTTTTTATAAAACACCGGAAGGAGGTGAGGTCGAAGTAACTTCTGTAGGTCTGGATTCTTCCGGAGAATATTATAAATTGGCCGATAAATTCTTTATCGGGGAGGTAACTACATTTGTAAGAGACGGAATAAAAATCAAAGACGAACTAAACTTTAATTACAATTCGGGATAATACATGAGTACCCTACACGTACATTTAGGCCTTGCAGAAAGTTATTATCTTGTTGATAAAACCGAAATCGCTGCTAATTATTTGTCCTGTGAAGATAAAACATCTCTTGATCGGTATATATTAAGTCGATTGAGTATAACAAAAATGCTTAATCAGCGTAAATATTACCGCACCGATGCCCAGTTTCGGTATTATGACAACCTCAACCTATGAGTGTAAATTACACTATTAATTGTACGTAATAACGTAACATATAGTTACATATATGTATAGTTAATAGTAGTTTTATACATTCCCAACCCTAAATAGGTATTGTTATGACTGACGAGACCAAAAAATTAGAAAAGATTATAAACAACTTGGTGTCGAAAGACAGCACTAGGTCCCAGCTGAAAAACGCCGGAATCGGTTATGTATCAGACGATGGATTGCTCTATGCGCAAGCGATTTTGATGGCCCAAAATTCCGACCATAACACGCATTTGATTTTACTCAAGGCGTGTTCCGATGTAGGACGCGACAAAGAAAAAACTTCAGAAAGTTTGGCGGGAGTGCGGGAGATGTTGGGCATCACTATGGCAATCGGTCAAAACCTGCGAAGAGAAGCAATCCCGTTGTGGTTGGAAAAGTATGGGATGTTTAATGTAGAACGTGATAGGGACACTAAACGTCCTACTGGTAAAATCACGAGGAAGTCTAGAGTTGAATACAACAAGGGGTGGATGGACCGGGTTCGTGGTACGCCTTGGTATGACATGGCGGCCGACGAATTGAAGGTGTTTAAGATTCCGGCAGTTAGCACCAAACAACTCGCTCGCGTGATTGAGAAGAATATGGCAGCGACGGGAGAAGAACTGACCGATGAAGAAATCCTCGCTATGATTAAGAAAGATAGGAAAGAGGTTAAGAAAGAAAAAGGATATAAACAATTTATCATAGATGGAAAAAAGAATGCAGCAGCAGGCAAGTTATCCCGCGAGGATGCGCCTATGTTCTTTGACGAGCCAGCTACGGATTTGGTTATCGTTGGGCAGACTTCCAACAATAACCAAGTGATGGAATCCGCCGTTCACTAAACAGCCCCGCTATCCGCAATAAATCCAGGGAAGGATTTGACATTTATTAGAAACAATCAAAATACGTAACAAAAATATAATAAAAGATTCCAATGATTATATATTGTATTTGTACAAAGTACAATATCAATACGAATAAATAATATTCGTAGTATTAATTAACAAGCCCAGACCAGCACCGAGGTGTTATTATGAAAACTATTTCACAAGAAACGCTCCAAGAAAGAATCCACCAACATCAGCTATGGTTGAACGACAACGGGGGGAAAAGACTTGTTCTTGTTAATTATGACTTGAGTTGTAGTGACTTGAGGGGGAGTGACTTGAGTTGGAGTAAATTGAGTGGAAGTAACTTGAGGGGGAGTAAATTAAGAGGGAGTAAATTAAGAGAGAGTGACTTGAGGGGGAGTAACTTAGAAAACACTCATGTATCCCGCCTACAGGGACATCCATGGGAGATAACAGTATACCCTGAGTCATTGGCGATAGGATGTGAGAGGCATACTATAGAAGAGTGGAGCCATTTCCCGGAATCTCGGATAGAGGGAATGGACGAGGGAGCGTTGACATGGTGGAGGGAGTGGAAAGATACTATTCTTTCCTATGCCAAAAAAATACAGAACTAACCCCTAGCGCAAAGGCAAACTACTATGAATAACCAAGTAACCCCAGTAACCATATACAATCAACTCCTTAAAAAAGGTACAAAAGGTATCGTACATATAAAATATGGTAATATGATTATATGTTCGTTTACTAATAAACCGAGGAGACAAACTACTACAACTATAAGTAAACGATTACATACGTTAGAAAGTATGTATCATACGAATAATTTTACGATTGTATCGTAATAACATATATACATTTACCGATGTATTATTATGAGAACCCTATCCAAAGAAGAACTAAAAGAAAGCATTAATCAACATTTGCTGTGGTTAAATCATGAAGGAGGGGAAAGGCTTATTCTTATTAACTATGACTTGAAAAGGAGTAAATTGAGTGGAAGTAACTTGAGACGGAGTGACTTGAGTGACAGTGACTTGAAACGGAGTGACTTGAGATATAGTGATTTGAGTGATAGTGACTTGAGTGGGAGTAACTTGAGACGGAGTGACTTGAGTGATAGTGACTTGAGACGGAGTGATTTGAGAAGAAGTAACTTGAGTAATAGTAACTTGAGACGGAGTTACTTGAGAGGGAGTAACTTGAGATGGAGTGATTTGAGTGAGAGTGATTTGTGTAGATGTAACTTAGAAAACACTCATGTATCCAGAATATATGGGCATCCTTGGGAAATCACCGTATACCCAGAATCCTTAGCCATAGGGCGCGAAAGGCATACCATAGAGGAGTGGGAAGGATTCACGGAAAAAGAGATCGGCATGATGGATAATGGAGCATTGCCATGGTGGAGCATTTGGAAAGATTCCATACTTTCGTATGCAACCTTAGTACAAACTGATTGAGGATATATACGGCCCACCAAACAACCATTCTTTAACCGAGGTATTATTATGAGAACCCTATCCAAAGAAGAACTAAAAGAAAGCATTAATCAACATTTGCTGTGGTTAAATCATGAAGGAAGGAAAAGGTTTGTTCTTGTTAACTATGACTTGAGAGGAAGTGACTTGAGTGATAGTAACTTAAGTGGAAGTAACTTGAGTAATAGTGACTTGAGAGGGAGTGACTTGAGAGGAAGTGACTTGAGTGATAGTGACTTAAGTGGAAGTAACTTGAGTAATAGTGACTTGAGACGGAGTGACTTGAGATGGAGTAACTTGAGTGGGAGTAACTTTATTAATAGTGACTTGAGATGGAGTGACTTAAGTGGGAGTAACTTGAGTAATAGTGACTTGGGTTATAGTAACTTGAGACGGAGTGACTTGAGTTATAGTAACTTGAGTGGGAGTAACTTTAGTAATAGTGACTTGAGATGGAGTGACTTAAGTGGGAGTAACTTGAGTTATAGTAACTTGAGTTATAGTAACTTGAGAGAAAGTGACTTAGAAAACACTCATGTATCCCGACTATACGGTCATCCCTGGGAGATCACCGTGTACCCAGAATCTTTAGCCATAGGATGTGAAAGGCATACCATAGAGGAGTGGGAAGGATTCACGGAAAAAGAGATCGGAATGATGGACCGTCAAGCATTAGCTTGGTGGGCAAAGTGGCAAGATTCCATACTTTCGTATGCAACCTTAGTACAAACTGATTGAGGATATATACGGCCCACCAAACAACCATTCTTTAACCGAGGTATTACTATGAGAACCCTATCCAAAGAAGAACTAAAAGAAAGCATTAATCAACATTTGCTGTGGTTAAACAATAAAGGAGGAGAAAGGCTTGTTCTTATTAACTACGACTTGAGAGGAAATGACTTGAGTGATAGTGACTTAAGTGGAAGTAACTTGAGTGATAGTGACTTAAGTGGAAGTAACTTGAGTAATAGTGACTTGAGAGGGAGTGACTTGAGATTGAGTGCCTTGAGTGATAGTAACTTGAGTGGGAGTAACTTTAGTAATAGTGACTTGAGATGGAGTGACTTAAGTGGGAGTAACTTGAGTAATAGTAACTTGGGTTATAGTAACTTGGGAGGAAGTGACTTAGAAAACACTCATGTATCCCGACTATACGGTCATCCCTGGGAGATCACCGTGTACCCAGAATCCTTAGCCATAGGATGCGAGAGGCATACTGTAGAGGAATGGGAAAGATTCACGGAGAAAGAGATCGGAATGATGGACCGTCAAGCATTAGCTTGGTGGGCAAAGTGGCAAGATTCCATACTTTCGTATGCAACCTTAGTACAAACTAATTGAGGATATATACGGCCCACCAAACAACCATTCTTTAACCGAGGTATTATTATGAGAACCA
>Ga0316189_10001349_pt1 | contig 24518 bp, 19 predicted proteins | sample LowCovwburrow_MG_FD_204930 | JGI IMG/M metagenome (GOLD analysis project Ga0316189, IMG submission 204930) | Coastal sediment microbial communities from Maine, United States - Lowes Cove worm burrow | ecosystem: Environmental > Aquatic > Marine > Coastal > Sediment | place: USA: Maine... | reverse complement strand
CGCATTCTATAGTCCAAGGCCATTTCAACGGCATGTACAACTGCTTCTGCATCATCAGCATTTACGTGAAGCACCGGAGATAATGTAACTTTTGCAACATCCGTACAATAGGTGCTTGATCGAGCATCTAAGTAATTAGTAGTAAAACCAATTTGATTATTGACAACAATATGAATGGTGCCGCCTGTTTTGTAACCATTTAATTGACTCATTTGTCCAACTTCATAAACAATACCCTGACCAGCAATTGCTGCATCCCCATGGACTAATATTGGTAATATTTTAGAATCATCCCCATTGTAATCCTTATCAATTTTAGCTCGTGTTATACCTTGGGCCACAGATCCAACAGTTTCTAGATGCGATGGATTTGGCACTAAATTCATCCTAAGTGTTTTACCGTTTTGATATGTTTTATCTAAAGTCAGCCCAAGATGATACTTAACATCCCCATCTATATCTTCATCTTCAAAATCTTTCCCATCAAACTCACTAAAAAGTTCATATATAGGTTTTCTGAAAATATTTACCAAAGTACTCAACCGACCTCTATGTGCCATTCCCAAAACACATTCCTTAATATCATAGCGCATGACGGCATTAAAAAGTGCAACACTAATTGCGGGGATTAACGACTCTCCTCCTTCTAACGAAAATCGTTTTTGACCAACATATTTAGTCTGTAAAAAATTTTCAAATGTAACGGCTTGATTAAGTTTGGAAAGGATATATTTTTTTGATTCAACACTGTAAGTTGGGTGATTGTCATTATCGTTCAACTTCACTTGCCACCATTTAATAACATCAGGATTCCTAATATACATGTACTCTACCCCAATCGAATCACAGTATATTGCCTCTAAATGCTTGATTATTTCTCCTAGCGTTTGAGTTTCTAAACCTAGTATTTCCCCCGCATTAAAAACAGTATCTAAATCTTGTTGTGAAAGGCCAAAATTTTCAATGGCCAAGGTTGGCGCATATTTTCTACGATCTCTTACGGGATTCGTTTTTGTAAATAAATGACCTCTACTTCTATAGCCGTCGATAAGTTTTACAACCTGAAATTCCTTATGTACCTTTTCTGGAACTTGAGTACTAACACCTTCAACAATCTCCCCATTCATCCCATAGTTCTCACTACCAAAATCATAGCCCTGAAAAAAGGCTCTCCAGCTTGGTTCTACAGAGTCAGGATTTTTTAAATATTGATCGTATAATTCGGCAAAATATACTGTATGCGCGGCATTTAAAAAGGAATATTTATCCATTATATTTTATGAAACTTTCTCGGTTCGATAAATTTTGATCAAAAATACAACTTTTAGTAAAATGGGGTGCTGTTTTTAAGTGTTAATAGCCTTGTTTTGAACATTTTTAAAAAATCTCAAAAAAATGTATACGGTTTATTTAGTATTCTCAATAAACAAGAATTTATTTGTTATACTAAATAAATGTGGCATTTAAAAACCCTAAAGCGGTAAAAAAGAAGTTCCCGATTCAATTTCAAGAGAAAAATCACCTATAGATTTATCTTGAAGATTTCTAACAAAAATTGTTTTTGCCGGGTTAACCAAATCATGAAGTGGGCATGGTTTCTCAGCATTACATTCCTCTAGACTTAATACACATGAATGCAGTTTGTTTTTCCCATCAATAATATTAATCACATCCATTAAAGAATTTAATCTATCCTGCTTATCCAGATAAAAACCGCCTTTAGGTCCTTTGATAGACGAAATTATATTTGCCCTTGCTAATTCCTGTAACAATTTGGCCAAATATGCTTGAGGTACATTTATTGGCGTAGCTAAATCCTTAACCATTATTCGTTTCTTTTCGTTAGAATTTAAGGCCAAATACAATACGGCCTTTACAGCATATTTAGAAGAATTAGACAGCATAAATACTTTATTATTTAAGTCCTTAAAATAAATAAGATAATTTTGTCTTAAATATGATTTTTATCATGTTTTAGGAAATGGTAACGTTATATTTTTGGCATATAATAATCAATTATTATCTAATTATGAAAACACTAAAATATTTCACCCTATTTTTCACGCTCGTAATATTGAGTTGCGGAGGTGGTGAAGAAAAGAAACAAGAATCCTCTAAAGTAAAGCTTAAAAAACAAAATACTGAAAAAAAAGTAGCAACTAAAAAAACAAAGCCTTCTGAAACTATAGATTTAACCAACAAAGGTATTGGTCCAATTAAGTCATTGACACTCCCTACCGAAATTGACCAAACCATGGTTTCCCATGGCGCAGAAATATATAAAAAAATGTGTACTGCTTGCCATAAAGCTAACAAAAAATTTATTGGACCAGCTCCAAATGGTATTTTAAAAAGACGTACCCCTGAATGGGTTATGAATATGATTCTAAATCCTGATGAGATGGTAAAAAGCGACCCTCTAGCAAAACAATTACTAATGGAATTTAATGGCTCTCCAATGGCTAATCAAAATCTTACTGAAGAAGAGGCAAGAGCCGTACTTGAATATTTTAGAACTTTAAAATAAAACAGATGAAAACTAACTTGAAAATGATGCTTGGCGTACTCGTTTTATTCCTAATTATAGGTTGTAAAAACGAGGCTAAAGAAAACAATTCTTCTACAACAGTTAGTGAAGAAATTGACAAAACAAAAGGACAGGCCTTTGTAAAAGACGACGAAGGTACTCCAAACGTATTACAGATTGCAATTGGATCGAAGGATCACACAACTTTAGTTACTGCAGTACAAGCTGCGGATCTTGAAAATGCTCTGGTTAATGCAGGACCATTAATGGTATTTGCGCCTACTAACGATGCATTTGCAGCATTACCTGAAGGTACTGTAGAAAACTTATTGAAACCCGAAAACAAAGATGCTCTAGCAAATATTCTAAAATATCATGTTACACCAGGCAATTACTCTAAAGACTTTTTAAAGAAGTTTAAAAAACTAGGCCAAGCGAATAATGGTTATGTAAAAGTAGAAGTAAAAGGCGATGATGTATATGTAGGTGGAGCAAAAATACTGGGAAGCGTTAAAGCTGGAAACGGCATCGTTCATGTAATAGATAAAGTAATGTTGCCACCAACGGAATAAAAAGACTAATTAAAAATATTAAAAAAATGAAAAACACTTTTAAATTATTTGGCGGATTTCTAATTGCTGCAATTGCATTTGTAAGTTGCAATAATGGAGATTCCTCAAAATCGAATGGTGCCTTAAGCTCTAGTGCTGCAGAAAAAGTTTATGTTGCTCCAGGAGAACATGACGAATTTTACGCTTTTGTCTCTGGTGGTTTCAGTGGGCAATTAGCTGTTTATGGTTTGCCTTCTGGCAGATTATTTAAAGTGATTCCTGTGTTTTCACAAGATGCTGAAAAAGCTTGGGGTTATAATGAAGAAACTAAGCCTATGTTAGAAACGTCTCATGGTTTTGTGCCTTGGGATGATTCTCACCATCCGGATATTTCACAAACTGCTGGAGAAATAGATGGTCGTTATGTATTTATTAATGGTAACAATACACCACGGATTGCGAAAATTGATTTAACAACCTTTGAAACTACAGAAATTATTGAAATACCAAATAGTGCCGGTAACCACAGTTCTTCGTTTGTAACAGAAAACACAGAATATGTAGTTGCAGGTACCCGTTTTTCTGTTCCAGTCCCCCAAAGAGATATGTCTATTAAAGATTATAAAGGGAATTTTAAAGGCGCTTTGTCTTTTATTTCTGTAAATCCTGAAGATGGAAGAATGGACATCAAATTCCAAATTATGATGCCAGGTTTTGACTACGATTTATCGCATCCTGGACGTGGAAAATCTCATGGTTGGTTCTTCTTTACAACGTATAACACTGAAGAAGCTCATACCTTATTAGAAGTTAATGCATCACAAAACGATAAAGATTTTATTGCAGCTATAAACTGGAAAAAAATTGAAGACTATGTAAATAATGGAGGAGGGACCATGATGCCTGCCAATTATGCTCATAATGTTTATGACGAAAGTACACACAGTGCTACTTCAACAATGAAAAAAGAAGTACGTGTAGTAAACCCTATTGATGTTCCTGGAGCTGTATATTTTTTACCAACACCAAAATCACCTCATGGTTGTGATGTAGATCCAACTGGAGAATATATTGTTGGTAATGGTAAACTTTCAGCAAACTTAACCGTACACTCTTTTACAAAAATGCTAGATGCTATTGAAAACAAAAAATTTGATGGTGAAGCTTATGGTATTCCAATACTAAAATTTGAAGATGTTTTGGCTGGCTCAGTAGAGCAACCTGGTTTAGGTCCATTACATACAGAGTTTGATGGAAAGGGAAATGCATATACAACCTTCTTTATCTCTTCTGAAGTTGTGAAGTGGAAATTGGGTACGTGGGAAGTTATCGACAGAAAACCAACTTATTATTCAGTAGGTCATTTAATGATTCCTGGAGGAAATTCAGCAAAACCATTTGGTAAATATGTGTTAGCAATGAATAAAATTACTAAAGACCGTTATTTACCAACAGGTCCAGAAGTAACTCAATCTGCGCAGTTATATGATATCTCAGGTGATAAAATGGAACTGTTATTAGATTTCCCTACTGTTGGTGAACCTCACTATGCAGCTGGATGCCCTGCAGATTTAATAAAACCGCGTTCAAAAAAACTATACCCTTTAGATGAAAACAAGCATCCTTACGCTGCTAAATCTGATGACGATACTAAAGTGACAAGAAACGGAAAAGAAGTTCATATTTATATGACCATGATCCGTAGTCATTTTTCACCAGATAATATAGAAGGTGTTAAAGTTGGCGATAAAGTCTATTTTCATGTTACTAATTTAGAACAAGATTATGATGTGCCTCACGGTGTAAGTATCATTGGTGCCAATACATCGGAGCTGTTGATTATGCCTGGACAAACTGAAACTTTTATTTGGGAACCTAAGCAAGTAGGTGTATGGCCATTCTATTGTACAGATTTCTGTTCAGCATTGCATCAAGAAATGCAAGGTTATGTTAGAGTATCTCCAAGAAGCTCAAGTATTGAATTATCTTGGTCTTTAGGAGAAGATTAATAGTAATTAGGAGAATTTTGTTTTAGTGTTTATTTTCCTGATAAGGCGAGAGCTAATGATTTCGCTCTCGCCTTTTATTTTTACATAACAACAATATAATGAAAAAATCACGCACATTAATGATTGTATCAGCCTTGCTGCCTTTAGCGCTATTTATTTTTCCGCTTTGGAATATAACTCTAGAAGCGCCTCAATATCCAATTCCGTTAGGAATGAATATCCACATTAATGATTTTGCAGATGCAAATCCTTATGACATCAAAAATATTAACTTAATGAACCATTATGTTGGTATGAAATATATTCCCGACGCCATTCCTGAATTTAAAATCTTCCCTGCTGGAATTATAATAACCACTATACTCGGTTTAATTATTGGAATTAAGTTTAATTACAAATGGTTTTTGGCTTGGTTCATATTAATGATTGTTTTAAGCTGTGCTGGCCTATATGATTTTTATCTTTGGGAGCACGATTATGGTCACGATTTAGATCCAAAAGCAATTATGAAATTTACAAATCCAGATGGCAGTGTTATGGGCTTTCAACCGCCTTTATTTGGTTCTAAAGACATTTTAAACTTTAAAGCGCACTCTTACCCACGACTTGGAGCTTACTTTCTAGGGTTGGGAATCACCTTTTCGCTTTTAGCATATTTAGTTGGTAAAAAAGAAAACAAAAAATCATTAGCTATGTAGAAAACACAAAGCACTAAAACACTAAAAATAATGCAAACACTAAAACACTATTTGATAGTTGCAATGCTAATGTTCCTCTTTGGGTGCAATGTATCTCCACAAGCCATTGAATATGGAAGCGACGGATGTCACTTTTGTAAAATGACAATCGTGGATAAACTACACGCCGCAGAAATTGTAACTAAAAAGGGTAAAATCTATAAGTTTGATGCTTCAGAATGTATGATGAGATTTATGGAAGACTTTGATCTATCGGCAATAAAATTATATCTATCAAACGACTACGCTTCACCTGAGGCTTTGATTGATGCAACACAAGCTACTTTTTTGATTAGCCAAAATATTCCGAGCCCTATGGGTGCTTTTTTATCTGCCTTTAAGGAAAAAAAGGACGCTGTAAAAACGCAAGCAGAAAAAGGAGGAGAACTATACAATTGGGAGGAATTATTAAAGCATTTCAACTAATAACAAATACTCTATTAAACTTTAAAATGAAAACATTAAAAGCAATTTTACCAGTCTTACTATGTCTAATTTTAAACAATTCAAATGCACAAGACAGCGAACAATGTGTACATTGCAATAGGGTTAGGATATAATGCATTGTAACTTTAATGAAGCCATTTTCAAAATGAACAGTTTTTTTCAATATAGCATATTATTTTTTTTGGGATTGAGCAGTTCTGTTTTTTCGCAAACCATTGAAGTTTGTGAAAATTGTTCTGTTTCAACACTTACAGAAGCAATTGCCCTTGCCAAAGATTATGACACCATCATTGTAAAAAAAGGCATCTATAAAGAATATAATATCAAAGTTGACAAACCATTAACAATAATTGGCGAAAATTATCCAGTAATTGATGGTGAATTAAAAGGGGAAATCATCACGATAATTTCAGATAATGTGACTATTGATGGTTTATTTATCATAAATGTAGGCACGAGTTACACGAGCGATTATGCTGCTATTAGAGTTAAAAAAAGCAAAAATTTTGTAATTCAAAATGTGGTATTGGAAAAATTATTCTTTGGTATCTATTTAGAAAAAGCACGTGATGGAAAAGTATATCATAACAAAATAATTGGTGATGCTGTTGAAGAGTACAATTCTGGCAACGGGATACAACTATGGTATTGTAAAAATATAGATATAGAACATAATTTTGTACAACATGTAAGGGATGGCATTTATTTAGAATTCTCTGATAATTGTTTAATCAAAAACAATGTAAGTGCTAATAATCTTCGTTATGGATTGCACTTTATGTTCTCTAACGATGATATCTACCAAGACAATACCTTCGAAAAAAATGGAGCAGGTGTTGCTGTAATGTTTTCTAAAAAAATAAAGATGCTAAATAATATTTTTAAAGAAAACTGGGGTTCGGCATCTTACGGAATGCTTCTAAAAGAAATTAATGACGCCGAAATTAGAGGCAATACATTTGAAGAAAACACCATTGGTATAAATATTGAAGGGTCTAATCGCATAGTTTACGAAAACAACACCTTTGTCAATAACGGGTGGGCTATTAAAGTACGTGGTGCCTGTTATACTAACAAATTTGTAAACAACAATTTTTTGTATAATTCCTTTGATATTTCATATAATAGTAAGCTCAATGATAACGTATTTAATAATAACTATTGGAGTAATTACACAGGTTACGATTTGAATAAGGATGGTATTGGTGATATACCCTACAGGCCTGTAAAATTGTTTTCTTATATTGTTAACCGTACGCCAGAAACTATCATCTTGCTGCGGAGTTTATTTATCGATATTATTGATTTCTCTGAAAAAGTGTCCCCTGTTTTTACGCCGGATAATTTAATGGACAATAACCCAAAAATGAAAAAAATGGAATGGTAAACATTCAAAATTTACATAAAAAGTTTAATAAAAATATTGTGCTAAACGGTGTTGATTTAACTATCAACGAAGGCGGTATTTTCGCTGTTCTAGGACCAAATGGCTCCGGTAAAACAACACTAATCAAATCTATTTTAGGCATGGTTATCCCTAATAAAGGCGTAATTAATGTATTTGGTGACAACATAAAAAACAGTTCAAATTATAGGCATAAAATCGATTATCTCCCTCAGATTGCTAATTTCCCAAGTAACCTAAAAGTAAGGGAGCTCATTAAGATGATTAAAGATTTAAGAGGAAACACAACCGAAGACAAACGTTTGATTGCCCTTTTTAAATTAGAACCTTTTTTAGATAAAAAATTGGGTAATCTTTCTGGCGGCACAAAACAAAAGGTAAATATTGTATTGACCTTTATGTTTGATAGCCCTTTAATAATATTGGACGAACCAACCTCTGGATTAGATCCAATTTCATTAATTAGATTAAAAGATTTAATCCAATCAGAAAAAACAAATGGAAAAACCATTATCATCACGTCTCACATTATGAGTTTTGTTGAAGAAGTGTCAGACGAAATTGTTTTTCTTTTGGAAGGGCAAATATATTTTAAAGGTACTATTAGCGCCCTTAAAACAAAAACCAATCAGCCCGATTTTGAACATGCTATAGCATCAATACTAACGGAGAATCATGCTTAAAATATTAAAATATAGTTTTTATGATTTAATGCGTAGCCGTTGGAGTTATGTGTATTTCGCTTTTTACATGTTGTTAGGAGTAGTCCTCTTATTTTTAAATAACGATTTATCAAAAGCCGTTATCACATTAATGAATGTCATTATTGTACTTGTCCCATTAATAGGGACAATATTTGGCGTCATGTATTATTATAATTCCAAAGAATTCACAGAACTTTTATTGGCACAACCTTTAAAGCGTTCTTCTATATTTTTAGGCCAATATTTGGGTGTTGCCCTGTCCTTATCAATGAGTTTAATTCTTGGTTTAGGTATTCCATTTGTTTTTTATGGTTTGTTTAAATCTAACGCCATTTGGGATTTTTCATTATTACTAATTACAGGAACGTTCCTAACCTTTATTTTTACGGCATTGGCTTTTAACATTGCGCTGTCTAACGAAAATAAGATTAAAGGCTTTGGTTATGCCATCTTGCTTTGGTTATTTTTAGCCATTATTTACGATGGTTTGTTTTTAATGTCGCTGGTGCTTTTTGAAGACTACCCTCTAGATAAATTATCGTTGTTTGGCACTATGTTAAACCCAATCGATTTATCAAGAACACTCATACTTCTAAAACTTGATATATCAGCGTTGTTGGGCTACACAGGTGCAGTTTTTAAAAAGTTTTTCGGAACAAACTTCGGATTAATCTTATCATTGTTAATGCTCACTATATGGGTAATATTACCTATATTGAGAATTACATTTAAATCAAAAAGAAAAGATTTTTAAGGCACTATCTATACCTAATTATTACTGATTATGAATACAAAAATTATATACGTTGCCTTCTTTGCCATATCACTTTTCAGCTGCAAAAAAGAAACAAAAAATAATATTGAAAGTACTCCAAAAATTGAAGAAGTAGTTGATGAATCTGGAACCTTAAAACTAAATAAGGGTGAAAAATGGATTGCAAATCCTGAAACGCATATTGGAGTAATAAAAATGGATTCAATTCTCAAAGTATTTAAATCTGAAACGAATAAGGAATATATTACTTTGGGAGAAAGTTTATCAAAACAAACCAGCTTTATCATAAGTAAGTGCAACATGAAAGGTGAACCTCACGAGCAACTGCATCTTGTATTAGTCCCAATGCTTGATGAAATTAATATAATTAAAGAATCACAAAGCCAAGATGATAAAAATAAGGCTTTAAGTAATTTGAAAAATTTAATTAGCAGTTACTTTATGCACTTTAAAACTCAGTAATTATTTCTATACCATACTTTTTGCCATTCCCTTTGCAAAATTAAAAACGTGACTTGCTCAGATAGTAATACCATATCGCTACCGTCAAGTTGTTTTATTTTTTGCTCAGAAACATCAACGATATAAAGTAAGTTTAAGTAGTCTGCAAATTTTTCTTGTATTAATTGATAAACAGTGTCTTGTAAAATAAGCTTCAAACTCGATGGTAATACGTCTTCATTAAATCCCAAATCAATATTTGCCAATAAAAAATCCTTGTTAAGCTGATGAATTAATTTTTTATAAAGTCCCAAGTCCTTGACTTGAGTTATTAATTCTTGAAAAGTTATTAATTCATTCATTTGTTTAAATATACAACTTACACTAACCTCGTCATGAGTGAATTGCCAAACTCTTTTAAAAGCTCTTTTTTATCATTTGAAATATGAATTGCCTCTAAAACTGTAAATGCCTTATTAGTGTAATTTTCAATCTCTTTTTGAGTTGCAATTGAAGAACCACTAAGTTCAAAAATTCTTTTAACACTATCTATTTTATCCTCAGTGTCAATGGGTGAAATACTAAACAAATCTTGCAATTCCTGTTTGCCATTTTCGGGAGCATACTCTAACGCTTTGAGATATAAATACGTCTTTTTATTTTCTATGATGTCTCCCCCAAGCTGTTTGCCAAAAGTTTCAGGGTCCCCAAAAGCATCTAAATAGTCATCTTGAAGTTGAAAAGCGATGCCTAAGTTTTTTCCAAATTCATAAATAAGATTTTGGTCATTTATTGACGCATCAGCAACAATTGCACCCATTTGCATTGCTGCTCCAACGAGTACCGCTGTTTTGTATTCTATCATTTTTAAATATTCCGTGATGGTAACGTCATCCCTAGTTTCAAAATCAATATCATACTGCTGGCCCTCACAAACCTCAAGTGCCGTTTTGCTAAAAAGCCGTGCCAAATTTCTAAAAGTAACATCATTATAATTTTCAAAAAGCTTATATGCCATTATCAACATGGCATCTCCAGAAAGAATCCCTGTATTTACATCCCACTTTTCATGTACTGTTTCTTTTCCACGCCTTAATGGTGCATCATCCATAATATCGTCATGCACCAATGAAAAGTTATGAAATACCTCAACACTAAGTGCTGCGTTTAAGGCACTTTTATAATCACAATCAAATATTTCTGAAGTCATTAGGGTTAAAACCGGTCGCAGACGTTTCCCTCCCAATTCTAAAATATATCTTATTGGCTCATAAAGAGTATCGGGTTCTTTAAAGGCTGAATATTGCTTTAAATAATCAACAAACTCTTTTTGATATGATTCAACACTTTTCATCTATAGATGTTTATTTGCTTTGTTATGGTCAGATGTAATTCGCCAATCAACATACTGGTTGTTATCAAGAATTGTCATGGCTCATTTCATAAAACAAAAATAAAGCAAATAGTTACATTAAAAAGCACTCAAGAATTTTAAATGTTAAATTATTGTAAAACTTTGGAAACTTTTTTTGTTTTTAAAGTTTCCGCTATATATTTGCACCCTATTTAATTTAAATAAAGTGAAACAAAAAATAATATTAAAATCTGCTGAACTTTTTCTTACACTAGGCTTTAAGAGTGTAACTATGGACGATATTGCCACAGAGATGGGTATCTCAAAAAAAACCATTTACGTGCACTTTGCGAATAAAACTAAGCTTGTAGAGGCTGTAACCTTTGCGCTTTTTGAAAACATCTGCGACGGAATAGATGATATTTGTGAAAACTCTAAAAATCCCATTGAAGAACTATATGATATAAAAATGTATGTGATGAATCATTTAAAAAACGAAAGAACATCACCTCAGTATCAACTTAAAAAATACTATCCCCAAATTTATAGTCGGCTACGCATCAAACAATTTGATAAAATGCATGAATCCGTAATGGACAGCTTGCAAAAAGGCGTAGATACCGATTTGTTTAGATCAAATATAAATGTTGATTTTATTTCCAGAATGTATTTTAATGGGATGACAGGGATTAAAGATCAAGAAATTTTTCCCTCATACAAATATACTATGGAATATTTAAGTGAGAGCTATCTAGAATATCACCTAAGAGCCATTGTGACTGTCGATGGCATGAATATACTTAACAATTTTATAAATACAAATCAATCATAAAATGACAAATAAATTAACTTTCATCGTTTTATTGCTGTACTCAACTATGGGTTTTACTCAAGGAGAGAATACGCAAAGTTTTAGCCTACAAGAGGCTATAGATTATGCGTTGGAAAATAATCGAACAGCAAAAAACGCAGCTCGTGATATTGACGCTGCACAACAACAAAAATGGGAAACCACGGCTACCGGTTTGCCACAAATTAGCGCGTCAATAGATTATAATAACTGGTTAAAACAACAGGTTTCATTAATTCCTGCCGAATTTTTTGGTGGAAATCAAGGAGAATTTGCTGAAGTTGCTTTTGGTACCAAACAAACCATGAATGCTACTATAAAATTAGACCAAAAGATATTTGATGGTTCTTATTTGGTTGGCTTACAGTCTGCCAAGGTCTTCTTGGAAATTTCCGAAAACGCTAAAGTTAAAACAGATCTCGAAGTTAGAAAGGCAGTAATAAATGCCTATGGTAATGTTTTACTTGCAGAGGAAAGCATAAAGATTCTGGGACGGAATATGGCCGTGTTAGAGAAGAATTTAAACGAAACTTCTAAAATTTATGAGAATGGATTAGAGGAAGAAGAAAGTGTAGAGCAACTACAAATTACGTTGTCCGGGGTGCAAAGTAATTTAAGTAATACCAATAGATTAAGAGTTTTAGCCTATCAAATGCTCAATATTACATTAGGGACAGACTTAAATTCAAATACCATTTTAACTGATGATTTGGAAAGTCTTACAGCACAAAATATAGTACTGAGCCTTCTCAATGCTGACGAAAATGTTGAAAACATAATTGATTATAAAATCGCTGAAAACGATAAGGTATCTAAAGAACTTTTATTGAAACTAGAAAAGAGCAAGGCCCTTCCAACTTTAAATGCTTTTGTTAATGCTGGATACTCTGGTAATAATAATAATTTTGACTTTCTTCAAAAAGAACAAAAATGGTTTGGATCCTCTTTATTTGGAGTGAGTATGAATATTCCAATATTTAGTTCTTTAGGCAGGAGTGCATCCACGCAACGTGCTAAAATCAACCTTGAAAAAGCCAAGGAAGATTTAACCGAAACAGAGCAAATGTTAAGACTTCAAATCTCATCAGCAAAGAGCGACTACCAATTTGCCATTGAAGATTATGAGAATAAAAAACAAAACCTCAGTCTGGCAGAACGTATTGAAGGCAAAAATCAAACTAAATTTTTTGAAGGGATTGCATCTAGTTTTGAGTTAAGACAGGCACAAACACAATTGTATGCTACCCAACAAGAATTTTTGCAAGCAATGCTCGATGTTATTAATAAGAAAGCAAAATTGGAAACCGTATTAAATGAAATCCCAATAAATAATTAATCAGAAAACACTATTAACATGAAAAATATATTCACATTACTAATTATATCGCTTGTTTTTGCCTCTTGCGGAGGTGACAAAAACAAATCTGTAGAAGACATTTTGGCTACAGATAATTTAGAACAAATAAGAGAAAAGAAAACAACTTTAGACGCAAGTCAACAAGAAATAGCATCACAATTAAGACTACTTGAAGCAAAAATCAAGGAGCTTGATCCTCAGGAAAAGATCCCTTTAATAACAACATTTACCGCTGTACAATCCATTTTCACTCATTATGTAGAATTGCAAGGAAGTGTAAACACTAAACAAAACTTGCTAGTATTTCCAGAATACTCAGGAATATTGACAAAAGTTTATGTCAAGGAAGGTCAAAAAGTAACTAAAGGACAAATACTCGCAAAAATTGACGATGGTGGTTTAAGCCAGCAGGTTGCTCAGCTTCAAATTCAAGCAGATTTAGCAAAAACCACCTTCGAGCGTCAAGAACGACTTTGGAATCAAAAAATTGGTAGCGAGATTCAATACTTGCAGGCAAAATCTAATTACGAAGGGCAACAAAAGGCAGTAAGCCAATTACAACAACAGGTTGGAAAGACAGTGGTTCGTGCACCTTTTTCAGGAACTATTGATGATGTTATTACTGAACAAGGAAGCGTTGTAGCGCCTGGACAATCACAATTATTCAGAATAGTTAATCTTAAAGACATGTATATTGAAACCGATGTCCCAGAACGCTATATCTCCAATGTTACAGCTGGTAAAGTTGTTCATGTGGAATTTCCAATACTAGGAACATCTATGGACGCCAAAGTGCGACAAGCTGGTAATTTTATAAATCCTGCAAACAGAACATTTAAGATAGAGGTTGCAGTTGCTAATAAGGACAATACTATTAAACCCAATTTAACTGCAAAGCTTAAAATAAATGACTATACAAACGAGAAAGCCATATTAATCCCTCAAAGTATTATTTCCGAAAATGCAAAAGGTGAACAATACGTTTATACAATTGCTGATAAAGATGGTAATAAAGCCAAAGCCAAACGAGTCATTATTGAAACAGGCAAAACACAAGGCGATTTTATCGAAGTGCTTTTAGGGTTAGAAAATGGTAATGAGGTCGTTGAAGAAGGTGCTCGTAGTGTTAAAGACGGTCAGGAAGTGAAAATAATCCCTGTCGGAGAAAGTAACTAATTCAAACATCTAAAATCTTTAGAAATGACTAAAAAAGAAAAAAAAGTAAATAAGGAGTTTGGATTATCGTCATGGGCAATTAATAATAAAACAACCATGTACGTTTTAATTACCCTGATATTATTTCTTGGAGCTGGTGCTTATTTTAGTATGCCAAGGGAAAGTTTTCCTGAAATAAAAGAAACCAAGATTTACATAAGTTCTGTATATCCAGGTAATACTGCCGAAGACATTGAAAAACTGATTACAGATCCCATTGAAGACAAATTAAAAACAGTAAGTAATGTTGTTGAAATTACTTCAACATCGCAAGAAGATTACTCAATTGTTATTGTTGAGTTTGACGAAAATATTACAGTAGAAGCCGCAAAGCAAAAAGTAAAAGACGAAGTGGATTCTGAGACATCGAGTGAAGATTGGCCAACATTTAACAATGCCAAAGTGGAACCCAATGTGTTTGATTTAAGCATGTCTGAAGAAATACCAATCTTGAACATTAATATTTCAGGTGATTATCCCGTTGAAAAACTCAAAGAATATGGCGAATATCTTGAAGACGAAATAGAAAGTCTTCAAGAAATAAAACAAGTTGACATTCGTGGCGCACAAGAAAAAGAAGTTGAAGTTGCTGTAGATATCTATAAAATGATGGCCGCTCAAGTGAGTTTTGACGATGTTATTGGTACAATTAGTAGAGAAAACATGACGATGTCCGCTGGAAATTTAATTTCTAGTGGTCAAAGACGTACGATAAGAATTATTGGGGAAATTGACGACCCGGCCGAACTTGAAGATTTTGTCGTTAAATCTGAAAACAACAATTCTATTTATTTAAGAGATATTGCTACTGTTGCATTTAAGGAAGAGGACAAAACAACGTATGCAAGAGAGTTTGGAGCTCCGGTTGTTATGCTAGACGTTAAAAAGCGTGCTGGTAAAAACATGGTCGCTGCCGCTGAACAAATTGAGATTATTGTGGCTGATGCCATTGCCAATGTGTTCCCACCAGATCTAACAGTGACTATTGCTAATGATCAATCTTCTAAAACTATTGGTCAAGTTGATGACTTGGTGAATAACATCATCTTTGGTATTATTCTGGTGGTGACAGTTCTAATGTTCTTTTTAGGTTTTAAAAACGCCTTATTTGTTGGGTTTGCGATACCAATGTCAATGTTTATGTCACTCATGATATTAAACTCCTTAGGTTACACCATGAATACCATGATACTCTTTGGGTTAATCATGGGGCTTGGAATGCTAGTAGATAATGGTATTGTTGTTGTTGAAAACGTATATCGATTAATGTCTGAGGGCATGCCAAGAATAGAAGCTGCCAAAAAAGGAATTGGTGAAATAGCATTCCCGATAATTATATCGACCGCAACTACTGTTGCCGCATTCATTCCTTTAGGGCTTTGGCCAGGAATGATGGGTCAGTTTATGATCTATTTTCCAATAACATTGTCAGTGGTCTTAGGTTCGTCTCTATTTGTGGCTATCTTTTTTAACTCTGTTTTGGTGTCACAATTTATGACTACAGAGGACAAAGACATGCCTTTAAAACAAATTGTTAAGCTTTCTATAATTATGGGTGCAATAGGCATTCTTGTTTTTGCCTTTGGTGGTGAATATTGTGCATTAGGAACTTTAATGGTAGTTACAGTTTTTTTGTTATGGATTTACAGATTATTCTTAAGAAACTGGGCAAACGGGTTTCAAAACAACGTGCTGCCTAAGTGGGAACGATTTTATGAACGTATGCTTCGCGGAGCATTGAGTGGTAGAAAACCAATATATATTAGCATAGGTACCTTTGCATTGCTCTTTCTAGCATTTATGGGCTTTGGTGCCTCGGTTGGAAGTCAACGGACTAAAGTTGAATTCTTTCCTGATAATACTCCAAATCAAATTATTGTTTATATAGAATATCCTGAAGGGACAGATATTAAAAAGACAAATACCATTACAAATGATATTGAAAAGCGTGTATATGATATTATTAACGATGAAGCATATATAAAAGATGGCTATAATTTCTTGACAGAAAGTGCTGTTTCTCAAGTTGGTGAAGGTGCTGGTAACCCAAATACAGATAGTGGTTCCTCCGCGGAAATGCCGCATCGTGGAAAAATTACAGCTACGATGAGAGAATATAAATACAGGGATGGTGCCGATAGTAAAATTCTTCTTAAAAAAGTTCAAGAAAGTCTTAAAGACATTTATCCTGGAGTAGCCATTTCTGTTGAAAAAGATGCTGTAGGACCTCCTGCTGGATATCCCATAAATGTTGAACTTGAAGGAGAAGATTATTCCGAATTGATTACCACTGCCGAGAAGATGCGTGATTTTATTAACTCTAAAAATATCCAAGGTATTGACGAATTGAAAATTGATGTTAATAAATCTAAACCCTCAATGCAGGTTCATGTTGATCGTAAAAAAGCAGGAGAACTAGGGGTGACTTCTGGGCAAGTGGGTCAACAATTACGTAATGCTATTTTTGGAGCCAAAGCAGGGATTTACAAGGAAGATGGTGAAGATTATGATATTTATGTCAGGTTTAATGAAGAAAACAGATACAATAAGAGTGCAATTTTTAATCAGAAAATTACTTTTAGAGATATGGCCTCTGGAAAAATTAAGGAAATTCCAGTATCTGCTGTCGCCAAGCAAAATAATACTTCTGGGTTTAGCGCTATAAAGCATAAAGATGTAAAACGAGTTGTTACCTTATATTCGGCTTTAGCTCCTGGGTTTACTGATGCAGGTGCCATTGTAACTCAAATACAGAATGAAATGCAAAGTTTTAGTGAAAAACCAGATACCGTAAAGATTGATTATACTGGACAAATTGAGGAACAAAATAAGCAAATGGCGTTTTTAATGGGTGCATTCTTCACCGGATTAGGCTTAATTTTCTTTATATTGATTTTCCAATTCAATTCTGTTTCAAAGCCAGGCATCATTATGTTAGCCATATTTTTGAGTTTAATTGGTGTGTTTGGAGGTATTGTTGCTACTGGAAGTGCATTTGTTATCATGATGACGATGATGGGTATTATATCCCTTGCTGGGATTGTTGTAAATAATGGAGTAGTTCTTCTCGATTATACACAATTATTAATTGACAGGAAAAAGGTTGAACACGATTTAGAAGAAAGCGACTATTTAGAGAATGATGACTTATTAGAAGCCATTATAAAGGGTGGAAAAGCACGTTTACGCCCCGTGTTATTAACGGCAATTACTACAATCTTAGGATTAATACCTTTAGCTACAGGGTTAAACATCAATTTCTATACCCTTTTTAGCGAGTTTAATCCTAATATTTACATGGGAGGAGATAACGTAATTTTTTGGGGGCCATTGGCTTGGACGGTAATTTATGGATTATTTATTGCAACTTTCTTGACTCTAATTATAGTGCCAATTTTATTTTATTTAGTCACACGATTTAAAATTTGGTTAAGAGGCAAAAGGATTCCCGAACCAGTTCTTGAAAAATAAGAGTTTGTATTCCTTAAAGTATTAAAGAATAAAAACCCTCAACAAAGTTGAGGGTTTTTTAAACATAATAAATTTTTAATTAGAATTTGATATCTAATCCAATACTAAAGTTAGCTCCTAATTGTCCTAACTGTTGTACTTCTGATGAATATACAAAACGAGATCCAGCCTGAGCCGTTCCTGTTGAGGCTTTAGTTACATCAGGATAAACATCAAAGATGTTGTTCAGATTCGCATTTATATTAATACTATCCGTAAGGTTGTATGCAAAGAATATATCAGTTGCTATTTTAGAAGAAAGTTCTTGATCAAATTCTGCCGCGATAGGAGATGTAATTGTCACTTTACCAAACATCGTGTTTGTTAAGCCATAATTAACTTTTTCTCCGCTATAGTTTAATCCTAAAGCTATTTTAGATTTAGGTCTAGAATTAGTAATTAATCCTTGTTCCTCTCTTTTAAAAATATCGTAACCACCAGCTTCTAAAGTACTAGGTGTAGAAATGGCATCAATTTCAGTTTTGTTAAAATTAGCCGCTAATCTAGCATTTAGCATACCCTCACCTAATTCAATATTGTCATAATTCAATACTATATCTGCTCCAGTGGTTTTTGTGTCACCAGCATTAATAAATACTTGAACAGCCACAACATTACTAGCATCTAAAATGGTCTCAACTGGGTTTGTTGGTGCTCCAGGCGCCCCGTCTGTGTAACCAAATTGTGACGAAAATAATATACGATCATCTACTTTAATTTGATAAAAATCTACAGAGGCTGAAAAGTTTCTATCAAATTTATAAGTAAGTCCTGCTGCAATGTTTTTAGATGTTTCATATGTTAAACTTGGCACACCTAATGCTTCTACTGCAGGGTCGTCATTTGCCAATGTCCCTTGTTTAAGAGGCTCTGAAGAACCCGCTACAATAATAAACTGACTATTAGTTAAATGACGTTGGTGTAATGTAGGTGCTCTAAATCCAGTACTATAGGACGCTCTAAATGCACCGTTTTCACCTAATTTCTGACGACCAAAAACTTTCCATGAAAAATTAGAATCGTCAACATCAGAGAAGTCCTCAAATCGACCTGCAACTCCCAATAATAATGCTTCAGAAACATCAATATCTAAACCAGCATAAGCTGCAAAATTGCTTCTGTCCCAATTTCCAGCTTCACTTGGTTTAATTCCTGCAAATGAGTCAGAGCCAGCACCATAATAAGACCTTGGATTACCTTCAATTGCATCAAAAAACTCCTTTTTGTATTCAAATCCAAAGGACATACTTACCATGTCTGAGAATGTGTTTGAAAAATCTAAGTTCCCAATTATATTTCTTAACGAATAACCACCGGGGTTAAATGATCTTGGTGATGAGCCAAAATCTGCCAAGTAGTCTCTATTAACAGAGTTATTCACTGTGTAATTCACACTATTTGCTCCGTACGTTAAACTGGCGTCAGCCCTAAAATCTCCCCCTAAAGAAAGATCTACACCTAAAACGTTTAAATGATCCTTAATTGAAGCTTCAAATGTTGGTTGATACCCTTTAAATTGATCAGATGGAGTTAAAAATCCTGCGTCTGCTACATCTCTCCTCCAATATGGTGCTCTGTAATATGCAAAACTTCGTCCCGTTCTATCGGTATATCCATGAAATGAATATAATCTAGAATCTTCACCTATAGGATGTCCTAAATTTACAAAAATGTCGGTCTTTTCTAAATCAGGTTGCCCAACGTGCATCCCTAAATCAGAATTATCTTGTGCCCATTCTATTTCATTTGGTCTAGCATCACCCGGTAAATCTGCAATCCCTGGAGTTCCCGCTCGGTTAGTTAATTTTTGCTTATAATAGGCTAAAGTAACATTGGCGAAACCGCCATCTCCGAAAGTAAAACCAGTATTGAAATCCGCATTAAAATTAAATCCATCACTTTGTGACGTAATCCCTGTTCTGGCAGTAATTGTTGTGTATTCGGCATCATCCTTCAAAACTAAATTTATCACCCCAGCAATAGCATCAGAACCATATTGTGCAGATGCACCATCACGTAATACTTCTACGCGCTCAATGGCAGCTTGAGGAATACTTTTTAAATCTACACCAACTTCACCTTTACCCGGCGTTCTGTTAAGATAAACCTGCGCACTTTGGTTCTTACGTTTTCCGTTTACCAAAACTAAGGTTCTACTAGGCCCTAATCCTCTTAAATCTGCTGGATCATAATGCGCCGTGGCATCTGATATTGCTTGATTTTGTGAATTAAAAGAAGGCACTGTAAACGTCAACATTCTTTCAATAGTTGGTTGTCCACTATTTCTTAATTCCTGAACACCAATATTATCAATTGGTACCGGAGAATCTAAAATAGTTCTTGGTTTAGATCTGTTTCCAAGAAGAATTACTTCATCGAGGGCAACACCATCTTGTAATGCAATACTAATGTCTTGTGCTGAAGCGACACTAACTTCCTGTGTTGTGTAACCAACAGAAGACACCACAAGTGTTGCTGGAAAAGCATCAACATTAACGCTAAATTTCCCATCAAAATCAGTAATGGTTCCATTTGTAGTCCCTTTTACAATAACGTTTGCTCCTGGCAAGGAATTGCCTGAACTTGCCTCAGTAACGGTTCCTGTAACTGTTCCTTGTGCAAGAACACTTAACGGAAACATGACCATTACATACATAAAAAATCTTAAACAGTAAATTTGTTTCATAATATTATTTTTCTGATTAGTCTCACAATTTGCAAAAAATAAATCGATTTAACAATTATTTTACATTGAAATCCTATATTTTACAATGGCATTCGCAAAATATAGGCGCATTTTTTAAGGATTTTGCAATGGAATTTAGTGTCAAATTATGGCACAAATTATCCATTTTGAAAGTATATCTTCCTAAATTTGCAAATCAATTTTTTTATCATGTATAGAAGTCACAATTGTGGTGAATTAAGAGCATCACATATAAATAAGGAAGTTACAATCTCTGGATGGGTGCAGCGCACTAGAAACAAAGGTTTTATGATTTGGGTTGACCTACGGGATCGGTACGGTATCACTCAATTAATTTTTGACGAAGAACGTACTTCCAAAGCATTGATGGAACAAGCCCAAAATCTTGGTCGCGAATTTGTGGTGCAAGTAAAAGGTAAAGTTATTGAGCGAACTTCAAAAAATCCCAATATGTCAACAGGAGATATAGAGGTTTTAGTTAATGAATTAACTATTCTGAACAAAGCCCTGTTACCCCCTTTTACCATAGAAGATGAAACTGATGGTGGCGAGGAATTACGCATGAAATACCGTTATTTAGATATTAGAAGAAACCCTGTAAAAAACAACTTGATTTTTAGGGCCAAAGTTACTCAAGCTGTTAGAAATTATCTATCAAACCAAGGTTTTATAGAGGTTGAAACTCCCTATTTAATTAAGTCTACACCCGAAGGCGCTAGAGATTTTGTTGTTCCCAGTAGAATGAACGAAGGTCAGTTTTACGCCTTACCACAGTCGCCACAAACTTTTAAGCAATTACTTATGATAGGTGGCTTGGATAAGTATTTTCAAATTGTGAAGTGTTTTAGGGATGAAGATTTACGTGCTGATAGGCAACCCGAGTTCACTCAAATTGATTGCGAAATGGCATTTGTTGAACAAGAAGATATTTTAAATGCCTTTGAAGGCTTGACTCGTCACTTATTAAAAGAAGTGAACGGTATTGAAGTTGAAAAATTTCCACGGATGTTATATGATGATGCAATGCGATTGTACGGAAACGACAAACCAGACATTCGCTTTGGCATGGAGTTTGGCGAATTAAATAGCGTTGCTCAACATAAAGACTTCGGTGTTTTTAATTCAGCCGAATTGGTTGTTGGAATCGCAGTTCCTGAAGGGAATAGTTATACAAGAAAAGATATTGATAAACTAACCGATTGGGTAAAGCGTCCTCAAGTTGGTGCTTTAGGAATGGTTTACTGCAGATGTAATGACGACGGGACTTATAAATCTTCAGTAGATAAATTTTACAATCAAGAAGATTTAGCTAAATGGGCTGAAATCACTCAAGCCAAAGCTGGCGATTTAATTTGTGTGCTTTCTGGAGAAAAAAATAAAGTAAGGGCACAAATGAGTGCTTTACGTATGGAATTTGCCGAACGCTTAGGATTAAGAGACCCTAAAGTATTTGCACCTCTTTGGATAGTTGATTTCCCATTACTGGAATTGGATGAAGAAACTGGACATTACCATGCCATGCATCATCCATTTACATCTCCTAAACCTGGACAAATAGAATTATTAGATTCTAAACCTGGCGAAGTAAAAGCCAATGCCTATGATTTGGTTTTAAACGGAAACGAAATTGGTGGTGGCTCCATTAGAATTCATGATAAAGAAACACAGGCTATTATGCTTAAGCATTTAGGTTTCTCTGATGAAGAAGCCAAAGCTCAATTTGGGTTTTTAATGGACGCTTTTGAATATGGCGCACCTCCTCATGGCGGATTGGCTTTTGGACTGGACAGATTAGTTGCTATCCTTGGTGGACAAGAAACGATTAGGGACTTTATTGCTTTCCCAAAAAACAATTCAGGTAGGGACGTGATGATAGATGCACCTGCGCCTATTGATAATGAACAATTAGAGGAGTTAAGTTTAAAACTTAATTTAAAATCATAAATTTAAAATCCTGCTAGCGCAGGATTTTTTGTTAGATTTATATAATGCCTAAAAAAACGCTCTTAAAACGCTTTTTAATTTGGAGATATAAACATATCTCACAAAAAAACTTTGTTTTTTTCTTGAGTATTTTGGTTGGATTACTAGCTGGATTGGCGGCAGTAACATTAAAAAACATAACATTTGCAATTGAAGCTGCTTTAGAAAAAGGTATTGCTTTTTCTCAAAACCAACTTTACTTCATTTTACCTGTAATTGGATTATTACTGGTGTATTGGTTTGTTAAATATGTATCTAAAAAACCTATTTCACATGCCATTCCTTCAATTTTATATTCATTATCCAAAAAAGGTGGGGTCTTAGAACGCACAAAAATCTACTACCCTTTAATTACTGCGCCTTTAACCGTTGGGTTTGGTGGGTCCGTAGGACTTTTAGGTCCTGCCGTAGCATCAGGAGCAGCCATTAGCTCGAATATTGGGAAACTATTTCATATTGATAGTAAAACTAGGAGCCTATTAATTGGTTGTGCAGCAGCAGGCGCAATTTCATCAATTTTTAAATCTCCTATTGCGGCAATTATTTTTGCCGTAGAAGTTTTTAGTCTTGACCTAACTTTTGCATCGCTTCTTCCGTTATTATTAGCATCTGTTTCCTCAGTACTAACGTCATATTTCTTTTTAGGAGATGACCTTTTATTCAATTTTAATTTTTCTGATAAGTTTGAAATCAAGGACACTCTTTTCTATATTGTATTAGGTGTTGGAACAGGTATAGCTTCGATATATTTCACCAAAATGTATTTTGCCATTTTAAAGTTCTTTGAACGATTTAAAACCCGTTTTCAAAAATTATTAATTGGTGGTTTAGCTATTGGCATAATGCTTTATTTTATTCCACCTCTTTACGGTGAGGGCTTTGGTTTTATTAATGATTTGTTATCAGGTAATCATTTACATGCACTTGGTTCAACGGCTTTTGATGCCTTTAGCGATAATATTTGGGTCGTCATTGGGTTGTTAATTGGCATTACTGTCTTTAAAGCTATCGCCATGACGACAACATTTGCTGCAGGAGGTGTCGGCGGAATTTTTATCCCTACAATGGTAATGGGCAGCGCTTTAGGGAATGTTGTTGCAAAAATCATCAATAATATTGGATTGGGATTTCAGGTGTCTGAAACTAATTTTACACTATTAGGCATGGCCGGCTTAATAGCTGGTGTAATCCATGCACCACTAACGGCAATTTTCTTAATTGCTGAAATTACTGGCGGTTATGAATTGTTTGTTCCGTTGATGATTACCGTATCCATGTCGTTTATAATTACAAAAAATGCTTTGGAGCATACAATTTATACTCGTGAACTTGCAGCAAAAGGACAACTTTTAACTCATGATAAAGACCAAAGTGTTTTAACCTTAATGAACCTTGAGTCGGTTATTGAAAAAAACTTCATTAAGCTAAAACCAGAAATGACCCTTGGGGAAATGTTACATCTAGGTGTTGCAAAATCCACAAGAAACTTATTTCCTGTTACAAATGAAAATAATGAATTTTTAGGAGTGATTTTATTGGATGACATCCGTAGTATTATGTTCGATCAAAATTTGTATGATTCAACCACAGTTGAAGATTACATGCATAATGCCCCTGAATTGATTTATTATGAAACTGACAATATGCAAATTGTCATGAATAAATTTCAAGATTCAAGTGCTTGGAATTTACCAGTAATAAAAAACGAAAAATATTATGGGTTTGTTTCCAAATCAAAATTACTTACTGCGTATAGGCGACAATTAATTAATTATACTAAATAAGCACATACTGGACAGTTATAACTAATCTAAAATCTAATGAAATATCTAATTATACTTTTTTTAATTGGTTCTGTTGGAAGTATTCTTGCTGGATATTTTATGGATTTAGAGTATTCTCAAAAATTAATTGGTTTTGGTGTATTAGGCTTGTTCCTAATTGTA
>Ga0316189_10001348_pt1 | contig 24518 bp, 28 predicted proteins | sample LowCovwburrow_MG_FD_204930 | JGI IMG/M metagenome (GOLD analysis project Ga0316189, IMG submission 204930) | Coastal sediment microbial communities from Maine, United States - Lowes Cove worm burrow | ecosystem: Environmental > Aquatic > Marine > Coastal > Sediment | place: USA: Maine... | reverse complement strand
ACTAAAGTTGTTCCTTCTTTTGCTAAAGCAGCATCAACAGCCTCGGCAGTTTGTAACTCTTCAAAACCAACATTGGTTAAATCTTCGCGCATTGGTTTTACTAATTCTGCTGGATACATATCTTAATTTTTTATTTTATAATTAATTACTGTGCAAAGTTAATCAAAAATCATACAATAATTATTAGGGCGTTCCCTTAAAACGCTTATGGCGTTATAAGGTCAGGCTATCCGTTATATCTTTGGCAAAAAAGCAAAAGGATGCCACTTCTATCCTTAACGCAGTACAACTGTAACAAAATCATGCAAAACTCAACTAACAATAGTATATTTACGCTAAAAGTTAACATTTTATTAAGTTGAACAGCGTGAACCTATTAATATACTTTCTTCTTTTAAAAGAATGATTTTATATGTAGGTTTGACGATAAATAAAATTTATAATTACATGAGTTTTTCAAAATGGATAGGAGCCTCATTAGGCTGGTCGTTTGGTGGACCAATAGGCGCCATAATAGGGTTAGCATTAGGGAGCGTAGTCGATGCCATGTCAAATAGTAAAAATAGTCCGTTTTTAGGGCAAGGCAATCCACAAAACAGACAAAGAAGAACCACTTCCAGAACACAACCAAGGCAACGCCCGCAAACACAATCGGGCGATTTCGAGGTGAGTTTACTCGTTTTAGCATCCATAGTTATAAAAGCCGATGGTAAACAAGACCAGCGTGAGTTAGATTTTGTGCGTCAGCAGTTTTTAAACATGTACGGTAAAGAGCGTGCGAATCATGCCTTTAAGCTGTTTAAAAATATAAATAAGCAAAACAATATTTCTACAAGGCAAGTATGTTTACAAATTAAACAAATGATGGATCACCCATCGCGTTTACAACTCATGCACTTTTTATTTGGCATTGCCAAAGCCGATGGTTTTGTAACCAACGATGAGGTTAAACAAATATATACCATAGCTGGTTATTTAGGTATTAGCTCTCGTGATTACGAGAGCATAAAAGCCATGTTTTATAACAGTCAGGAAAACGCATATAAAATTTTAGAAATTGATAAAAGCGCCACAAACGACGAGATTAAAAAAGCCTACCGAAAAATGGCTAAAAAATACCACCCAGATAAAGTCATTCACTTAGGGAAAGAACATCAAAAAGGCGCTGAAGAAAAATTTAGACAAGTACAAGCTGCTTATGAGCAGTTGCAGAAAGAGCGAGGGTTTTAATGGTTTTTGATGAATCGGGAGGAGATAAAAATAAAAATAGTAGAAGAAATTTCGAAAACCGAAAGAGCAATCTTAGACTATAGAGAATTAACAAAACCTATTGCTCCAGATGTTTCTATTGGTAGAGTAAGCAGAATGGATGCCATAAATAATAAAAGCGTTAATGAAGTGTCTTTGAGACAAGCTGAAATTAAACTTGGTAATCTTAAACGTGTGCTGGATAGGTTTGAGACTGAGGATTTTGGTATTTGTTTAAAATGTAAGCAATCTATACCTGTTGGCAGAATCTTAATTCGCCCGCAAAGCTTATTATGTGTTAATTGTGCGAGTTAGAATAATGAATTAGTATTATGCAAAAGATTAGTCATTCAAAACCTGCATTAATTTATGCTTTAGCATATTGTTTTGAAAGAGCTTCATATTATGGAGTAAGAGCTATTATTGTGCTTTATATGGTAGGAGAGACGTTAAAAATGTCTAATAAAGAAGCATTAGCAATTTATGGTTGGTTTGCTTTTTTTGTTGTTATTGCTAAAGTTTTAGGAGCACTTTTAGGAGATTTATTAATGGGTAACAAAACCACCATATTAGCTGGTGGAGTTTTACAAACTTTAGGCTGTTTTATACTATACTATCAATCTCTTACCGCTTTATATATTGGCTTTGGGTTAATAGTTTTAGGTTCGGGTCTATTTACTTCTAACATTATAGCTCAATTTGGAAAGCAATATTTAAGCAAGCCAAAGTTACTAGATGCAGGGTATACGTCTTTATATGTAGCAATTAATTTTGGTTCATTTTTGGGTATTGTTGCTTTAGGCTATGCCGCAGATTTAGATTTTAATTATGGATTTATAGCTGCTGGAATATTAACTATTATAGCCACAGCTTTTGTGTTCTTTACAAAAGAGAATCAAGAAGCTTCATTATCTAATTATAAAAGCACGGTGTTGAATAAAAAACTGCTGTATATTATTTCGGCTATAATCATATCTGCTGTCTTTTGGATGGTTTATGAGATTACTTACTATGGAATACACACTATTCAAGAAAAAGTTTTTGATGGAGTAGATATTATTCCAAAAGCCTATTTAAATGCGGGAGCTAACTCCTATTTTGGAATAGTTATTATCTCAATTTTAGCTTTGATCTGGTCTTATATTTACACAAATTCATTTTTCAAGATTTTTTTAGGATTGGTAATTTCTGCATTGTCTTTCGTCATTTTATTATTTATTCCAGAAACACAAAATACTTTAAGTCTAGCAATGTTTATTTTCTCTACCTTCTTGCTTTCATGCGGAGAAATGCTTATTTCACCAATTTTATATTCAGTAACAACTAGATTTAGTAATCCTAAATATTTAGCTATTGTTTTATCTTTAGTAACAATTCCTTCAATGTTATTTTATAAAGTTTCAGGAAGAATAGGAGAATACAGTAGCGAAATAGGTTTTAATACTATTTTTTTAGTTAGTGTTTTCATTCTTTTGGTCTTTGGAGCTATTGCATATTTTTTGTATTTGGTTTATAAAAAAGAAGATAGAATTTACTTATCTAAAGAAGCTGAAGAGTTTTTGTCCCATGACTAACTTATCGACCTATAATTTCCATCAATAAACTCAATAGCCTCCTGTTGTGTTAAAACAGCAAACTTTTTATAGCGATTGTGTACATCAACAATTTCATCTAAAGCTTTTTCAACAAGTGGTTTGTTTTCCCAAGTATTAAGATGAGCAACTACGGTTTTTAAACAACCCTTTTTATATGCTATTTGGCCGATAACGTGAATTAAAGTATCAGAAACACGTTTGGTTTCATCAAACTCTAAAGTTTTTAATAAAGGTAAAATATCTTGAGGGTGCGTGCGCCCACGTAACTCAATACCATGGCAAATTTCTCTTCGGATTTCTTTGTCAGGGTGCTTTAAATAGGTTTTCGCCCAAGCTAAAACAGGAATAGGATTGCGTTCACTCATTTTTTTAACCGATCCAATCACAGCATTTCTAACCGAGTGGTGCTTATCAAATAAGCCAACGTCAAAAAAGTGTTGCACTTTGTCAAAATAAAACTTACCAATTTCGCCAGCAGTATTCACAACAGTTTGTCTTACTTTATCGGTGTCAGATTTTAATAAGTCTTTTAAAGTTGAAAGAATATGTTGTTGTAATTCTGATTTATCATAAAAGATTCTACCAATAGCTAAATACCCTGTTTTACGAATGTAAGTATCTTCATCAGAAAAGTATGTGATGATGTTTTTTGTTTTGCCAGAAGATAAATCATTTTGAATGTCTTGATTTATTTTTTCAACTAAAACAAGGCGTTCTTCTTTTGATAAATCGTAAAATGTCATATTAATTTACTTCAAGTTTATAGCCAACACCATGAATATTAATGATGTTTATAGAAGCATCATCTTTAAACTTTTTTCTAAGCTTAGATATAAAAGTGTCTAAGCTTCTATCTACAAAAACGCCATTATCTTCCCAGATTTCTTTTACAAGAACTTCGCGTTTCACTACTTGATTTTGATTCGCACTAAGTATAGCCATTAATTCACACTCTTTAACCGATAGCTTTATTTCAACACTTTCTTTTATTAACTTATTCTGGTCTTTATAAAACCGATAATGTCCAATTTTTGAATAAGGTAAAGCATCTTTTTCAGAGCTTGCTTTTTTGCGAAATTTCATTTTATATAAAAATCCAAAACCAGCTAGAGCAATAAGAATTATTAAAAATAAGAAATAAGGGTTCTTAAAAATTAAAGACGATTTGTTTTCAAGAAAAAGCACCTTAATAGTATAACAATCGACAGGGAGATTTCTCTCTAAACACGGAATAATATCATTCTCGGTTAAGCCAGTAATTTGATAACTATATGATACTTCTTCATTGTCACAATTGACAACTTCAACAATATAGCGCTTAGGTAATTTGGCCGTGTTTAAGCTTCGCTTAGTAAAAGCCACTAAACTATCTGGAGCAATTGACAAGGTGTTTTGAAAAGAAATTTCGTAGTGGTTGTCGTCGGTTTTAATAATCGGTAATATTAAAGATGTAGAATCGTTACTCGCTAACATTAATTTATTACCAACATCTCTTAAAGCAACTTTAACCGTTTCAGAAAAATGATCTTGAGGCGTATCATTTGCACACCCAATCAGCGTAAAAAATAATATTGTCAATAAAAGAAAAAGAGATTTTTTCATGGTGACGTTTAAAACAGTTAATGATATGAAGTTACATCTGGCAATTTATAAACAATAAAAACAAACAGATGAAAATTTTGAACTTTTTGCACCTGTTTCACACTTCTTTCACATTTTTTTTACAAAAGAGGAACGCAATGCATCTAGTTTTACAGGAAAATATAAACAGATGAAAAAAGCAACAACTTTATTATTTCTTCTTTGTTCAATAGCTATTTTTAGCCAACAAGAAGTATTAATCAACACCAAAGCGAGTATTGTAAATTGGAAAGGATCCATGCTTTTTAGTTTTGGCGGACACCATGGTACAGTTAATTTTAAAGAAGGTAAAATTATTAAAACTAACAATAAAATTACTGGAGGAACTTTTACTGTAGATATGACCTCACTAATCAATACCGATGGTGAGTACAGTGAAGATTTGGTAAAACATTTAAAAGATGAAGATTTTTTTAATGTAAAACAATACACTACAGCAAAATTGGTAATAACTAAGGTTGAATATCAGAAAAACGGTCAACTAAAGATGCATGCAAACCTTTCCATAAAGGAAATAACAAAACCCATTTTGTTTGAAGCCAAATTAAATTCAGGTAACACAAAACTAGAAGCCAAATTTAAGATAGATAGAACAGATTGGAATATTCTTTATGGAGCTAAAGGCGTGGTTAAAGTAAAAGATTATGCGATTTCTGACGCTATAGAGTTTGATGTTATTGTAATTTTTGGTGAAGATAAATGTTAAGAACAATACACATCTTTCTTTTCATGTTTTTGGCATCCAATGTATTTGCTCAACAAAACGAGTATAATAAAACTTTGTGGACTGTTGCCTGGAGTCCCGATGGTAAGTATTTAGCAACTGGTGGGAATCAAGATGAGTTAATGCTATTTGATGGAAAAACTTTTGAATTGATTAAAACTTACCCAGTTAAAGATGTGCAACTAAGCAGGCTTAAATGGCACCCTTTTCAAAATAAACTAGCAGTTATAACTCAGAGTAGAACATTTAAAGCAAAAATTCTTAATCTTGATAATGACACTTGGATTAATCTGCAAGGATTAAAATCTAGCTCTCTAGGTTTGGATTGGAATTATTCAGGAGAACTATTAGCCGTTTCAGGACTTGAAGAAGGTGAGGTGTTTATTTATAATAAAGATGGAATTCTTGTAAGTAGGTTTTCGGGTGACACAAAATCGGTTATGGGAATTGATTGGCATCCAACTAAAAATATTTTGGTAACAGTGAGCTCGAAAATAGGAGTTTATAATCATTTAGGTAGATCTATTAAAAATTTTAAATCCAGAAAAGAAGAAGTTGTTTTACTTTGCGTTGAGTGGCATAAATCCGGAAAGTTTTTCGTTGTTGGAGATTATGGCGATTTTGAAAAAGCTGAAAATAAATTAGTACAGTTTTGGAATATTGAAGGAGAAAAACTTAATGAAATTAAAGGAAGTATTGCTGAATACAGAAATCTTAGATGGAATAAAAAGGGAACAAAATTAGCAACAGCAAGTGATGCTTTAAGGATTTGGTCTAAGAAAGGGAAGTTGTTGGCTGAATCAGAATCTACAAATGATTATTTATGGGGAATAGATTGGAGTCCAAATGGAAAATTTGTTATAACATCAAGTTCTAAAGGAATTATTACAATTTGGGATAAAAAAGCTAATAAGATAAGAGCGCTACAGTATTAATCCTTAAAAACAACAGTATTTTAAAAATTTATTTTCAATCTTATATTTTCTTTTTAAACTAAAATATTGCAGTTTTCTTTTGAAAAATCGTTGAATTCCATTTAATAATAATTAGTTAAATCTATTATTGATTCCATAAAAACACTAATAACAGTTCCAATAAGGACAAACAAAATATATAGTATTTTCTTTTTCCCTTGAATTTTAAATTTGATAGATGCAGGATTTAGCAAATAATACACAAATAAAACAAATACGATTCCCCAAGTAAACCAATAAAAAGAATCAATAATTAATAGTAAACTTAAATAAACGATAACCTTAAGAATCCAAAAAAAAGGATTTTTCCCCTTAAACAAAAGAGTGAAATTAACAATTAAAAGAATTGTTAAAAGTATAAATGTCCAACCATATTCAACATCTATAAAGCAAACAAAAAATCCCGATTCTTCAATTTTTTTAGAACTGCCAATAAGCATAATTCTAGAATAGGCAATAATGAAAATAACAATAAATTCAATCTTGTTTATCAAGTTTATTGCTTTGTTAGAAAATAGTGTTTTCATAAATCTATTCCTCAAAAACAACTGAAGACTGCTCACTGCCAACTGTCAACTGAATCTTTCTCCCCAAAATTAAAGCATAATTATCGTCCTCGTGTCCCGCAGGCATGTTAAATGCAATAGGAAAATTATAATCTGTTAAAGCGTCTAAAATGAGCTGCTCTATCGACGCGCCCCAAAGGGTTGTGTTTTTTCGCATTTTGCTCATGTTGCCAACAATAACACCTTTGCAGTTTTCAAAATATCCAGCACGTTTTAAACTTTGTAACATACGGTCTATATGATATTTGTATTCACCAATTTCTTCAATAAACAATATTTTACCAGAAGTATCAATGCTTGTTTTAGAACCTAACATAGTATGCAACATAGTTAAATTACCGCCAACTATTTGTCCAGATACAGTACCCATTTTGTTGTATGTTGAGCCTTTTATAGTATAATTTAAAGGCTTGCCAAAAATAGCATCTTTAAAGGTTGAAACGGTTTCTTTAATGTCGCCTAAATCATCTTGTAAACTGGTACACATTAGGGCATGAATACTTTCAACACCGTTGTTATGTATTTGATTATGAAGCGCGGTAATATCAGAATAGCCAATCAACCATTTAGGCTTTTTTTTGAATTTAGTATAATCTAATTTATCTAAAATTCTAACCGTTCCGTAGCCACCTCGTGCGCACCAAATAGCACTAATTTTTGGATCGTCTAAAGCTTTTTGAAAATCTTCACAACGTTCATCATCTGTTCCGGCAAAATGATTAGATAGGCTAAAAACATGTTCACCAACAATAGTGTACAATCCCCAGCTTTTAAGTAACATTTTAGCTTGTTCAACTTCTTTAGTCCTGTTTTTTAAAACTCCCGATGGCGCTACAATGGCAACGGTATCGCCAGCTTTTAAGTATGGAGGTTGTACTAACTTACGGGTTTTACTAGATGCTGTGTTTTGCGCACAAACAGTTTCTTTTCCAAAGAAAAAAAGAATACAGCTTAAAGCGATAATTAAAATATTTTTCGTCATAATGTAAATGTACATTTTTTTTCACACGTTTAAATTTAATAATTATCAAATCAAAAATTAATCATAAAATTAAAACGTGTGTAACCACTTCGTTCTAGAATTGAAAATTTTAAACATTCTAAAAAAAAGTATGTTTAAAATTTGTAAACTCTCGTTTCTAAATAGCCCTCAAATTGTGTACTTTTACGGCTTTAAAATGAACCATCATTCCGAGCGAAGTATGAGAATCTGTTGAATTAAAGTTCCAATTCATGAGATTGCTTCAGTCGTGCCTCCTTCGCAATGACGTTATAATTTAATTTTCACGATGAACAAACCAAAACGCTATACCATTACTACAGCACTTCCTTATACAAACGGACCCATACATATTGGTCATTTAGCTGGGGTTTATGTGCCTGCAGATATTTATGCACGCTATTTACGTTTAACAGGAAATGATGTTGTTTTAATTGGCGGAAGTGACGAACATGGTGTGCCTATTACCATTAAAGCAAAAAACGAAGGGGTGTCACCGCAAGACATCGTAGATAAATACCATGGGATTATTAAAAAATCGTTTGAAGATTTTGGTATTACCTACGATAATTATTCACGCACAACGGCTAAGATTCATCACGATACAGCTTCAGAATTTTTTACAACCTTAAACGATAAAGGCGAATTTATTGAAGAAACAACAGAGCAATTATATGATGCCGAAGCTAAACAGTTTTTAGCAGACCGCTTTGTTGTTGGTACCTGCCCAAAATGCGGCAACGAAGAAAGCTATGGCGATCAATGTGAAAACTGCGGAACAAGCCATAACGCTACCGATTTAATAAATCCAAAATCAGCTATAACAGGAAATATTCCTTCTTTAAAACAAACAAAACACTGGTTTTTACCTTTAGATAAGCACGAAGATTTTTTAAAAGAATGGATTTTAAAAGAACATAAAAAAGATTGGAAGCCTAATGTATACGGACAGTGTAAATCTTGGATTGATGATGGTTTACGTCCGCGTGCAGTAACACGAGATTTAGATTGGGGTATTCCTGTGCCAGCCGAAGGAGGCGAAGGCAAAGTACTTTATGTTTGGTTTGATGCGCCAATAGGTTACATTTCTTCAACCAAAGAATGGGCAGCACGCCAAGGAAAAAATTGGGAACCGTATTGGAAAGATAAAGACACTAAATTGGTGCATTTTATAGGAAAAGATAATATTGTATTTCACTGTATTATTTTTCCAGCAATGTTAAAAGCTGAAGGCTCTTATATTTTACCAGAAAATGTGCCAGCTAACGAGTTTTTAAATTTAGAAGGCAATAAATTATCAACGTCTAAAAATTGGGCAGTTTGGTTGCATGAATATTTAGAAGCGTTTCCCGGTCAGCAAGATGTTTTGCGCTATGCATTAAATGCCAATGCACCAGAAACCAAGGATAACGATTTTACTTGGAAAGATTTTCAAGCTAGAAATAATAATGAATTGGTAGCCATTTTTGGAAACTTTATAAACCGCGTAGTGGTACTAACTAACAAATATTATGAAGGAATTGTGCCAACACCAAGTGCGTTTTCGCAAATAGACGAAGCTACTTTAGCGGCTGTAAAAGCATATCCAGATGTTATTGCAAGTTCTATAGAACGCTATCGTTTTAGAGAAGCGGGGCAAGAGCTTATGAATTTAGCCAGATTAGGTAATAAATATTTAGCCGATGAAGAACCGTGGAAGGTTATAAAAATTGACGAAGAACGTACAAAGACAATTATGTTTGTGGCACTTCAAATAGCTTCTGCATTAGCGACTTTAAGCGAACCGTTTTTGCCTTTTACTTCTAAAAAGTTGAAAAGCATCCTTAATGTCACGTTGAGCGCAGTCGAAACGTCATGGAACGAAGTAAGCACAAAAGAGGTGTTACTTCCCGCAACACATCAAATAGGAAAAGCCGAACTATTATTTTCAAAAATAGAAGATGAAATGATTCAAAAACAACTAGATAAACTAGAAGCTAGTAAAAAGGCAAACGAAATTGCGAATGCAGTTGTAGAGCCACAAAAAGACACCATTAGCTTCGAAAATTTCACGAAACTAGATATTCGTGTAGGCACTATTTTAGAAGCCGAAAAAATGCCAAAAACTAAAAAACTATTAAAACTAAAAGTAGATACAGGTATCGATGTACGTACTATTGTGTCTGGAATTGCAGAAAGTTTTACTGCCGAAGAAGTGGTTGGCAAAAAAGTAACTGTATTAGTAAACCTTGCTCCAAGAGCGTTGCGAGGTGTTGAGAGTCAAGGCATGATTTTAATGACTGAAACCCTTGATGGTAAATTGGTATTTGTGAATCCAGATGATGCTAGCGTGACTAATGGGCTCTCAGTAAGTTAAATTTATTTATATTTGATTAATGTATTATAGAAGAAAAATAGCGCTATCACTTTTGCAAGTATTTAATAATGAGCTTGATAAAATACAAGTTCAGAAATTGTTATTTCTTTTCAGTAGATATAAAACTAAGAAAAAAACGTATGATTTTGTTCCTTATAAGTTTGGTTGTTTTTCTTTTCAGGCTAATGCTGATTTAAATACACTTAAAAAATATGGAATAGTTTCAGAGTCGTCAAAATCTTGGAAAAAATTAGATGTAACTAATTATTTGTCTCAATTAGACAAAGAGGATAAAAAAATTATATCTGATTTTGCTATTATTTATAAAAATAAGACTAACGACGACTTAATAGATTTAACTTATAAGCGATATCCTTATTACGCTATAAATAGTACAATTGCAGAAAAGTATCTTTCAAGTGAAGAATTAAAGAATTTAGACAATTTTCGTTCTTTTGAAAATGATATAATTTTATTTACAATTGGATACGAAGGTATTTCCCTTGAACATTATTTAAACAAGCTTATTAAAAATAACATCAAACTTCTTTGTGATGTTAGAAAGAATGCATTAAGTATGAAATATGGCTTTAGTAAAAATCAACTTAAGAATGCGTGTGAAGGAGTTGGTATAAAATATATTCATATTCCTAAAGTTGGTATCAATTCTGATAAACGCCAAGAATTAAATTCACAAAGCGATTACGATAATTTATTCAAAGAGTACGTATCCAATAATTTATCTCAAACTAAAGATTATCAAAGAGAAATTCTCTTTTTGTTAAAAGAAAACAAAAGGGTTGCATTAACTTGTTTTGAAGCTAATGAATGCCAATGCCATCGGACACATTTAGCGGAAGCTATTTCGAAATTTGAAGAATTTAAATACCAAATAGAGCATTTGTAGTTCATGGCTTTAAAAAAGATTCTAATAACTGTTACTACTTATCCGCTTCCATCAAGAAGCTATGATGAATTAGTTTGTACAGCAGGAATATTAGAAGACGGTTCTTGGATTAGAATATATCCAGTCCCATTAAGTTTTTTAAAGGATTTAAAAGAAGACACAGGTTTTAAAAAGTATACTTGGATTGAACTTGATGTAAAAGAAAGAGGAGATGACTTTAGACCTGAAAGTTATTCTCCCAACAATTATAAAATTAAAATACTTGATACTTTAGTATACTAAAAATTATTGGAGAGAAAGAAAAAAAAATCTGTCTTAATAATGTTTATACTAACAAGGCTAAATTAATTCAAGCTTCTCAGAAACCGACAAATATATCTTTGGCAACTTTTAAGCCTTCAAAAATAACTGGTTTTGTTATTGAAGAAGATGATAAAGAGTGGAAAGATGAATGGAAGGAACTCAGGAAACAAACAGATTTATTCGCAGAAATTGAAAGTGACCCCGAAAAGCTTATACCAAAAGTTCCTTTTAAGTTTTACTATGTTTTTGAAGATGATGTAGGAGTCTCAAGCAGATTAATGATTGAAGACTGGGAGATATTTGAACTATATAAAAATTGTTTGAGAAGAACTGGAAATGAAAAACAAGCTGCTGCTTTAGTTAAGAAAAAATACTTTGACATATTTACAGCAAAGAATGATATGTATCTTTTTTTAGGAACAACTATGGAATGGCACAGAAGAAGATCTCCCAATCCTTTTGTTATAATTGGGGTTTTTTATCCTTTAATTGAGCAACAATTTAGTTTAGATTTATAGTAATAAATTCGGTAATGTTTTCAAAAAAAACAACAGACGAACTCCATATGAAAAAATATTAGTAGAATTCTCTACTAATCCCCTTTAAGAGTCTTTATTTAACAACCAACCTTTTAGTTTCTTGCTTGTTGTATTCATCTGTAACTAGTATAAGATACAAGCCGCTTTTTATTTCAGATACATTTAGTTTTATAATGCTCTTATTAAAATGATACAAGGCCACCCGTTTGCCTAAAACATTAAGAAGTTCAATGCTTTTAATTTTATGAACCCCTAAAACAAAAAGCTCATCTTCTACTGGGTTTGGATGAAATGTAAAGATGGTTGTTTTTTCAAAATTGTTTTTTTCTATTGGTTCTTGTGAAAAAATCATATTACTAATAAAAAATAATAATAAGCAGTTAATTATATTTAAAAGCTATTTTGTAATTAATAATAGTATTAGCGTGTAATTTCTATATGAAAAAGAGGACTAAAGCTAGATGCAAAAAATAGTCACAGAATTTTCTGCCAATACATTTTAAAAATAGGAGATGAAGAACTTTTAGAGCCATACAAATCATCAAAGCAATCAGATTTATATACTTTTATAAGAACCAATGATTCTAAGTTAGCAGATAAGTTAAACACTTCTATTTTGAATTCAGTACTAGCTGTTATTCGTCGTTAAGTATTCACTTCGAAAAGAGCTTTTATAAAGGGTTGAATTCGTTGTTTTTTTAACACATTACAAGTAATTTAAAATCAAGTTAGCTTAATAAAGGTATCGCCCTAACATCTACCCAAGTAGCTAAATACGTATATAATATTAAAACAATATTTATGAAAAAAATACTCTTATTATTTATTACAATTAGTGTCTTGTCTTGTGGGACATCAAAAACCGTTAGAGATTCTAAAAAAGTCATAAAAGGCGAGTGGACTATAAATAAAATAGATTACAGTGCTGTTGGAACATTCAATATAACGTTGCTAAATGATGCATCAAAAGCATGTTTTGAAGGTAGTTCATGGCAATTTATTACTAATAACAACACAGGGACTTATGCTTTTAATAATGCAAATTGCTCTACTGGTATGCGTTATTTTATTTTCACTATTCAAGAATTAGATGAACAAACAGGACTTTATGATTTCTTATTAAAGCCTACAAACGAAAAAGGTAAATCTGAAACAAATAAAGGGTTTCGATTAAAATTAACAGCACTTTCAGAAACAAATATGCAATGGCAACAAACTATTTATAACGATGGGAAGCCATTTATTATTAACATGAATTTCACAAAATAAACTAAAGATGAAAAAAATTATAAACAAAACAGCAATTGTACTTTTAACACTTGTTCTATCAATGGGGTTTACAAACTGTAAAGCTGTACAAAACGCAAACAATAAACAGAAAGGAGCCGTAATTGGGGCTGCAGGTGGCGCCATATTAGGAGCTATTATAGGTAACAACGTTGGCAAAGGTGGTAATGGAGAATTAGGAGCTGTTATCGGTGGTGTTATCGGAGGAGGTGCTGGCGTGCTTATTGGAAACAAAATGGATAAGCAAGCCCAAAAGATTGAGAAGAGATTCCTGGAGCACAAGTAGAACGTGTCGATAATGGTATTGTTGTTACTTTTGATGAAAGCAGTGGTGTTTATTTTGATACTAATAAATACAATATTAATACGGCATCACAAACGACTTTAAACAAACTTATAGGTGTTTTTAAAGAATTTCCAGATACTAATATTTTAGTTGTCGGACACACCGATAGCGCGGGAGCTGACGATTATAATATGACACTATCTAAAAACAGAGCTAACGCAGTAACTAATTATTTAACGCAAAGTAGTGTAAATGCGGGACGTTTAACTACAAATTGGTTTGGTGAAACACAACCTTTACATGATAATGCAACGGCAGAAGGTCGTGCAAAAAACAGACGCGTAAATATTGCCATTTTGCCAAATGAAAAAATGATTGAGGATGCAAAAAAACAAGCAGGACAATAATTCGAATAATTAATAACTAAAAGCTATACCCTAATAAAAGATAAGTCCTTTTTGTTGCAGAACTCAAACGTACAAATTCAGACATACCATTACCTCTCTCATATCTGACCTCTAGAGAAAATTCCTTATGTTTTAAACCAACTCCTAAAATATAGCTTTGTTCATATTTTCTACTTTGGTCGATTGCTTTTTCTTCAACAACTCTTTCGTTACCAAAAAAATTTATTTCCTGTTTTTTGTAATTTTTTTCTTTAATACCAATACCATTTGATATTCCTGCATTAATAAATGCACGAAAGGACTTTTGTTTTAAGGGGATATTAAAGCGCAGTAAATTGTTGATTTTTATATATGAATAATCAAGTAGAATTAAGGTGTTAACATCTCCAGTTTCATTTCTAAAAGAGTGATGTCGACCTTCAAATTTTGATTGACTGTATAATAGTTCATTGTTTAATGACCATTTTTTTAGATTTCTAGGAAAAAAGACATCAATAAATAATCCCATTGTAAAGTCTGTTGATTGATTAAAATCAGTCTCAATAAGGTAGGTTGAAGATGTTTCTCCATTAAACTCCAAATTGCTAAAAGACACTCCAGCGAGCACTCCGATGTTAGCAGATACTTTTTCTTTCTTTTTTTGAAAAACAATATCTTCTTGAGAACAGTTATAGTAATGTTGAAAAAGCTTTTCTAAGTTTTTTTGAGTATAATCGGTATAAGTTAGCTTTGATCGTATTGATGGACAATCCTTAAGGTATATGTCTAACTGACCTTTATACATCTTATTTTCCTTTAAAATTATTTTGTGATTTCCTGATGAATAAAATCGGGATGTATATTTTTTATACTTTAGTAGCACGATATCATCTCCGCTTTTTATATAAAAATTATCTTTGTTTTTTTTACTTTTGTGATAATATAAACTTTTAGAGCCTTTAAATAAGGTTTGTAAAAATACGGTATCCAATTCTATATTTAGTCTAGGGTAATTTTGCAGTATATTAGTTTGCATAGGACTAGTTTCTAAATTAACAATTGCACTTACGTAAACTTCATCTTTTACACCAAATTCAATAATATTGTTTTGATTATAAGTGATTGGATTTTGATTCTCTTTTTTCTTGAAGCTTATTTTGTTTGGATTGGTATTCCAATTTTTATAATCTACAAATCCATGTACTGTATCTTTTTTAATGTTAATAACGTAACCAGGTAAATAATTTTCTTGAGAATATGATATTTTAAAAATTAATATTGTAATGGAGGCAAATAGCAATTTTTTAATAAACTTATTTATTCGCATTTAGGATAAATTTAGATTTATAAATTAATATGATTTTATACCAGCTTCTATATGATTTAGCAAATTTAACAGGTATCTTTATTTAGATTTAATAAAAAGCAAAAAAAAGCACGAAAATTAGGAGTTGAGTTTCCTAAATAAGTAACTTAATTTCTATTTACTCTGGTAGAATGCATCATTTCTAACTTCCATATACTGTCTTTTTTAATAGCTACAATACTTTCCAACCATTGCAACTTGCGCTCTAAACTATCAGATTTTATGGTAGCATAATTATGGTATGCCATCCAAATACGATTGCCTTCTCTTTTTGCCTTAAAAAAATCAAAATTATTAATACGTTTTAAACCTTTGTCTCTTAATTTGGCACGCTTGCACCAATTGGCAATCGTATCATTAGTCCAAACTTCGCCATGCTCTAAAAGTATAAAATCCTCAGTATGATATTTAGTGAGTAGCTGTGCTTTTTTATCACTCCAAATATCATCAAAGACACCTTGTATCAAATTTTCAACAGCTTTAAAATCTTTGGTATCATCAGTTTTTGTTACATCTTTCTGGCAACTAGTAAAGATTATAAAAAAAACCAAAAGTACTTTTAATAAGTGTTTCATAATATCCTATTTTTGCTGAATTACTTTAAGGTAAATGTCTACACAACTAAAATACATAATTTCCCACACAAAACTACCAGATCAGGCAGTTAAAAATACCGTACAATTATTAGAAGAAGATTGTACCATTCCATTCATTTCGCGTTATAGAAAAGAACGAACAGGCAATTTAGATGAGGTTCAAATAGGAGAGATTGTAAAATATAAGGAACAATTTGAAGCTTTAGAAAAACGAAAAAAAGCCATTTTAAAAGCTTTAGAAGAGCAAGGCGTTTTAACAGCGGAATTACAACAAAAAATTGAAGTCACTCAAGATTTAACAACGCTTGAAGATTTATACTTACCTTTTAAGAAAAGTAGAAAAACTAAGGCAGAAAAAGCACGACAAAATGGATTGGAGCCGTTAGCAAAAATCATCATGAGTCAAAATCCTAATGATATTGAATCGATAGCGTATAAATATGTAAAAGATGAGATTGCTTCAGTAGATGATGCTTTAGAAGGCGCACGTCATATTATTGCAGAGTGGGTTAACGAGCGTACCGATATTCGAAATAATATCCGTCAACAATTAGAGCGTTTTGCTATGATATCCACGAAAGTGGTAAAGACAAAAGCAGAAGATACTTCGACTTACTCCAGCTCTGCTCAGCACAGGTCGCTCAGCACAAGTGAAAAGGCTCAAAAATTTAGAGATTATTTTGATTGGGAAGAATCTTTAAGTCGCATACCATCTCACAGATTATTAGCTATTTTAAGAGCCGAAAGTGAAGGCTTTATCCGTGTCAAAATTGAGATTGATAATGATAGAGCATTAGATAAAATTGAAAGTAGAATTATTCGTTCTAATAATGCTTGCGCGGAACAGATAGAACTCGCAATAAAAGATGCCTATAAACGCTTATTGCTACCATCGTTAAGTAACGAAGCCTTGCAAATTGCCAAAGACAAAGCAGACGAATCTGCCATAACCGTATTTGCAAAAAATTTAAAACAATTATTATTAGGATCGCCTTTAGGAGAAAAGCGCGTTTTGGCGATAGATCCTGGTTTTAGAACAGGTTGTAAAGTGGTTTGTTTAGATGCGCAAGGCCAATTAAAATATAACGAAACCATCTATCCGCATCCACCAAAAAGTGATAGCCTTGGGGCTATGAAAAAGATAAGCTCACTTTGCGAGGCGCATAAAATTGAAGCCATTGCTATTGGAAACGGCACAGCATCGCGAGAAACGGAAGCCGTTATTCGAAAAATACATTTTAAAAACGATGTGCAAGTTTTTGTGGTGAGTGAGGCTGGTGCGAGTATATATTCGGCATCAAAAATAGCACGAGAAGAGTTTCCTGATTATGATGTTACCGTTCGTGGCTCGGTGTCTATTGGTAGGCGTTTACAAGATCCGTTGGCAGAACTGGTGAAGATTGACGCGAAGTCTATTGGCGTGGGACAATATCAACATGATGTAGATCAAAGCAAGCTTCAAAAGCAATTGGATGTTGTGGTAGAAAATTGTGTAAATGCGGTTGGTGTAAATATAAATACGGCAAGTAAAAGTTTGTTGAGTTATGTGTCGGGAATTGGACCAAAACTAGCAGAAAATATTTTTAATTACAGAAATGAAAACGGCGTTTTTACTTCAAGAAAAGACATAAAAAAGGTGCCACGATTAGGCAGTAAAGCATTTGAACAAGGTGCTGCTTTTTTAAGAATTAAAGAAGCTAAAAATCCATTAGACGATTCGGCTGTACATCCAGAAAGCTATGCTATTGTTACAAAAATGGCAAAATATTTAGGGAAGTCTGTAGAAGATATTATTGGAAATGCAGAGCTTCTTAAAAAATTAGATTTAAAAAGTTATTGTACAGAAGCTGTTGGGTTACTCACTTTAGAAGACATTGTTAAAGAACTTGAAAAACCAGGTTTAGACATACGCAAACAAGCCAAAGTGTTTACCTTCAATCAAAATATAAAAACTATAGGTGATTTACGCGAAGGACAATTACTTCCTGGAATCGTCAACAATATTACCAATTTTGGTTGCTTTGTAGATGTTGGCATTAAAGAAAGCGGATTAATTCACGTTTCAAACTTGTCAGATAGTTTTGTTAAAGATGTAAATGCACATGTCAGTTTGCATCAGCAAATTATTGTAAAAGTTTTGGAGGTTGATATTCCGCGAAAGCGTATTCAATTAAAATTGCATAAATAAAAATGCAAACTGTTTAAGGTTTGCGTTTTTTATAGCTAAACAATAGCGTATAGCAATTATCTATTCATGTTCTTTATTTGGTCTATAAAAGTGTCTAAATCTACACCGTTACGTACTAATGTTATAGCTTTGTCAACTATATACTTTATGTTTACTGCATGAAACCCAAGCCCAACACCAATTTTATTTAAAAGTTTATGTTCTGTGTCGCTATCAATTTGGTCTACATATACCATACGTGCTAAATCATATAAACGCTCCAAACGCTTATCATAAGATATAGGTGGATTTATTGGGTGCGATTTATAATTCTTTAAAATTGATTTATAATCAGTCTCATTAATACTTAAATTACGAGCTAATCTATCTAAAAATGCTTTTTCATCATCAGTAATGACACCATCATCCATAGCCACACGAACTATCGCTGCAAAATGACTCTCATTACGCTTTTTAAATCCACTATCAAATAAATCTGAAAACGACATATATACTTCTTTTTTAGTCATGCAAACGTACATATTTTTTCTCTTTTTTAAGAATATTAAATTAATAAATTAATTTTTTTATATTTACATATAATAGTGTATTCGTCGGATAAATTTGTATTTTCCCCGAAATCTTAATGAAATTACGAAGGTTTTAAAACGTAAATTACATTTAAAAAATTTATAATCATAAAATAATTAGGCTCTAGTTTAAATTAGGTATTATTTTCGTATATTTAAGCTATGACTATAGCAAAAATTAAAGCAGAATTACTCAAATTGTCTCTATCAGAAAGGCAACGAGTGATAACAGAAGTTCAATATAATGGCGTTTAGTCACAACAAGTCAATAGATGTCAAGAATCACGGCGTGAATTGCTAAATAATAGACAAGGCTTTTGTCCTCATTGTGGAGAAAACAAATACGTAAAATTTGGTTTTAAAAGCAACTCTCAACGTTACAAATGTAAATCTTGTAAACGTAGTTTTACGGAATATTCAGGGACTTGGATGTCTGGGATTCATCATAAAGATAAGTTAGATGATTACTTAGGACTCGTGCTAGAAGAAAAAAGCTTGGATAAGATAAAGGTTGCCTTATCAATTAATAAAAAGACTGCCTTTGATTGGCGTCATAAGGTATTAGCATCTCTATCGGAGAAGGATAAAGATGATTTTAAAGGCATAACAGAAAGTGATGAGACGTTTTTCTTAAGTTCTGAAAAAGGAAGACCTGTATCAGACAGAGCACCAAGAAAACGTGGTGGTTCATCAAAGAGCAGAGGCATTAGTAACGACCAAGTTGCAGTTATAGTAACACAAGACAGAAAATCTGGTTTAGACCTTACTTGTAGCAACAATGGGTAGATTAAAGAAAATAGACATTGAAAATGCTATTGGCAATAGTATAACCTCAAATCAAACGATTTTATGCAGTGATGCGCACGTTAGCTATAAAGGGTTTGCAATAGATAATAAAATTGAGCATCACCAACTAAAAGCAGTTATTAAACAACGTGTGAAAAATAAAGTGTATCACATACAACACGTTAACTCAACTCATAATAGGCTTAAAAAATGGATTGATAATACATTTTGGGGCGTATCAACAAAGTATTTGCAACAGTACTTAAACTGGTACAGGATTAAAGAGAAAATTAAACTCAGAAACGATAAATTAAATGCATTTATGAGTAAAGTTTCTGAGGATATTACTGCACATAAAAAATATCAAAATATTGGAAGGGAATATGAAAAACTAATATCAACACAATTTTAAACTAGAGCCAATAATTATTAAAAATGAGTGGTAAAAAAGAAGAAATTATAGCACAAGAAGCAAACACAGTTTCTAAAATTGACGCTATAAAAGAAATTATCTTTGGCGAAAACATGCAGGCTTATAGCTCTGATTTCAAGGCTATTAAAAAAGATTTAAATGATGTTAAAAAAGAACTTGAGAGTTTAATAAACGATGTTAAAAAAGAAATGCTTCAAACTATTGATAGCATGGATACCGATATTAATATTAGAATAACTAATGTTGAAGAGACTCTAAATGATAAAATAGACACTTTAGAAGAGACTAAATTAGACAGAAAGGTTTTAGGAAAACTCCTTGTAAATATTGGCAATAAAATAAGCGAATAATAGTTTTCCATATCATTTAACCAATGAATCAAGAAGAAAAATTAAATAAGCTTAAGGACATTTTGTTAATGGAACAAAGAGCCCAAGCTCTATTGGTTCAGAAACAAATAGCAGATCTTGAAAAAAGCATCAATGTAAAGAAAAATTTTTCAAAAAGGGTAGATCCAATTATAGATGAAAAACTTCAAGAATTTGTTATAAACATGCCCAAAACTATTGGTCCAACAATAACAAGTTCTATAAAAGAAGAAATACGAAACTCTCAAGACGATGTCGTAGATGCTCTTTTTCCAATAATTGGGAAAATGATTAAAAAATACATCCAAAGTGAGTTTCAAAAACTTAAAGAGAATATAAACAACCAAGTAAACAAGAAGTTTTCTATAAAAGGTTTTAAAAGAAATATTAAATCAAAATTTACAGGAGTAAATCAGACTGATTTAATTCTAAGTGATTCGCGGGACTATCAAGTAGAGCAAATTTTTATGATAGAGAAAAATTCAGGTATTCTTAAAGCCTGTTTTTCTAGGGGTGAGAAGGGTTATGTTGATAAAGAAATGGTGTCAGGTATGTTAACTGCTATTAAAAGTTTTATTGAAGACGCTTTTCAAAAATCAAATCAAGCATTGGAATTAATAGAATATGATTTATACAAAATCCACATTATTAATTTTAAATTATTTTATTTTGCAACTGTAGTTTCTGGAGTTTTAGATACTAAGTCTAAAGACAATTTGGAGGACAAGCTCTACCAGTTAAGAATAGACATGTTAAAAGATAATAAAGAAATAGATTTAAAAAAATTAAATAAAAAAATCAATCAAATATTTCAGCATGAGTTTTTCTAAAAAAATAGTTTTATTAGGGCATTTTAGCGTAGGTAAAACATCTCTTTTAAGGCGATTTATTGATGATCAATTTAGTGAAGAATATATTGTTACAATTGGCGTGCAAGTAAAAAAGAAGGTGGTTACAGTAAAGCATAAAGAAAAACAAGATATTTCAGTTTCATTCATTATCTGGGATATTGAAGGTAATAAATCCGTTAAAAGCACAAGAAAATCATACCTTTTAGGCACACACGGATTTATATATGTTTTTGATGTTAATAATGATTTAACCTATAAAAATACACTTGAAGAAATAGACTACCTAAAGTCTACGTATCCTAATGTTTTAGTTAAAGTTGTTGGTAACAAAATAGATTTAGTAAATGCAAAAAATATTGAAAACGAATTAGCCTTATTAAAAATACCAGTAGATATTTTAACTAGTGCCAAGACAGGAGAAAATATAGATTTTTTATTTAAAAAATTAGCAGAAGAATTCGTTAATGGTTAATAAAATTATAAATAAACATCAAAATAAAAGAGCACTATTTTTAACGGTAGCTAAAAACGGTACAATTTTAGAGATGAATCAAGACCTTGAATGGTTAGATCGAGAAAATTTTTTTGAAAGCAATCCCTTTTTTGAGAGCATCCCATATATTGTAACAAAAAATAATCCAGAGCAAATATTTACTTGTATAAATTTTAATTTTAATGGAGAAGAAGGCCTTTTTGATATTGAAGTGGTAAGAGAAGATGATCTTTTTTATCTAGCAATATTTAACTTTACAGAACATTACGAAACATCTAGAACTTTAGCTCAAGAAAGAAATGAATCTTTATTAAAGACCAAATTACTTGAATCGCATAATTCTAATATTACACTAGAAAAAGAATTAGTAGATGTAAAAAACGAAAACTTAAAAAAAGCACAACAGTTTAAGGATGAGTTTTTGGCTAATATGAGTCATGAAATAAGAACCCCTTTAAATGGTATATTAGGCTTTGCTAAACTTTTAAAAGATAATTCATTTTCTAAAGAAGACGGACAAAGATATATTGATGCTATTTTAGTTTCAGGCGAAAACCTAAAAATTATAATAAATGATATTTTAGATTTTTCTAAAATAGAAGCAGGTAAGCTAAAAATCAATGATTTAGACTTTAGTTTTTATGAGTTTATAGATAATCTGCATGAAATATATAAACTTCGCTTTAAGGATGAAAAACTCAAACTTATTTTTGATGTAGATCCAACCATACCAAAAGTTTTAATAAGTGATGTTATAAGACTTAATCAAATCCTTACCAATCTACTAGAGAACAGCTTTAAATTCACGAAAAAAGGAAGTATTAAACTTATTGTTAGTAAAATAGAACAATCAAAAAAACACGTAGTATTAAATTTTATGGTTTCTGATACAGGTATAGGTATTAAAAAGGATAAATTAGATTCTATTTTTGAGAGTTTTTCTCAAGTACATGATAATAGTAGTGATAATTTTGGAGGTACGGGCTTAGGTTTAGCAATTATAAAAAAACTTGTTGATTTAATGGGCGGAACTATTGATGTAAATAGTAAATTTGGCTTAGGAACAACATTTTCGGTTACGTTTAATTTAAAAATATCAAACAATAAACTTGCAAAAAAAATAACATTAAAAAATAAATCAAAAACTAACGGTTCTATAAAAAATAAGCGCATTCTAGTGGCTGAAGATGTTAAAATAAATCAATTACTAATCGAAAAAATATTAAGCAATTATGGTTGTAAACTTACCATTGTTAATAATGGGCAAGAGGCTGTAAATGAATTAAGTAGAAACCATTATGATTTACTATTGTTAGATTTAAAAATGCCTATTTTAGATGGTTATCAAACGGCTCATATCATTAGAAATGAGATGCCATTACCAAACAAAAACATTCCTATAATAGTGTTAACAGCACATGCCATGGATAGCGAAAAACAAAAATGCGAACCATATAATATAAAAGAATACTTATCCAAACCATTTGATCCGCATAATCTTATTTCTAAAATAGAAAAGGCCTTAAAATAATATTATAATAAAGCTTAATTTTATAAAGTATTTGCATTTGTTTTATATTTGCCTGAAATTAAATTCTAGTGAGTAAAAACGTTCTCTCGCATACATACATACAGACTTTGCAAACGCAAAATCTGCAAAATACTATTGACCAGACTCAACCTTTAGACTCCGTTCAAGATAAGCCCAAAACTCATTTAAAAGGGCTCGTAGGTTCGTCTTTTTCTTTTGTAATTTCAAGTGTTTTTAAGCTCACCAAAAAACCCTTTTTACTTGTTTTTAACGATAAAGAAGAAGCGGCGCACTACTTAAACGATTTAGAGCAATTATGCAACGATAAAGATGTGTTGTTTTACCCTGGTAGTTACCGCAGACCTTACCAAATTGAAGAAACCGACAATGCTAACGTGCTCTTACGTGCCGAGGTTTTAAATCGCATTAATTCTCAAAAAAAACCAGCAATAATAGTTACATACCCCGATGCTCTTTTTGAGAAAGTAGTAACCAGAAAAGAGTTAGAGCGCAACACTTTAAAAGTATCGGTAAATGATAAAATATCTATCGATTTTGTAAACGAAGTGTTGTTTGAATATCAATTTAAGCGTGTAGATTTTGTAACCGAACCTGGTGAGTTTTCGGTACGTGGCGGTATTGTTGATGTGTTTTCGTTTTCGCACGATGAGCCTTATCGTATCGAATTTTTTGGCGATGAGGTTGATAGTATTCGAACCTTCGATGTAGAAACACAGCTTTCTGTAGAGCAGGTTAAAAAAATCAACATTATCCCTAATGTTGCTAATAAACTCTTAGAAGAAAAACGCCAAAGTTTCTTAAAATATATCGCGCAAAAAACGGTGATTTGTTTTAAAAATGCTGATTTACTGTTTTCGAGAATTGACGATTTTTACACAAAAGCCGAAGATGCTTTTAAAACGCTTTCAGAAGATATTAAACATGCCGAACCGGAGGAGCTTTTTTGTAATTCGTCCTTATTAAAAAAGCAGTTACTCGATTTTTTAATTATTGAATTTGGTACTTCGGCTACGCTCAGCAACCAAAAAGACTCGGTGACTGAGCGGCCTGTGCTGAGCGAAGTCGAAGTAAGTCGAAGTCACGAAATAGCCTTCAACACCACGCCGCAACCGTCTTTCAATAAACAGTTTAATCTTTTAATTGAAGATTTAAACACCAATCATGAAAACGGTTATGTCAATTATATAGCATGCATAAGCGAACAACAAGCACAACGGTTTCATGATATCTTCGACGATTCTAACCTTGATGTTAAAGCATATCAAACCATTATTTTATCATTACATCAAGGGTTTATAGATCACGATAACAAAATTGTTTGTTATACCGACCATGAAATTTTTGAACGCTATCATAAATTTCACCTTAAAAGTGGCTACGCAAAAAAGCAAGCCATCACGTTAAAAGAACTTACAAATTTAGATATTGGAGATTACGTAACCCATATCGATCATGGTATTGGGTGCTTTGGGGGACTTAAAAAAATAGATGTTGAAGGCAAAAA
>Ga0316189_10001346_pt1 | contig 24528 bp, 23 predicted proteins | sample LowCovwburrow_MG_FD_204930 | JGI IMG/M metagenome (GOLD analysis project Ga0316189, IMG submission 204930) | Coastal sediment microbial communities from Maine, United States - Lowes Cove worm burrow | ecosystem: Environmental > Aquatic > Marine > Coastal > Sediment | place: USA: Maine... | reverse complement strand
CGCCTCAAACTCGTTGGTCACACGATTGCGGTAATTGTCCAACTCAACCCGCAAGTCGTCCCAGTTCGAATGACCCATTGCCATGCACAGTCGGGCCTGGTCGATATCTGCTGACGGCAGATCATGGGTTTGCTGGTCACGAATGGCCTGTATGAAGTTCTCGACACGCCGCAGATAGCAGTAGGCCTCGGCCAGCGCATCGGCATCAGCCGCCTCCAGCCCGTGTCGACCGACAAGCTTGGGCAGGACACGCTGTAGCTGTCGATCCTGCAATTCGCGCCGTGCGCCGCCCCGAACCAGTTGCAACGACTGGACGATGAACTCGATTTCGCGAATTCCACCGGGCCCGAGTTTGACGTTGTCGGCCATTTCGCGTTTCTGCACTTCAACCGCAACCAGTCCATGCATGTCGCGCAGTGACTCGAAGACACCGAAGTCGAGATAGCGCCGGTATACAAACGGCGTAATCAGATCGTCCTGCAGGCTGCTGGCAACGGCAGCCGGCGGTGCCGGACCGACGATGCGCGCTTTCACGTAGGCATAGCGCTCCCAATCTCTGCCATGTTGCGGCAGGTAGGATTCGAGCGCCGAGAAACTTGTCACTGGAGGACCGCTGTCCCCAAAGGGTCGCAAACGAGTGTCGATACGAAATGCGAAGCCGTCAGCCGTTATCTCATCGAGCAAAGCAACAATGTGGCGCGAGACACGTGTGAAATATTCCTGCGCGCTCAGGCGCTTCGGGCCGTCGCTTTCCTTACCTTCGGGATACAGGAAGATCAGGTCGATGTCAGACGAGAAATTGAGCTCCCTGCCGCCGAGCTTGCCCATGCCGAGAATGACAAGGGACACTGGTTCACCATGCTCGTCACGCACGACACCGAAACGCTCGTGCAGGGACCGCTCCGCGAAACCGGCTGCCGCATCGAGAAACCTGTCCGCGAGGTCCGAGAGCGCTGTGAGGGTCTCGCCAAGCGTCGCGATGCCTGCTATCTCGCGCCACAATATCTGCAGCATCCAGCGCTGACGGAAACGGCGAATGCGCTGTTTTGCCACATCGATATCCTCGATGTCATTGCGTACCTCGTCGACGAGGCGGCCAAGCTCTGCTCTGTCAGGGACGCCATCCAGTGTTCCGTGGCAGGCGACGAACCATGGCCACTCTTTCAGCAATACCGACGAAGCGAATTCGCTGCAGCCGACGAGCCTGGCAATCCGCTGTATCGTGTCACCAGGCAGTTCGACGTCCCCATGCGCCGAAACCAGCCGCTCGAACCAGCGCGCCACGCTATCACGGAGCTCAACCGGGATGGCCTCGATGGCGTTGATGATCGACGGATGCTGCACGCGGGTCCTTTCTGCTTTTGCGCAGTGCATCCACTATAAAGAGATGACCCGTGTCGGACCAGTCGTGAGCGGCAGCTGCCTCAGGCGGTCGAGGTCTCTTTTGGATTGGCCAGGCTGGCCAGCACTTCGTCGAGCGGCGCCGGCCTGCCAACCGCATGGCCCTGGGCGAAGTTGACGCCGAGCTCCGCGATCAATTTGCGCGTTGCTTCGCTCTCGACATACTCGGCAACGGTTTCGAGCTCCATGACTTTGGCAACCTGCGTAATTGCCGCGACCATCGATTCGGAGATGCGATTCTCGGTGATGTCGCGGATAAAACTGCCATCAATCTTCAGCGAGTCGACCTGGAAGTTTTTCAGGTAGGCGAAGGAGCTCAGGCCGGCGCCGAAGTCGTCAAGCGCGATACTGCAGCCACGTTCTCGCAATGCGTCGATAAAGGACTGCGCCTTGTTGAGATTCGACACAGCAGCAGATTCGGTAATCTCAAAGCAAAGCGCTTTCGGCGGTAAACCATTTTCATTGAGCTCTTCGTCGATAAACTCGAGAATGTCGTCGTCGCTCAAGGACTGCCCGGACAGGTTGATCGAAAAGATCGCGTCATACTCATCGACAATCTTCGAGTTCTCGGCGAGTCGCGCGAGTGTCGATGATGTCACCCATCGATCGATCTGCGGCATGAGCTTGTAGCGCTCGGCTGCCGAGAAGAACGCGCTGGTCGGAATTGTCTCGCCGTCGTTATCTCGCATGCGTAGCAGGATTTCAAACCGCGGCCGCGTGTCATCGTCCTTGAGACTCACGATCGGCTGAGCCAATAGTTCGAATTCATCGCCATCCAGCGCCTGTTGGATCTGTGATACCAGCTGCATGTCATCGTGACGGCGAATGATGCTCAGGTTCTGGTCATCGTAGACCTCGATACGATCACGCCCGTGGTCCTTCGCGGCTTCACACGCCATGCGTGCCGTTGTCAGCGCGCGACCAACGTCGGTAGTCCGCGAACTAAATTCGGCAATACCGATACTCATTGTGATCTGTAGTGATTTATCACCCTCGAGGTAACGGAGTGACTGCCCGTTCTTGCGAATCGTCTGCGCAAGATCCATCGCACCAGGGCAATCCGCGTGCGTCAACAGAATGCAGAAATCGTCGCCGGTTAGCCGAGACACGACTGCTTTACGTGACAGGTCGTCTTCGAGCAGACGCGCAAAACGAACAATGACTTCGTCGCCCGCCTCATGGCCGAACGTATCATTTACGAGTTGCAGGTTATCGAGGTCAAAATACAGGAGCTGGTGGGCGTCGTCCGGGCCTGCAAGCGACTTGGAGGATTCATGCAGCTGCGCCTCAAACCCGGAGCGGTTCATGAGCCCGGTCATCGCATCGAAAGACTGCTCGATCACATACTCGACTTTGCGCACGATGTGCGACATGAAGCGGCGTTCCGACTTGCTGAACTCACCGCCGTTGACACGCCCCAGCTGCGCCATGACACCTTCCAGGTTGCCATGCTTGTCGAGAAGCGGACTCAACAAAGTCTGAAAACCTTGCTCTGGCGTACCGTCGTCGCCCTCGATGCCTGGAATTTCAAAAACAGCGGGCCAGCGTTTGCCTTCGAGCTTCGGCATCATGTGATCGATCAGGTAACGATCGAGCACCTTGCGATTAACGTTTTTCCAGCTCGAATGCGTAGCGCTAACACGTATACGTTTGCCGGGAATAAGAAGAACGCTGTAGGCGATGCCGAGAAAGCGGCCGCTTTGGCCGACAAGCTGTGCAAGTCCCGCATGACTTCGCGACGTGCCGTGGATTTTCTCGTCAACTTCATAAACGAGCGTGAGCTCTTTCTCGGCTTCCTCGGTACGTCGCGCCGCATCTTCGAGTTGCCGACCCACGGTCAGGCTTTCGCCGATCAGACCGACAGCCGGCCGTAGAATCTTGGCGAGCATTTTAGGATTGAACGCTGATGACTTGCCTGCATTGCGCGAAAAGACCGCCACGAGCAGGCCGAGCCTGCCGCCCTGTTCATCGCCGACTTCCAATACCAGCAAGGTGCGACCCGACGTCATTGTCCGCCGTATGTGGCCAGCATCATTTGCCGCTTCCTGGATGACCTCGCCTGGAAGGTCCGTGACGAAGTTGTCTATCTCGTAATCGTCAGCACCATCCGAGCTCCAGATACACTGCCGATCCGCATCGTAGAAACAAAAACACTGGGCGCGTGGCACGAGCGAGTGCAGAAGACCCTTGGCCTTGCCAATATTCTTGCGTGTTTGCAGGTTGTGCAGGTCGGCGGGCAACGCTCGCTCCATATCCATTGGCATGCGCCTGGATACCTACGATGCCAGCACCGTGCCGACCTGACTGTGACAAGAGTCTCAGGTGTAACCGTTTCCGCCCAATAAATCGGACATTTGGGCAATATTCTCAGGGTCTACTGCGATTCCAGCCAGTCATCGTCGGATCCGTCATTGACGCCCTCAAACAATGGCGTAGACAGATAACGCTCGCCGGTGTCAGGCAGCATCGCAAGAATGACCGTGCCCTCAGGCGCATCCGCGGCGACATCGAGTGCCGTCGCAAGCGTCGCGCCCGCAGAGATTCCGGTGAAGATCCCTTCCTTGTGTGCCAATTCTCGTGAGACCTCGATGGCGCGGTCGTCCCCGATAGACCGCAACTCATCGAAAACCTCGCGATCGAGAACGTCGGGAATAAAGTCTGGTGTCCAGCCCTGGATCTTGTGCGGCGCCCATTCGTTGCCAGCGAGCAATGTCGCCCCAGCGGGCTCTGTCGCCACGATGGTCAGATCAGGCCTGGCCACCTTGAGCGTTCTGCCCGCGCCACTCATCGTGCCGCCAGTTCCATAACCCGTGACCCAGTAGTCGAGACGACGCCCGGCGAAATCTGTGAGAATTTCAGGCCCGGTTGTGTTCGCGTGGTAATTCGGGTTTGCCGGGTTTTCAAACTGGCGCGCAAGAAACCAGCCGTGCTTCGAAGCAAGCTCTTCGGCTTTCTTAACCATGCCGGTGCCTCTTTCGGCTGCGGGCGTCAGGATTACTTTGGCACCGAGGCCACGCATGACCTGCCGCCGCTCGACCGAAAACGAATCGGCCATCGTCGCGACAAACTGGTGCCCTTTGGCAGCACATACCATGGCGAGCGCAATGCCGGTGTTGCCGGAGGTCGCCTCAATTACGGTTTGGCCGGGCGCAAGCGTACCCGTTTGCTCAGCGTCATTGATGATCGCGAACGCCAGCCTGTCTTTGACAGACGCCATGGGATTAAACGACTCGACCTTCACGTAGATGTCCACGTGGTCAGGCCCCATACGATTGAGGCGCACAATGGGCGTGTTGCCGATTGTTTCAAGAATATTGTTGTAGATCATTGTCACGTCCCCCTTCACGTGCACATGTTGGTGCCAGAGGCTACCACGAATGATGCCGCAGACAAGAGAGGCCCCAACTAAACCGGCATTTCATGCATCCAAGAAAAGTGCTGGGGGAAATCATCGAACGTATGAGCATCGCGACTGTCTGGCGACATAACCATGTGTTATATGTAGTCGATTAATTTTGGCTACCAGTGAAACGAACCGACCGTGTGACGGTCACATATGAAGACGCAACAACGCAACATTCAGAATGAAGCTACAACAACTGAAATATTTGCTTGCGATCGTCGACAACGGGCTGAACATCACTGCAGCTGCTGAAAGGCTGTATACGTCCCAGCCGGGGGTGAGCAAACAACTCAAGCTGCTCGAGGAGGAACTCGGGCTGCAGCTTTTTGTGCGCAAGGGAAAAAGCCTTGGAAGCGTCACGGCCGCTGGCGAACAGGTGATTGATCGCGCGCGAACGATCATGCAGGAAGTCGACAATATCCGCAGCCTCGCGTCTGACTTTTACCACGAGGAAGAGGGTACGCTTTCAATTGCAACTACCCACACGCAGGCACGTTACGTGCTGCCCGATGTCATACGAGAATTTCGTGATCGCTACCCTCGCGTCAGCCTGAACCTGCACCAGGGTACGTCAGAACAGATCGCTGACATGGTCCAGGCGAACGAAATCGATTTCGCAGTTGCCACCGGCTCACATGACTTGTTCGGTGACCTGTTACTGGTTCCCAGCTATCACTGGGACCGAAAGATTATCGTACCGAAAGACCATGAACTCGCTGCGCTCGACCGCAAGCTAACTCTTGAAGACCTGGCGAAACACCCGCTTGTTACCTACGTCTTCAGCTTTGGCGGCCAGTCATCACTGAAACGCGCGTTCGCGGATCGCGGCCTCGAACCTGACGTCGTATTCACGGCCAGGGATGCAGATGTCATCAAGACCTACGTGCGCATGGGACTGGGTGTCGGGATCGTTGCCAGCATGGCCGACGATTGTGATGACAGCAAAGATCTGGCTGCGCTCAATGCAGAAGGGCTTTTCCCGCGCAGTACAACCTGGATCGGTTTTCGCAAGGACATCGTATTGCGCCGCTACATGCTCGATTTCGTGCAATTGTTCGCACCGCACATAACGACCGATCAACTCGAACAGACACGCCACGTTCGTTCCCAGACCGATATCGACGCTCTGTTCAGGGACGCCAGGCTTCCGTTGCGCGGCGGCTGCCGCGACGACATAATCGAAGCCGCCTAGATCATCAGTAAATGCGGATGCCGCCGTGCCGTTTGCGGCTGCTGCGATCGACCCACCACAATCCAAGCAGGAAACCGCCAATCAGGCACGCCACTACGGCACCGCCCACCCATTGCAGCGGCAGGCTGTTCTTGTATTGCGCCTGGCGATTTCGAAGACTGCTGTTTTCGTCGCCCAGGTCCGCAGCGGCAGCTTCACTTGCATCAAGCCGTGCCTGGAGGTCTGCAGACTCTTGCCTGAGTGCGTCTATTGTCGCGGCCGGCGCAGCAAACGACTGTCGTAATTGTTCCAGTTCCTGTTTCAGCCGGTCGGCTTCAGCCTGTGTCTCCGCAACGATCAGTTTTGCCGGTTTGGCATCAACAAGGAATCCGGCTTTGACGTAGCCCCGCGTGCCGTCGGGAAGCTGCACATTGGCGTAATAGGTTGTTCGCGAGAGAACCTCCATCTCCTGGCCGCTATCGAGATTACGAAATGGCCGGTCGCTCGTATCCGGCGCCTGGTGCAGCCCAAGTTGCAGTGTATCAGTGACATACGCCGTCTCTGCCGCCGCGGCCAGTGGCAGCAACGTCAGCACGAAAAACAGTGTTCGCATTACAGATCTCCCCAAACGATCATGCGAGAGTCTACTACAGGCTATTGCTCATAGAGCCAGCGCAACAGCGCTTCCTGCGTTTCCTCACCAAATCCGCGGTGAATATCGGTGTGATTCTGCAGCACAACAACTGCAAATCGTCTGCCTGTGCGCGACTGCAGATAGCCCGCGATTCCCGCGACGTGGTCGAGCGAGCCGGTCTTCAGGTGCGCCGACCCCTCCAGTGGCCCGTCGTCCATGCGATAGCGCAGCGTGCCATCCAGACCTGCCAGCGAAAGCGACGACACGTACTCGGGCATATAGGGCTGCTGCCAGGCAAAGCGCAACATCGCGCCAAAATCAGCCGCTGTAATGCGAGCCGCCCGGGACAGCCCCGCGCCGTTATCGAACGCGAGCTCGCTGAACTCGAGTCCTTTTTCATGCAGCCAGTCACCAATGACCTTGCGCCCGCCGGCCTCGGTGCCTGGTGCGCCAAGAACCTCGGCCGACAAGGTAAGCAGGAGCTGGCGCGCCATAACGTTGTTGCTGTGCTTGTTTACGCGCGCGATCACGTCTGCGAGCGGCAACGAGCGAAACTCAATTAGCGGCTCCTGATCCTCGGGCGCAGCCGCGCTGCGCCAGCCGCCATCGAATATGCCGCCGGATTCCCGCCACAGGGACGTGAACAACCCGTAGACAAAACCTTTGTGATCCAATGCCGATCTGTCCATCGCATAGCGTTTGCAGCCATTCGGAAATCTGCCGCTGAACGTCATGTGATCAACCGCATCGTTCGCAGCGACCGTTATTCCACGCTGGTAACCGCGACAACTCCCCTGGGACAGGGTTAACCGGTTGTCGATATCAAGATTGGCGAGTGGCGGGTCCATCCAGATGTTGACCTTACCAGTCTGGGGCAGCGGCTCGAACCAGTAGCGCACCACTTTGTAGTTCATCAGCAACGCATTTGGCGCAACGTTATAAGCGCGCAGGGGCTGACGATCGAACGCGGACGGATCGTGATCGGCCACCTCGAAGTAGCTGTCGTCGAGTATCAAATCGCCGGAGATCTCGTTGATACCGGCCTGACGAATGCGGCGCAGCATTTGCCAGACGCGCTCGGTCACCATAAACGGGTCGCCATGACCTCTGATTAACAGGTCACCCTGTAGCGTGCCATTGGCAACGGCCCCGAGGGCGTAGACGTCGGTCTGCCAGGTGTATGTCGGCCCAAGCATGTCGATCGCTGCGAGCGTCGTCAGCATCTTGATTGTCGAACCGGGGTTTCTCGGAATCGATTCATTCCATCGCACGACGACGTCGCCGGTTTCCAGATCCTCAACGTAGATACTCGTCGTCTCGTGAGGAATCTGGCGGTGATCCAGTCGTTTCTCTACCGGTAATGGCAGCTTCGCGTCCGCCGCAATGCCGGGTGTTGAGATCACGACAGCGACAATGACCGCTACCAGCATGCGCATCATCGTGCAGGCCTCTTGATGCCGAACGTGCGGATTCGGTCTGCCAGCGTAGTCGGTTTTACGCCAAGCAACTCCGCCGCACCTTCGGGTCCTGAAACCCGCCCGGCAGTTTCTTTCAACGCCGCAACTATGTTCTGTTTTTGATATTCGCGCATTTCCGTCTCTGTAAGAATGCCGCTTTGCCGTGTCTGTGTCGGGACTTCCTCACGCGTTGGCAGGACTTTGACATTCGGCATCGATAAGTCGAGCCGAAGCACGTTGCCCGGCGAAAGGATTACGGCACGCTCTATGACATTTTTCAATTCCCTGACGTTGCCCGGCCAGTCGTAGTCACGAAGATTATTGGCCTGGGCACGCGTCAGCGTAAGCTCCGGACGCCCGAAGTCACTCTGGGCCCGCTCCAGAAAATGCTGCGCCAGTTGCATGATGTCCTCACCACGATCCCGTAATGGCGGCACTTCCACAGGGAAGACACTGAGGCGATAAAACAGGTCTTCACGAAATTCGCCGTCGACAATCAGCTGCTCGAGATTCCGATTGGTGGCGGCAACGACGCGTACATCGACTGAACGCGTTACGTCATCGCCCACGCGTTCGAATTCACTCTCCTGCAGAACGCGCAGCAATTTGCCCTGCAACTCGAGCGGAATTTCCCCAACCTCGTCGAGAAATATCGTGCCGCTATCTGCAAGCTGAAAGCGCCCAATTCGATCGCGATGCGCACCCGTGAACGCGCCTTTGACGTGGCCGAAGAACTCGCTCTCGAACAGTTCCTTCGGGATGGATGCACAGTTGACCTTAACCAGTGGTCCGCCTGCCCGCGGGCTCTTTGTATGAATCGCGTGCGCTACCAGTTCCTTTCCGACACCTGACTCCCCCAGCAGAAGGACACTGGCGGGGGTCTCGGCGACCGCCTCAACCTGATTGAGCATCTTTTGCAACGCGGGACTGGTGCCGATGATGCGGCCGAAGTTCATCGCAACATTGACTTCCTCACGTAGATAGTCGCGCTCGCGTTCGAGTTCCCCGCGCAGGCTCGCGTTCTCCGCAAGTGCTGTGCGCAACTCCCGTTCAGCACTCAAACGCTCGGTAACATCTTTGGACGCGATCAACATGCGATCGACCTTGCCATTCTTGTCACGATGCGAAATGGCCGATACAACCAGGTCCAGGACGCGGCCGTCCTTGGTCACAACCTGGCGTTCTTCGTTGTTAAAATCGCCCTGTGCAAGCAGTTCCTTGAGTCGACCTTCTTCGTAACGCTGTCTGTCTGACTTGCTGAAAAAGTCGGTCGTGGGGCGTCCGACAACTTCGTCACGCCGGTAGCCCAGCTTTTGCAGCCAGTGATCCGTGACCGTCACGATGTTGCCGTCGCCATCTACTGTGTGCAGCATGGCCGGCATCGATCGGTACAACTCGCGATATTTGAAATTGGCCCGCGCCTCGTCGCCTATCTCTGTGTAGAGGGCCACGGTGCGAACGAAAGCTCCGCTCGGATCGTACTCGACTAACGAGTTGGTCATGCAGTCGACAGTCTCACCTGATGATGAGACAAAACCGATTGGCTTGTTCTCGAGCTTTCCCGTGCGCCGCAGTGCGGGAAGAAATTCCTCCTCGATACGCTGCGCCGATTCGGCGGTCACAAAATCGCTCGGCCGACGACCCACCATGTCTTCGCGATCGTAGCCGAGCCGCTCAAGGAACGCGTCATTGACGTCCAGGTAATTGCCGTCCTCGCCAATTGAGGTCGCCATAGCGGGCGACTTGCGAAACAGCCACTGATAATCCTCGAACCGGGTCATCGCGGGAGTGTATACGAAATTCCGTAATAATGCTTACGGATTTTCGTAAATAACGAAAAACCGTAACTGTCTTTTTTTCATTAAGAGATTGTTTTTTATAAGTTTTTCGGGTTGGCACGGCTTGTGCATTAACACTAAGTAGGAACACTACGAACACAACACAGTCGCTTGGGGCGACGCTCGCAGACTTAAAGGATTGATCATGAGAACTGGAAAATTTGAAAACGGACTGGCCATTTTGGGTGTACTTATCGTGCTCTTCGCGGTGACGTCTGCAGCCAACACGGCGCTGGCCGATGACGCTAATATTTTTGAGGGCAACTTGAAAATCGAGTCATTGACCACAAAGTAAGACTTCCGGGTACAGGGCATCAGGAGTCTCTCCCCCGATATGCCTGATCGCCTGATTACCGGAACTCGTCAGCAGGACTGCTGACGAACAAGGGCCAAGAAGGCCCAGCGGCAATCCCCCCTGCCGTTAAACCCTGGGCGCCGGAGACCTCCTTGTCGGAGGCCCGCTGAATCGGCAACCGAATCAGTGCTCCGGCGCCTTTCTTTTTCCTAGCCCTGTACGCTGTCGCGGCGCGCTTGTGCACGTCTGGCGCGTATGCCAGCCATTCCATTGCTGATGGTTTCACGCAAGCTCTTGAGCCAGCGCCGGGCAAAGGCAAACTCAATACCCAGGACGGTCAGGCCAATAGGGATGACGATCAATGCGGGACCGGGTGCGACGATCATCACAATACCGATCGCGATGATTGTGCTGCCCAGCACGGCTATCACGACCCGTCGTGCCGTCTTGTAGGTCCAATGGATGGTCTTGTGCATCAAGGGTGGTCCCCGCTATTCCGTAATCACTACATTGCCAGTCACTGCAGTTTGCTTTATGACCACCTTATCGTAGTCTTTGTTGCATGCCAGTGAAGCTAGTTTACCTTTTTCGCGCAACAGTATTGTTCGCGCCGTTCGCCTGGGCGGAGAACGCCGCCAATCTGGGTGTGGAAGCAGACCCGGCTGCGGTTGCGATCAAACCGCTTGCGGAGGGTGTCAAGTTCATCAGGCCACCGGCACTCGAGTTCCTGCTGCGCATTGACGCAAAATGCGATGCGAACGCTGAGATTGCATCAATATCAATCAGTATCGCCGATACGCAGAAGGCACTGACGACCGCCGACCTCGGCGAGGCTGAACCTATCGCAACTCGTATTTCGATACCCGCAAGGCAGGTATCACCCATCGCTGTGGAAAACTTCTGCTCGCTGGAGTCCCCGGCTGCTGGTGACAAACTTATGCTCAGGGATGCGCTAACGGCACACGTGTCACTGCGCTGCACGAGCGAAGCGGCGGAATCGATTACCTATGCCTCACGCGCGCTGGACGTCATGCTGCATTGCGACGCAGCAGCCGACATTCAGGGAGAGCCACCCTCGTTGATCGCCAGGTGAAGGTTTAGAAACTCCACGGTTTTCTGCCAGGCGTCCTCGGCCGCAGCCGCGTTATACGCAGTGCCTGTTGGATTAGCGAATGCGTGATCGGCGCCTGGGTAAATGTGAATGTCGTAATTCTTACGCAGTCGTTCCAGCGCCGCTTCGAAATTCTGTACAGACTCCACTGTGATGCCCTGATCCTGTGCGCCAAACAGGCCGAGAATCGGCGCACTAATCGGGCGCAGTTTTTGTTCATCATCAGTGACCTGCCCGTAGTAGATCACCGTGGCATCGAGCTCGTCGGGAAACAACATCGCCGCGTTAAGTGACCAGCCGCCACCGAAACACCAACCGAGCGACCCAATGCGTGGCGCACCCGCCGTCGAATTAACAAACTCGTATGCCTGGCGCATGTTGTCGTCTGCCGCCTGCTGGTTCTCGACAACCCTTAGCATCTGCTGGCGCGCCTCTTCCGGCGTTGTCGCCGATGCGCCGCCGAACAGATCGACAGCCAGAACGATATAACCCTCGCCGGCCAGGCGATCCGCCATGGCCCGCACATTGTCGTTTAGCCCCCACCACTCGTGAATGACGATAATGGCCGGCAACGGGTCCACCATGTCGGCCGGAAATACGAAATGCCCGTAAACCAGCTCATCATCTACCTCGGCATAGGGCAGTCGCTCAGAAATGACGGCCCTGCTTGGCGCGATATCGGTTGCTGGGCTCGCCTCGGCCGTATCATTCGCGTGTTCCTGCGACATAGCGTCAACATTGGCACGACCGGCCGCCTTATCGGCTTCGTCACCCCCCGGCATGCCGGAATTGCAGGCGGACAGGCAGAGCACGGCAGAGGCCAGCACGAAAGCCATGAATCGGTTTCTGGTGTGGTTTATGTTCATATCGTGCGCTAGTTTAATCCAAAAACCACGGGCGGGTCGAAGGATTAGCTCGTAGCATCTAGACTCGGGCCCTGGGCCAAAATTAAGGGTGACGGGGGTTTCATGAGTTTGTTGCAGGAATCAGTGATTTATCTGCTGGCTGCGATTGTGCTGGTCGCGCTGAGCAGACGCCTGGGATTCGGCTCGGTGCTGGGCTACCTTGCTGCCGGAATTATCATCGGGCCGTTCGGGTTTGCGTTTATTCACGACCCCGAGCATATCCTGCATTTTGCCGAACTCGGTGTCGTATTCCTGTTGTTCGTTGTCGGTCTCGAGTTGCAACCCTCAAGGCTGTGGGTTTTGCGCAAGATGGTCTTCGGCCTCGGCTCGGCCCAGGTTATCGTCAGCGCTGTCGTCATCGCCGCAATTGCCTGGTCTTTCGGTCTCGGCAACACGCCAGCTATCATCATCGGCTGTATCCTGGCACTGTCATCGACGGCATTCGTGCTGCAGATGCTCGCCGAGAAAAAGGAGCTGACGACCAGTCACGGTCGTGCTGCCTTTTCCATCCTTCTGTTCCAGGATCTCGCCGCAATCCCGCTGATTGCCATACTGCCGACACTGGGTGCCACCAACGGCGATGGTTTCGATTTCGCACAAGCCGGCATCATGTTTGCAACGATAGCCGCGTTGATTGTGGGCGGGCGCTTCCTGTTGAAACCGGTCCTGCAGATCGCGGCCGGATCGAAGATCCCCGAGATATTCACTGCCACAGCGTTGCTCGTCGTTATTGGCGCAGCACTTTTGATGGAGTTCGCCGGCATGTCCATGGTACTTGGCGCGTTTATCGCCGGGATGTTGCTCGCGGACTCAGAATATCGTCACCAACTCGAAGCTGACATAGCACCGTTCAAGGGCCTGCTGCTCGGCCTGTTCTTCATTGCCGTGGGCATGTCAGTCAACGTTGGCCTGTTGCTCGATGCCCCGGGCCGGATATTCCTGGTCGTTGCACTGCTCATGGCTGCCAAAGCGATTGTCCTCATCCCGCTCGCTCGCGTGTTCGGATTGTGTGACGCACGTGCATCAACAAGCCTTGCCGCCGTCATGTCCGGCGGTGGTGAATTCGCATTCGTACTTTTCGGCATAGCGGCGCGACAACGATTGATTGCGTCAGAACTCATTGACGAGCTGATTCTCGCTGTCGCAGTCTCGATGTTGCTGACGCCATTCATCTACCTTCTGAATGAATACGTGAGCGCAAAACTCGAGCGCCGTGAAGAACCGGAATACGACGACATGGATAACCCGCATAATGATGTCATCATCGCGGGCTTCGGCAGAGTCGGGCAGATCGTCGCCCGCTTGCTGGCTGTATTCAAAACGCCTTTCACAGCGCTTGAGATCGACTCATCGCAGGTCGACGTCGTGCGACGCTACGGCAACGTGGTTCACTACGGTGACGCGTCCCGGCTCGATATCTTGCGCGCCGCCGGTGCGGAGCACGCGAAAATATTTGTACTCGCAATCGACGATGTCGAAGCATCGATACGCACAGCCGAAGCCGTCAGGCAGCACTTCCCACATCTCAGGATTGTCGCCCGCGCGCGCAATCGTCGCCACGCGCACTGGCTAATGGACCTCGGTATCGAACACATTTTTCGCGAGACTATGCTGTCGAGCCTGACAATGTCGAAACGTGTACTGGCCGACCTGGGATTTGAGAATGACGAGGTCGAGCGAATCAGCGCCGAGTTTCGCGCGGGCGATACGCGGCTGCTAAAAGAGCAACATGCTATCCATCATTCTGAGGAAAAAATGATCCAGTCAGCCAAGGATACGGCGGCGGAATTCGAGTCGCTGCTGCAGAGCGACATCAAGCGCTAGCTGTCCCAGTCATCGTCATCATCCCACTCACGCAGCTTGCTCTTGTCAACCTCGCGCCACTGCTCGTCACTTCTGCGCATGTGTTCGATGACCTTTGCAATCGTGTAGATGATGACGACAGCGATGATAATCAGTATTGGAGCAAGTCCTTTTGGCATGGCAATTAATCGGTAGCAATGACAGATGTGAATTCTAACACCGGCAAATATCGATCGAAGTTTCGACGTGGCGTCGCCTTCCTGCGCGAGTCTCTTCGCGACAGCGACGAGGACTATACCAAGGGTCGTATCAACCGTGCACTCGGCCTGCTCGCCATACCGATGATGCTCGAAATGTCGATGGAGTCGATTTTCGCTGTCGTCGACATCGCATTTGTGTCGCGTCTCGGAACGGATGCCATCGCAGCCGTCGGTATTACCGAGGCACTGATCACGGTCCTGTATGCGGTTGCGGTCGGCCTGGGCATGGGGGTCACGGCGATGGTGGCGCGGCGCATTGGTGCGAAGGACCGAGAGGCCGCGGCAAGGGTAACCGGACAGGCCATCTGGTTGGGCGCCGGGCTGTCCCTGCTGATCGGCCTGCCGGGGTCTTTCTACGCCGCGGACATGCTGCGCCTGATGGGAGCCAGCACCGGAGTGATTGAGACAGGTACGGGATTCGCGGCCGTACTTCTGGGTGGTTCAGCGAGCATTATCTATCTCTTTGTGCTCAATGCAGCATTTCGCGGTGCCGGCGACGCGTCGGTTGCCCTGCGCTCGCTATGGCTCGCGAACGGTCTCAATATCATTCTCGACCCCTGCCTGATTTTCGGCCTTGGCCCGTTCCCGGAGATGGGCGTCACGGGCGCGGCTGTCGCTACGACGATTGGCCGTAGCGTCGGCGTCATCTACCAGCTCTGGTACCTGTTCGATGGGCGCGGTCGGCTCCGTTTTCGTCTGCGCAACCTCGCACTGGTGCCACCCGTCCTTGGTCGTATGCTGGTCATTTCCGCAGGCGGTATCGGGCAGTTCCTGATTTCGACATCGAGCTGGATCATCGTTATGCGGATCGTCGCGATATACGGCAGTACGGCCGTCGCGGCCTACACGATCGGTCTGCGCATCTTCGAGTTCATTTGGCTGCCCTCATGGGGCCTCGGCAACGCCGCGGCAACGCTCGTCGGCCAGAATCTCGGCGCAGGGCAGCCCGACCGCGCCGAGAGATCGACCTGGCAAGCAGCGAAGTACAACGCGGTTTTCATGTCCTCGCTCGGTATCCTTGTCGTGACTTTCGCACCGGGCATCGCAGGTTTGTTCACAAACGACCCCGACGTGTTGCGCTATGGTACGAGCTGCTTGCGCATTCTCGCCATTGGCATCCCGATGTATGCCGTGGGCATGATCGTCACGCAGGCGCTCAATGGGGCGGGCGACACAATAACGCCAACGGTGATTAACTTCCTCTGCTTCTGGGTCCTGCAAATCCCGCTGGCTTACTGGCTGGCAACAAGCCTGTCGCTGGGACCGAATGGCGTGTTCTGGGCGATCGTCGTTTCAGAAACCCTGGTAACCGTGTTGGGTGTAGCCGTCTTCACACGCGGCAGGTGGAAGCATCAGTTAGCCTGACGGGCGCTGGCGATATGAGTACTATCTGATACGCGATGAGCGAGCCGCCACTTATTGAAATCCGAAACGCGACGATCTGGCGTGGTACGACGTGCGTATTCGAGAAACTGAATCTCACTATCGAGCAGCACGAGCGCGTCGCCATTCTCGGACCCAACGGTTCGGGAAAAACCACACTGTTGAAAACGATCAATCGCGAGTTGTACCCGGTGGTCGCCGTCGACTCCGCGGTGCGCATACTCGGACATGATCACTGGAATGTCTGGGACCTGCGCAGGCACATCGGCATCGTCTCTCACGATCTGCACCAGCGTTATACGCCGACGACGACGGCACTCGAGGTCGTTATCTCGGGCTTTCACTCAAGCATCGGTGTGCACGGCACGCTCGCACAGCGCATCAGCGGGAATGAAGTCGCCAAGGCGCGGGCGATATTGAAACTGCTCGGCATCGATGCACTCGCAAATACGGCGCTCCGATCGATGTCGACGGGTCAACAGCGCCGTTGCCTGCTTGGCCGGGCGCTCGTTCACCAACCGCAGACACTGATCCTGGATGAGCCAACTGAGGGACTCGATTTCGCAGCCAGCTTCGATTATCTCGATCGCATCCGCCAGTTGGCGCGAAACGGGCATAACATTGTGCTTGTCACCCATCATCTCAACGAAATTCCGCCCGAGATCGAGCGGGTCATCGTTCTCAAGAATGGCGCCATCGTGGCTGACGGGGACAAGGCCAGTATTCTGGACGCTGAGTTCCTGAGCTCGGTTTATGAAACGGGCATTCAAGTCGCCGAGGTCGACGGCTTTTTCCTGGCGTATCCAGGCAGGCGATTTAACAAAACGTGACCTGATACGATAAATTTGCCGCCAAAAGTCCTACTCTTAGGGTCATGATCGTGCTCATCCGAATAGCCGCAACAAGCCTGCCTTTGATCGCCGTACCGGCACTGGCCGCCGACGCGCCCATTGCGACCGGCATTACCGGTGTTGGGCCTGCCGCGTTCATCTTTACAGTTGCTGGCGCGTTGCTACTGACCCTGATTTTCCGCTCCACCGCGAGCCACGTGATGCGCATCATCACCGCGCGCGTTGGCGCCTACCGGATTCGCCGTGCGCTTAGCGCCCGCAGCCCGGACGTGCTGCACGACTTTATTCTGCCTGGTGCTTACGGCGGGCTGGTAAAAATTGATCATGCCATCCTTACCGCGGGCGGCATTCTGTGCATTCAGACCAAACACTACAACGGTATTGTTTTTGGCGCCGAGGACGAAGCCCAGTGGACTAACGTTGACGGCACACTCCGGCGCCGCTTCCTTAATCCGCTCATTCAGAATGAAGGTCGTACACGCGCCCTGCAAAGGGTTTTGCCTGATGTCCCGGTCGATAATCTTGTCGTGTTCACCGGTAGTGTTGAATTCCCGACACCGCCACCAAAAAACGTTATTCGTGTTGCTGCGCTCGACAGCTTCATCGCCAAACACGTTTTCGGACCGAGTAAAGTCAAGGACTGGGATGCTGCGTGGCTCACCGTTAAATCGGCAGCGTTAACCGATGAGGCCACCCGCAAGGATCTACGGGCACAAATAGCCTGATTCGCGACGGCGCGCCGCGCGCCGGTCATTGATTTATACTCAGCGGCATCTGCACGATGCCCAAGAGTCTGTACATGGAAAATTCCGCGGCCCTTATCTCTTCTCCCATTGGCGTGCTCGCTGTCCTCGCATTTGTCGCAGCGTTTTTCTTCGCAATAGAGCAGACGACAAAGGCAAAACTCTTTCAGTATCTGCCGCCATTGCTGTTTATATACGCAACACCAGTGTTCCTGAACAACTTTGATGTCATTCCCAGCGCGTCACCGGTGTACGGGGGACTGAGCGCCTACGTATTGCCAGCGTTTATCGTGCTGATGTTGATCAAGGTGAACGTGCCGGCCGTCGTTCGCGTCATGGGTAAGGGCGTACTGGTCATGCTCATGGGTACCGCCGGCGTCATGGTCGGTGCGGTGGTCGCGTACATGCTTGTTCACACCTGGTTATCTGATGATGCGTGGAAAGGCTATGGGGCTCTTGCAGGCAGCTGGATCGGCGGCACGGCCAACATGGCAGCGACGGCGGAGATGCTGGGCACGTCGGAGGAACAATTTGGTCTCGCCGTTATCGCCGACAACGTCATTTACATCGTCTGGCTACCATTGCTGTTGATGTCGCGTGATTTTGCGACACGATTCAACCGTTGGGCGCGCGTGCCGACCGAGAGGCTTGAAGCAATGGATGCGGCCGCGGAGCTACATGTCGAAGACGATCATGCGCCGACGATGCCGCAGTACCTGTTTCTTGTCGCCATCGTAATCGGCGTGACATGGTTCAGTACCGCGCTCGCTCCGGAAATCTCCGCGTCTATTGCATCGCGAACACCGGCCTTGAGCGCGGTCTTCGGTGAATCGACAGTACGCATCCTGCTTGTGACGACGCTGGCGCTGTTGCTGTCGACAACACCCATATCGAGATTGCCCAATTCGACGGCTATGGGCACGGCCATGATCTATGTATTTGTCGCCGGCATGGGTGCGCGCGCATCTGTCGCTGGACTGGCAGAAGCGCCAATGTTTGTCGCCGGCGCGTTTATCTGGATATTTATCCACGGACTGTTCTGTCTTGCAGGCGCGTGGATCTTCCGGGTCGATGTTCACAGTGTCGCCATTGCCTCGGCCGCCAACATCGGCGCGGCTGCTTCGGCACCCATTGTCGCCGCACACCACCGACCCAACCTGGTACCGGCATCGATCCTGATGGCCCTGCTCGGCTATGCGCTCGGCAATTACCTTGCACCCCTGACCGGGCATCTCGCCAGGATGGCCGTCGGACAGTAATGCGCGTAGTCACTCCACAGCAAATCAGACGCTGGCTGCAACGTGCTGGCATTGCGTTTATCGCGGCTATGGCTGTTATTTCGATTGCGCTGGTTTGGCTGTGGCGTGACCGCGCATCGCTGGACGACATTGACTGGCCACCGTACCCCTATATTGAACCCAGTCTCGACGCGGTCACGATGACGTGGCTGGGTGTCACGACGTTATTGTTCGACGACGGCGAAACGCAGATCCTGATCGACGGCTTTTTCTCGCGCCCGACACTTCTTGATGCACTGCTCAGCCGTCCGGTGAGCAGCAACGCTGTGACTATCAACTATGTGCTCGACGAATATCGTATGCGACGCCTTGCGGCTATTGTTCCGGTGCAATCGCATTACGATCACGCGATGGATATAGGTGCAATTGCTAATCGCAGCAGCGCGTCTATCCTGGGCTCCGCATCGACCGCCAATATTGCTCGAGGCGCCGGCGTGCCAGAAGACCAGATAATCATCGCCGAGAATCGCGGTACGTACTCGTTCGGGCAGTTCACGCTCACGATGATTGAAACTCCGCACGCCCCGATCGGCTGGGGTGGTTCAGTACCGGTAGGGGGAACCATTGACGAAGCGCTGCAAACACCGGCGTCAATATGGGCCTACCGCGAGGGCCAGAGTTACTCCGTTGTCCTGACGCATCCTTACGGCACTACGGTCATACACGGCAGTGGCGGCTACCTGGAAGATGCCCTGCAAGGCATCCAGGCCGATACCGTTTTACTCGGCATGGCGATGCTCGATGGGCTGGGCCGCGACTACGTGGAACAATATTGGAAAGCCGTAGTGACGACCACAGGCGCCGAACATGTCATGCCAATACATTTTGATGATCTTACGCAGCCCTTCGGTGAAATCCTGCTGTATCCGCGCGTGCTCGATGACTTTGTAAAGACGTCGAAATGGCTCGAGGAAATCGCTGCGACCTGGGATACTGATACTCGCCTTCACCTTCCTGAGTTCGGCAAGGCGGTCGTTCTGTATCCGGAGGCGTCGCCCGAGGCCTGATTATCAATCGGGCAGAAGTTCGGCCAGCGAAGATTGGCCGGCGATCAGTGCTTCTTTTCCGTCCCGCTCGAGTTGCTTCACTCGATATTCGAATTTCAGCGCCCTGGCGCGATCCCCAAGGCACTCCGAGAATTCCAGGTTCAAAGGACCTCTGCCGCGGAGATACTTGGCACCGCGGGTGCCTGACTCATGCTCCCGGATGCGGCGTTCGACGTCTGTAGCGATGCCGGTATAGAGCGTACCGTCGGCACAGCGGACAATGTACAGGCTGTAGTCGCCCGCGGTCACCGCTGTCAGGCGCGGGCGCCTGTCATCGTGTCGCCGAGCACGCGAAACGCGCCGGCTTCGATACTCGCACCATTCTCAGGCGTGTCTGCCCAGGTAAGCACAATCTCGGAGATACCACCCAGCTCCGCGGCAGGTTCATGAAGATGCAGGGTCAGCATGTTGCCAATCAGCTCCGCAGCACGAATCAAATCATGGCCACCAAACTGCTGCTCATTGATCTCGATGTAAGTCGACGAATCGAAGTCGTCTTCGACTGTCCGCATAAGCAATATGTAGTCGTCGATATCGCCTTCGGTCGTCGTGCTCGCGAAGAACAACATCGTCGCATTGTCGCGTACATCGAAGGCAACCGTGTCGTAGTTGCGGCTTCCAGACATCGATACTCCCAGGGTCGGGTTCGACGTCCAGTCTACGTCATTCGCCAGCCCCCCGTCACTTGAATCCCATACTTGCTGAGCCCGATACCTTGGAGTACCGTCATTCACTATGATCACGCTCAAGATAAACGGCGAAATCCACTCCGTCGACGTCGATCCGGCGACACCGCTTTTGTGGGTTATTCGCGACTACGTCGGCCTCACAGGAACGAAATTCGGTTGCGGTATCGCCCAGTGTGGCGCCTGCACAGTGCATCTTGATGGCGCCCCTGTCCGCTCATGTGTCATTCCGGCACAGGTCGCCATCGACAAGGAAGTCACTACCATCGAGGGTCTCGTCAGGAACGGAGGAGAATTGCATCCGGTTCAACAAGCCTGGATCGACGAACAGGTTCCGCAATGCGGATACTGCCAGTCCGGCCAGATCATGTCGGCTGTCGCCCTGCTCGATGACAACCCGTCACCATCGGATACCGATATTGACCAGGCAATGGCCGGTATTATCTGCCGTTGCGGTACCTACCCGCGAATTCGCAAGGGCATCAAGCGTGCGGCGCTAGCTGTCAACGCTCTGCACAAGGAGGCTGCGACAGATGGGTAAGTGGTCGCGTCGTGCCTTCATTACGACCGGCATCGCGGCGGGCGGCGTTGTCGTATTCGGTGTTGCTATTCGTCGTGGCAATCGGGAGGCCAAGGTCCGAGAGATCGTAGCGGCCGACGACGAATCGCTATTTGATATTTGGCTGAAGATTGCACCAGACAATAGGGTCACGGTCATCGTGCCGCATGCAGAGATGGGCCAGGGTGTGCACACGGCCCTCGCGATGATGCTCGCCGATGAACTCGATGCCGACTGGTCCAGGGTGGATATTCTTGAAGCGCCCAGCGACAAGGAGTACGCCAACTACGCTTTGGCCAGGGGCTACGCGGCCGGCGGCGCGGATTTTCCAGCTTGGCTTATTGACACGGTCGACGGAATCTTCTTCCGAGCGACGCAGGCGATGAGTCTGCAAATCACAGGCGGCAGTACCTCGGTGAAGACCACCGGCCAGATCGCAATGCGCGTAACGGGTGCTGCGGCACGGGCCGCATTGCTGCAGGCCGCCGCCGATGAATGGCAGGTCTCCGTGAGTGAACTCAAAACTCAAAACAGCACAGTTCTGCACGACGCAAGTGAGCGATCTGCGACCTATGCCAGCCTTGCAGAGGCGGCCGCGAGAATATCGTTGCCGAGCAAGCCGGTTCTGAAAGGCAGCGACGAATTCAACATCATGGGCACGTCGCCCCAGCGCAACGACATCCCTGCAAAAGTCGATGGCACCGCGAAGTTCGGCATTGACGCGACCTTACCGGGCATGAAATACGCAGCCATCCAGGCCGCCCCTGTATTTGGCGGTGCAGTGAGCAAATTCGATCCAGCTTCGATTCAGGACATGCCCGGCGTGCGCAAGGTCATTGATCTCGACGATGCGGTAGCCGTCATTGCGGACGGGTACTGGCAAGCCAAGGTGGCGCTGGACCGGCTCCAGGTCGAGTACAGCGACGGTGGCAATAGTCATTGGGAACAGGGCCAGATCTTCGATCAGTTTGCCGCCGACCTCGACCAGTCGGCAGAGGCAGGCGATGAAGAGACCGACGTCGCATCAGGCGACGCACGAGCCGCTCTCCGGGGCGCCGCTCAGGTCATGGACGCAGAGTACCGCGTGCCATACCTGGCCCACTCTCCAATGGAACCAATGAACTGCCTGGCCTGGGTGCATGATGGAACCTGCGAGCTCTGGACGGGTACCCAGAATCCGCTCGGTTTCGCGAAAGACGTCAGCAAAGCGCTCGACATGGATCTCGGCGACGTGACGGTTCACAACCAGTATCTCGGTGGCGGTTTTGGCCGGCGCGCATTTTCCGACTACACCGTGCAGGCCGCCAGGATTGCGAAATCAGTCCCGTACCCGGTCAAACTTATCTGGTCCAGGGAAGAAGACACACGACACGATCATTACCGGCAGGCCAGCATCAGTCGATTCCAGGGTGGTCTCGATGCGAATGGCAAGCCGGTCGCCTGGCACAACCATTACGTGAACAAGCACGACCCCGAGGAAGCACCGCATATTCCATATGCGATCGGCAATCAGCGCATCGTCTATACCGAGAGCAAGACACACGTGCCCTGGGGATTCTGGCGCAGCGTGGACCATTCGCTGCATGCGTTCTTTACCGAGTCTTTTGTTGATGAACTCGCCATTGCTGCAGGACGGGACCCTTACGAATTTCGCCGTGAGCTGCTGCAGGACAAACCGCGTTACCTGGCCGTGCTCGACCTTGCCGCCGAAAAGGCGGGCTGGGGTGAGCCGCTTGCGGAACATCAAGGCCGTGGCATCTCGATACACCAGTCGTTTGGTACGATCGTCGCCGAGGTTGTCGACGTCGATGTCGTCGACGGTGAACTCAGGGTCCCTCGCGTGGTGTGTGCTGTGGACGCGGGTTACACGATCCACCCCGACGGCATGGCCGCACAAATGGAGAGCGGTATCGTTTACGGCATGACAGCCGCACTCTACGGAGAGATCTCGATTCGTCATGGCGCTGTCGCGCAATCGAATTTCCATGACTACCCGATGTTACGCATGGACAAGGCACCCGTCGTTGAGACGCACATTATCAACAGCGGCGAGCCACTGGGTGGTGCCGGGGAGCCAGGCACACCGCCTATCGCGCCAGCATTGACGAATGCAATATTTGATGCAACCGGTATTCGAATTCGCGAATTGCCCATACAGCAACATGACCTGAAGAAAACTGACTTTCGCGAAACCGACGTAGCCTGAAGGCGGATATTACTTTGAGCAAAGAAAGACTGAGCGAGTTGTTGACCGAACTGAATGCGGAGCTAAAAAACGCCGGCGATATCGACGACGATACAAAAGACCTGCTGGAAGGCCTGCACGACGACATTGATCGTCTGACTGGAGAGACTCGCTCCACGGCAGTCGACCGTGCGAAGCATCTCGAATCACGCTTCGCCGCAAATCACCCTGTCGCCGAACGCATTGCACGGGAATTTGCGGACCTGCTGGCGAAAATGGGCATTTGATCCCGAGCCGCAATCTCGTTATTCCGGTTGTCGCGGCGGCAGCACTGGTCGCTTTCTTCCTGCTGAGCTCGCCGATTCCACAAGATCCGGCCTATCATCAGTTTGCCGATGCACGCACGCTCCTCGGCATCAGCAATTTCTGGAACGTCATGTCTAACCTGCCTCTCATGGTCATCGGTTTGTGGGGCACGCTAATCGTATTTCGTCACCACGACATCCTATGTCTGCCAGGACTCGAGCTCCCCTACATCGTTTTTTTTACCGGAATTATCCTGACTGCGTTCGGGTCCGCTTATTACCACCTCAGTCCTGCCAACGATCCGCTCGTGTGGGATCGGCTACCGATGACGATCGGCTTTGCGGGTCTTTTTTCCCTGATCCTTGGCGAATTCGTTTCACCGCGCATCGGACGCACTGTCCTCATACCGCTGTTGCTGATTGGCATCGCTTCGGTCGAATACTGGGCATACACCGAAACAAATGGACACGGTGACTTGCGCCCCTATGTCGTCGTGCAGTTTTTGCCGATGATGCTCGTTCCGGCAATCCTGCTGACGTACAAGCCCGCCATCGGCTCTGCCAAATACTTCTGGTACATGCTGCTCTTTTATGTGCTCGCCAAGCTGTTCGAGTTCATTGACGGTCAGCTCTATGCGGCCGGTGGCATCATCAGTGGACATTCGCTGAAACATGTCTTCGCCGCCATGGCTTCAGCGGCGGTTTTGTTTGCATTGATAAAAAGACGACAGGTATTTGATGGCGATAGAGTGAGTTAGCGATCAGCGCGAGCGCCAGACTTTTTCCTTGAACTCGGTCAGGCCGGCGTTGAGAAATTTTGGCGGGGCATTCGCAATATCATCGCGCTGCTCGACACAGTTCAAACCTGGCCAGTGTTTGAGCAGCTCTTCGTCACCGACTGAGAATGGCGGTCCTTTTGCAATCTCCTGGTCGTAATCCAGTGTGATGACGAGCTGTTCAGCGTCATCGGTCAGCAATGACCGCACATGAAGGGCATAGGCTGATCGTTGCCCTGCTGGCAACGCACTCAGCGCGCCGCGATCGTAGTGCGCGTCACAGCGTATCGCTGTCAGGTCAAACAGGTCGCCGCAGTAAATCGTGATGTCAGCGTCGATTGCGTCGTAGCGCACAAGCCCATCCTCCGAAACACTGAATTTGAGGTCCTGCTCTGCAAAGAACGACTCAACGGCTATG
>Ga0316189_10001345_pt1 | contig 24556 bp, 19 predicted proteins | sample LowCovwburrow_MG_FD_204930 | JGI IMG/M metagenome (GOLD analysis project Ga0316189, IMG submission 204930) | Coastal sediment microbial communities from Maine, United States - Lowes Cove worm burrow | ecosystem: Environmental > Aquatic > Marine > Coastal > Sediment | place: USA: Maine... | reverse complement strand
TTCCGCGATCGTTCCGGGCAGCATTTCCACCATCTGGGGCAAATATCCGATACGTCGGCCCAGATCTTCGGGTCGCCACTGATCGATCGTTGCCCCATCAAGACGAATTTCTCCGGCATCAGGCTGCCAAGCCCCCACCAAAAGGCGCGCAAGGCTTGATTTCCCGGCGGCACTGTTGCCAATTACCCCTAGCGCATCCCCCGGCATAAGCTCGAAGCTGACCTGATCCAGAATCCGCGCCCGGGTTGTGGTGTTAATCTGGGCCGGCGTCAGCTTGGTCAGTTTGGCAACTGTCAGACGACCTTCGAGCGGCGGCAGCTCTATCCGGGGTTTTAGAGGCGGAACAGAATCAAGAGCCTCTTTCAGGCGGTTATGCGCCTCGTTTGCGCGGCCAATCGACCGCCACTGCCCGATGACCTGATCAACCGGCGCAAGCGCGCGACCCGCAATGATAGACGCGGCAATAATCATCCCCGGTGAAATCTCCTGTGCGATCGCAAGATAGGCACCGACAGTCAGAAGAGCGGACTGCAAGAGCAGCCGGAAAGATTTGGAAAACGCGGTAAATATTTCAGAGCGGTCACCACCACGCTGGTTACCAGCAAGGCTTGCCTCGTGCATTTTCTGCCACCGCTGGGTGATCTTATCCATCATTCCGAGCGACAGGATTGTCTCTGCATTTCGACGACTGCGCTCTACAAACGTCCGCTCTTTCGCATCTAACCCCATAGCTTCGGCAATAGAGTTCTGTGTGAAAGCCCGGTTCAGAAACGCCACAATCGCCACCACTACAGCTCCTGCCAGCGTGAGAAACCCCAACCAGGGATGGATCATGAAAACGATGGCCAGAAAAACCGGGATCCAGGGAAGATCAAATAACCCGAGTATTGCCGGACTTGCCAAAAACCCGCGGGTAATCTCCAGATCGCGTACCGGATTATAGCGGTCACTGCCCGCCATTATGCCGGATCGAAGCCAATATCCAAATGCATCAGGACCAACCCTGCTATCCAGCCGGTAGCTCGCACGCGACAAAAGACGCGAGCGCAGGAATTCATAAATACCAAGAAATGTATAAAGGATCACGACAATGACAAAGAGCCCCTGCAACGTCGCCACTGACCCACTTGAAAGCACGCGGTCATAGACCTGCAGCATGTAGATCGGCCCCGTCAGCATCAGCAGATTGATCGCCGCACTGAACAGCCCGACCTGAACAAAGGTCCGTCTGAGCTGGAGAAGCATGTTGCGGTAAGGGTTTTCCGCCCTGTTTCTGGGGTCTTGCATCAATAACCTGCTATTTTGCGCCATCAGCAGACGCCTCGACATTGGAGCGGCACCATTTCAAAGGTGCTTGTTATCCCGTCCCGCCCGAAGGGACTAGTGTAGTTTGGTCTTATGCGCGGAATCTTGCAAGGACAGACCTGCGTGTACTCAATGCATCTCACTATTACCGTATGCGCGCAACACGGCAATAATAATCATGCGAAATCACGCTGTGGTTTAAACAAAAGAAAAGGGCCGCCTAAAGCCGCCCTGATCTTGTGCACATGTCTAGGGATTATCAGGCGTGCACGGGCCCACTCAGTTCTGGACTAGATAAGAAACCTGCCTTGCGTCACCATCTGGCAACGATTGGCCGGGGTTTTTGAATGTTAAACACTCTCATAAAATCCTGCGTACATCATCTAGTCAAAATTAATTCGTGGCGGCTGCATTGTCGTTAAAAGGAGATCACTGCCACCGCCAGAACAAGTGCCCCACAGCAAAAAAAACCAGCGTTGTAAGCTTCCAAAAATCTTTTCTGCACCCAAAAATCTTAGAGCAATTTTTCGAGATTCGTCTATTGGAATATTTCTAACATATTAATTTAAAATGATTTTGTTTTCAAACGTCGAGTAATTAGCGATTTTCCGCGAAACTGTTGCCAAGCCTGAAACAATAAATCAGCGATGATCAAAAAGGTTGGCTATCGTGTGATTTTATCTCTTTACTTTGATGGCTCAACTTGAGTGTGTTCTTTTCTGTCCAGTTAATCTGTGTAACGATATGTAGCCAAAATCCTTAGTCGTTGTTCTGAAAATGCGGTCAGTTCCTGCTCTATTTTGCGTCATCGCGAATAGTTGTCTGCACCGCCCTGTAAAAAGTTATATTAGTCCCACACAGCCATCATTGTGCCACCTTAACCAATTAGCGTAACAACGCAGACAAATGTTGACCTAAGATTTTTTAAAACAATGAGTAAAGATATGAACATCGATTGGAAACCTCCCCTATTTATTGTTGGTGCCTCTCGGTCCGGCACCGCTATGTTGCGCTCAATTTTGTTACGCAATCCTGAAATTTCGGTTGCAGGTGAAACGCATTATTTTGATGATTTGCGCCCACGCGTGGCTGGAGAATCTATTCGCGCGATGGATGAAGCCAAACGGAATGTCTGCGCTGATTATTTTAGAGCTCTGACCGTCCGTCCTTATGGAAAACAGGGTGACCCAGAACAAAGCTGGTTATCACGAGAAGAACTGCTCGCCGAAGCAGAGAAAATTGGTGACACCTCCGACAGTATCTTTGAAGCATATTGCAAACTGTTTTCTATGCGAGAAGGCGGAACAATCTGGGGAGAGAAAACGCCCCGACATATTTTTTGCATAGGTAAAATTCTCGAAGTTTTCCCTGAGGCTAAAATCATCTGTATGGTTCGCGACCCTCGGGCTGTTGTCGCATCCTATAGGGACTGGCAGCACCAGGGCGGACTCGGATCAACTGAACATAGTGCCGACTACCAAAAGGCCATTCAGGCAGATGAACAGCGCGCAAAACAATCCTACCATATTGTCCTTGCAAGCCTGATGTGGCGGGCCGCAGCGAACGCTGCATACGAAGCGCAGAAAAAATACACGACAAAACAGGTTCGACTCCTCAAGTATGAAGAGGTCGTCAACAACCCCGAGCCCAATTTGGCCGAAATCTCCGACTGGATTGGAGTTACTTTTGATCCTGAAATGCTTGATATACCGCTCCATAACAGCTCAACCATGCAATTTGACGAGCAGGCTGGTATAAGCAAGGCACCAAAGAACCGTTGGAGAACGGTCCTGACTGATCGCGAGATTGGTATAATACAAAAAGTCACTGGAAAGACGCTGTTAAATACTGGTTTTGAGCCGCTGAAGGTTAAGACTGGCTTTATGGATCTGCCGTTTGCCTACGCGAGCTTGCCCGCCTCTGTAATCAGGGCTGCTCGCGCAAATAGTAACCGTTATGCATCGCTTCCTAAGTATGCCATACGCCGTCTCAAGGCAGTATTGAAATCTTAAACAGACAAATAGAAACAGATACTAGCCTTCGCAAAAAAGCTTCGATCTATTGGCACCTAACCCAAAGCAAGATGAACTCGATAGAATGACGGGAAGCGATCTTGACCTTAAGTGAACACATTACACAGCTGCCGGGTCGTGTTAGCTTTAAGGGAAAACTGCCACTTCCAATATTGCTCTATGTATTGGCCGTCGCCATACCTTTCCGATTTGATGTTGGACCTCTCACCTTGAACGGAGTACGGGCGATTTTGCTCGTGACAATCATCCCGCTCACGATCAGGTTGATGATGGGAAAATACGGCAAAGTGCTGTTAACCGACATCATGCTTTTTCTGCATATGTTTTGGGCACTGCTAGCCCTGTGGGTCAATAACCCTCTTCGAGTTGTCGAGACGATTGGCTCTACATCGATCGAGTTTTTGGGTGGCTATGTATTGGCGCGCGCTTACATCCGGTCTTCAGAAAGCTTTGGGGCACTCTGCCGCTTTGTCATCTTTGTGGTGTGTTGCACCCTGCCCTTTGCGCTCTACGAAACGCTGACCGGGCGCCCGATTCTAATTGAGTTAATAAACAACCTACCGGGCTTGCGAAGTGAGAATAATGTCAATCAGGAACCTCGGCTCGGACTGGAAAGAGCCCAAGTCGTCTTTGCCCATCCAATCCACTATGGGCTGTTTTGCTCAATGGCCTTTTCCCTTAGTTTCGTCGGATTTAAAGGCATCTATAACTCCACAAAACGGTATCTGCTTTGCATAATCATCACGCTTTGTGTTTTCTTCTCGGTCTCTAGCGGCGCCCTTTTAGCGGTAATGTTGCAACTCGGAATTATATTCTGGGCATGGACTTTTCAGCGTATTAGCTTCCGATGGCTGTTGCTCTTGGGATTTTTAGTTTTCTGCTATGTGACAATCGATCTGTTATCTAACAGAACACCCATGCGGGTTTTTATGACTTACGCAACTTTCTCACCATGGAATGCTTACTGGCGAGGATTAATTTTCGAACATGGTATGAATAACGTCTGGGCTAATCCCTTTTTAGGGCTCGGTCTAAACAATTGGATACGCCCATCGTTTATGGCTGGCAGTAGTGTAGACAATTTCTGGCTGCTCACTGCCATGCAATTTGGCATCCCTGGATTTATCCTGCTTTCTGGTGGGTATGCGATCGCGCTTTGGCATGTTGGACGTCGCCCATTAGACGACTACCCATTGTTATGGCAGCAGCGACGCGCCTGGATGTTTACCCTTGCCGGGTTGACCTTCACCCTTGCTACTGTGGCCATTTGGTCGTCGATCTACTCCTTCGTCTTCTTCTTTTTTGGGGCCGGGATGTGGTTCATAACAACCGAGCCAAAAACCGAAACCAAGATTGCGACATCGAAAACGGATCGCGGCGGGCCATCTTTGAGACGTTCTGATAGGTCTAACGCCCTAAAAAGAACGCGTCAAAAACCGACCTCTGAAGATACCGATCAACCGATCGTAGATACAGGCAGGGATCAAATATCTGATCGAACTGATCGCAACCTTACCCGATATACCCGATTTCCATCGACCGATGATAAGCCTGAGGACCAAGAAAGCAGCTAAATAAAATGGACCTCCCCCGGAGGGGAGGCCCTTGCTCTTCTTCATCATGTTCGAGTCTTAGAGAATTCAGACCGCCTTACCCAAGAAGCGACGCGTCGCCTTGGAACAGCGCGGGATCATAAAAGTCTGCCGATGCATCAACACTAAAGTCGCTTATTTCGCCGTCGAACCAACGACCCCACGCGCCACCTAGTTTCCAACCCCACTCGCGACCACCGTTCCCGACGAAGTCGAAATCAGTACTGGTTTCGTCAATAACAACGTCGCCGTCCACAATGACCTGGAGCCGGTCAATCGCAGAATCGATGATAACAGTCGCATTGTGCTCTTCGAGGTCGTTCAGACCGATATTCTTAGCTTCAAACCACTTTGAGGAACCGTCAGCGGTTGCAACGTTAATTTTTAGGCCATCTTTTCTGAGCATCAGCCCGTACTTCATATGATTCCATACAAGCTTGTCTGTGCTGCCATCCGCGTGGTCGCGTGTGAAATCAACAGAAAAGGAAATCTGTTCAGACTGTTCAAACTGCTGAAGACGACCAACCTGTACGTAGTCAGCTTTCCCATCAAGCTGAATAACATCACCCTCAGGTGTTCCAACAACCTGCGTGTCATCTTTCAGTGCACTCGATCCAACAAGACTCGCGATATCGAGGGTATAATCGTCAATAACAGGAAGGCCTGATTGACTACTTGGAGCTGGGTCCGGCGTCGCCGTTGTTGTTGGGTCCGGTGTTGTCGTGGTCGTCGTCGGATCAGGCGCCGTCGTGGTCGTCGTCGGATCAGGCGCCGTCGTGGTCGTCGTCGGATCAGGCGCCGTCGTGGTCGTCGTCGGATCAGGCGTCGTTGTGGTCGTCGTCGGATCAGGCGTCGTTGTGGTCGTCGTCGGATCAGGCGTCGTTGTGGTCGTCGTCGGATCAGGCGTCGTTGTGGTCGTCGTCGATGTGCCCGATGTTGTTGACGTAGGGGTCCAATTTGACTGAGCTCCCGCACCGAGCGTGTCGATCAAACTTCCAACTTTAACAACATAGTCATGTGCACCACTTTGATCCGCAAGAGACGCAGCAGAAAACATGTTTCCGTAGTACCCAGAGGCGTTGGGATCAGTGTTTTGAACAAGAACGTTATTTGTCATGGTCCAACTTGATTGGCCGTTATAACCGCTGATTTGGCTAACAACATTCTCTTCAACGGTTACATTTGTTGAAACTGAAGCTATCTTAATCGTAGGCGAGTACAGCGACCCAAGTCTTCCAGTATTGTTTGGATCATTCTGGTTTCCGTCAACCTGCAGAACAGAGTTGTTTTGGATTACCAAACCGTCAGTTGCTCCGATTGTTATACCGTGTGTATGCGTGTTGTAGATCGTGTTGTTTTCAATCACAACATTCTGGTAGTACATTGAAGTTCCAGCACCCTGAAGATCAACAGCTTCATTTCGCATGAAAATGGTCTGCGTCCAGCTACCGTCACCAATGTCAAAGGTATTCCCTCTGATCGTAATGTCAGTGCTCGGGGTGTCCTGATTGATTGAGAAGAACTGGATCATATCGCGGTGCGCACCACCAGTTGGCGACGCTGCACTGTCGTGCAAATAATTGTTTTCAATCAAAATATTATTAACTTCAGTGAACTGCATCGCATCTGATGAAGTGCCTGAGATTTCATTGCCCTTAATAATAATGTCGCTCGATTGACCCGCCGTGATGCCGCGTTCCCATGAATCTAGGTCATTATTTTCTACTGTAACACCCGAGGAATTCCTGATGAAAACAGCTGTACCAAATCCAAAGCCGCCGCTATCAGTTTCGCCCTGAAAAGTTGAATTCGTGATCGAGACGTTGCTTGAGCTTGAAACCTCGAAAAACTTAGTCGAACTCGCGTCATTCGGAGCCTTATTGTAGTCGAAAGCGATATTGTCAAAAGAGAGATTTCCGACATCTCGCAACAATACTCTACCTAGGGTAGCCGGTGCGTTCGGATCAGCCGAAGTGATCGTCACCGGTGACGAGTATTGTACGTTAAATCCTGAGTTTGATGTCAGTCGCAAATTGCCATAGTCGCCCGTGGCCAACTTGATCTCATCGCCACCGTTAGCGCTAGCCAAAGCAGCTTGGAGCTCTGCGGCATTTCCAACATTGTAAATTGTCATTTCACACCTGTAACATATTCGCCTCTTGCGTGATCCATACGCGGAGAGACTGCCTCTTGCACCCCAAGAAAGATTAACCAGCGAAATATGGCATTAAAGCGCCTAAATTGAGGTTCAGAAGTGGTTTTCCCCCATTTGGAAACAGTTTGTAGGCGGATATTTGCCCAAAAGTGATTGAACATTCTTCCATAGATTCCCATGCGTTACGGAATATTTACCAAATACTGATTCGGCCCAGCTGCACGAGCCGATTCTAAATCAGAAACAGTCCCTCTAAATTCGCCGTTTTGACTGTTTACAGAATCAGATCAAGCTTAGATCAAACTGAACCCCTTTTTCGAAGACCGGGCGCGGACCCCAATTCTAAGCTGAGAAATTTCAGCAAGGATTCAAATTTTACGGTTTCAGCTATTCGTTAACGGTCGCTTTGATCCAATCAGACTAGGCTACTTTGTCAGATCAATCCGTTTTTCCATTCCTTGCGCCGCGTCCAGACTTCACGCCAAACTTTTGCATTTTCGCTGCGTGGTTTTAAAAGTCCGTAAATTAAACTTCGCGTAAACGGCCAAAACATAAACAATCGCAATGCAAGTGTACGTTGCCAATTTGGAATATGGCGCTTTATCAATTCACACTTGGCTCGAAACAACCTAATCATTTTGTCACTGCGCACCCGCTCTGATGCGCCGCCATAGTGAATTATCGTGGCTAAAGGTGTTGTCCGCGGTGCGGCGTCGAAAATCCTGGCGGCCCGCAGACAAAGGTCCGCCTCTTCGCCGTACATAAAGAAAGTTAAATCAAATCCGCCAAGCGTTATCCAATCTTCGCGCCTGATGAGAAAAAAACATCCGGAAACAATATCAACAGGACGTTCGGTATCACGTCTCCAATCTCCGTAACTCTCCGAGTGGAAAATGGCGCTGTTTGGAAAAACACCCGTCAGCCCGGTCGTTCTGCAAAAAATATTCCAGAGACTCATCTTGCGCCAGCAAGACGCTGGATTAAGGCTATGATCCCCGAACAATGTGCGCCCACCCCAGATTTTCGCCTCTGGTGTTCGTTCAGCAAAACCGACAAGTTTGTCGATTGCGCCGTCGAGCACCACGGTGTCCGGATTAAGCAATAACAGGAATTCTCCTGTTGCGTGCTCAGCGGCGATATTGTTGCCCTTTGCGAAACCATGATTTTCAGTTTCGGCGAGCAGTCTGATCTCTGGAAACTCGGAGGCAATCGCCTCGGCAGAGCCGTCATCAGAAACATTGTCCACTACGATCAATTCGTAAGGTACAGTTGTCTCCGCTTTGACGGAACGCAAGCATTCCAGCGTCATCTCGCGCGTATTGTAACTGATAACGAGAATGGAAACTTTGGGGGAACTGTCTGTCATTTGAAACTCAGGAAACCGGAACAGGAAAAATACGGATTAAATTTAATCAGAGTTGTTCCACGCCCATCGAGTCACTTCAAGCCTGCAGATGTCGCGCGCTTGAAACAAATCATTCCTGATCAGCCACACGCATAATCTAACGGCGCACCAAGGTAAGGTAAAAGGATTTGGATGGTTGCAGCAGGTGTTGCTGATACGATCAGGGTGTCACCGCGCAATTGTTCCCAGCCGTATGCCGCCTGAGTGGTGGCGAGATTGGTCCTATTTCAAAAGAAACAGGCCTTCAGCAAGCGTGACGTTATACGAGTTGCCTAGGTTCCGTTTTACGATTCTGCAAAGCATGCACAGCGCAGAGCGCGACTGTAATGCTAAGAACCGAAAGAACGCCCACTGCACCATAAAGCCACAGCGCCATAAAAAAGGAGTATCCGGAAAACAATGCAAGGCCCCCTGCGCATAGGCCTAGAAACATTCCGATCATTATCGCTCCAATTGACATCTGCTCTCTTCCTTCTTTCTTTTTTAAAGGCCTGCACCTAAAGATGATTAGAACAAACAAGTTTCTTAATAATTCGCTAACAAGATCGATTTTACCGGATTGTATGGCAAAAATTGGGCAATCCCTGATTTTGACGTGAATTGTTCACAAATTGAGCAACAATGCGCCGACTTACGATTTCCCAATTCCATAAAATCCTTGTGTTTTTAACAGGTTGACCAAAAACACCTGGCTGTGGCCAAAATGTCTTTGACACGGGCAAACTTTAAGAAACCAGCTCTATTATGCCAAACACATAAGAATATTGGTTCGTTTTGCTAGGAATTCACAAGAATTTGTGACCAGGTTTGATCACTGAGTGCCTGCTCAATTTTCGTTTCAGGATTGCACAGGCGTTCAACCGTGCTAAACCCAATGCGGCATGCATGTACAGCAAGATGAATGGAGCGTTTTTCGTGTTAGTTGAGGCGACTTCCCTCCCAGGTGTTTGTATCCTGGCTCCAAAACGTTTTGGTGACGAACGTGGTTTTTTTTCTGAAAGCTGGAACAGGAAAGCACTGCTTCAGCACGGAATCGATTATGATTTTGTTCAGGACAACCATTCGCTTTCTGAAAAAATAAACACAGTTCGCGGGCTGCACTTTCAGTATCCTCCCCACGCACAGGCCAAACTTGTACGTTGTGGCCGTGGGCGACTTTATGACGTGGCTGTCGATATCCGAAAAGGATCTCCCACTTATGGAAATTGGGTTGGGGTGGAGCTTTCGTTTGAGAATGGGCGCCAGCTTTTGGTTCCAGAGGGTTTTTTACACGGCTTTGTGACGCGTGAGCCGGCGACAGAGATTATTTATAAATGCACTGATTACTACGAGGCCGAGGCTGAAGGAGCTGTAAGGTTTGACGATCCCGATCTTGGAATTGATTGGGGGATCGTTCCTGATGAGGTCGTCATTTCGAAAAAAGATGCCCGGGCGATACCATTCAGAGAATTTCGCACGCCTTTTGAGTATTGCCCATCCTCTGATCAGCCTAATTTGGCTGGTGCTTAAACAGAGCTTCAGCTGCCACTAAAAAAATAGAAATGAGGTCGAGGCATAGAACCACCCCTTTGGGGGAAGGTATCCTTATCTGATGAATGGGCCTCTGTAACTTTGATGATAAAAATCGCCAGCAGTTATCAAAACACTAAAAAACTGTTATTTTGAATTCGTGATATAACCTCTCTTGAATTTCATCGTTTTTAGAAACGAAATGATATGAAATATTTTATGGTATTTTTTGCTTTCGTCTTGGCACCCGACTCAGCAATAATAGGTGAATGAATGGAACGGCGTAATTTTCTTCTAGGCTCAGGCGCCATGCCGTTTGTTGGGGTACTGCCGCTTTCAAAGCCCGATCTGGAACCCTCTGCGTTTGTTCGTAAATGGAACATCCGCGGAAAAGTGGTTCGGAATGTTACGACCATTTCAGAATTCAACGCGGCTGTAACACGGGCAGCGCCTGGCGATAACATTAACATTTCAGCAGGAGCTTATGCCGGTAAGATAACCGTCAACGGTAGATCTTTCGCGGGTGCTCCACTTACCGTTACGGCCAGTGGTCCAATTCGCGCAAAGAAATTCGAATGTAGGGCAAGCGCCAATGTTGTGTGGGACTTCAATGGACAGCATATTTACTTCGAAGACCCAAATGCGTCATCGGATAGCCCTTTCTTTGATCTTAGCGGCGCTCGTAACTGCACAGTAAAGAATGCCCACTTTCACGGTTACAACGGCCTTGGACGTTGCTTCTACATCATTGGCCGAAACGGGTTTCACGATGGTGTTACGATTTTCAATAACAAGATCGAAGGATTTTTCCGAGGAATCGTAAGTTGGAATGGAAGTAACTTTAGCATTCTACGCAACGAGATATTCTACACGACGGGTGACCATATGCAGTTTGGCGCATTGTTTGGTGCGTTGATTGAGGGAAATTATATTCACTCGACAGTTGGGGATGGGCCTGGGCGGACGCACAGTGATGCGATCCAGTTTGTAAACTATAATTCCAACGTAGGTGAGGTAGCAGAGCGGGTCACAATTCGCAGCAACATCATAGATGTACGAGACGGCCCTGAATACATGCAGTCTATCTTCATAGCCAATGAGGTTGTTGACGGAGTAAGGGGGGTTCGACACCCTGAATTAAAGGGGGACCGCCGCGTTTACTACAAAGACTTTCTGATCGAAGAAAATGTCATCTACAATCTGCAAACACACGGTATTACCGTCGGAGCTTGTGATGGTCTAACAATCAGAAAAAATACTCTGATCAAACCCGCATTCAACTACTCCCGATATCCAAACCAACCTAACACATACCCGGCGATCCGGTTGGCCGGACGCTATGCACACGTAAATGTTTCGATCACAGATAATGTGTCGGGCTCATACTCCATAAACCAGAAACCGACAGGTACTTTCGTTAACCGGAACAATTTGACCATACTTAGCTCGGCCTACACCGCGAACTTCGATCAAGGCGCTAAACCATATCAAGCTTACGCGTTGGGACCCAACAATTGGAAAGTTAAAGCCGGTAGCCCGGTTGATAGAGCACAGGCCGGCGCATCGTCGATGCTTTCAAACTAATGATCTTCTCCATTTGAACTTCAAATTATCTAAACTTCAAGGATACCTCTGCCGGCTTTACGGACAATCTGAGCTTGCGCGGTTGCAGTAACAACTCAGCGCTGAGCGCTTCGCTGCAAAGGACTCCGTCGAAGCGATCTTTGTGTCTATTTTCCAATGGCTCCAATCCTTCCTCTATATAGAGCCTCCAGAAAACCCGTGGCAGATCAATGCCAGTTCCCCCTCTGGGCACCAAAATAGTAACCCAAATTTAGGGGAAAAGACTATTTCGCTAAAATTAATTTCTCTGATTTACCAGTTTAGGTTTTGCCCGAAACGCGTCTCTTCTTCAGTTGGCGCAGCGCCGGGTAAAGACCATTCACGTAACTCATTGGGTAGAGCAAAAGGCTGCGCAGGTGAAAAGGATTGATAGCTAAAGCAGCGCGCAGATACCGTCTGCCAAAACGTGAACGTCCCAAACGCAATAAAATTCCGGCAGTCGTATAATAGTGTCGCGCAAGCTCAGAAGACCGCTCTCCCGAACGTCTAAGTTTTCCGGTGATAAAAGCAAAACTCTTAGCGCTAAATTTCTGAGACCTGGAAATATGATGAGTGACGTCAGTCTGCGCAAGCACAGTCGTTGCAATATAGTAAGGTTCGGGTAGAAAATGAAACTTCCCCAACCTCGTTAGCCGCAATGTCAAATCCCAGTCATTGTTGTTCCGAAGACGCTCATCTAAACCGCCGCTTGCCGTAAGCGCATCTTTTTTTAGTAGCATCGTAGGCAGGTTCATCACATTACCATTTACAGTTGGTCTATACATGTCTCCGCTGAGCTGACTGCTACTGGGATCAGGTAAAATATGCGTCTTCATTTGCGAGTAACTGCCTTCATCTACCAACGTATAGAAAAGTACCGCAGTGTAGACACCTATATAGTCATCAGGCAGGCCTTCCAACGCGCGGACCTGCTGTTCAATTTTGTTAAACAGGCAGAGATCGTCGCTATCGTGAAAAGCTATGAGCTCTCCTTTCGCGGCCGCGACTCCAGCATTGCGAGCAGCGCTGGCACCTTCATTCTTTTCTCGCCTGATAAGCTTAACGCGCGGATCATTGAGATCAGCCACAGCCCCTTCGATGTCATCGGTGGAGCAATCATCAACCAGAACAATCTCGATATTTGGGTAGCTTTGTTTAAGAAGACAGCCAACCGACCGCGCGATTAAGTGGGCACGATTATAGGTGGGCACAATAATACTAACCAAGTCCCCATAGGTCATTCAGTCATCCTTAAAAACATTGTGCACTTTTTACTCTTCTTCTCAATGAAATCGATATTTATTGGGTTTTTTTCTGGGCCGTTCGATGGTTATTCCAAGATATATAGTGATAGAAATTAGTTTCAGTTTTTTTATTGATTTTTAAGTCCTATTTAACTCAACCAGCGTTACTGGAAACATACTATCGGATTATCAATTTATGGCTTAATTCTCGAACAAATTTGGCATAAGAGTACTACTATGAAAATTCTTGTAACTGGCGGGGCAGGTTTTATTGGTTCTGCGATTGTGCGCCTTGCCGTTGATCGCGGGCATCAGGTCGTAAACCTTGATGCATTGACCTATGCTGCCTGCCTTGAAAACGTGGCCTCTGTTTCTGACAGCCCGCTGTATTCCTTTGAACATGTCGATATTCGTGATCGTACAGCACTGGACCGGGTTTTTACCGATCATGAGCCTGACGGGGTGATGCATCTGGCTGCCGAAAGCCATGTTGACCGTTCCATCGATGCGCCGGGCGCCTTTATCGAAACCAATGTGACCGGCACCTATAACCTTCTGGAAGCGGCGCGTCATTTCTGGATCAGACAGGGCAGGCCGGAAACGTTTCGTTTTCACCATATTTCCACGGACGAGGTTTATGGTTCTCTTGGGGTTGAAGGGATGTTCACCGAAGACACGCCCTATGCGCCAAACAGTCCCTATTCCGCCTCAAAAGCAGCCTCAGATCATCTGGTCCGGGCCTGGGGGGAAACTTACGGGCTGCCGTTTGTTTTGACAAATTGTTCCAACAACTACGGACCATATCATTTTCCTGAAAAGCTAATTCCGGTGGTAATTTTAAGCGCGCTTTCCGGAGGCCCGATCCCGGTTTATGGCAAGGGCGAAAACGTGCGGGACTGGCTTTACGTCGAAGATCACGCTGATGCGCTGCTCACGGTCTTTGCTAAGGGTAAACTAGGGCGCAGCTACAATATCGGCGGGGAAAATGAGGCAACCAATCTTGATCTTGTTAAAGAGCTTTGCGCAATCCTTGACCGTAAACGTCCAAAATCAACAAACTACGCCGATCAGATTACCTTTGTCGAAGACCGGCCCGGGCACGATCTGCGGTATGCGATTGATCCAAGCCGGATTCGTACAGAACTTGGCTGGCGCCCTTCGGTGACCCTTAAAGAGGGGTTAGAAAAAACGGTTCAATGGTATCTCGAGAATGAGCAATGGTGGCGCGCCTTGCAGAGCCGAGACGGGGTTGGGCAGCGTATTGGGAAAATGGCGTGAAAATACAAGTATTTGGATGTACGGGGCAAGTCGCGACAGAGCTGGCTAGATGTTGCCCCACTGACATTCAGGCCACATTTCTCGGCCGCGCCCAGGCAGACCTAAGCGATCCGGCAACCTGCGCTGCGGTTATCGAGGCCACAAACGCTGATGTGGTAATCAATGCGGCGGCCTATACGTCAGTTGATAGGGCCGAAGAAGAAGAGTCGCTCGCAACCGTGGTCAATGGGGATGCTCCTGCGGCCATGGCCAAAGCAGCGGCAAAAAGGAGCCTGCCGTTTTTGCATATTTCGAGCGATTACGTCTTTGACGGCAGCGGTGAGCACCCTTTTACACCTGATAATCCGACGGCACCGTTGGGTGCCTATGGGCGATCAAAGCTTAAAGGTGAGGTCGCAGTGCATTCGGCGGGTGGGCCATATGCAATTCTGCGAACGTCCTGGGTATTTTCTGCGCATGGCAAAAATTTTGTTAAAACCATGCTGCGCCTTGGTGCAGAGCGCCCGCAACTGGGTATTGTAGCTGATCAGATCGGAGGCCCAACACCCGCAGCGGATATTGCCAAAACGCTGTTTGTTATGTCGAAGGCTTTCCATAGAGGGCAGGTAAATAGCGGCATCTGGCATTTTTCTGGTGCGCCAGATACCAGTTGGGCTGGTTTCGCGCGTGAAATTTTCAAACAAGCCGAATTGGCAACCGTCGTCGAAGATATTTCCACCGCTAACTATCCAACTCCTGCGACACGACCACTGAATTCCAGGCTCGATTGCAGCACGTTAGAGACTGTTTTCGGTATTTCACGGCCAGATTGGCGGGTCGGACTCGCCGACGTAATAAAGGATTTGCGTAAATGACACAGCGTAAAGGTATCATCCTCGCAGGTGGGTCGGGTACCCGGCTTTACCCAATCACCATGGGGGTCTCCAAGCAACTTTTGCCGCTTTATGACAAGCCAATGGTTTACTACCCGCTGACAGTGCTGATGCTGGCCGGAATCCGTGACATTCTGATTATCACCACGCCGCAGGATCAGGAACAGTTCCAGAGGCTTCTTGGCGATGGCAGCGCCTGGGGTCTTTCGCTGAGTTATGTGGTTCAGCCATCGCCCGATGGTCTTGCACAGGCCTATATTCTGGCCGAAGACTTTCTGGATGGCGCGCCATCGGCCATGGTGCTGGGCGACAACATCTTTTTTGGCCATGGCCTGCCCGAAGCTTTGGCTGCTGCGGATGCGCAGGAAAAGGGCGGTACGGTTTTTGGCTATCGCGTTTCTGACCCGGAACGTTACGGCGTTGTCGATTTTGATAAAGATGATCGCGTACGCTCGATCATAGAAAAACCAGAAAAACCTACCTCACGCTATGCGGTGACAGGGCTATATTTTCTGGACGGTTCTGCTTCTGAAAAAGCACGCGCGGTCACCCCTTCGGAGCGGGGCGAGCTGGAGATTGTGACCCTTCTTGAAATATATCTTAACGAAGGTACGTTGAATGTTGAAAAGATGGGCCGTGGGTATGCGTGGCTGGATACCGGTACCCACGGAAGCTTGCTGGATGCCGGAAACTTTGTGCGAACGTTGGAAGAGCGGCAGGGACTGCAGGTTGGATCACCGGATGAAATTGCCTATTTGGCCGGTTGGATCACCAAAAAAGGGCTGCTGGAGCGCATTAAGCTTTTCAAAAAGACGGACTACGGAAGCTACTTGGAAGGTTTACTAAACGAGTAATTCCCGATTGGCCCTCGTCCGGCAGGAACTGCGCTTTTCAGATTAGAAAAGAGAAATTGCACTCATTTCTTTTCAGAGCTTTTATCCGTGTTTCGTACCCGGATCAGATACTGAAGATTGGTAAAACTGTTAAAAAGACCAAAAGTCAGCGAACGTATCAGTTTGATCTTGCGGCCACCTCCTGGCTTGTCAATAACAGTTTCCAGTTCCAACCCGCTTGACGTCATCAAACTGATCGCAGTGTCGCGAACAAACCAACGCAGATGCGTGCGGTCGCGAATACCACGGTCTTCGAGATCCCAACGACCTTTGAAAAATAATGGAAAAGACGCTTTGTAGTGCCTGATATTTGGAACGCTTGCGATTATTACACCGCCCGGAGCCAACCCAGCATGCAATCGTTCAATTGCATCCCAAGGATCGCTTAGATGTTCAAGTATATCCAGACATAGAATGACACTAAATGGCCCTTCCTTCTCGATGACCTGCTCCAGAATATCGCTTTGTTCGAGGTTTCCCGAGTAATGAAAATCAAGACCCAAGGCGTCAGCATCTTGACTAACGAGGTCAATGACCCCTGCCCGCTCTACGTCGTTGCTTTTCTTAATGGCTGCTGCAGTAGCCCCTATCCCGCCACCAACATCCAGTAACGTGCCGCCGATTTTTGGGACAAGTGGGAAAATATCTGATCTGATTAGCGCGTGGTACTCATCTCTCACTACAGTTTCTTCACTTGCGGTCATATACATTTCCCAATAAATTTTCTTACATAATTCTTATGTGCACTACTTTTTGAATGAGGCCATTTTGTGAAAGCTAAACTAGCTTTTTGTTGTCGCGATTGATAGGTGGCTGGGTAACACTTCAAAACCAATAAACAAAACCGATAAAGTGAATGCTACCACATGTGTTTAAATTCATTTATGTCTCTGCTGTAAATATAATAAAATTGTGCATTTAAAGGGAAGTGAATGTTTCGCGCTTACCAACTAATCTGGGACATTTTTACGCCAAAAGAGCGGAAAAAATTCCTCTTAGTACTTGTTATGACGATCTTTATGTCGATTTTTGAGGTGATTGGTGTTGCTGTGATCCTGCCTTTTATGAAGGTTTTGGCAGACCCGACAATTATACATACAAATTCGGTGTTTAGCTGGTTTTACGAGTTTTTCAGTTTTTCCTCTGACCACTCGTACACCATAGCTCTCGGTCTCGTTGTCTTTTTAACAATTACGCTGAGCATGGCCTTCCGTGCCGTAGCAACCTATACGCTCGTTCGCTTTAGCCTGATGCGGTCTTACGCAATCAGTTCAAGGCTTCTGAAAGGTTATCTTTATCAGGACTACACCTGGTTTTTGTCCCGAAACAGTTCGGAACTTGGCCAGACCCTACTTTCGGAAGTCGATACATTGGTTCGTGAGTGCATATTGCCTGCGGTTGTTCTTATCGCACATGCACTGGTGGTTACGTTGGTCGTAGGCCTTCTGTTCGTTGTAGAACCGTGGATCGCAATCGGTGCCATTGTTTCGCTCGGGAGTGTTTATGCACTCGTTTACCTCTTTTTGAGGAAGTTATTGAAACGGATCGGGCAGGAACGATACACAGCAAACAAAGATCGTTTCCAAGTTGCTCAGGAAGCGACGGGAGGCATCAAAGAACTGAAAGTAATGGGGCTCGAAGCAGGGTTCTTAAGACGTTTTCGCGACCCCGCGCTTCGCATGGCACGTTACCAAACCTTGGGTCTTGTTATTGGCAGGCTGCCCAGATTTGCCCTTGAGGCGGTTTCCTTTGGCGGGTTTATTCTCATTGCGCTTGTTATGTTGGTGCAGCGCGAGGCAGGTATCGTCGACATGCTGCCCATATTTGGCTTGATCGGCATGGCTGGTACAAAACTTTTTCCAGCTCTGCAGCAAATGTATCAGCAAATCAGTCTGATAAGGTTTTCGCTACCCGCACTTGAAACATTGCACCACACAATCACAACACTTGAGGTGCCTGTACAACCCGCAACTAACACACCAGGACTGCGCTTAACTAAAAGGCTTGAGCTTCAAAATATAAACTATTGCTACCCGCATGCAGATCAGCAGATTCTAAACAACTTTTCTATGACTGTTTCCGCCCGTTCTACCATCGGAATTGTAGGGGGTACGGGTGCCGGAAAAACCACGGTTATCGATCTCATTCTAGGTCTTTTACACCCGGATTCCGGCAAGGTTCTCATTGATGGGGAAGAGCTTTCCCTGGACCGTATTCACGCGTGGCAAAAGAGCTTGGGGTATGTCCCACAGCATATTTTCCTTACAGATGACAGTCTATTAGCGAACATCGCGTTCGGTGTAGAGCCCGATGAAATCGACATATCTGCAGTTAAGCGTGCGGCAAAAATTGCCAATCTAGATGAATTTGTGATCAATGAATTACCTGAAGGTTACGACACAGTTGTAGGCGAGCGGGGTGTAAGGCTTTCGGGTGGACAACGTCAGCGTATCGGTATTGCACGGGCACTGTATCATGACCCGGATGTGCTGGTCCTCGACGAGGCAACATCTGCGTTGGATAATTTGACCGAAAGAGCGGTCATGGAAGCCGTCCATAATCTCGGTAAGGCCAAAACAATTATCATGATCGCACACCGCCTGAGCACGGTAGAAAGTTGTGACACTATATTCCTCTTGGAAAGAGGAAGAGTAGTGGAACAAGGTTCTTACGAAAAGCTTGTCGAGGTGAACGAAACTTTCCGCAGAATGGCAGGCGGTAATCATCAAAACCAAGGGAACACCGAACAAGAAGGCTGATAAGTGGCAATCCGTCCTCGTTTTCCTGTTAGACCTCACGGTCTGAACACACAACGCAAAGCGGTAACAAAATAGGCTGAACTTGGTATTCGGCTTCGAAACAAAACGACCGTAACAACCGCCAGACAAAATGCACAGTTGGGGTGCGCAAAATCAATTCGCTACCAAAAAACCATGCTAGCAATACTGAAGGTGCTTACGCCGAACACATTGGAACTAGTCGCAAATTACCAGATTCATCTTTTAATTGCGGACGAGTGTGCTAAGAATATTTAGATTGGGTGGCAAGTAATCTATATAAAAATAAATTTTTGGATGATATAGCCATGACGGCGTTAAATGAGGAAGAGGCGAATAAGTCACCCCGCGTCGCCATTTTATCTCTTAGAAATGTCGATAGCCATGTCCCTCGTGCCTGTGGGTACGAGTTTGAGGACGTTATTAAATCTGAACTCGACTCAGCACGTGTCTTGGCACCAAAGCACAAAGGTTTTTCGTCTCAGGCTTTAAAGGCGAAAGGTTGGCTTTCACGCTATGTAAACGTTGCCGATGGATTGGGATTAGGCACTGAAAGCGAAACCCTTGATCAAGATTATGACCTTTTCTTCTATAGTATCGCGCGCCCTCGGGATCTCAATTATCTGAGTGAGATTAAAGGTTGGCGAAAACGCTCTCGGTTTGCTGTTTGCTGGCTTCAGGAACTCTGGATTGAAGATATTCCCCGACTTGGTAAAGTTCTTAACCAGCTGAACAAATTTGACCATGTTATTTGCCCTTTTTACCACACAACGGAACCCTTGCGTGAACGACTGTCTGTTCCGGTAACCTATCTTCCATGGGGAGTTGATACCGAGCTTTTCTGCCCCTATCCAAAACCGCCACTGCGCGCCATTGATGTCTTTAACATTGGTGATGTCAGCCCGGTTAGCCACGATGCTCTAGTCGATTATGCTGACAAGAGCGGAAAATTCTATCTTTACAACACGATTCATGGCCGCCATTCCATGGCGTCCCACAAGGACCATCGCCACAACTATGCGGGCACTCTGAAACGCTCCAAGTATTTTCTGTCCTATCTGGCTAAAGTTGCCCGAACCAGTGAGCGCGGTTCTCAGCAAGAATTTGGTTTACGCTATATCGAAGGAATTGCTGCTGGTACTATCCTGCTTGGAAACAGGGTTCCAAATCTGGCATTTGAAGAGTATTTTGGCTGGCCAGGTTCGGTTATCGAGGTGCCTTACGGATCCCCTAACATTTCCGATGTGATTGACCAACTCGAAGCGAAACCACGTCAAACTGAAGCAATTCGTAAAAATAATGTCATTCAATCCCTCACACGGCACGACCATCTGCATCGATGGGAAAAGGTGCTCGAGATTGCCGGGTTGGAGCAATTGCCAAAAATGGCAGAGCGGCGGGCGAAGCTCGCGAAACTGGCTGCTCTGGTTGAAAAAACGGGTGATGCAGCCTCACACAAGCCCAAGCAACCGGCCAGCCCAACTGGACAAGTCGGAGGAAATTTGTAGCCGAAACAGACTTTTCCAAGCGTATTTTGCTGATATGGAAAATGTAATTTTATTATTTTTTAAACGTTTATTGTTAAGGAAGTACTTTGACGTCTTGGAACTTAGGGCCTGGCGGATTCAGATTCCTTCTGGCCTATATGGTAGTCATAGAACACGTGTCGCGTTTTGAAATAGGCAAAGTCGCGGTGATGGTATTTTTTATTCTCAGCGGGTTTTGGGTTACGCGCGTTTTTAAGGAACGTTATTCTAAAACATCACAGGCCATCCCTGTTTTTTATCTGTCCCGGTTTTTGCGAATATGGCCTCTCTACATCACTGTGTTTCTGATCACGGCGCTTTTGGCAGCCCTTTTTTCCTTTCCAACCCAACCCAATACCTGGATCGCCATTCCGATTCTAGGAGTAGGAACGCACCACATTGATATTATCGGTGTCACATGGTCGCTTGATATTGAAATTCAGTTCTACATCCTGCTGCCGCTAATTGTTTTCTTCCTCTCCAAGCTTCACAACGCAGGCGCATGGGTATTGTTTTACGGTGTTGTTTTGCTGCTATGGGGGGTCGGATTGTACCTTGGGGGCAGGTTTAGTGTCGAAACAGTGCTGCTTTACCTGCCCATATTTCTGACCGGGATGACGATTTATCTTTTCAATCTGCGAAGCGCCAAAACATCTGCGCAAATCTCAGTCACCGCCTTTTGTCTGGTTGGTGTCTGTGCAGTTTTCATCCCGGCCTTAAAGCCTTATGTGATTTATGGCAGCGGTAGTGATTTTGACGACAAGATTTTTGCACTGTTCTGGTCGGTTTCTTTACTTCCATTTGTAGCCTTTAATGTCAGGCAAAAAAGCAGTTTGATTGATCGGCATCTCGGTAATCTATCCTACACAATCTACCTCGTTCACTTTCCGATGACGAATATGAGCAAAATGATCTCAGACCGGGATATGACCGATATCGAAAAACTCTATTATCTGGTGCTTGTCTTACTTGTCTCTCTCGCACTCTATTTCTTGCTTGAGGTGCAATTTGAGCGCTGGCGCCGCCGAATTGTCAGCTATGTGCAATCAAACTTGTGTTTTTATCGGGCCAAAAGGTAAACAAGAATTGGTTAAACTAGGCTGGTTTGGTTTTAATTATCAGGTGTTTGAGAGATGCTTTTTTCAGAGATAAAACTTAAGGGCGCATTTATTATCGATTTGGAAGAGTTGAGCGATGATAGAGGCTTTTTTGCACGCGCCTTTTGCGCGCACGAGTTTGAAGACCACGGGCTCAACCCAACCGTCGCTCAGGGCAATCTGTCCTATAATCATAAAAAAGGAACCATGCGAGGGCTGCATTTTCAGGCTCCCCCTGCCGCAGAAACCAAGCTTGTACGCTGTACTGCTGGCGCAATATGGGACGTGATTGTGGATCTGCGGCCAGACTCTCCTACACATATGCAACATTTCGGGGTTGAACTGACGGCATCGAACCGACGTGCCCTTTACGTGCCAGAGATGTTTGCGCATGGTTATCTCACCCTGACAGATGACGCTGAAGTGACGTATTCAGTGGGGGAGTTTTATACCCCCGGGGTCGAAGGGGGCTATCGCTTTGATGACCCCGCCCTTGGCATCAATTGGCCTGTTGATGTTGCGGTTATTTCAGAAAAAGATGCCGCTTGGCCTTTGATCGAGGGGACGACACGATGATACTGGTAGACACAGCCCTTCGTCGCCGCGCAGAAGCAAATAATCCGGTTAAAGTTGGGATGATCGGGGCCGGTTTCATGGGGCGCGGCATCGCAAATCAAATCCTGAACTCTGTTCCCGGTATGGAACTGGTGGCAATCTCGAACCGAAATATCGAGGGTGCGCGGCGCGCTTATCAAGAGGCAGGCGCCGAGAACGTCGTGCAGGTCACACGTCTTGATGCGTTGGAAGATGCTATTCGCGCGGGGCAGCCAGCTATTGCTGAAGATGCGCATCTTTTGTGCCGGGCGGAAAACATAGATGTGCTGATCGAGGTGACAGGCGCCATCGAATTCGGCGCGGAAATCGTGCTCGATGCTATCGCGCACGGCAAACATATGGTGCTGATGAATGCAGAGCTTGACGGAACCGTTGGCCCGCTTCTGAAAGCCAAGGCAGATGCCGCTGGGGTTGTTCTTTCAGCCTGCGACGGCGATCAACCCGGGGTGCAGATGAACCTCTATCGGTTTGTGAAATCAATTGGTCTGACTCCACTTGTTTGCGGTAATATCAAAGGCTTGCAAGATCCTTACCGAAATCCGACCACCCAAAAAGGTTTTGCTGAGCAATGGGGGCAACAGCCGCACATGGTGACAAGCTTTGCGGATGGGTCGAAAATTTCCTACGAACAGGCGATTGTTGCCAATGCCACCGGCATGTGTGTTTCAAAACGGGGTATGATCGGGCGCGATCATCGCGGCCATGTGGATGAACTGACAGCTTTCTACGACATTGACGCTTTAAAAGAATGCGGAGGGATCGTTGACTACGTTGTTGGTAGCCAACCAGGTCCGGGAATCTATGTGCTAGGCACCATAGAAGACCCTAAACAACGCCATTATCTCAATTTGTACAAGCTTGGCGAAGGCCCGCTTTACAGTTTTTACACACCCTATCATCTGTGCCATTTCGAGGTTCCTTTGTCTGCGGCACGCGTTGCGTTGTTTGGCGATGCCGTCATGGCACCGATTGGCGCCCCTAAAGTCGAGGTTGTAGCAACTGCGAAAACGAACCTGATGGCTGGCGATACGCTTGACGGGATCGGCTGGTATATGACTTACGGCGAAGCGGAAAATGCAGATGTTGTAAAGGCCGAAAACTTACTGCCTATGGGTGTTGCTGAGGGGTGCGTGCTGCGCCACGATATCCCCAAAGACAAAACCCTCACCTATGACGATGTTATACTGCCCGAAGGGCGGCTGATTGACCGATTACGCATAGAACAGGACGCCTATTTTGTTTCTTCCTAAAGATCAGTTTGTTTCTTTGCTCTAAATTGCAAAAATATTAGAATAATATGCTATGTGTTTGATCGATTGAGGTAAACTGACCGGCGGGGGCCGCTATATTTTATGAGTTCATATGTTGAGAGTTAAATGAATGAAATTAGTCACAATCATGGCCAAGGCCCCGTTCTGACAGAAGCGGAACGCATACGCGCGGTCGGTTTCTGGAAAATTCTGAAAGAGGATTTCTATCAGCATCGCCGCGATCTTTCCCGCCCGGGGCTTCAGACCCTATGGGTTCATCGAATAGGGGTCTATGCAACCACTTTGCCTAAACCTTTTCGCTGGCCATTGGACATTTTTTACTTTCTGGGTTGGCGCTTTTGTCGGGCCTTTTATGGTATCGAAATGCGCCGGACCGCGAACATCGGACGTCGCTTTGAAATCGGCCATCAGCACTGCATCGTTATTCACGACTATGGACGCTATGGTGATGACTGCGTTGTACGGCAGGGTGTCACATTCGGAATTAGTAATGAATGGGAACGTGGTAAAGGCCCGGTGATTGGCAATAACGTTTCCTTTGGCGTTGGCTGCGTGATCGTTGGGAATGTCGTAGTCGGAGACAATGTCACAATTGGCCCGAACTGTGTTGTTTCCAGTGACGTGCCAGCCAATCGCACCCTGTTCGTTCCACCGCCTAGAGTTATTCCAAAAGAGGTCGCTGAGACCTCTGAAACTGACTAAACAATTCAGGAAATCATTAAATGTCATTTACTTTAGAAGTTGCGATAGAAGCGGTTAAAAATGCGGTCGCAGAAATCAATTTGTCCCTGCCTGAAGACAAGCATGTGTCGGATGATCCCGATGCCGTACTATTTGGCGATGGCAGTGCACTGGATTCCATCGGACTCGTTAATGTTGTCATGGCAGCCGAGCAATATGTTTCTGACGAAATTGGTGACGATATCGTTCTGGCGTCAGAGGCTGCGATGTCACGCAAACGTAGCCCCTACAGGTCGTTACGTGCCCTTGCAGAATATGCTGTCGAAGTTTCTGGCGAAGGGGCTGAGACATGATTGATAACAAAGTTGTTGTCATTACCGGCACCCGTAAAGGGATTGGCCTGTTCATGGCAGAGAAGTTTTTGGCACGTGGCTGGACAGTCGCGGGCTGTTCACGCGGCGCCAGCGACCTAATCCACGAAAACTACGTTCATTATGAACTGGATGTGGCGGATGAAAAGGCGGTCGTTGCGATGATTCAGGATTTGCGCCGCAAATATGGCCGTCTCGACGCGTTGATCAACAACGCCGGCATCGCCTCGATGAACCATGCGCTTCTGACCCCGGGCAGCACCCTGAAACGGGTCTTTGCCACCAATGTGTTTGGCAGCTTCTTCTTCTGCCGCGAGGCTGCCAAACTGA
>Ga0316189_10001344_pt1 | contig 24556 bp, 36 predicted proteins | sample LowCovwburrow_MG_FD_204930 | JGI IMG/M metagenome (GOLD analysis project Ga0316189, IMG submission 204930) | Coastal sediment microbial communities from Maine, United States - Lowes Cove worm burrow | ecosystem: Environmental > Aquatic > Marine > Coastal > Sediment | place: USA: Maine... | reverse complement strand
TATCTGATTTAGGTAATTTGAGTAATTCTGCTTTGATTTCTTGTATAGTCATAACATAAATATACAAAAATAATACCTATTTTAAACTAGAGCCAAGTTTAAGACGTTGTTTTTCAACTAATTAGACTTGTTTTTTTAACTCTTGATTGGCATTATTAAGAAATAAATGAACTTGAAGTTAATAGCCCATATTTTCTACATTTTATAAAAAAGAAATAGCTTTAAAAATAATTAGATAATTATTGGGTTGACAGATAAAAAGTTATTACATTTGCACCTCGCTAAAAATAGCGTTGAAGCTTTCTGTCTTTAAAGCAGTGAGTCTCATAGAAATATAAAAGACATGTCCTAAGCTGCGAGCGAGGGAAAAACGGAAAAAATACAATTCAAGGCTGAAACGTATTTTCAGCCTTGAATGTTTTTAATAAATAGTAATAAATTAAATAAATAATTATGTCTGGGTTAATTGGAAAAAAAATCGGTATGACCAGCATCTTTGATGACAACGGGAAGAATATTCCTTGTACAGTTATCGAAGCTGGACCATGTATCGTTACCCAAGTCAGAACCGAAGAGCTTGACGGCTACGAAGCTGTACAGCTTGGTTTCGATGACGCGACAGAAAAAAGCGCTACTAAGGCAGACCAAGGTCATGCTAAAAAAGCGGGTACTTCTGTAAAACGCAAAATCGTCGAATTTAAAGGTTTTGATGAGGAGTACAAATTAGGAGATGCAATCACTGTAGAGCATTTTAACGAAGGAGAATTCGTTGATGTTGCAGGGACATCTAAAGGAAAAGGATTTCAAGGGGTTGTAAAACGTCATGGTTTCGGTGGTGTAGGTCAAGCTACCCACGGTCAGCATAACCGTTTAAGAGCACCGGGATCTATTGGAGCAGCTTCTTATCCTGCAAGAGTATTCAAGGGCATGAAAATGGCCGGAAGAATGGGTGGGGACACAGTTAAAGTTCAAAATTTAAGAGTTTTAAAAGTAGTTGCTGAAAAGAACTTACTTGTTGTGAAAGGGTGTGTGCCTGGACATAAAAACGCTTATGTAATTATTAGAAAATAATGAAAGTAGCAGTTTTAGATATAAACGGAAAAGACACAGGTAGAAAGGCAGACCTTTCTAAAGATGTGTTCGCTATTGAGCCTAATAATCACGCTGTGTATTTGGATGTTAAACAATATTTAGCAAACCAACGTCAGGGAACTCACAAATCGAAAGAACGTGCTGAGATTTCTGGAAGTACACGTAAGATTAAAAAGCAAAAAGGAACTGGTACAGCAAGAGCAGGTAGTATCAAGTCTGGTATATTTAAAGGTGGTGGTCGTATGTTCGGTCCAAGACCAAGAAATTACAGTTTCAAACTTAATAAAAACTTAAAACGCTTAGCGCGTAAATCTGCCTTGAGTATCAAAGCAGGAGAGCAGTCTATTACAGTTTTAGAAGACTTTAATTTTGACTCCGTAAAGACTAAGAACTTTACTGCAGTTTTAAAGGCTTTAGATCTTGAAAACAAAAAATCTTTGTTTGTGTTGGGTGGGAGTAATAATAATGTATATTTGTCATCGCGCAATTTGAAAGACTCTGAGGTGATAACGTCTTCAGAATTAAGCACTTACAAAATTTTAAACGCAAGCCAAGTCGTGCTTTTAGAAGGTGCTTTAGAAGGAATTAAAACAAACTTAAGTAAATAGAAACAATGAGTATCTTAATTAAACCTATAATCACAGAAAAAGCGACAGCTCATAGTGAGTTGAGAAACTGCTATACATTCTCAGTGAATACGAAGGCGAACAAGGTAGAAATTAAAAAAGCGGTGGAAGCTGCTTATGGTGTTTCTGTTGAAAAAGTTCGTACTATAAATGTCCGTCCAGATCGTAGTACCAAGCATACAAAAACTGGTATTCAACATGGTAAAACAAATGCTGTTAAAAAAGCAATTGTACAACTGGCGGAAGGTGAAATGATTGATTTATACAGTAACATGTAATTAAAGACAAATGTCAGTAAGAAAATTAAAACCAATCACACCAGGACAGCGATTTAGAGTAGTAAATGGTTATGACGCCATTACTACTGATAAGCCGGAAAAGAGTTTGCTCGTTCCGAACAAAAGGTCTGGTGGTAGAAACAGTCAAGGAAAAATGACCATGCGCTATATAGGTGGAGGTCATAAGAAAAAGTATCGTATTATCGATTTTAAAAGAGACAAAGCAGGTATTCCAGGTGAAGTTGCTTCAATTCAATACGATCCAAACAGAACCGCTTTTATCGCATTATTGAATTATCAAGATGGCGAAAAAAGATATATTATTGCTCAAAATGGACTTCAAGTTGGGCAAAATGTAGTATCTGGTGCAGCAGGGATTGCTCCAGAAATTGGAAATGCAATGCCATTGAGTGAAATTCCATTAGGAACTATTATTTCTTGTGTAGAGTTGCGTCCAGGACAAGGTGCTGTTATGGCACGTAGTGCTGGTGCTTTTGCTCAGTTAATGGCAAGAGATGGTAAGTTTGCTACGGTTAAATTACCTTCAGGAGAAACAAGATTAATTCTTGCTAACTGTATGGCAACCATAGGTGTTGTTTCTAACTCAGATCATCAATTATTAGTTGGTGGTAAAGCAGGTAGAACAAGATGGTTAGGTAGAAGACCGCGTACTAGACCAGTAGTGATGAATCCAGTAGATCATCCAATGGGTGGTGGTGAAGGTAAATCTTCAGGAGGACACCCACGTTCTAGAAACGGTATACCAGCTAAAGGTTATAGAACCCGTTCTAAATCTAAAGCAAGTAATAAATATATTGTAGAACGTAGAAAGAAATAAGACATGGCAAGATCATTAAAAAAAGGACCTTACGTTCATTATAAGTTAGAAAGAAAAGTAGCTGCAAATGTTGAAGCTAACAAAAAAACGGTTATCAAAACTTGGTCAAGAGCAAGTATGATTACTCCAGATTTTGTTGGACAAACTATAGCAGTACATAATGGCCGTCAATTTGTACCAGTATATGTTACAGAAAATATGGTAGGTCATAAATTAGGAGAATTTTCACCAACAAGATCATTTAGAGGTCACGCTGGTGCTAAAAATAAAGGTAAAAAGTAGTAAGCTATGGGAAGTCGTAAAAAACAAATGGCAGACGCTATTAAGGAAGCAAAAAAACACGTTGCTTTTGCTAAACTTAATAACTGTCCTACATCACCGAGGAAAATGCGTTTAGTAGCCGATTTAGTAAGAGGCGAAAAAGTAGAAAATGCACTTAATATCTTAAAGTTCAATTCGAAAGAAGCATCTGGTCGTTTAGAGAAGTTGTTGTTATCAGCTATCGCTAATTGGCAAGCAAAGAATGAAGATGCCGATGTTGAATCTGCAGAGTTATTTGTAAAAGAGATTAAAGTGGATAGCGGATCTATGTTAAAAAGATTACGTCCAGCACCTCAAGGTCGTGCACACAGAATTAGAAAACGTTCAAACCATGTAACACTAGTGGTTGGAGCTAACAATAACACACAAGCTTAAATAAAGATATGGGACAAAAGACAAATCCAATCGGAAATCGCTTAGGAATTATCAGAGGATGGGAATCTAACTGGTACGGAGGAAACGATTATGGTGACAAACTTGCCGAAGACGATAAGATTAGAAAATACGTTCACGCGCGTTTATCTAAAGCTAGTGTAAGTAGAGTAATTATTGAGAGAACTCTTAAACTTGTAACCGTTACTATCACTACTGCAAGACCAGGTATTATTATCGGGAAAGGCGGGCAAGAGGTAGACAAGTTAAAAGAAGAGCTTAAAAAGATTACTGGTAAAGAAGTTCAGATTAACATCTTTGAAATTAAAAGACCTGAACTTGATGCATTTTTAGTAGGATCAAGCATCGCCCGTCAAATTGAAAATAGAATTTCATACAGACGTGCAATCAAAATGGCTATTGCTGCTACAATGCGTATGAATGCTGAAGGAATTAAAATCCAAATTAGTGGACGTTTAAACGGTGCAGAAATGGCACGATCAGAACACTACAAAGAAGGACGTATTCCTTTATCAACCTTCAGAGCCGATATTGATTATGCTTTAGTTGAGGCACATACTACTTATGGTAGATTAGGTGTTAAAGTATGGATCATGAAAGGTGAAGTATATGGTAAAAGAGAACTTTCTCCGCTTGTTGGATTATCTAAGAAGCAAGGAAAAGGTGGAGCCGGAGGACGTGGCGGAAACAGAGACAACAAACCGCGTCGTAGAAAGTAATTTTTTATAAAGTAAAGAAAAATGTTACAGCCTAAAAGAACAAAATTTCGTAAGCAACAAAAAGGACGCATGAAAGGGAACTCGGGTAGAGGTCACCAACTTTCATACGGAACTTTTGGAATAAAATCATTAGACTCGAATTTTTTAACATCACGTCAAATTGAAGCAGCTCGTATTGCCGCTACGCGTTACATGAAAAGAGAAGGGCAACTTTGGATTAAAATTTTTCCAGATAAGCCTATCACTAAAAAACCTCTTGAAGTACGTATGGGTAAAGGTAAAGGTGCGGTTGAATATTGGGTAGCAGTTGTTAAACCAGGAAGAGTTTTATTTGAAATTGGTGGTGTGCCATTAGACGTTGCAAAAGAAGCATTGCGTTTAGCAGCACAAAAATTACCAGTAAAAACTAAGTTTTTAATTGCTCGCGATTACGAAGCATAATTGATTTAATAATATGAAATGAGCTCTTAATAATTTTTGAAGTATAACCAAAAATTTTAATTGCGAATTACATCTGACAAATTTTAAAAAAAAACAAAAAACACAGATGAAACAATCAGAAATTAAAGAATTATCTGTAGCTGAGTTACAAGAGAAACTTGGTGAAACAAAAAAGAGTTATTCAGACCTAAAATTGGCTCATGCAATATCTCCTTTAGAAAATCCAATTCAATTACGTTCTATTAGAAGAACTGTAGCTAGAATTGCGACTGAATTAACTAAAAGAGAATTACAATAATTCTGCTGAAAGATGGAAACAAGAAATTTAAGAAAAGAACGTATAGGAGTTGTTACTAGTAACAAAATGCAAAAATCAATAGTTGTTGCAGAGGTTAAAAAAGTAAAACACCCTATGTATGGTAAGTTCGTGTTGAAAACGAAAAAATACGTTGCACACGATGAGACAAACGACTGTAATATTGGAGATACAGTAAAGATCATGGAAACAAGACCTTTAAGTAAATCTAAATGTTGGAGATTAGTAGAAATCCTAGAAAGAGCTAAATAATTATGTTACAACAAGAATCAAGAATAAAAGTAGCAGACAATACTGGAGCAAAAGAGGTTTTAGTTATCCGTGTTTTAGGAGGAACTAAAAGAAGATATGCTTCTGTAGGAGATAAGATAGTTGTTTCTGTTAAAGATGCAACTCCTAATGGAAACATTAAGAAAAAAGCAGTTTCTACAGCGGTTGTTGTGCGTACTAAAAAAGAAGTGCGACGACCAGATGGATCTTATATAAGATTTGACGATAACGCATGTGTTTTGTTAAACCCAACGGGCGAAATGAGAGGAACACGTGTATTTGGTCCTGTTGCTAGAGAGCTTCGTGATAAACAATTCATGAAGATTGTATCATTAGCACCAGAAGTGCTTTAATACATTATAAGTAAGATGACAAAGCTTAAAATAAAAACTGGAGATACTGTAAAAGTAATTGCTGGAGATCACAAAGGATCTGAAGGTAAAGTACAGAAAGTATTTCTAGAGAAGAACAAAGCGATCGTTGAAGGTGTGAATATGGTTAAGAAACATACTAAACCAAGTGCACAAAACCCTCAAGGCGGAATCGTAGAGAAAGAAGCAGCTATTCATATTTCTAATTTATCATTGTTAACTTCAAAAGGAGAAACAACAAGAATTGGTTATAGAATAGAAGGCGATAAAAAAGTAAGATTTTCAACAAAATCTAATGAAGTAATATAGTTATGGCATATTCACCAAGACTTAAAGAAGAGTATAAAAGCAAAGTAATTGCAGCTCTTACAGAAGAATTTGGATATAAAAATGTAATGCAAGTTCCTAAACTTACTAAGATAGTAATATCTAAAGGTGTTGGAGCAGCCGTTGCAGACAAAAAGTTAATCGACTACGCTGTAGAAGAAGTAACTACTATATCTGGACAAAAAGCGATTTCTACATTATCTAAAAAAGATGTAGCATCGTTTAAATTACGTAAAGGTATGCCAATTGGTGTTAAAGTAACTTTACGTGGCGAAAGAATGTACGAGTTTTTAGATCGTTTAGTGACTTCGGCACTTCCACGTGTTAGAGACTTTAACGGTATTAAAGCTACAGGATTTGATGGCAGAGGTAACTACAATTTAGGAGTTACAGAACAAATTATATTTCCAGAAATTAACATCGATAAGGTGAATAAAATCTCTGGTATGGATATTACATTTGTTACAACAGCAGATACTGATAAAGAAGCAAAATCATTATTAACCGAATTAGGGTTACCTTTTAAAAAGAACTAAGATATGGCTAAAGAATCAATGAAAGCCCGTGAGGTAAAAAGAGCAAAAACAGTAGCTAAGTATGCCGAAAAACGTAAAGCTTTAAAAGAAGCTGGCGATTACGAAGCATTACAAAAGTTACCAAAAAATGCATCTCCAGTTCGTATGCATAATAGATGTAAATTAACAGGAAGACCAAAAGGATATATGAGAACTTTTGGAGTTTCTCGTGTAACTTTTAGAGAAATGGCTAACCAAGGTTTAATACCAGGTGTAAAAAAAGCCAGTTGGTAAAAAAAGAATTATAAATTGGTTTTAGGTTCAAAAAAGAAATAGTTCATTTTGAAAACCATTACCGCAAATTAATAAATATGTACACAGATCCAATAGCGGATTATCTTACTAGAATTAGAAACGCAGTGCGTGCTAATCACAGAGTGGTTGAGATTCCTGCTTCTAATTTAAAGAAAGGCATAACTAAAATTTTATTCGAACAAGGATACATTTTAAGTTATAAATTTGATGATTCAACTGTACAAGGCACAATTAAAATTGCCCTTAAGTACAACAAAGAAACAAAAGAACCAGTAATTAAAAAACTTCAACGAATTAGTACACCAGGTTTACGTAAGTACGCAGGAGCTAACGAGTTACCACGTATATTAAATGGTCTTGGTGTTGCCATTGTCTCTACTTCTCATGGAGTTATGACAGGTAAACAAGCTAAAAGAGATAATGTAGGTGGCGAAGTTTTATGCTATGTTTACTAATTTTAATACCTAAAAGATATGTCAAGAATAGGAAATAATCCAGTAGCCATTCCAGAAGGTGTAACAGTTGACGTTAAAGATAGCGTAGTAACTGTAAAAGGAAAATTAGGAGAACTAACACAAAATTTTGATGCTGTTGAAATTAAAGTTGAAGACGGAAATATATTAGTTACACGTTCTTCTGACTCTAAAGAGCAAAAAGCAAAACACGGTTTATACAGATCGTTAATGCATAACATGATTGAAGGTGTATCAAAAGGATGGACTAAAGAATTAGAATTAGTTGGTGTAGGGTATAGAGCTTCTAATCAAGGACAAAAACTTGAGCTAGCTTTAGGTTTTTCTCATAGTATTGTTATGAGTTTAGCTCCAGAAGTTAAAGTTGAAACAATAAGTGAAAAAGGAAAAAATCCAATCATCAAACTTACGTCTCACGATAAACAACTTGTAGGTCAAGTAGCTGCAAAAATTCGTGGATTTAGAAGACCAGAACCTTATAAAGGAAAAGGAATTAAGTTTGTTGGTGAAGAATTAAGAAGAAAAGCAGGTAAATCAGCTTAATAAGTAAGTTATGGCATTAACAAAGAACCAAAGAAGAACAAGAATAAAAAACAGAATCCGTAAGGTAGTTTCTGGTACAGAAGCTAGACCAAGATTAACTGTTTTCAGAAGTAATAAAGAAATTTATGCTCAAATAGTTGATGATGTAAATGGTAAAACCATTAGTGCTGCATCTTCAAGAGATAAAGATATTAGTTCTGCGAAAGCAACTAAATCAGAAGTGGCTAAATTAGTAGGTAAGTCACTTGCTGAAAAAGCTTTAAAAGCAGGTATAGAAACTATTGCTTTCGATAGAGGTGGATATTTATACCACGGTAGAGTAAAATCATTAGCCGAAGGCGCTAGAGAAGCAGGACTTAAATTCTAAGAAATTATGTTTAAAAAATATAAAAGTGCAGAATTAGTAAAACCAGGTGGATTAGATCTTAAAGATCGTTTAGTTGGTGTACAAAGAGTTACAAAAGTAACTAAAGGGGGTAGAGCATTTGGTTTTTCAGCAATTGTAGTAGTTGGAGACGAAGCAGGTGTTGTAGGACAAGGTTTAGGAAAATCTAAAGACGTTGCTAGTGCCATTGCAAAAGCTGTTGAAGATGCAAAGAAAAACCTAGTACGTATTCCTATTATTAAAGGGACATTACCACACGAACAAAAAGGAAAATACGGTGGAGCAAGAGTAAATATTATTCCTGCTGCTCCTGGTACAGGAGTAATTGCTGGTGGAGCAGTGAGAACAGTTTTAGAGGCTGTTGGTGTACACGATGTATTATCAAAATCTCAAGGATCTTCAAACCCTCACAACGTAGTAAAAGCAACTTTTGATGCTTTATTGCAATTAAGAGATGCTAGAGCAATTGCTAAAGATAGAGGTATTACACTTGAACAAGTTTTTAACGCTTAATAGAGACAGAAATGGCAAAGATTAAAGTAACAAAAGTTAAAAGCGCAATCAATCGTACGCAAAGACAAAAAAGAACTTTAGAAGCTCTAGGTCTTAAAAAGATTGGTCAAGTAAAAGAGCACGAAGCAACACCAAATATACTTGGTATGGTTGCTAAAGTTTCACATTTAGTTTCTGTTGAAGAAGCTTAAAAATATAAACTGAGAAATGGATTTAAGTAATTTAAAACCTGCAGAAGGTTCAGTAAAAAACCAAGGTAAACGAATAGGTAGAGGACAAGGTTCTGGAAAAGGTGGTACGGCAACTCGTGGTCACAAAGGAGCTAAATCTCGTTCTGGTTATTCTAAGAAACTAGGATTTGAAGGTGGGCAAATGCCACTTCAAAGACGTGTGCCTAAGTTTGGTTTTACTAACATTAACCGTGTGGAGTACCAAGGAATCAATTTAGATACCTTACAACAATTGGTTGATGACAAGAAAATAAAAGATACCGTAGATTTTGAAACCTTATTTACAAACCGTTTAGCTGGAAAGAACGATCTAGTTAAAATTATGGGACGTGGTGAGTTAAAAGCAAAATTAAAAGTATCTGCTCATAAATTCACTGCTTCAGCAAAAGCTGCAATTGAAGCTGTTGGAGGAGAAGCTGTAACATTATAATATTTTATTATAAGTATGAAATTTATAGAATCAATAAAGAATGTTTGGAAAATAGAAGAACTAAGAAACAGAATCATAGTTACACTTGGTCTGTTATTAGTTTTTCGTTTTGGCGCACAGGTTGTTTTACCTGGTATTGATGCTGCACAATTAGGTGGATTAAGTGATAGTACCGATGGAGGATTATTAGGTTTACTTAATGCTTTTACAGGTGGTGCTTTTGCTAATGCTTCGGTATTTGCATTGGGTATTATGCCATACATTTCTGCTTCTATTGTTGTGCAATTAATGGGTATTGCAATCCCTTACCTTCAAAAATTACAAAAAGAAGGGGCTAGCGGACAAAAGAAAATAACTCAAATTACACGTTGGTTAACCATTGCCATTTGTTTATTACAGGCACCTGGTTATTTAGCTGCTTTACCTCAATTAGGTATTCCACCAAGTGCATTTTTATTAGGTACTGGGTTTTTATTTTATTTCTCGTCGGTTACTATATTGGTAACAGGATGTATTTTTGCAATGTGGTTGGGTGAAAAAATTACTGATAAAGGTATTGGTAATGGTATTTCATTATTAATTATGGTTGGTATTATTGCGACATTACCACAATCATTTATACAAAATGCAGCAACTCGATTAGAAGGAAATAATGTGATGCTTATCCTTTTTGAATTAGTAATTTGGTTTGTAATTATTCTATTATCTATTATGCTTGTAATGGGTGTAAGAAGAATTGCAGTACAATATGCAAGGCGTACAGCATCTGGTGGTTACGAGAAAAGCGCTATGGCTGGGTCAAGACAATACATTCCTTTAAAGCTTAATGCTTCTGGGGTAATGCCAATTATATTTGCACAAGCTATTATGTTTGTACCAAGTTGGATTGGCGGATCTTCATTCTTAAAAGATTCAACAGTTGGTGCTTGGATGCAAACAAATTATTCAGATATGTTTGGGTTTTGGTACAATGTAACTTTTGCTTTACTAATTATTGTATTTACATATTTTTATACGGCAATCACGGTGCCAACAAATAAAATGGCAGACGATTTAAAACGTAGTGGCGGTTTTATACCGGGTATTCGCCCAGGTTCTGAAACCTCGGAGTATCTTGATAAAATAATGTCTCAAATTACCTTACCGGGTTCTATATTTTTAGCACTTATAGCTGTATTTCCAGCATTTATTGTTAAGCTTATGGGAGTAAGTCAAGGATGGGCCTTATTTTTTGGAGGAACCTCACTATTAATTATGGTAGGTGTTGCAATCGATACTATGCAACAGATAAATTCTTATCTGTTAAATAGACATTATGATGGCTTGATGAAAACAGGTAAAAATAGAAAAGCAGTAGCTTAATATATTATATACTATGGCAAAACAGGCAGCAATAGAACAAGACGGAACCATTATAGAAGCATTATCAAATGCTATGTTTCGTGTAGAATTAGAAAACGGTCACATTGTGACTGCGCATATCTCTGGTAAAATGCGTATGCATTATATTAAATTATTGCCAGGAGATAAAGTAAAATTAGAAATGAGTCCTTACGATTTAACTAAGGCTCGTATAACTTATAGATACTAAATTAATTTAGTTTGGTGATAGAGCGTAGTCGAAATCACTAGATTGATTAAAGCAAATTAAGATGAAAGTAAGAGCATCAGTTAAAAAAAGAAGCGTAGATTGTAAAATCGTGCGCAGAAAAGGTAGACTTTACGTAATAAACAAAAAGAATCCTAGATTCAAACAAAGACAAGGATAAGCTATGGCAAGAATTGCAGGTGTAGACATACCAAAAAATAAAAGAGGAGTAATCTCTTTAACTTATATCTACGGAGTAGGTAGAAGTAGAGCAAAAGAAATTTTAGCTACAGCTAAAGTTGATGAAAGTATTAAAGTTCAAGATTGGACAGATGATCAAATAGCAGGCATTCGTGAAGCTGTTGGAACATTTACCATTGAAGGTGAATTACGTTCTGAAACACAATTAAACATTAAGCGATTAATGGATATTGGATGTTACAGAGGTATTCGTCACAGAGCTAGTCTTCCATTAAGAGGACAACGTACAAAAAACAACTCTAGAACTAGAAAAGGTAGAAGAAAGACAGTTGCTAACAAGAAAAAAGCAACTAAATAATTAATTAGTCTTTAGTATTTAGACGTTGGAAGGAATCTGTTTGAAATTATTAAGGTTTAGGATTCTAGCGACTATCAACTAAAACTAAGAACTAAAACAATATGGCAAAAACAAGCACAAAAAAACGTAAAGTTATTGTAGATGCTGTTGGAGAAGCTCACGTTACAGCTTCTTTCAATAACATCATTATTTCACTTACCAATAAAAAAGGCGATGTAATTTCATGGTCATCAGCTGGTAAAATGGGATTTAGAGGCTCGAAGAAAAATACACCTTACGCAGCGCAATTAGCTGCAGAAGATGCTGCTGGAGTAGCACAAGAGGCTGGTTTAAAGAAAGTAAAAGTATACGTAAAAGGACCAGGAAATGGTAGAGAATCTGCTATTCGTTCAATCCACAATGCAGGTATAGAAGTAACAGAAATTATTGATGTTACACCATTACCACATAATGGATGCCGTCCTCCAAAACGTAGAAGAGTTTAATCACGCTTTAACAGCGTTGTTTTAAATACGAAAATTAATATCATCTGTTTGTCAGATGATGTTAATTTTTTGCATAAATTTGCAAACTTAAAAAATAATAAATAACAAGTATCAACAAGAGATAAAAATGATTATCGAAGGATAAGATTAAGACCTTAATTCATAATCACTCTTAAAAACAATTTAAAATGGCAAGATATACTGGTCCTAAAACTAAAATAGCCCGAAAATTCGGTGAAGCTATTTTTGGAGAAGATAAATCTTTTGAGAAAAGAAATTATCCTCCAGGTCAACACGGAAACGCAAGACGTCGTGGAAAAAAATCTGAATACGCAATCCAGTTAATGGAAAAACAAAAAGCTAAATATACTTACGGTATTTTAGAGCGTCAATTTAGAGGTTTATTTAAAAAAGCAAGAGCAGCACAAGGTATTACAGGTGAAGTTTTATTACAACTTTGCGAGTCTAGATTAGACAACGTAGTATATAGAATGGGGATTTCTCCTTCTAGAAGTGGTGCAAGACAATTAGTATCTCACAGGCACATAACTGTAAATGGCGAGTTGGTAAACATACCTTCTTATTCTTTAAAAACAGGTGATGTTGTAGCCGTAAGAGAAAAATCGAAATCGCTTGAGGCTATTGATAGATCACTTTCAAACTCAAGTCACGTTTACGAGTGGATTACTTGGAATAACGATACTAAATCTGGAACATACGTTTCTGTTCCTGCTAGAATTCAAATTCCAGAAAATATAAACGAACAGTTCATAGTAGAATTATATTCTAAATAAAAAATTAATCATATTGGTATTTAGCCAAAGGGTTTATTGGTCTTCTTCAAACTTATAAGCCGCGCAACTAAATAACAATTAAAACGAAGAAAATATGGCAGTATTTAATTTTCAAAAACCAGACAAAGTAATCATGATTGATTCTACTGATTTCGAAGGCAAATTCGAATTCAGACCACTAGAACCTGGTTACGGTTTAACAGTAGGTAACGCACTAAGAAGAGTTTTACTTTCTTCTTTAGAAGGATTTGCAATCACTTCGGTTAGAATTGAAGGTGTAGATCATGAGTTTTCTGCGATTGCTGGTGTGGTTGAAGATGTTACAGAAATCATTTTAAACTTAAAACAGATTCGTTTTAAAAGACAAATTGAAGACATTGATAACGAATCAATTTCTATTTCAATTTCTGGACAAGAGCAAATTACGGCTGGTGATTTTCAAAAATTCATCTCAGGATTCCAAGTATTAAATACAGAATTAGTTATCTGTAACTTAGATCCTAAGGTTAACTTTAACATGGAAATCACAATTGAAAAAGGTAGAGGATATGTACCAGCAGAAGAAAACAAAAAAACGGCTGCACCAATAGGTACTATCTTTACAGATTCAATTTACACCCCAATAAAAAACGTTAAATATAGCATTGAAAACTATCGTGTTGAGCAAAAAACCGATTACGAAAAATTAATTTTCGAAATTATTACAGATGGCTCAATAACACCTCAAGATGCTTTAACTGAGGCTGCTAAAACCTTAATTCACCACTTCATGTTATTCTCTGATGAGCGTATCACTTTAGAAGCTGATGAAATTGCACAAACTGAAACTTATGATGAAGAATCACTTCACATGCGTCAGTTACTTAAAACAAAATTAATTGACATGGACTTATCTGTACGTGCATTAAATTGTTTAAAAGCAGCAGAAGTAGATACTTTAGGAGACTTAGTATCATTCAATAAAAACGATTTAATGAAGTTCCGTAACTTTGGTAAAAAATCATTAACAGAGCTAGAAGAGCTTGTAAATGTTAAGGGTTTAAACTTCGGAATGGATTTGTCAAAATACAAATTAGATAAAGATTAATTAATCATATTTTGCTCCTCATCCCGATAGCTATCGGGACGAGTTTGGAAGCAAGATGATAAAACAAATGTCATGAGACACGGAAAAAAATTCAATCATTTAGGCAGACAAACTGCTCACAGAAAATCAATGTTGGCTAATATGGCTTGTTCTTTAATAGAACACAAACGTATTAACACAACCGTAGCTAAAGCAAAAGCATTAAAGCAATTTGTTGAGCCAATGATTACAAAATCTAAAGTAGATACAACACATAACAGACGTATTGTTATGGCTAAGCTAAGACAGAAAGACGCTGTAACAGAATTGTTTAGAGATGTAGCTACTAAAATTGGAGACAGACCAGGAGGTTACACAAGAATCATTAAACTTGGTAATCGTTTAGGTGATAATGCTGATATGGCAATGATAGAGCTTGTTGATTATAACGAAATTTATAACGCAGGTAAGAAAGAGAAGAAAACAACTAGAAGAAGTAGAAGAGGTGGTTCTAAACCTGTTGTTGCTCCAGTTGAAACTAAAGCATCAAACGAAGAAGAATAAATGTTAATAAGCATTTAATATATAAAGGATAAACTATTTTAGTTTATCCTTTTTTTTATGCATTTTTGTAAAACTTTTTTTTTAATGAAATATCAAAAACGACAAAAAGCCATCATACTTCTGGCAGATGGTACTATTTTTTACGGTAAAGCAGTAGGCAATAAACAAGGAACATCTTTTGGAGAAGTATGTTTTAATACTGGAATGACGGGATACCAAGAAATTTTTACAGATCCTTCGTATTATGGTCAGTTAATGGTTGCTACAAATGCACATATTGGTAACTACGGAACTAATAAAGATGAAGTAGAATCAGATTCCATTAAAATTGCTGGACTAATTGTTAAAAATTTCAGTTACGAATATTCGAGAGAAGATGCAGATAAATCGTTAGAAGACTTTTTAGAAGAAAACGATCTATTAGCAATTTCAGATGTAGACACCAGAGCTTTAGTAAGTTATATTAGAGATCATGGTGCTATGAATGCCGTTATCTCAACAGATGTTGATAATATTGAAAACCTAAAAAAGCAATTAAGCGAAGTTCCAAATATGGATGGTTTAGAATTAGCTTCAAGAGTATCAACTAAAGTGCCTTATTACTTTGGTGATGAAAATGCAACATACAAAGTTGCCGCTTTAGATATTGGAATTAAAAAGAATATTCTTAGAAATATAGCCAAAAGAGATGCTTATATAAAAGTGTTTCCTTACAATGCTAAATTTGAAGCCTTAGAAGCTTTTAAACCCGACGGCTATTTCTTATCTAACGGCCCTGGAGATCCTGAGCCATTAGTAGAAGCACAAGAAGTTGCAAAAGAAATTATAAAAAGAGATTTACCCTTATTTGGTATTTGTTTAGGGCATCAAGTTATTGCATTAGCAAACGGCGTGTCAACATATAAAATGCATAATGGGCATCGAGGTATTAATCACCCAGTTAAAAACCTTAAAACGGGAAAAGGAGAAATCACATCACAAAATCACGGATTTGCGGTAAACAGAGAAGAGTCTGAAGCGCATTCAGATTTAGAAATTACACATGTACATTTAAACGACCATACGGTTGCTGGTTTGTCCATGAAAGGCAAAAATTGTTTTTCGGTACAGTATCATCCAGAAGCAAGCCCTGGCCCACATGATTCATCATATCTTTTCGATCAGTTTATCGAAAATATCAAGAAAAGCAAAAATTAGAACAGACTTACAGGTTTTCTGGTGGCTGTGAGTGCAGTCGAAGCCACTAAAACGTTATAGATGTGTTTTTATAAAATTCTTTAAAAACATCTAAAATAGAACGATATTTAAACGTAAATTTGAAGTCATTAAACGATTAAAAATAAACCAATTATGAGTATTATAATTAATATCCACGCAAGACAGATTCTAGATTCTAGAGGGAACCCAACAGTTGAAGTTGATGTCGTTACAGAAAATAATATTTTAGGAAGAGCAGCAGTGCCTTCTGGCGCCTCTACTGGAGAACATGAAGCTGTAGAATTACGCGATGGCGGCGATACCTATATGGGAAAAGGTGTTTTAAAAGCTGTAGAAAATGTTAATACAATTATTGCTGAAGAGCTATTAGGTGTGTCTGTTTTCGAACAAAACTTAATCGATAAAATCATGATCGATTTAGATGGTACACCAAACAAATCAAAATTAGGAGCCAATGCTATTTTAGGTGTGTCTTTAGCGGTCGCTAAAGCAGCTGCAAACGAGTTAGGATTGCCATTATATCGTTATGTTGGTGGTGTTTCAGGAAACACCTTACCATTACCAATGATGAATATCATTAATGGAGGTTCGCATAGTGATGCGCCTATTGCGTTTCAAGAGTTTATGATTATGCCAGTAAAAGCTAAAAACTTTACGCATGCGATGCAAATGGGAACTGAGATTTTTCATAACCTTAAAAAAGTATTGCACGATAGAGGTTTAAGTACTGCTGTAGGTGATGAAGGTGGATTTGCTCCTAACTTAGCAGGAGGAACTGAAGATGCTTTAGAAACTATTGCAAAAGCTGTGGAGAACGCTGGATATAAATATGGAGATGAAGTGAAAATCGCTTTAGATTGTGCTTCGGCTGAATTTTATGAAAACGGACAATACGACTACAAGAAGTTTGAAGGCGATACAGGTGTTATAAGAACCTCTAAAGAGCAAGCAGACTATTTGGCCGAACTTGTTTCTAAATACCCAATAATTTCTATTGAAGATGGTATGGATGAAAACGATTGGGATGGCTGGAAATATTTAACCGAATTGGTTGGGGATAAAGTACAATTAGTAGGAGACGATTTGTTTGTAACTAATGTAGAGCGTTTATCACGTGGTATTGAAAACGGTATAGCCAACTCTATTTTAATTAAAGTAAACCAAATAGGGACTTTAACCGAAACTATTGCAGCGGTTAATATGGCACACAATGCAGGATATACATCGGTAATGTCTCACCGTTCTGGAGAAACCGAAGATAATACCATTGCAGATTTAGCTGTAGCCTTAAATACGGGTCAAATTAAAACTGGATCGGCATCTCGTAGCGATCGAATGGCAAAATACAATCAATTACTTCGTATTGAAGAAGAATTGGGTGAAGTTGCATACTTCCCTCAAGAAAAAGCTTTTAAAATAAAAAAATAAAAGCTTTTAAACAATATTTAAAAAGTGGTTACTATTTTTTAGTAATCACTTTTTTATTTACTAACAATTTTAACAATTCTTAATTTAACTAAATCGTTTGCGATAAACTTTAAAAATAGACAGATATTTCGTAAATTCGTAACGTCGATTTCGACGAAAATCCTAAACGAAAATTTCACTACATGTCAGATAAAGCTACGTTAGAGATTAACGGTAATAAACACGAGTTTCCATTAGTTGTTGGAACAGAAAAAGAAGTTGCTATAGATATTAAAACATTAAGAGCTGTAACAGGCGGTGTTATAACTATTGATGCGGGTTATAAAAATACAGGTTCTTGCGAAAGTGCTATTACTTTTCTAGATGGCGAAAATGGTGTTTTAAGATACAGAGGCTATAGTATTGAAGAGTTAGCAGAAAAAGCAGACTTTTTAGAAGTCGCTTACCTTTTAATATTTGGTGAGTTACCTACAAAAGAACAAAACGAAAAGTTTCATGCAGATATTAAATCACAATCAATTGTTGATGAAGATATAAAAAAGATTTTGGATGCATTTCCAAAAGCAGCGCATCCTATGGGTGTGTTATCGTCGCTTACCAGTGCATTAACAGCTTTCAACCCATCTTCAGTTAATGTGGATTCTGAAGAAGATATGTATAAATCTGTAGTGCGTATTTTAGGGAAGTTTCCTGTTTTAGTAGCGTGGACACTTCGTAAAAAACAAGGATTGCCCCTTGATTATGGAGATAACTCATTAGGTTATGTTGAAAACATTTTAAAAATGATGTTTAGACAGCCTAACGCATGCTACGTTCAAAATAAAGTTTTAATTGATGCTTTAGATAAATTATTAATTCTCCATGCAGACCACGAACAAAACTGTTCAACATCTACAGTAAGAATCGTAGGGTCGTCACATGCGGGATTATTTGCATCATTATCAGCAGGTATTTCTGCATTATGGGGACCACTTCATGGCGGTGCAAATCAAGCCGTTCTAGAAATGTTGGAGGCTATTAAAGAAGATGGCGGAGATACTAAAAAATATATGGCTAAAGCCAAAGATAAAAATGATCCGTTTAGATTAATGGGCTTCGGACATCGTGTGTATAAAAATTTCGATCCACGTGCTAGAATTATTAAAAAAGCAGCAGACGAAGTACTAGGCGATTTAGGTGTAGAAGATCCGATTTTAGAAATAGCAAAAGGTTTGGAGCAAGAAGCCCTTAAAGACGATTACTTTGTTAAACGTAAACTGTATCCTAATGTAGATTTCTATTCTGGAATTATATATAGAGGTATGGGCATTCCTACCGATATGTTTACGGTAATGTTTGCCTTAGGGCGTTTACCTGGTTGGATTGCTCAATGGCGCGAAATGCGATTACGTAAAGAGCCAATTGGTAGACCAAGACAAATGTATATTGGTGAAACAGAAAGAAAGTTTGTACCGATTAACAAAAGATAAAAAAACATTTTTTTTTGCAATATTATTAAGCTTCATGGTTTTTCTGTGAAGCTTTTCTTTTTTTATGGAATGTTTTTAAGGATAACTCAAAAAGTCTTTATTTATTATTAGTTTTGATTTTTTAAAAACAAACACCTTTTCAGGGTTATAATATGTTGAAATTAAGCGTTAAAAATGAAACTTCTCGGTTAAGGGCTGTAGTTTTAGGAACAGCAGAAAGTAATGGTCCAACACCAAAAATTAAAGACTGTTACGATCCAAAAAGTATCGAACATGTTATAGCAGGCACTTACCCAAAAGAAAACGACATGGTTAAAGAAATGGAAGCTGTTGCTGCCGTTTTTAAAAAGTATGATGTTAAGGTATACAGACCAAAAGTTATAAAAGATTGTAATCAAATATTTTCGCGCGATATTGCATTTGTTATTGAAGATAAAATGATACGAGCCAATATTCTTCCAAACAGAGAAGAAGAAGTTGAAGCTATAAATTATATCTGGAATAAAGTTGAAGCGAGAAACAGAATTATTTTGCCAGAAGCATGTCATGTAGAAGGGGGCGATGTTATGCCTTGGAACGATTATATTTTTATTGGAACTTATACTGGTTTAGATTACCCAGATTATATTACAGCTCGTACCAACATAGATTCAGTTATCGCTTTGCAAGAATTGTTTCCAGAGAAAACAGTTAAATCTTTCGAACTCAGAAAATCTAATACTAATGCCAAAGAGAATGCATTGCATTTAGATTGTTGTTTTCAGCCCATAGGAACAAATAAAGCCATTTTACACAAAAACGGGTTTTTAGTTGAAAGTGAATACGAATGGTTGCTTAATTACTTCGGAAAAGAAAACGTATTTGAAATAACAAAAGACGAAATGTATGATATGTATAGTAATGTATTTTCAATATCTGAAGACGTTATCATTTCAGAACAAAACTTTACACGTTTAAATACATGGCTCCGAAACCAAGGCTTTACAGTTGAAGAAGTGCCCTATGCCGAAATAGCAAAACAAGAAGGTTTGTTACGCTGTTCTACCATGCCTTTAATTCGAGATTGATTATTGAAAGGTTTAAATAGTATCTTCGCAAGATATGCAAGCAGATTACATCGTTATAGGAATTGGTTTAGCAGGTATTAGTTTTTGCGAACAGTTAAAGGCTAATAACAAAACATTTATAGTTTTCGATAACAAATCGCAACAATCATCTGTGGTTGCAGGCGGCTTGTATAATCCTGTGGTATTAAAACGTTTTACATCGGTTTGGAAAAGCAAAGCACAACTACTAATGGCATTGCCCATGTATAAACGTTTAGAGAAAGAGCTTCAAGTAAAGTTAGATTATAAAACCTCAGTTTATAGAAAATTTGCATCACAAGAAGAACAGAACGATTGGTTTGCAGCATCAGATAAACCAAAGCTTACAGAATACCTTTCAATAAAAATAATTAAAAATAAAAATGATGCTATTCATGCGTCTTTTGGTTTTGGCAAAGTTTTACAAACGGGTAGAATTGATGTAAAAAGTTTAATTGATGCTTATAAAAAACAATTGTTAAATGATGAATTGCTTTTTGAAGAAGCTTTTAATTATAATGAAATTGAAATTTTAGATGATGGTTTTCAATACAAAAATGTAAAAGCGAAACATATTGTATTTGCTGAAGGTTTTGGGGTAGTTGAAAACCCGTTTTTTAATACATTACCATTAGTGCCAACAAAAGGCGAGTTGTTAATAATTAAAGCACCAGATTTAAAGATTGATTTTGTGTTGAAAGCTGGTGTATTTTTAATTCCGTTACAAAACGATTTATACATTGTTGGAGCGACTTACGAATGGAGTGATACAACAAATAAAACGACGATTAAAGCCAAAGAAGAACTTTTAACTAAACTTGAAAAACTTATAACCTGCTCATTTAAAGTTGTTAATCAAGTTGCGGGAATACGACCAACGGTAAAAGATAGGCGTCCGTTAGTGGGGCAACATGCTACACATAAAAACATGTATGTGTTAAACGGATTGGGTACGCGTGGCGTTATGATTGGGCCTTATGTGGCGCATCAACTCTATAATTTTATTGAAAACCAAATACCTTTAGAAAAAGAAATTGATATAAAACGTTTTTAAACTAATTCGATTAGATTTTTTTGGTTTTCAACAATACTATTTTTTAGCTAGACTTTTATCGTAGTTCACAAAAAGATTAATCCAAATATTTCTAGAAAGCCTTAAAATTACTGGCATAAAAACAATTAATGTTCCAATTATTGAAATAAAAATAACATTTATATTGGCATTAAAAACAAAAAACGAAATTACAAAAGCTGAGGCAGCAAAGGCGATACCAACAGGATAGCTTACATACATGGAGCCATAAAAGAATGACGGTTCAATTTTATATTTTGTACCACAATTAGAACAAATTTCGTGCATGCTTAAAGCCTCAGAAAGGATATAAGGGTTCTTGTTTTTAAACATAGATTCTTCGTGACATTTGGGGCAAGAACCGGTAAGAATACTATATAATTTTGTCCCTTTTTTTAACATATATTTTAATGTACTTTTGCATTCGCAATCGAAAAATTATTTCTCGACTTTTTTGTCGAGATTTTCTTTTAAAGTTGTCATTCTCGCAAAGGCGGGAATCTAGAACAAAAATAAGCTTTAATAATAAAGTATATATAACATAAGTTACATTTCTATGATGAACATTCATAATTTATCGATTTCATTTCAAGGCGAATACTTGTTCGAGGATATTACTTTTAAACTTGGTAATGGTGATAGAATAGGTCTTATTGGTAAAAATGGTGCTGGCAAATCGACGATGCTTAAAATTTTGTCTAAAGAAATGGAACCCGATTCTGGGCAAATTGCGGCAGATAAAGAACTTAAAATAGGTTTCTTAAAACAAGATATCGATTTTGTTTTAGGACGAACAGTACTTGAAGAAGCCTACGAAGCGTTTACCGAAATTAAGCAGTTAGAAGCTAAAATGGAAGCGGTTAATACGCAAATGGCAGAACGTACCGATTACGAGAGTGAAGGTTACCATCAATTAATGGTAGATATAAACGAGCTGCAACATCAATACGAAATTTTAGGGGGTTATAATTACCAAGGTGATACTGAAAAGATTTTACAAGGACTTGGTTTTAAGCGCGAAGATTTTAATATGCTAACGGATACATTTTCTGGAGGCTGGCGTATGCGTATTGAGTTGGCAAAATTACTGCTACAGAACAACGATATTTTACTTTTAGATGAGCCAACCAATCATTTAGATATAGAATCTATTATTTGGCTTGAAGTATTTTTAAAAAATTATCCAGGTGCTGTGGTAATTGTATCGCACGATAAAATGTTTTTAGATAATGTAACCAACAGAACCATTGAGATTTCTTTAGGACGTATTTACGATTACCCGAAACCATACACTAAATATTTGGTGCTTCGAGAAGAGTTGAGAACACAGCAATTAGCATCGCAAAAAAACCAACAAAAACAAATTGAACAAACCGAAAAACTCATCGAAAAATTTAGAGCTAAAGCATCGAAAGCTACTATGGCACAATCGCTAATAAAAAAGCTCGATAAAATTGATAGGATTGAAGTAGATGAAGATGATAATAGTGTGATGACGCTTAATTTTCCTGTTTCAATAACACCAGGGAAAGTGGTTGTTGAAGCTGAAGATATTTCGAAAAATTATGGCGATAATCAAGTTTTAAAACACATCGATTTGTTGATTGAACGCGATAGTAAAACGGCATTTGTGGGTCAAAATGGTCAAGGAAAATCGACACTTGCAAAAATTATTGTTGGCGATATTAAATATAACGGACATTTAAAGCTAGGTCATAATGTGCAGATTGGATATTTTGCTCAAAATCAAGTGGAATATTTAGATGGTAACAAAACAGTACAGGATACCATGATTGATGCTGCTAACGAAACCAATAGAAGTAAGGTGCGCGATATTTTAGGGTCGTTTTTGTTTCGAGGAGAAGAGGTTGATAAATTTGTGCGCGTGCTATCTGGTGGAGAACGTAACCGTTTGGCATTGGCTAAATTAATGCTACAGCCGTTTAATGTTTTAATAATGGACGAGCCTACAAATCACTTAGATATAAAATCTAAAAATGTTTTAAAAGAAGCCTTAAAAAGATTTGAAGGAACTTTAATTTTAGTATCTCACGATCGTGACTTTTTGCAGGGTTTAACCAATAAAGTTTATGAATTTAAAGATCATAAAATAAAAGAATATTTAGGAGATATTGATTATTATTTAGACCAGCGTAAGGTTGAAAGTTTACGAGAGGTTGAAAAACGTACTGTTGTTAAAGTTACCCCAAAAGTAAAAAAGCAACAATCTTATGAAGATCAGAAAAAAATAAAATCTTTAAATAATAAATTGAGTAATGTAGAATCTAAAATTAATCAATTAGAACGCGAGATTAAAGCCATTGATGTATCACTCGAAATTAATTATGAAGAAGTAAGCTCTCAACCAAATTTTTTTGATAATTATCAAAAAAAGAAATCAGATTTAGAACGTTTTATGGAAAAATGGGAAGCCCTTCAGCTTGAAATTGAACATTATAGTGATTAGAATGTTAAAAATTAATGCGTTTCATCGAATAAAATAGTTTTTTATCTGATTTAAGAATATATTTGTAGGATAATTAATCCTAATTGTTTGTTCAAGATGAAAACCATAAACCTTGTAATTGTTTGCTTATTAGTATCGGCTTATTCTTTTGCTAATATTTCTTCAAATGATAAAGAAGCATTAATTGCTCTGTATAACGCAACAAATGGAAGTGAATGGAACTCTACATGGGATTTAAATGCACCTATAGATTCTTGGTTTGGTATAACCATTGTAGATAATAAAGTTGTAGAACTTAATTTATCTTTTAACAATCTTCAAGGGCATTTGCCAAAAGAGATTGGTGACATTGTTTCTTTAAAAAAAATAAATTTTGGGTTTAATAAACTCATAGGAAAGATTCCAACTGAACTTGCAAATTTAAAAGAGCTAGTCTCTCTAGAATTATTTATGAATAGTTTTGAAGGAGAAATACCAACAGCACTTGGTAATTTAAAAAAATTAGAATCATTAAAACTATATAGTAATAAGCTTAAAGGTAAGATTCCAACGTCTTTAATGGGGCTTACCAACTTAAAAGAGCTTTTGTTAGGAGGAAATTTTTTAACAGGTAAAATTCCAAATCAAATTTATGCTTTAGCTAAATTAGAAAAGCTAAGTGTTATGGATAATAAAATGAATGGTGAAATTCCTGTTGAGATTGCACAATTAGCACAATTGCAAGAGTTATTATTATCGAATAACAAATTTACAGGAGACTTACCCATGGCGTTAATGAATTTACCAAAGTTAAATACATTAATGGTAAGTGATAATAATTTGAATCAAGAAGAAGAAATAAGTGCTTTAGAAAACAATTCAACGCGTTTAATGCAGTTAGAATTAAAAAATGCAACAGCTACAATGGATATAGAAAAAGATTAGTCAAGTTTATTTCATATATTAGTAAAAATAGATAGCAAGTTTTGTTATCTATTTTTTTATTAGCATTTTAAATGAAAGAGCATTATTTTACATGCCCATATTGTTGGAAAAATATTTCTGTGTTACTAGATAGCTCAGTTGTAAATCAAAAATATATTGAAGATTGTGAGGTGTGTTGCAACCCAATTCAAATTTCTATAAATTTAGAATTAGTAGATTTTCAAGTAGACAATATTGGGCAATAATATTTTCTAAATTTATTATTGCAGAAATTAAAAAGGGTTGTATATTTGCAGTCCGAAATGATTGTGTCGGCATTATGAACCGAAAGTTAAAAGCTAAGAAAATCATTTTTGAGATTAAATCGCGGGATAGAGCAGTAGGTAGCTCGTCGGGCTCATAACCCGAAGGTCACTGGTTCGAGTCCAGTTCCCGCTACTA